>Ga0182792_1000002_pt1 | contig 316318 bp, 245 predicted proteins | sample Passage237B_FD_130497 | JGI IMG/M metagenome (GOLD analysis project Ga0182792, IMG submission 130497) | Cellulose adapted compost microbial communities from Newby Island Compost Facility, Milpitas, CA, USA - Passage2 37B (version 2) (version 2) ...
GTAGAACTTCACCCTCGCCTCTTGGACTCGCCGATCCTCGCTCGGGGGATACTCCTTCAAACAAAGATCTAAGTGGGTCAATGCTTCCGCATCTAACCCTAACTCACCCTCTGCTCTCCCCAAGTTACAAGCCACGTCCCAGGCCTCTTCTAGCTCGAATGCTAGTTTATAGTGCTCCCTAGCGCGCGCCCTATCCCCATCAATCCAGGCTTGGTTGCCGGCTCGGAAGTGGGCTCGGGATTCTTCGTGGGTGGCGGGGGGGGGGGGGGTGGCGGGGGCGGCGGCTCTTGTGGGAGGGGCCGTAAGGAGCGTGAGGGCCACGGCGGCGGCGCGGGCGGGTACGCTGAGTGCGGCGCGGGTGGCTCGACTGCGGCGGGGGGCGCGCGGGAGCTCGGCGCTCGGGGCCTTCTGGGTCGCGTTCGGGGCGGGGGCGCTCTGGGGGGAAACGAAGCGATTCATGGGGAGCTGGGCTCGGGCTGGTCTACCTAAGTTCGCGGGAAAAGGCGACCTTCTGAGGGGCCGACTGGGTGAACCCGACTAGGCAGTGGGGCGGCATTCGGACGGGGGGGCGCGCCGTTGCGTGAAAAGTGATCGGAGAGGACACTTTTCTTGGGTGCGGTGCCGGCGGTCAGACGATCTGACCATCCGACCACGCGCTCACGCTTCACTCTGCTGTGAAGACCGCGTCCGGGCTTGTGGCGGTCAGGATGCGTTCTGTCCAAAGGTCGAGCTCGGCCTCCGTCGCGGCGGCCAGACGTGCCTCCGTCTCGGGCGACAGTGCACCGAACTTCAGACGCAATTGCTTCTCGAGGGTCCGGCGGGTGCCTGCCACGTGACCTTCCTGTCGGCCTTCCTCGACGTACTTTCGGGCGAATTCGCTTTGATATTGGTAGTTTGCTTTTGCCACGCGCAGGGCCTCCTGTACCTTCGGGCCGAGCCCGGACCAGATGATGTCATAGTAGTAAGTGGACCGCTCACGGTCGAGCTCCGCCGCCGCTCCAATCGCAACAGTCGCTACCTCGAGCGCGACCTCGAATTCCTTCGAGTTTCCATGGATCAACGCCGAGAGCACCGCCAACTCTGGATCGGCTCGCGCCGTATTCGGATCCCGCACGACGGGCGCGTTCGCTGGGCCGAGTACCGCAGGCCGAAACTCGTTGCCTCCTCCCAGATCGATCGGCTCATTCGCCCAGCGCGCCACCCCTCTCCGAGGGCACACCACGAGGACAATCACTGGACAACTCTGGCGCGCCCGAAGGCTCGCTGCGTAGTAGGGCCATGAGTACCTCTTTCGCTCGTCGCGCGAGAGCTGCACTTCCACGATGATGCCGAGGGCTCCCGCCTCCCATTCGACCAGCAGTACATGGTCGGCTCGATACTCGGCCGGGCGAGCTTCTCCGAAATCGCTCGAGCACACGCTCACCCTCTCGGACGAAACTTGAAACCCCAGCCCCTCCCGAAGCAGCTTTGGAGCCAGCCTCGGCTGCGCTTTGAACAGATCGAGGATCGTCTCATGGAGCTGACTCGGCACCCAGCGACTCTCGGCCGCGACCGGAGCGCGTTGCGCCCCTTCGATCAGCTCTCGCCGAAGACCACGTCTACGCTCGTGGCCGTGAGGATGCGCTCTGTCCAAAGGTCGAGCTCGGCCTCCGTCGCGGCGGCGAGACGTGCCTCGGTCTCAGGCGAGATCGCGCCGAACTTCAGGCGCAATAGCTTCTCGAGGGTCCGGCGTGTGCCCGCCACTCGACCTTCCTCGCGACCTTCCTCGCGACCTTCCTCGCGACCTTCCTCGACGTACTTTCGGGCGAATTCGCTTTGATATTGGTAGTTTGCTTTTGCCACGCGCAGGGCCTCCTGTACTTTCGGGCCGAGCCCGGACCAGATGATGTCATAATAATAGGTCGATCGCTCACGGTCGAGCTCCGCTACGGCCGCGATCGCGCTCTGGGCGACCTCGACCGCGCGGCTGATATCCTTGGATTTTCCGTGGGCGAGCGCCGAGAGCACGGCGAGCTCCGGATCGGCGCGGGCCTCCTCGGGGCTCACCATCGCTGGGATGTCGTCGGGGCCAAAGACGATCGCTCGGAATCGGTTCTCGCCGCCGAGCTCGATGGGAGCTCGGGCCCAGGCGGCGACGCGGCGAAGCGGACAGACGACGAGCACGATCGCGGGACAGTTCTGGCGCGCTCTTAGGCTCGCCGCGTAGTAGGGCCAAGAATAGCGTTTTCTCTCATCGCGGGAGAGCTGGACCTCGACGATGATGCCGAGGCTGCTCGCGTGGTCTTCGACCAAGACAACGTGATCCGCTCGGTACTCGGCGGGGCGCGTCTCGCCGAAGTCGGCGGGCAGGACACTCACGCGCTCCGAAGGAACCTCGAGGCCGAGGCCCTTCGTGAGCAGATCGGGAGCGAGCTTCGGCTGCGCCCGGAAGAGATCGAGGATGGCCTCGTGGAGTTGGCTCGGCACGCCTCCCCGCTTCGGACGGGAGCAGGGGACGTTGCGACGAAGGAGCTCTATTCGAGCCAGAGGTCGTGGTTCTTGGCGGGGGTCGACTTCTGCTCGGAGGCCTTGGGCTTCGAAACCTGGGCGGGTTTCTTGGCGGGACGAGGCTCGGTGGGCGCGCTCACGGTGGTCTTCGCGGCGGGCGCTTCCTGTTCTTCGGGCTCGGCCCGAGAGGCGGCGGCCTTCTTCGGCTCTTCTTGGACGGGGGCAGGGCCCTTGGGAGGCGAGCTCGGGGGCAGGCTCGCCGCGGGGGGCGTGAGGTGACCGACGGGCTCAGCGGCCACTTCACCTGAAACGACGTCATCCCCCGGGTTCTCACGATTCGCTAAGAAGATGAGGAAGATGCCGCCGAAGAGCGCGAGGCCCATGACGAACCAGAGGTTCACGCCGCGCTCGGCGGGGGAAGTATCGAGACCGGGGATCGCGTCTTCGAGCAGGCGCGCGACCTTGCGGCGGGACAGGCTCGGAATCGTGTCGAACTCGTTGTTCCGCTCAGCTACCTCGATGCTCATCGTGTCCTGAGAATGAAAGAGGACCGGGCGCGGGGTGCGCGGGGCGACGTAGGCGCGGGCGGTCTCGCGTCCACCTGAGACGCGGTTCGAGCCACCGCCGACCGAGGTGTCGAAGAGAGCTCGGTGTTCGGGGATCTCGATTTCAGGCGCTGTCGTGAGATCGTCAATCTGGGGCACCTTCGGAGACGAAGGGAGCTTCACGTCGTAGGGCGAGCCTGCCTCCGTCTGCTCCGGAGGAAAGGACGGGCGCAGCTCACTCGAGTCGGAGGGGATGAATCCAGCCTCGACCTCACCCAACCCGCGGTGTGTGTCACGTCGTTGTCCGGAATCGGAATCGTTCTGGCCGCTCATCGGAGTCAAACTCTGGCACGTCGGAAGGACCCTCGCCGGGTCCATCATTGTTTTCGAATTCCCGCCTCAGCACAAGGGGCGCCCCCCGCGCAGAAAATGCCGCGCCGTGGGAGCCCGAATCGGCTGCAATCGAGCGAAACGGAGAGCTTGGCCGTAAGCTCAGCCTTGTTCGAAGGTCTTCAGGAAGCGGATCTGCGGCCACTCCTTCTGGGTTGTTTCGAGGTGCCAGGAGTTCCGAGCCAAAAACACCGGCGTCCCCGTATGGTCAGTCGCGAGATAACCGCCGTTTTGGGACTGGAACTTCTCGAACTCCTTATGATCGTCATAGGCGAGCCAGCGCGCCGTGTAGAGGCCCGCTCCTTCGAAGGCGACCGGGACGTCGTATTCAGTCCGGATGCGATCGGCGAGCACGTCGAACTGCAGAGCGCCGACGACGCCGACGATCCAGTTGGAGCCGGAGGTGGGCTTGAAGACGCGAGCGCCGCCTTCCTCTGCGATCTGCTCGAGGGCTCGTCCGAGGTGTTTGGCGCGGAGCGGATCGAGAGGACGAACCCTTTGGAGCAATTCGGGAGCGAAGCTGGGAATGCCGGTGAAGTGGAGTTCTTCGCCTTCGGTCAGTGTGTCGCCGATCCTGAGCTTTCCGTGATTGGGGATGCCGAGGATGTCGCCGGCGAAGGCGTCTTCGGCGAGATCGCGATCTTGAGCGAGGAACTGCACCGGGTTGTGCACGTTCATGGTGCTGCCCGTCGGGACGTGCACAAGCTTGGCGCCCCGCTTGAAGTGACCGGAGCAGAGGCGAATGAAGGCGATGCGGTCCCGGTGTTTCGGATCCATGTTCGCCTGGATCTTGAAAACGAAGGCGGTGACCTTCTTCTCCGTGGCCTCGACCACCCGCTCGCGCGCTTTTTGGGGCCGGGGGGGCGGAGCGAGCTCGATCACTCCATTCAAGAGCTCACCGACCCCGAAGGTATTCAACGCGCTGCCAAAAAAGACCGGGGTCATGTGACCCTCGAGGAAACTCTGGTGATTGAAGGCGGGGCAGAGGCCCCGGGCCATCTCGGCCTCCTCGCGGAGGGCCTCGACCCGGCTTTCGGGCAGGAGCTCATCGAGCTTCGGATCGTCGAGCCCTTTACACTCCTCGGCGTGGTCGACCAGCCTGTCTTTGCTCTTTTCCATGAGCAAAAGGCGGTCGCGCCGGAGGTCGTAACAGCCGAGGAAGTCTCGTCCCATACCGATCGGCCAGGAGAGCGGCGTCACGTCGAGCGCCAATGTTTCCTCGATTTCGCTCATCAACTCGAAGGGGTCGCGCCCCTCGCGGTCCAGCTTGTTGATAAAGGTGAGGATGGGAATGTCCCGGAGCCGGCAGACTTCAAAAAGTTTCCGAGTCTGTTCCTCGATGCCTTTGGCGGCGTCGATGACCATGATGGCCGAGTCGACGGCGGTGAGTGTCCGATAGGTATCCTCGGAGAAATCCTGGTGGCCGGGCGTGTCGACGAGGTTACAGACATGTCCGTTGTACTCGAAGGTCATCGCGGACGTCGTCACGGAAATGCCGCGTTCCTGCTCCACTTTCATCCAGTCACTGCGGGCGCGACGGGCATCTCCTCGCGCTTTTACGGCGCCCGCGAGCTGGATCGCTCCGCCGGTCAGGAGGAGTTTCTCGGTCAATGTGGTCTTACCAGCGTCAGGATGCGAAATGATCGCAAAGGTACGCCGAGAAAGGACTTGGTCTTCGAGAGAGAGGGCTGACATCCGGGGGGCGCGGACTATGACCCGGGAGGCGAGGAAGAAACAGCCTGATGCAATTGGGGCATTTTTCTAGGCCACCCCCGATGCTAAAGGCCGCCCTTACCCTCCCATTTGAGAACTCATGACAACCCAAGCTCAGCGCCGCGACTTCCGGCACACTAAAATCATCTGCACCCTGGGCCCCGCGAGCAGCACGCCGGAGATTCTTCGAGAGATGGCGGCCGCCGGGATGAACATCGCCCGGTTCAACTTCAGCCACGGCAATCACGAATCGCACGGTAAGGCGTTTTCGATGATTGACGCTCTGAACAAAGAGCTGAATCACCCCATCGCGAAGTTGCTCGATACCCAAGGTCCCGAGATCCGGACGGGCGAGCGCCAGAACCCGCTCGTGCTCGAGCCGGGCATGGAGGTGACACTCTCCGTCTCGCCCGACGACGCGGCTGACGAGCAATACGTCTACGTCGCTTACAAAGATCTGGTGACCGACCTCAAGGCCGGCGACCGCATCACGATCGACAATGGCATCATCAACGTCGACGTCCTGGAGATCACGGGCGCACGTCTGCGCTGCAAGGTGATCGACGGAGGCAAGGTTGGCTCGCGCCGTCACGTGAACCTCCCGGGCATCCGCGTGAACCTCCCGAGCATCACAGAGAAGGACTACAGGGACATCGAGTTCGGTCTGAAGAACGATGTCGACATCATCGCGCTCTCGTTTGTGCGCAGCGCCGACGACATCCGCGAGTGTCGCCGCATCGTCGAAGCCGCTGGCAAGAAGACGCGTATCTTCGCCAAGATCGAGAACCAAGAGGGCGTCGATAACTTCGACGAGATCTTGGCTGAGGCCGACGGCATCATGGTCGCCCGTGGCGATCTCGGCGTCGAAATCCAGATTCGCGATCTTCCGATCCGTCAGCGCCGCATGGTTCAGGCCTGCTCGCTGGCGGGCAAGCCGGTCATCGTCGCGACGCACCTGCTCGAGTCGATGATCACGAGCCCGACGCCGACCCGCGCCGAGGTGAGCGACGTCGCCAACGCTGTGTTCGAGGGCGCCGACTGCATCATGCTGAGTGGAGAGACGGGCGCAGGAAAGTACCCAGTCAAGTGTGTCCAGATCATGGACAGCATCGCGCGCCGGATGGAGAAGGAGCCGTCGATCGGCTTCCACCTCGAGCGCAAGGTGACCGAGGTGCGTGACCACTTGGCACGCGCTGCCTGTAGCTTGGCGGACTCGCTGAACTCCCGGGCCATCGTCGTGACGAGTCGCTCGGGTCGCCTGGCCGAGATCGTTTCCTCTTTCCGTCCGCGCACCGCGATCATCTACGCCTGCACCGATGACGAGAGCGCACGTCGCCGCCTGTGGGCGGTGCGTTCGGTTGTTCCGATCGTCATCCAGTTCAACGAAGAGCACCCTGAGCTCACCGTCGCCAGCGCGATGACCGAGCTCCGCAGGCGCAACCGCTTGCTCCCCGGCGACCACGTGGTCGTGGTGAGCGATATCCAGGCGGGCCCCGAGCGCATTGAGGCCATCCAGGTGAGGACTTTCGCAGCCAACTAACGGGCCAGGGATTCCCTCGAGCTGCTGCGCGAAGCGCGGCAGCGCGGCGGCTTACGGAGTGTGAGCGGCGCAGGTTTGAGGAATACGGCGGCGCGGCGCGCGAAAGCGCGCCGCGCTTGTTTTGTGCAGCTGGCGGAGGCGGGCTCAGACAAAGGCTCGGTCGGGCGCGGTGGATGTGATGGACCGGGGCCCTCACCAGGAGCCTTTTTTCGGCCCCGGGGATGGGTCGCGACTCGCTCCTCTCACCGAACGCATCACGAGCGCACGGGGCGCCCCCTTCCACCCCGAATGCGAGCGCACAGAGCGCCCCTGTCCGGACACTCACGATCAGGAGGGGCGCAGGGTCGGGCGCTGGCGCGGGGCGCAGTGAGTGAAGTAGGTGATGGGAACGCCGCTGGCGATGAGCAGCGACGTGGTCAAAAACAGCGACGCGTAGCCGAAGCGATCGACGACGGGCCCGAGGGTCATGACCGTGAGCGCGTAGCCGAAGTTGAAGGCGAAGGTGTAGCCGCTCATGAAGTGCCCCCGGAGCGTGCGCGGCACTCCAGCGAACCCTGCCGCGGTGAGGGCCGGGTAGGCGAAGCCGTGGCTCACGCCCAGCCCGATGCCGAGGAAGAGGAGCCAGCTCGGCTCGAGGAACGCCGCCGCGCCGACCGTGAGCGCGTAGATCATCTGCGCAAAGAGCAGGACGCGCGCCGGGCCCACGGAGTCGGCGAGCCGCGCGAAGCCGACGCGCACGAAAACAGCAGCGCCCACGTACCCAAAGAAGAAGGGACCGACCACGGTCGCGCCTCGCTCAATCGCGTAGGGCTGGACGTAGGTAAACATGGCGCCGATGCCCGCGCCGAGCAGGAGCGATCCGTAGTGGATCGAGAGCGTCGGAAGACTCCAGAGCGCTTGGCGTTCTTCTCGCGTGTGCGAGACGTCCGGGCCCTTCGGGCCTTCGACGCGGAGCGGGATCAGGTTGACGAGGGACGCCGCCACCAAACAGCCGGCGACGAGAAACACCGGGACATAGCCGACGCGCGCCGATGCGGGCTCAGCGACAGCGGGCGCGAGCGCGTTCGTCGCGAGCATGGCGGTGCCGAGGTAGCCAATCGCCTGCGCCATGCGCGACTGGGGAACGACGTCCGCTGCCATGGTCGCCGTCACGTTGAACACCATGACCCAGGCGATGCCCTGCAGAGCCCGGAGCAGATAGACGAAGGGCCCGACTTCGCTCGCGATGCAGAAGCCGAAGGCGCCGAGGGCCTCAAAACCGAGCGCGACCACGAGCACCTTGCGCCGCGAGAACCGAAGCGAGAGGGAGCCGACGAAAGGGGCGACGATCGCCGCGGCGATGGTCGCGGCGCCGGAGACACGTCCGATCTCCGTCGCCGTCGCGCCGAGCTCGAGCCGGAGGTACTTGGGCAGGAGCAGGAACGTCGAGTAGGACAGGCCAAACAGCATCTGTACGAACAGAAGCCGCACGAAGGACGGTGAGAAAAGTCGATCGGGCGATGGGTCGCCTGGGGCGTCAGGGGGAGGAGAAGGGCTCGTAGAGGTCATGGCTCGGGGACTCAGCTGACCGGCTGCGCCTTATCTCACGTGAGTCACCTCACGAAAGGAGGAATGGCCGGAGTTTTCCGGGCCTCGTGAGCGGGATCGTCTCTTTCTTTTCGACCACCCCGCCCTCTTCGGTCCGGCGGGGTTTCTGCGAAAATATTCGACTTCTTTCAGCAGATGGACCCCGAGCGCGCACCGTTGTGACGGGCGGCTACGGCGTTCCACTTGATGAGAGAAGCGATCATCGAACTCCCCTTCAGCTATCAGACTCGAAGGGCTCCGTCAAAGAGACTGGCAAAAACTTTCCCGAACGGGCGGCGCTGTGGAAAAGGATTTTCATGGTCCGCCGTCCTGAGCGCCCCGCGCGCGCTACCCTCGGCCCGGAGCTGGGGGTCAGAGGTCGTCCGGGGAGTGTCCTCCTCGCCGCTCCGTCGAACCCTACGCTTGTGCTGCGTGCCCTCTGGGGCCACGCGCGACTTGCGAAGTTTCGCCTCGAGCGAGCACTTCTGACCGCCGACGCGCCCTCGTCTCTGGAACCCATCGCCGGAGCTGCGCAAAAAAAGCTGATCCGGAGCGCCGGCCGCTTTCTCCCCTCCGTGCTCATCGCCGGTGCCACCATCGCCTGCGGCATGATCTCCAAAGGAGACAGCGATCCGGGGATGGTGCCGGTGCTCATGCCCCCCTCTCCCGAGCTCGCCAAGAAGGCGCCGGGCAAGTGGTCGCGAGAAACTCCTTGGAGTTACGTGCTCCCTGTCGATCACGGCTTCCGCCGGGACAAGAGCGGCGACGGGTCCTTCCGCGCCCCCCGTTTCCATGGTGAGCACAATGGTATCGACCTGCTCGCGCCGATCGGGACGCCGACCTTCGCCGCCTGCACGGGCAAGGCCCTCGCCAGTGTGAGCCGGAGCTTCGGCAACGCTGTCCAGGTGATTTGTCCTGTCCCCGAAGGCCTCTGGGCCGGGCGCGGACCTGAGCCTTGGGTCTCTTTCTTCTACGCTCACCTCCAGCAAACGGACTTGCCGAAGGGCAAGTGGATTGAGGTGGAGCGCGGTCAGCGCGTCGGCACCATCGGCAAGACCGGCAACGCTCGCGGCGCTGAAATCCAACCGCATCTCCACCTCGAGCTCATCGTTCAGAAGAACATGCGGAGCGCGATGGACGAGCGTCACCTCGGCGCCGACCAGAGTGACTCTCCCGCTGCTGCCGAGTTCGCGGAGAGAATTCATGAGAGCTGCCTCGACCCGGCGGGCTTCCGCCCCAAATCGAACCAGCTCACCCGCGCCCGGCGCCTCGATCCCTTCGTCGCGCTCACCTGTCTGAGCGGAGCGAAACCCGAGTACGAAAAGGCGCCTGAGCCCCTCGGCTTCGCCTCGACGGAATGGAGCCGTATCTACGTGGCACGCCGCTTCAATGTGAACCGCGGACCCGAATAAAAAACGGGCGGGGTCCCTTCCCGCGTCACGAGGCCCGCAGCGAGTTCCTGGGGAGGCCCTGGGGCCTGGACAGACGTACAGATTTTCCCTTCCATGCGGGACCCATGTCGGCCGAACTTCCCGTGGACAGCCTGCCCCCCGAAACCCAAGAGACCTCGAGCTTCGACCCCGTGCCGCAGCTTTGTGCGGAGCTCTCCCTCCCCGAGCGCGGGATCCGCAGTGTCATTCAGCTGCTCGCCGAGGGCGCGACGGTGCCGTTCATCGCCCGCTACCGAAAGGAGGCCACCGGAGGCCTCGATGAGGTCCAGATCCGGGCCATCGGGGATCGCCGGGCTTACTTGATCGAGCTCGAGACGCGCCGGGCCTCGATCCTGGCCGAGATCCAGAAGCAGGGAAAGCTCACCGAGCCGCTGAAGAAGAAGATCCAAGCCGCCGCCACCAAGGCCGAGCTCGAAGATCTCTACCTCCCCTACAAGCCCAAGCGCCGCACCCGCGCCATGATCGCGATCGAGCGCGGCCTCGAGCCCCTGGCGGAGCTGATCTGGGCCCAGGGCTCCGAAGGGAACCCGGAGACCGCCGCGGCTCCCTTCGTCAAACCCGACAAGGAAGTCGAGTCGGTCAAAGCCGCTCTGGCGGGCGCCCGGGACATCATCGCCGAGCGCCTCGGGGACGACGCGGATCTGCGCAAGGCGGCCCGCGAGCTCTACCTCGAGACCGGCGTGCTTGTCGTCGAAAAGACCGCCGCCCACGCGGAGGCTGTCACGAAGTTCGATAACTACGCGAACTTCTCCGAGCCCGTGAAGAACATCGCCTCTCACCGTTTCCTCGCGGTCCGCCGCGGGGAAGCCGAAGGCGTTTTGCGCAGCCGCCTGACCGTCGACGAAGGAGCGTACATCGAGCAGGTCACGAAGAAGAGCCCCCTCAAGAAGGACTCCCCTTTTGCCGGCGAGCTCGAGCTCGCCATCAAAGACGCCGCCACGCGCATCCTGCTCACCGGCGCCCAAGTCGACGTCCGCGTCGAGCTCAAGATGCGCGCCGATCGTCAGGCCATCGAGGTCTTCGCCACGAACCTGCGAGAGCTGCTCATGGCGCCGCCCTTCGGGCCCAAGGCGGTGCTCGGCATCGACCCCGGTCAGCGCACGGGCTGCAAGTGCGCCGTGGTGGACACGACCGGAAAACTCCTCGCCCACGAGACCATTTACCTCGTCGGCAGCCCCGAGCAGCTGAAGCGCGCCGAGCAGACCATTATTTCCTTGCTCCAGAAGTACCCGGTGAACGCGGTCGCGGTCGGCAACGGGACCCACGGTCGCGAGACCGAGGCCTTCGTCAAAGGCATTCTGAAGAACCTGAGCGGCTACGAGGCCTTCTGCGTCAGTGTGAGCGAATCAGGAGCGAGTGTGTACTCGGCGAGCGACATCGCCCGCGAAGAGTTCCCCGACCTTGACCTCACGATCCGAGGCGCGATCAGCATCGCCCGAAGGCTCCAAGATCCGCTCGCTGAGCTCGTGAAGGTCGATCCGAAGAGCATCGGCGTCGGCCAATACCAGCACGACGTCTTCCAGGGACACCTGTCGAAGAAGCTCGATGAGGTGGTCGAGAGCTGCGTGCACGAAGTGGGCGTCGAGCTGAACACGGCGAGCGCCCCGCTGCTCGCCCGGGTCTCAGGACTGGGCGAGTCCCTCGCCCGCCGCATCGTGATGCACCGAAACACCCACGGCGCCTTCAAGAGCCGCAAGGAGCTCCTCAGCGTACCCGGCCTCGGCCCGCGCGCCTTCGAGCAAGCGGCGGGCTTTTTGCGCATCAATGGCGCGGAAAATCCCCTCGACGGCAGCGCCGTCCACCCGGAGCGCTACGCGCTCGTCGAAAAAATCGCCCAAGACCTTGGCGTGCCCGTGGCGCAGATGATCGGCAACCGGGACCTGCTCGCGCGCATCGATCGCGCCCGTTACCAAGTGGGCGACGTCGGCAGCTTCACCCTCGACGACATCTTCGCCGAGCTGCTCAAGCCCGGCCGCGATCCGCGCAAGAGCTTCGAGCGCGCCAAGTTCCGCGACGACGTGAGCACCCTCGCCGATCTCAAGGTCGGCATGGTCCTCGAAGGCGCTGTCACCAATGTCACGGCCTTCGGCGCTTTCGTCGACATCGGTGTGCACCAGGACGGCCTTGTCCACATCTCGCGTCTCTCCGATAAGTTCGTGAAAGATCCGGCCGAGGTCGTCAAAGTCGGCGACCGGATCACCGTGACGGTCATCGAGGTCGATCTCGAACGCGGGCGCATCTCCCTCTCCGCGCGCAAAGGCGACGGCCCGGCCCAGGGCGCGAGCGGAAAGCCGGCCGAAACGGGCCTGCCCGGACACCAGCCTGGGAAGCGCCCCTTCGGTGGCAATCAGAGCCGCGGCTTCGGCGGCGGCGGGCGCCCCGGAGGCCATCAGGGCGGCCCAAAGGAGCCCCGCGCTCAGACCGGCCCCGGCGGCCAGAAGCTCACCCACAACCCCTTCGCCGATCTCATGAAGCGCTCCTAAGAGCGAGAACCCAAGGCGGACGCGAAACTCGGTCGACACAGAACTCGGCCGAACGCGAAGCCATCGCCTCCCCTCACCCCGGCCTCGCTCACAAATCGATCCGGGCGGAGCTCAGCCATAGTGCAGCTTGCGCCCATCGTGCTTTTTTGGCCCCGGTCCATCACTTGCGACTGAGCCCAGCCGAGCCTTCACCTGGGCTCGACGCCGCCCGCTTCGCTGCTTCACTCCCAGCGCTTCAGCGGAAAGATACTTGGCCGCGGGCTCGGAATCTCGATCATCAGCGAGCGACGTGAGGTCGTGTCGAGCGCTAACCCGCCGTGATGCGATCCGCTTCCGCGGGCCCGACGCTGCCGGGTTCGTATTCGTGCACGGGGTTATCGCTCCCGAGGATCGGTTCGACGATGGACCAGGCGGTCTCGACGATGTCCTGGCGAGCGAAGAGCGTCGCGTCTCCCTCCATCGCGTCGCCGAGCAGACGCTCATAGTCCCCGAGCCGCCCTTCGGCGCCCTGGACGCCCTCTTCGACGACGCTGAGCTCGATCGGCGCCCCGATCATCTCGTCGCCCCCCCGCTTGGCGCGGGCTCCGATCCCGATCGCCACGTTCGGCGCTAAGCGGAAGCGGATGTAGTTGCTGCGCTCGGGAGTGTCTTCGGAGAAGACGACGGGCGGCGCATGACGGAGCTCAACGACAACCTCCGTTTGGGTCGCTTCGAGGGCCTTTCCGGCGCGCACGATGAAGGGCACTCCTTCCCAGCGCCACGAGTCGACGAAGAGTCGAAGCGCGGCGAAGGTCGGAACGCGGGAGGCGGGATCGACACCTGGCTCCTTTCGATAGCCGCTGAACTGACCGAGCACGAGATCCTCGGGTTTGATCGGGCGAATGTTGCGGAGGACTTTGATCTGTTCGTCGCGAATGGCGTCCGCGTAAGTTCCAGCCGGCGCTTCCATCGCGAGATAACTCACGATCTGAAGAAGGTGGTTCTGGATCACGTCGCGCACGACGCCCGCCTCTTCGTAGAACTTGCCGCGCCCCTTCACGCCGAAGTTCTCGGCCATGGTGATGACGACCTTGCTCACGTAGTGGCGATTCCAGATCGGCTCGAGGAACGCGTTGGCGAACCGGAAATAGAGCATGTTCTGGACCGCCTCTTTGCCGAGATAGTGGTCGATGCGGAAAATGTGATCTTCAGGGAAGGCTCGGTGGAGCGTGTCGTTCAGAGAGCGGGCTGACTCGAGGTCACGCCCGAAGGGCTTCTCGACAATGACGCGGGCGCCCTCCCGAGTGCAGCTCGCGACGTGGAGCTTCTCGATGACCCCCGGAAAAACGCTCGGCGGAATCGCGAGGTAGTGAGCCGGGCGCGTCGAGTCACATTGGGCGAGGATGGCGCGGAGCTGCTCGAAGGTCTGCACGTCATTGTAGTCACCATCGAGGTATTTGAGGCGCGACTCCAAGGTCGCGAAGGCCTTCGCGTCGAACCCGCCGTACTCGGTCACGCTCGCCCGAGCCCGCTCCACGAGCTGATCTCGGGTCCAGCCCGACCGCCCCATGCCAATCACCGGGAAGTCGAGCTTTCCTCGGCGCGCCATCGCCAAGAGCGCGGGGAAGATCTTCTTGTACGCGAGGTCGCCAGAGGCGCCAAAAAACACCAGAGAATCAGAGCGGGTGCGGTTCCTCATCGTTTTCTCACTTCATCTTCTGATGCCGACCCAGACTCGACTTGACCCCGGCATCCCCAGGGCGCCCGCTCCCGCGGGCTCTCGATCACCGACCCGAGTCGACCTTCGCGTGAGCGGCCCGGTCCACGAACCACTGTGCTCCGCCCTCGGGACGCACGAGCTCCGCGGGGTACGGGGGACCGGGATGCTGACCGCTCAGGACGTCCAACAAGCGAGAGGCCTTATCTGCTCCCGCGACCAAGAAGACAACCGTGCGGGCGGCGCTGATCATCGGCAGGGTCAGGGTCAGACGCTGGTTCGCGCCCGCGCCCGGGCGAGCGAGGACACCGCTCGCCGGCGCGCCCATCTCGCCCCCCACGAGCACCGTCGTCGCGACCACTGCTCGCTCGCGCTCGGTGAGCGCGAGGCTGCCCGGGAAGAGAGACGCCGTGTGGCCGTCCGCGCCCATGCCGAGCAGGACGAGATCGAGGCGCGGGAACGTGTTGCGAAGCTCGCCCTCGAGCGTCTGCCGAAGCTCGCGATCGTAGCGAGAAGCCGCTTCGCCCGGCTCGAGCTCGCCGCGCATGCGGTGCACGTTCTCCGGAGGCGCATGCACAGCGCTCAGCAAGGTGTCGCTGGCCATGCGGTAATTACTGTCCCGGTGGTCCGGAGGAACGCAGCGCTCGTCTCCCCAGAAGAAGTGTACCCGGCTCCAGTCGATCCGCTTCGACCACTCGGGGCTCGCTAGGAGCATGTAGAGCTCGCTCGGAGTGCGCCCTCCCGAAAGGGCCCAAGTGAAACGTCCGCGCTCTCGGATCGCCTCCTCGGCGACAGCCACAATTCGGTCAGCTACCGCTCGCGTCAGCGAGGTTCGATCAGGAAGTACGGCGACGGAACGCATAGAAGAACTCAGAGGCGAGAGGCGAGAGGCGAGAGACGAGAGCGACTTTATCGCAGAGGAGACAATCCGTCGACCGCTCGTGAGCGCTTGTGCATCGGCCGCGCGCCTCCCGCACCGAAAAGCGCACGACCGCTCAAAGCGCTTCGTTAGAAGACCTGTTCGACCAACGCGCCAGCCAGTGTCACGAGCACCGCGGTGCCAAGAGCGGCTCCGAAGCCGCGCACCACGAAGCGACGGCTCAGAGCGCTCGTGAGCTTGAGCACGAGCGCGGTGCTGACGAGCTGGGTCGCGAAATAGAAGATGAACCCAATCCCGAGCGTCGCGAACCCGAGCAGGATGAAAAAGACCCAGTGGAAGAAGAAATTCAGAACACTGAAGCCGAGCGCCACCATGAGCGCGACCGAGAGGTCCCCTCGCAGCTGCACCCCTTCGAATAGGCGATCGGCAAGGAGGAGGGCGAGAGCGATCGCCAGCCAGGCGAGCAGAATCGAGACCATAGCCTCTTCTACCACAGCCCGGAGCCGGCCCGCGGGCCAAGGCAGGCCCAGCCGCGAGGGATCACGACAGCTCAGACGCGATGGCGTACAAAGAGAAGGATGGTTCGAGGAGAAGATGGGAGAGGTCAGCCATGAATGAGACGGCCCAGCCGGAAGCCGCCCCTACCCCGCCGCCGTCCCGTGAGGTCGGAAAGAAGCTCAAGCGGCTCGCGATCATCGGCCCCTTGCTCGCCCTCGCGCTCATCTTGGGCTACCGCTTTGCCGGGACCCGAACGTTCACGGGCGTCGTCCAGCGGGTCTACGAGAAAGAAGGGGAGTACCGGGTCGAGCTCCGGGACCCGGGTGGTGAGGTCCTGGTGGCCAGCAACCACGACATGAAGTTCCCCTACTTCAAGCTGAACTCCGCCGACGTCCACGCGGATCTGCATCGCTTCGCCCAGACCGGAGACCTCGTGAAGACCCAGATCTGGGGGTTCCGGATGGAGTGGTTCAGCGTCTTCCCGAACGTGATCGACGTGACCTTCCTGGAGTCCAAGCGGGACCGGGCCCGAAAGCGGGCGGAGCGGGTGGCCGACGCGGCGCTCCGGGTCCTCTTGGAGAAAGGGATTTTGAAGGGGGGCGACGGGGTCCGCGACGATCTCATCGAGGCGGTCGGGGAAGCGCTGGACCCGCTCCCCGAGTAGGGATATGGGGGCCCCCCATGGAAGCAAAAATCGTCGTCCTCGGTGGAGATGGAATCGGACCTGAAATCACGAACGTGGCCGTGAGCCTGCTCCGCGCCGTCGCCCACAAGTTCGGCCACACCTTCCATTTCGACGAGCAGCTCATCGGCGGCATCGCCATCGACAAGACCGGCTCCGCTCTGCCTGACGCGACCCTCGCTGCGTGCAAAGACGCAAGCGCCGTCCTGCTCGGCGCGGTCGGCGGGCCGAAGTGGGACGACCCGGCCGCCAAGGTGCGCCCGGAACAAGGACTGCTCGCGATCCGCAAGGGCCTGGGTCTCTACGCGAACCTCCGCCCAGTGCGCGGCTCCTCCAAATTGCTCGGCGCTTCGCCGCTCAAGCGCGAAGTCGTCGAAGGCGTCGACCTGCTCGTCGTCCGTGAGCTCACCGGTGGCCTCTACTTTGGAAAGCGCGAAGAGGCGACCGGCAGCGGCCCCGACGCCAGCGCCTACGACACGATGATCTACACCGGTCAGGAGATCCGCCGCGTGCTCGAGCTCGGCGTGAAGCTCGCCGCCGGACGCCGCAAGAAGGTCACCAGCGTCGACAAGGCCAACGTGCTCGCGAGCTCGCGCCTCTGGCGCAAGATCGCCACCGAAATCATCGCCGAGAACCCCGGCATCGAGTTCGAGCATCAGCTCGTCGACTCCTGCGCGATGCGCCTCGTGACGAACCCGAAGAGCTTCGACGTCATCGTCACCGAAAACATGTTCGGTGACATTCTCTCCGACGAGGCCGCTGTTCTGACGGGCTCGCTCGGTATGCTCCCGAGCGCCTCCCTCGGCACCGGCACGATGGGCCTCTATGAGCCGATCCATGGCTCGGCTCCCGACATCGCCGGCCAGGGCATCGCCAACCCCCTCGGCACCGTGCTGAGCGCAGCCATGTTGCTCCGACACAGCCTCAACCTCGAGGCGGAGGCAGCTGCCATCGAAGCGGCCGCCGACAAGGTCCTCGAGGAGGGTCACCTGACCCGCGATCTCGGCGGCACGGCGACGACCCAGGAGATGGAAGTTGCCCTCCTCCGAGCGCTCTGAGGCGACTCTGTTCCCGATAGAGCCACCGCTGCAGACCGGCGATCTTCCGCCGACCCTCGGGCACATTGGGCCCGATCCTGAGGATTTTGTCGTGGACGAGGTGCCCGCCTATCCCCTCTCGGGGACAGGTGAGCACCTCTTTCTCCGGATCGAAAAGCGAGGCCTGACGACCCCCGAAGTCGAGAAGCGCCTCGCCCGCGCCCTCGGCATTGCGCCGAGGGACGTCGGCTACGCGGGCATGAAAGACCGACATGCCATCACGCGTCAGTGGTTCTCGGCCATCTCCAAGTCGACAGGCGAAGGACTCGATCTGGGCCCCGGAGTGCGCATCATCGAGGTCGCGCGCCACGACAACAAGCTTCGCACCGGACATCTCCGGGGTAATCGCTTCATCATCACGCTCCACGGAGTCCAAGATATGGGGGCGGCTGAGGCCCTCGGCGCGCGTCTCAAGACCGAAGGGCTCGCCAACTACTTCGGCGGACAGCGCTTCGGTTACGGGGGGCGAAACCTCGCTCAAGCTCTCAGTCAGCTGCGGGGCGAGCGGAGCCCTCGAGGCCGCGGGAAAAATGCCCATTTCGACCTGAAGTTCCACGCGAGCGTGGTCCAGGCTGAGATCTTCAATCGCTACTTGATGGCGCGCCGGGCCCTGCCCGCTCCTCTGCTCGTCGGAGAAGTGGTCCGCCTGAGCCACTCTTCGCGCTGCTTTGTCGTCGAAGATCTCACCGCCGAACTTCCTCGCTGGGAAGCGGGAGATCTCCACCCCACCGGGCCCATTTTCGGACCGAAAACCCTGAGGCCCCAGGGTGAGCCCCTCGAACTCGAAGAACAGATCGTCTCTGAGCTCTTCGACGGCGATGAGGCAGCTCTCGCGCGCCTGTTCCGAGAAGCTCCCGGCACCCGCCGCGACTTGATCGCACGGCTCTCGGATCTCAAGATCTCCGAGAAAGCTCCCCGTCAGCTCGTGCTCGAGTTTGAGTTGCCCTCCGGCAGTTACGCCACCCAGCTCATTCGCGAATTCGTGCGGGGGCCGTTCCTTGAGGTCCAGCGAGCGCCACGGCCCGAGGCCTCGGACGCTCCTCCCCAAGCTTGAGAGCACTCCGAAGGCTCGAGGGAGCTCCGCGGCAGGCGGCCGGGCGAAAGCGTCAGATCCCCGCGCGCTCCGCGGCGCGCAGGATGGCTTGCATGAGTCGCTCCGCCCAGCGCTCTTGTCCTTCAGGCTCGGCGATCAAATCCTGGCGCACCTCGAGCTCGACATAAGGCATCCCACGCTTCTGTGCGTGTTCGATGATGGAGTAATCCGTTTGGGGACTGGCGCGGTAGGGCTCGTTGTCGCCCACTACGAGGTCTTGGTCCGAGCGAAGCTCCTCGAGCAGCGGCGCCGCGAGCCTGGTGTCGTCATGATAAAGAACACCCGCGTGGAATCTGCGCCGCTCTCCGTAGAGCACCGGGGTGAAGCTGTGCACCGAGACAAAACAATACGGCTTTCCGCCCCGGGCTTCGATCTCCATGCGCACCCGGTCGTGGTAAGGCGAAAAGATTTCCCGAGCCCGCGCCGCGCGCTCCTCGGCTCTGAGAGCCTGATTTCCCGGCACATTCACTCCCCCCGTCGTCTCCGGGATCGAATCCTTCGCCTCGAGCGGCCGATTGCAGTCGATGACGAGGCGAGAGTAGTGCTGAAGGAAGAGCACAGCGTCGAGTTTCCTCGCGAGTCGGCGCGCGACGCCGGCCGCGCCAATGTCCCAGGCGATGTGCGCGTGCCGATCCTCTTCCGACAGTCCTAGATCACCCACAGATCGAGGCAGAGCCCGTCCAGCGTGGTCACAAACAAGAATGAACTTCGAACGCCCATGCTCATTTTCCACCGAGACAGGGGGAGGTTCGTCCGGGGCAAGCAGCGAAAGGTTCATCTTGCGGGACCTTCTACCGCGCGCGCCGAGTCACGATAAGCCCACAGAACTTCTGGGGAGTTCTCCGCCTCGCCTGCGCTTTGTCGGCGCCCCGCCCTCAAACGGGACGCTCTTTCGTCGTTCCGAGCGCCGCCGTCCCGCGCGGAAACCAGGGCGCCGTTGTCCTCGGGGTTTCTTCGACGAAATCCCCATCGTCTCGTCCCGATTCGCGGACTAGAGTTGTCATTCAGCAAAAATGGGTTCCCGTACCAGCGCGCGGCGCATCTTCATCGCCCTGATCCTCATAGCGCTCGCCCTCGTCGCCACGGTGATCTCACCTTTCGGGGCCGCCTTCGTCTTCGCGACGGTGATCGCGGGGGCGCTAGCTCCTGTTCATAGGAAACTCACAGCAAGGTTCGGAAACCGCCCGAACTTGAGCGCTTCGTTGCTCTGCGTCGGCGTGCTCTTGCTCCTGCTGTTGCCCCTCGGCGGACTCGCTGCCTTCATCATCACCGAGGGCATCAGGGCGGTGAAATTCGTCACCGAGACCCTCCAAGGAGAAGGAGTGAGCGCGCTGCTCGAGCGCCTCCCAGATTGGCTCGAAAAACTCGCGCGCCGCGGCCTGAGCACCTTCGCAACGGATCCGAACGATCTGAATGACGAGCTCAAGCGCCAGGCGGGAGAACACGGGCCGAAGGTCGCGCGCTTTTTCAGCGACGCGCTGGCAGCGACCGGAAAGGCCATTCTCCAAGGAACGATGACCCTGATCGCGCTCTTCTTCTTGCTGGTCGACGGCAAGCAATTTGTCGCTTGGATCGAGGACAATTCACCCTTGATGCGGGGGCAGGTCGGAGAACTTCTGTCCGAGTTTCGCAAGGTCTCGACCGCGGTCCTCGTTTCTTCCGTGGTGACCTCCGGTGTCCAGGCCCTCGCGGCCTTGATCGGTTACGCGATCGCCGGAGTGCCTCAGCCCTTCTTCTTCGCGCTCGTGACCTTCTTCATGGCGTTTGTCCCGGCCATCGGAGCGGGCAGCGTCTGCGTCACGGCTGCCCTCTTGCTGCTCGCCCTCGGCAAGACCTGGACCGCTCTGTTCTTGGCCGGCTGGGGCCTCATCGTCGTGGCCTTGGTCGACAACTGGGTGAAACCGCTGCTCGTGAAGCGTGATCTCCACATGCACGGAGGCATCGTGTTCTTCGCCTTGTTCGGCGGGATGACCGCGTTCGGCGCCGTCGGCCTCCTACTCGGTCCGCTGATCGTCACGTTCTTGCTCGCGCTCGTGCGCATCTACAAGCGCGATTTTGCAGCGAATGACGGCGCGGAACAGCCTCCCAGCGCCTTGGACGAGGGGGCCCAGCGTGCTCCTACCGATCCAGATCCCCAGGTCACACCTCAAAGGTCCTAGAGGCCCGCGCCCCAAGCGGCGCGGATGCCCACTCACATTTCACTCCAAAGTCGATGTTCGCGGGTCGATCCCTTGTGGCTATCGCACCCGAAGCACAGCTAAAATGGAGACATGAGGAGGAGGACTTTCCCCGGGGGCAAATGGCTATGGCTCGCGCTCCCGCTCGAGATGAGTCTCGCGGCGGCGTGTTCGAATCAGTCGACGCCAGCTGACGAAGGTGAAACGGGCGGACGAGGCTCCGGCGCTCAAAGTGGCAGCGGCGGTCGGAATGGCGGCGGCGGACAGGGGCTCGCCGGAGACTCCGGTTCTTCGGGTTCAAGCTCAGGCGGACGCGCGGGCGCAGGCGGACGCACAGGCGCAGGCGGACGCACAGGCGCAGGCGGACGCACAGGCGCAGGCGGACGCACAGGCGGCGCTGGTGGGTCCATCGAAGTTCCGAGCGACGGCGAGGTGCGAGCCTTCCCGGGCGCGGAAGGATTCGCTGCGCGCATCAGCGGTGGGCGTGGCGGCAAGGTGATCAAGGTCACCAGTCTCGCCGCCTCGGGTCCCGGAACTCTCGCCGCAGCGCTGGGTCAGTCGGGGCCGCGCATCATCGTCTTCCAGGTGAGCGGGGTGATCGAAGCTGACCTCATCGAGATCCCCTATGGCGACGTCACCATTGCTGGCCAAACCGCGCCCGGAGCCGGAATCACGCTCAAGGGGCGCCTGTGGGCCGAATATGACGCAAGCGTCGAGAACATCATCATCCGTCATCTGCGGATTCGCCCCTCCTACGAGGGCAGCGCAGGCGATCAGTTCGACACCCTGCGCTTCAGCAAGAACCGGCGCGTCATGATCGACCATGTTTCGGCCAGCTTTGGTGTGGACGAGACAGTTGACCTCTACTCAGCCCAAGACGTCACCGTGCAGTGGAGCGTCATCGAGAGCTCCACAACCGAAGGCCACCCCGAAGGGGAGCACAACTACGGCCTCATCAACGGCCCCGACGGCAAGCGGGTTTCCATCCTGAAGACGGTCTTCGCCCACAACAAGAACCGCAATCCGGCGCTCGCCACAGGTCCGGCCGAGGTCGTCAGTAACCTCGTCTACAACTGTCGCCACGGCTTCGTGCATCACAACCCGGCGGCCGGAAGCTTTCACTTCGTCGGGAACGTCTTCAAAGCGGGCCCCTCGAGTGAGCTCCTTCCCTTCTTCTTCGACGATGAAAACGGAGGCTCCGATCCGAACCTCCGCTATTATTTCTCCGACAACCGGGTGATCGGAAAACGGTCGGCCTGTGAGGAAGGAGTCATCGATAACCCCTGGGCCCAGTGCGAGACCTACTCGTACGTCAATGAATCCCACCGGAGCGAGACCCCTTTCGATTTCGAGAGCGAAAGCGACCTCTACCGCGCCCCCCTGCCGCTCTCGAGCTCCAGCGCCTGGGACGAGGTGTTGCAGCGAGCGGGGGCCTATCCCCACGATGTGGTCTCGAAGCGGACCATTTTGGAGGCCCAAACCGGCCAGGGCTCCTGGGGCGCCCGGGAGCCGAATGACCTCATGGTCGGCCTCTCCCCCACGGCTCCGCCGAAGGACTCCGACGACGACGGGATGCCGGACGCTTGGGAAGAGGAGCACGGCCTGAATCCCGAAGAAGACGACTCCCGAGTGGTCCTTGACTCGGGCTACACCGCCATCGAGGAGTACATCAACGAGCTCGCCGCTCGGCTCGAGCCCTAAGACCTGCCTCGGGCAGCCGCCTGGCTTTTAAGAAGGAGCTCACAAAGACGAATGGCCCCCGCAGAAGCGCTGCGAGGGCCATTCCTGCGTGACAGAACGGAGGGTGTTACGCCCGGGCGCGACGACGAGCCCAGGCCAACCCCGCAAAGGCCAGGCCGAGCGCGAAGGGACCCACGGCGCGGAATCCGGTCTTCGGACCGACGCTGCAGCCGCCACCGCCGCCACCGCCGCTCGGGGCAGCACCACCGCCCACGCCCGCATCAGCGCCACCAACACCTGCGCCAACGTCACCACCGCCGGCGCCGGTCTCCGCGCCAGCGCCAAGACCACCTGCACCGACGACGTCACCACCCCCAGCGCCCGACGCGGCTCCAGCTCCGTCCGCTCCACCGGTTCCGCCCACAGGACCACTGTCCGCGGGGTACGCGGAGAAGACCTGCGTCATAGCGTGGTAAGCAGACTTCGGCTTCAGCTCGGAGTCGAAGAGGTGCGCGAAGTCGTACTCCGGGAAGGTGCTCGGAACCCAAGAATCGAGATCGCTGAGCCCCCACACGGTGAAGTGTGAGCAGTTCGGAGCGTCGATGCAGACCTGCAGCAGCTCCGCGTAGAACTTCGCCTGCATCTGCGCCTTGGCGTCGTCGAGAGGCTTGCCAATACGGAAGTCGCACTCGGTGATGTGAACTTCCACGCCGAGCTCCGCGTAGCGAGCCATGTTGTCCTTGATGGCCTGCATGTTCGGGACGCCGCTCGTCCCTCCCTCCGCCGTCACGTAGTAATGGCTCTGGAAGCCGACCGCGTCGACGGGGATGCCGCGGGTCTTCATGTCGGCGATGAGCTCGTAGACGCGGTCCGCCTTGGCGTTCCCCTTCTGCTCGATGTTGTAGTCGTTGTAGAGGAGTTTCGACGTCGGATTGGCCATCCGGGCCCGCTGGAAGGCGAGGTCGATGAAATCCGGTCCGATGCGGTCGTGCCAGATCGTCGGGCGGTAGCCCCAGACCTTCGGGCTGCTCGGATCAGCGGGGTCACTCGGCACCTGATCGATCGCCTCGTTCACCACGTCCCAGTAGGGGAGGCCCGGGAAAGCGGCCGAGACCTTGTCGATGTGGTCGTACATGATCTCGAGCATGGCCTCCCGGTCGAGCTCCGTGTCGTCGACGAGCCAGTTCGGGGCCTGGGTGTGCCAGATGAACGGGTGCCCGTGGAACTCGATGTTGTGCTCATCCGCCCAGGCCTTGAGCGCTTGCGTGTCGGTGAAGTCGTAAACACCCTTCGCCGGCTGGATGTTGGCCATCTTCATCGAGTTCGCGGGAGTGATCATGCTGAACTCGCCGGCGACGATGGCGTTGTGCTGGGGGTTCGTCAGAAAGATCGGCGTGTCCACCGCCGTGCCCATCTTCACGACCGACGTGTAGGCCTTGAGAGGATGACCGGTCATCGAAGGCGTGACGTAAGCGGGGACCTCCGGGGGATCGACCGGCTCGAACACGATGTCATCGAGACAGAGCTGCCCGACGTGACCGCCGACCTGGAACTGGAGCTGAGCCTCGGCGTCCTCGCGAATGTTCAGATACGTGAACGTAAAGGTCTGGGGCTCTGTCGTGACATTCAGCCGCTGAAGGATGTAGTCGGTGTACGGAGCGTCGCCGAGGCCCGTCTTGACGCGGATCTCGCGCGCCGTCGTCGCGGAGGCCGAAACGCTGAACCTGTAGTGTTGGTTCGCGACCAGGGGCACCTCGCTCAAACCGATGATCACGTGCCAGGGGTCCGTGCCTGCCTCGCCCTCAGCGACCGTTGAACACATACGCCCCTCGACGACCTCGAGGGTTTGCACTGCCTCCGCTCCTTCATCCGCGTGTCCCCACCAAGGTCCAATCTCTTCTCCTTCGAAAGTCCCGTTCGAGATCAGGTTCTGGGCGGAGGCGGGCGTCGCCACAGTGCACGCCGCGATAGGTAAGAGACGAAGGACATAGGGAAGAAACGACTTGGGCAGACGAGGGTTCATTGTTGGCTCCAGAAAGAGACCGGCGAGGCCGACCGAAAATGAGAGGATCGTGGACCGGGCGTATACCAGCTTCGCCAGGGGAGGAAAACTTCCCCTCCCATGGTGGCGCGATGACATCCGCCCCTTTTCCGCGTTCCGACTTAGTGTCCCCCAAGAAGGCCGTGCGCGCACAACTTCACCTGGAAGACAATTTTCGTGCGCTCCCGTAATGACCGATGGGGGCGAGCAGCAGGCCCTCCGCTCGACGGCGCCCCGAGCGCTCTCCTTCGGCTCAGAGCGGCGTGGCGACGACTCACGGGCGAGCTCCCGATTCTCGCCCTGAGACGGAGCGGCCCGCTCTCCCGCTCCAGCGGGCGAAACGGCCACTCTGCCCGCCCCTCGGCAAAGTCTCCCCTTCGCGCATGCCCTCACAGCCATTTCCAGGCGAATGAGGGGGGAGCTGGCTGGCGCGCGGCCGAGTCCCGTCGACGGCACTTTCGAGGCCGACTCCGCTTCTCTCCTAACCCCACGCTTGGAGACCGGATTCGGCGACCGTCGCTCACATACGTATAACGTATGCACCTAACGGCCGCCAAACGGCTGACGTTCCCCTTGGATTCCCCAGCAATAAATCTCTTCAACCTTCTCTCACATATCATTAACTCTCTACCGGAGGCAGCGCCTCGGGGACCTGTAAGGGGTGCCAAATCGGCGCCCGCTGTTTCCCTGAAGGCAGCGAGAACCCAGAGAACTCCTGCCAAGTGTGCCGGGCGAACCTCGATGACCAGGCGTGGACGGATCGTCCGAGCGGCGCGAGCTGTGAGGACGCTAGGTTCTGCACGAGCGGCGATACCTGCCAGGCAGGAAAGTGCCAGGCAGGGGCCAAAGATCCCTGCGACGACGGCGTCAGCTGTACCGGCGCCGAGACCTGCGACGAACAAGCCAATTCTTGTGGCGCCGGAGTCCCCACCTGCGGCAGCGGCGAGCTTTGCGATCCGATCGCCGACGTATGTGGGCTGACTTGTGACGGCTGCGCCATCGACGGCGTCTGCTATCCCGACGGAACCGCAAACCCGCGCAACGAATGCGAAGTTTGCTCCGTAGACCGCGATCCTTTCGCCTTCGTCTCCAATACCTCTCGGGCAGCTGGACCATGACCGCGGAATCGGCACAAGACGTGTTCGGCTTCGTGCGCCCGGTCACCGAGCCCGAGACCGGGAACGTCTACCAAGTGAAGGCTACGGAGGTGGAGAAACTGTAGCCCCTAGCTGCCGGCTCGCGTCGAGCGAGCCGGCGCTCACCAGAGAGAAAAAACGGAAAGTCGCGCACCTCACCGGTGCGCGACTTTGCTTTTATGGGAGCACGCACCTGTGCTCGGTCAACTCTCTTTGACGACCCCGCAGCCCATGGGCGTCCCCGAATCGCCCGACGGCTGCTCGGCTGAGCCTTTGTCGGTGGACTCGTGTATCACTAATGCTTTTCCAAGGAAGGACTTCGGGTCATCCTTCTTGAGATTCGCGCCTTCCACTGTAATATCGAGGCGCCCTTTCCCGTTTTCTCCTACCTCGATGTTACCGAGATCTCCGAGGTGGCGCTGGCCCTGATCAGGCAGCGCGTGGTTGTGCCCGTCAGGCGCAAAATGGTCGCCCATGCTCTTGCCAGCGATGTCGGAGCAGTCCCCTTTCTCGTGGATGTGAATCCCTTTCGATCCAGGGGGCGCGTCTTCCACCTCGACCACGATCCGAACACCAGTGGCGGTCGCGGTGAGCTTCGCTTCTCCGTCGATCTCTTTGCCCTTGGCGGCGTCGATGTCGACCTCTGCCTTCCGGATTTCGTCTCGCTCTTTGTCTGTGTCAGGTTCGCCTTCTCGAACCCCGTCGCCCGCTCCCGGCGCCGATACGGCCGAACCGTCCACGGGCTCAGGCTTGTTCTTCTCACAAGCCAGACTCGTGATGGACAAAGCGCAAACGAGCGCTGGCAGGTATTTCGCACGTGCTGTCGTCATTTTGATAGTTCCCTCCATGAGTGAAACGCCGCCGGAGAGAGCCAAACTCAAGCCTGTCCGTGCGACGCACCGAGAGAAGCAACCATCGAGCCACTCGCTCCGTGCGCGAGAGAAGGCCTACAAACGCCGCGCGGCCCCGAATGGGGCCGCGCTCTTTCGTACAAAACTGACGCAGTGTGTGACAGTCTGCGCGGTAGGACCGTAGGATCCTCCGCGCGTTCTCCTCAGAACTGCGAGATGAACTGCCAGGCCTCTCCGGGTACCCAGCTCTTGCTCTGGCCGCTGTCCTTCTCAGTCGGGTTGTGATCGCCACCGTGTGCGCACCACCGGACCGGGTACCCCTCTTTACATCCTTGGTAGGACGTACAGATATGGGTTCCGCTGTTCTGCGCGGGCTCCGGGGGATTCTGGGACATGCACCCATTCAGCCCGACAAACTTGTCTCGGAGCTGACGGCCCGAGGAGATGGGCAGGACGGAGTCTCGGACGCCGTGCGCATGGAAATAAGCAACAGGTTTGTTCCCTCCTTCACACCCGCTGAGCTGCGCTCCCGCATAAAGTGCCACTCCCCGGAAAACGTCGGGGCGTGCGCAAGCGAGCGCGAAGGACATACCTCCGCCGAAGCTGAAGCCGGTCGCGAAGATGCGTTTGGTGTCGATGCAGAGATCGTTCTGGAACAGCTCAAGCATCGCATCCGTGAACTGCACGTCGCGGCCATTGGGGTTCGGCCAGCCGTTGCCCACACCCTCTGGAGCGACGAAGATCGTACTTCCCTGAGCAAGGTCCCAGAGCCCGTAGAAGGGGTCTTCCGTCGAACCGTCGTTGCCTCCTTCTGCGACCTGCGTAGCGTTCCCGTCCCGCCAGTGATAGGCCATGATGAGACGATAGGGCTTATTGTTATCGTAGTTGTCCGGAACGCGCAGGATGTACTCGCGGTTCTGCCCGCCGCTCATGATGTTATGACGACCGTTCATGAGGGTACGCATCTTGCCGCAGCCCGCGCTCCTTGCTTCGTCGGGTCCGCCGCCGCCGGTACCAGTGCCACCCGTTCCCTCATCACCGCCCGTGCCGCCTCCGCCGACTCCAAGGTCACCTCCGCCGGCGCCGACCGCTCCCCCGGAGCTCGATCCACCGGTGGCCAGAGCCCCGCCGCTGGAAAGCGCACCACCTGCGGCTGCGCCCCCCACTCCGACCGGAGCGCCCCCTGCTCCGACGGGCGCTCCGCCGGCTCCGACGGGTGCGCCCCCCGCCGCCTGACCTCCTGCGCCCACCGCGCCGCCTGTCGGGACGCCATCGGACGTCCCGCCCGTGCCCGCGTCTCCGAGACCATCAGCGCCCTCGGAGCTGCACGCGCTGAGCGCACCCAAGACCACGAGAATCTTCACCGCATTGCGGTAGCTGCGGAGACTATTCGCTTCCCTCTGAAACATCGCCATTCCTTCTTCACCTTCCTCACAAGTTCGTGACCCGCGTCGCGATCGACCCCGAACAGCCAGCCCTCCCGCCGGTGAAAAACGGCGTTTTCTTCGGCGGGAAGCGGAGACGCTCGAGCGACCCGGCACCGAGCCGGTAACCCCTGTAAGCGCTCACAAAGGGGGACATTTTTGTCCCCCCTTCAGACTTCTTCTCAAAATCTGCCGCGGACAGCGCTACCAATGCTGCCTTGAATAGAACTTTCCAGAGCGGGGAGGTTCACTCTCTCCTTACCAATTTTCCGCGCGCCGCTTACGAACTTCCGCGCGGGCCGGCCCGCGCCGATCGACGCCCCCCTGGCGTTCGACAAGGGCCCCGCGTTCGACAGGCCGCCCGTCGGCATGACCGCGCGTCCGGCGACTCGTTTCGTTTCCTCGAGTCAGGCGGGCTCGACGCAGCCGAGTCGCTTCTCCCTGAGAGCTCTCTACGCGAGAACTTCGCTCAAAGGCTCGACGTTCTCTGAAGCCGCAAAACCGCTCGAGTCCACTCCGCACACCTCGAGGAAACTCTTGAGGAGCCGAGTGTTGTTGAAGGCTGGGAGCTTCAGATACTCGCCCTGCCGGAGCCTCCCGCCAGCGCTACCGGCGATGATGACAGGGAGATTCTGGAAGCTGCCGGTCGGTCCCACAGCCACGTCCGTCGTCCACATCGCAAAGGCGCTGTCCAGCAGATTCCCTTGGGGGGTCGAGAGCAGCCGCCAGTGATCCAAGAGAGTCTTGAACGTCCCCATCCGGACGCGATCGATCTTCGCGTGCATCTCTGCGGCGCCCACGATGGGCTCGCCGCTAAAGCCGTCCGAGCGAACCCGATGACTGATGAAATGGAACCGCTCCAGCTTCTCACCATCGATAATGTAGAAGGTACCGTCGCCGCCCCCGTCCCCCCACTGCAGCGTGGCGGCGCGCGTCATGTTGCAGGAAAAAGCCACCCCCACGAGCTGCATCTGGAGGCGGACCACGTCCTCGATGTACCCCTTCGGCCCAATGGTGAGGATCTCATCCAGCGAGAGATTCTTTTCACTACAGCCCATCCGCTCCGTCGAGACTTCGATGTCCCGAATGACGCTCAAGTGGAGCTCGAGGCGCTGTCGGTCCGCAGAGCTCAGCCGCGGATCGCTGAGTAGGCCCTGTAGGTCTTCCCTCACGAGATCGTTGACGCTCTTCCTTCGGCGCGCAAGCTCAAGGGCCATGGCGCTCTCCGCTCCAGTGCCGTCTAAGAGCCCCGCCAGCTCGAGGTAGACTTTCTTCGGATCGGGCTCGGCTATGACGAGCTCTCCGGCGCTGCGGAAGGAGAGCTTGTCATCGACGTAGCCACTCTTCATGCCTGCGTACGTGTTCAACGGAACTCCGCCCGCGTGCTCAGCGATGACCCAGTCGACGGATGGTCCCTTGCTCGTAGCTTTGATCGAAGTTCCCTCACAAGGGAGGCCTGTTAGGCACATCGTGTGCCCTTCAGCGTGCGTATCTCCTCTCGCAGCGTCGGGGTACCTCATGCCACTAACAATGAGGAGTTGATCAGCATAGTCAGCGAGCAGCCCCGTGCAGCGCTCAGCACTGTCCGCGAGCATCTTCTCTTTCGTCAGCGGCCCCGGCTCCGTGGGCCAGAACCGCTCGGGCTCGTCTCCGTACTTCTGAACGACACCGTTCGCCCCACAGATAAAAAACGCAAAGCGAGGATCCTCGTTCTGAGCAAACGCGGAGCGCTCAGGGACACTCTCCAAGAATGGCAAGAGGAGGCCTGTCGTTCCGGCCCCACGCAGGAGAGCGCGTCGAGATACCTTCTTCTTGGGCACTGTTTTCATGAGACCACCGCTCCCTCCCGGACAATACATGCGCTCGAGACGGGCGCCTGTCCCGACGGACCTAGCCTAGGGGTATCACGAGCGCCCCTTGGCGCCAATGAGGTCTTTGCGAGGGAGCTCATGGGCCCAACGTCCTATCTGTATGATCTGGATGGGGTTCCGCCGCTCGGACGCGCTCCCCATGAAGGGCTCACAACAAATTTCCTTTACCACACGATTCTTGCATCCCAGCGAGGCGGAGGCTGCCCCGCGAAAGGGCGACACTTAGCCTGACGCGACACGGAGCGTGTCGCATTTTTCCTTTCCCCCGAAGGAGCTTTCTCGAAAAGAAATAGCTATGCTCGGCTTTGTTCGGGTCTCGAGGGGGCTGAAGCAGGAGGCAGACAAGAGCATGCGCGCGATAACCGGCACCAAGTGTATTCAATGCCTACTCTGTCTGGGTCTCTCGCTCTTCGGCCTCGGCTGCGGCCTCACCGATCGTGATAGAGAGGACAGTGGTGTTGGCGGATCCGCGGGCGACTCCGGTGACACGGACGAGTCGAAAGGCTCCGGCGGCAAGGGTGGAGAGACATCGGGCTCGGGCGGTGCGGGGACTATTGATCCCGAAGACATCCAAATCACCGGAACGCCCCTCTTCACCGGGTTCGTCCGACTCACGCATCTGCAATGGCAAAACAGCATCCAGGCCATCTTCGAGCTGCCCTCACTTCCCTCTGATTTACCTCCCTTCTCCTACGACGTCCCCGTCAGCACATTCACGAACAACGAGAAGTCTCTTCTGGTGGACGAGCGAGCTTGGACGGAGCACCTCGCCGCCGCCTCCGTGATCGCAGAGCGGGTCGCCATGGACGCATTAGCGCTCGAACGACTCGGAGGTGTGGAAGATCCGGTACAGTTCATCCGCAAAGTCGGCAAGCGCGCCTTCCGCCGGGAGCTGACCGAACCAGAGGTCGCGCGTTTCTCGGCCCTCTGGGCGGAAGGAATCGAGATCGCTGACCAGACAAGTCTCGGAAGCGACGCCGCGGATGGTGCCCGCATTTTCATCGAAGCCCTGCTCACTTCGCCCCACTTCCTCTATCGCATCGAGCTGACCCCCGAGGGCGAACGGCTCAGCGGACTCGAGCTCGCCACACGGCTCTCCCTTCTTCTCATCGACACAACACCGAGTGATGCCTTGCTTGAGAAAGCTGCGAGCGGGGGGCTCGACACGAACGAGGGTCTGCTCGAGGCCGCCGCGGAGCTCCTCGAACAGTCGAGAGCGAGCGAGACGCTCGCGCGCTTTTACTCCGAGCTCTTTGAGCTCCGCCGTTATCCGAACCTCGAGAGTCCTCTTTTCCCCGGCTCCGCAGAGGAATTCAAACAAAGCCTCCTCACTGCTGACGAGCTCTTGTTCGCTCACCTGGTCGAGCAGCAGGGCGGACTTCGTGACCTCCTGACGACGCCCCTCGCGATCGTCGACCCCATCACGGCGCCCCTTTACGGCGTCGATCCCCCGAGTCAGGGCTTCGTTCCGGTCGAGCTCCCCGAACGCCCCGGCATCCTGACGCGCCTCGGATTTTTGACCGCCCGCTCCCTACCGACCGAGCCCAGCCCCGTCCATCGAGGCAGCTTCATCGTGGGCTCACTCTTGTGCCGCGTGCTCGAAGTGCCAGCCAGTGGGATTCCGACGATCCCCGAGATGCGAATGCCCGGGCAGACGATGCGCGATTGGCTGACAGAGGCCACGGCGGATGCGCCCTGCGCCGAATGCCACGCCGAACACATCCATCCCCTCGGCTTCGCATTTGAGAATTACGACGCGCTCGGCCGCCTGCGCACGACAGACAACGGCTCTCCTGTCGATACGAGCGGAAGTTATCGCTTCTCGGGAGAAGAGAAGACATTCTCAGGAGCCGCCGAGCTCGCCACCTTGCTCGCAGAGGATCAGCGAGCTCACGCTTGTTTCAGCGCGCACCTCGCCGAGTTCGTACTCGCTCGTGATCTGGACAGCGCCGATCGCTCGGGGCTCGACGGCACAATCGCCACCAGCCACGAGGACAGTGCCTCCCTCAAAGAGCTCACCCTCGAACTGATTCAGAGCCCCCTCTTCACGAGCGCCCGCTGAAACGGACCTTCGGTGTAAACATTGCGCGTGGGTGGACCGGCCATTCGTCCAGTCCCTCGCGCAGAACCGATCACATCGTTCGCTCGGGCAGTGAGCGATTGATGGGTACCGCTTCCATAGCGCTCACACAGCCTTCGCCCCCCGGCTCCCCTGAAGCCATGGCACCGGTTCCCAGTTGCAGGGGAGAAAAAGTTCCCCTGCTGGCCGGAATTCCCCCGGTTACGGTACGGGGGCTATGTCGGCCGCAAGCTTACCTGTCACACATCGCGATCTGTTCCGGCCCGCCGTCCGCAGGGTCACGCCGGCTTCGCTCTGTGTTGCGCTTGGACTTGTTGCCGCCTGTTCAAGTGACGGTGGGTCTTTGCCTGGCGGAACAGGAGGAGAAGCCAATCCGAGCGCTGGGGGCGCGGCGAACCCGGGTGCCGGGGGCGCGCCCAGCGGCGGCCAAAGTGACGTGGGTGGGTCGCCCGCAGCCGGCGGCGCTCTCACCGGTGGAACATCCGGAGCCGCGGGAGGAAGTGAGAGTTCAGGAGGGGCGAGCGCGGGAGCCTCGAGCGGTGGCGCCGACGCTGCCGGAGGAAGCGTCGGCGATGGTGGAACAGCGTCCGGCGGAGCGGACGGCAGTGGCGGCGTGGATGGTTCGGGCGGTCAGACCCAGGAGCCCACGACCCCTGGCTGTGGCAAGGCCTTCCCGACGCCTCCCCCGAAGAACCAACAGCAAGAGCTCCAGATCCAAGGGGACACTCGTTACTACCTCCTCGACGTGCCCCAGGGAGCGGACAACAAGACGCCCCTCATGCTGATTTTTGGTCTGCACGGCTACGACATGAACAACATCGCCGTCGTCGATCGCTTCAACTTCACGCAGCGCTCGGGCGGCAAGGCCATCACTGTCTGGCCCCAGGGCGAAGGGCCCCATCCGGGCAACACCTCCCATTGGGGCGACAACGTGCTGTTGTCGACTTGGTCGGCGAACGCGAAGAACTACGAGTTCCTCGAGACCATCATCAACGAACTTGGCGACAAGTACTGCATCGACCGTACGCGCATCTTCATCGCCGGCTTCAGTATGGGCGGCTTCTTCACAAACCAGATCGCCTGCGACCGAAGTGACTGGTTCCGGGCCTTTGCTCCGGTCGCCGGTGGCGGTCCGAATGGCTGCGCGAACAACTCCGTCAAGAGCGCGATCATGCTCCAGCACGGCACGCAGGATAATATCGTCGCGATCTCAAGCGGCGAGAGCAGCCGCGACTTCTGGGTTGGCAAGAACGGTTGCAGTTCCAGCTCGACGAAGTCGCTGAACAACTGCTCGTTCTATGACGGCTGCGCCGAGGAGAAGCCCGTCGCCTGGTGCACTGGCAATTACGACCACTACATTCCTGACGAAGTCGCCGGCAATATTTGGTCATTTTTCAGCAGCTTCTGAGCTTCTTCTCCCCCGCCGCAAAGTCACCCCGGACCCTCACATCGGCCTGAGCTCGGGCGAGCCTTCGAGCTGGTCCACCGCCTCGCAAAGGCCCCCGCGGAAGGGCATTCGAGCGGGCGCGTCGCGAACGGGCGGCGCGCACCCGCTCCTGCCGGGGGGCTCACTTTGAAAGAAGTTTCCCCCACCAGGAAGAACTTGAGTTACACTCGAGTTGTCTCTCAACCGAAAGGGGGTGCAGGATGGCAAAAGGTCAGGAGAAGAAGGGCAATAACAATCGCCCGAAATTGAGCATCAAGGAGAAGCAGGACAAAAAGCGCGAGAAGAAGGCTGCGAAGGCCTGACGCGCAAAGCCTGACGAGGCTCGAGGGGACGGCCAAGGGCCCTCCCCTCGGAGTCGTCTCCGCCCGTCAGAGCCCCCGACATCACGCGGGTTCTATCGACCTCGGGCGGAGCGACTCTCAGCCCTCCTTTTCCAAAGCCGCCTTTGTGAACGTTCACATTTTTATCATGGGAACCTCACAAGGTCCCTGAAATCGGCTGCGAACTTTCGGCCGGCCTCAGTTCCTCTCGACGGACAGGAGAGAAACGAGAGCGCGCCCAGCACTTCGGCAGGCCTCGAGCTCAAGGGAGAAGACGAGCTGAGTGCCGAGCTCTTCCTCTGGGTCGACGATGATCTGCGTGAGGCGCCAGGAGTCCTTCGTCTCTTCGATCGTGAGATAACGAGGGCTGCGCGCCGCAGGATCGACGACAATGTTCCCGTACTCCTCGAAGTAGGGCGCAAAGGCCGCTTCGAGCCCAGCTTCATCCCAAGGGGGCTCGTGGGGCGAAGGATGCAAAAACTGAAGCGCTCCTGAGTAATCGCGACGCGCGATCCTTTGCACAAAGCGCCAAACCTCGTTCCGAACGAGAGCGGTGAAGGCTCTCCGATCCCGCGTGACGTCGAACTCCGTCGGCTCCGGCTCTTCGGGCCGGACCAGCACCGCCAGAGGATCCTGAAGCCGCGTCCACTCCTCGAGTAGGCTCGCGTCGACGGAGCGTACCTCTGCCCCGAGCCACTCGATCAAGTCCACGAGCTCCTCCGTCTTGGCCGACTCGGGCAAGCTCCGCTCGAGGGCTCGGTAGACCTCCGACAAGTACCGAAGCAGAACCCCTTCTGCGCGGTCCAAGCCGTACTCTTTCACGTAGCCGTTGAAGGCGAGCCCCTGCTCATACATGTCCCGCACCACCGACTTCGGAGAAATTTCGTAGCTGAGGGCCCAGGGGTGTTGCCTGGAGAAGGCCTCAAAAGTGCCCTCAAGGAAATCGAGCTCCGGAGGCATGAGGTGCGTCACCTTTTCAAGCTCCTCCATGCGCTCCTCGTACTCGACCCCCGCCTGTTTGAGCTCGGCCAGGCGCCGAGCCTTGAGCACGTCCATCTGCCGGAGCAAGACGAGCCCTGGATTCTCGGTAGTCGCCTCGATCAAGCTCACCACGAGCAGCGGGTACTCTCGCTCGGTCTTCTCCAGCGTCTCTACGACCTCGAGCACATAGAGCGAGAGCGCCTGGTGGAGCGAGAACTCTGCGCCAAAGTCGCGGGCGACGCGGAGCTGCTTGTCCTTCATTTCAAGGACCCCCGAGCGCCCGAGCGCACGGAACAGAGAGAGCGCCTTCTTCCTGAGGACGCGCTTCTTCGCCGGTGGCTCGTGGCTGTCGGCGAGCAGCGCTTTCATCGCTCGGCAGCCTCCTTGGGGCCGGCCGAGCACCGCGAGCATCATGCCAACACTCACGTCGAAGCTTGACGTCAAAGGCTCGCAGGGCGCGGACTTGAGCGTCTCCAAGGTCTTTTCATCCCAGGGGACGTAACCTCGCTCCGGAGGTTTCTTCAGGTGCAGCTTGCGCTGTTTTTTGGGATCTCCCGCGGCTTTGCGCTTGAGCGCAAGGTTTTCGATCACGTGCTCGGGCGCCTGGACGACCACCGTGCCCCGGTCGTCGAAGCCGCGCCGCCCGGCCCGTCCCGCGATCTGGAGGAAGTCCCGGACGGACAAGAGCTTCGTCTTGTCACCATCGTATTTGCAGAGCTGGGTGAAAAGGACCGTGCGCAGGGGGATGTTGACGCCCACGCCGAGGGTGTCGGTGCCGACGACGACCTTGAGCAGTCCCTTTTGCGCTAAGCGTTCGATGAGCCTTCGGTAACGAGGCAAGAGGCCCGCGTGGTGAACCCCGATGCCGTGGGGAATGAAGCGAGCGAGCACCTTGCCAAAGGGACTCTCGAAGCGCTCATAAGCGATCTCTTCCTTGAGCTCCTTTTTCTGATCTTTGGTGAGGAGATCCAAACTCGTCAGGCTCTGAGCCTGTTCGATGGCCGCGCGCTGGGAGAAGTGGACGATATAGATGGGCGCGCGGCCTTCCTTGACGAGATCTTGGACCGTATCCTGGAGCGGAGTCTCGACGTAACGAAACTCGAGCGGCACGGGGCGCTCGTGACCGATCACCGTCGCGGTCTCCCGCCCGGTGATACGGGTGGCAGCCCGAGCGAAGGGCTCCGGATCGCCGATGGTCGCGCTCATCAGGAGGAAACGCGCCTGGGGTAGGGTGAGCAAAGGAACCTGCCAAGCCACCCCGCGCTCCCGATCGGCGTAGTAATGGAACTCGTCCATCACGACCCACTCGACGTCGGCGTCTTCGCCTTCCCGGAGGGCCAAGTTCGACAAGATCTCCGCTGTGCAACAGATGACCAGCGCATCGCGATTCACCGTGGCGTCGCCGGTCATGAGTCCGACGTTCTGGGGCCCGAACAGGCGACACAGGTCGAAGAACTTTTCCGTCACCAGCGCCTTGATCGGCGCCGTGTAATAGGCGCGCTCATCCCGCGCCAAAGAGGCGAAACAGGCGGCCGCACCGACCAGGCTCTTCCCGGAGCCGGTCGGGGTGTTCAAGACGACGTTCTTGCCCTCACAGACCGCCAGGATAGCTTCCTCCTGGGCTGGGTAGAGTTCGAGACCGATGCTCGCGACGTAGCCGAGCAGCTTCTCCAGAAGCCACTCCGAGGTGACCTCACTCGGGGAGATAGAGTCGAAGTCGAGCTCGAGAGGCCCGCGCGGGCGGGAAGGAACATCCTCTCGAGGGAGGCTAGGAGGAGAGGTCATAGGGCCTTTTCGCATCTCGCGGGAACGGCCGAGGCAGCTCTCGTCGAGGCGGAACTCCTACGCAAGCCCGTGCTCGCTGCCAAGGGTTGACCACCCGGAGGGGCGCGCGGCCTAGACCGGTCGTGTTCGAGCCCTCTTCACGCAGCGGTTTTCGTCGCCGTTCGCCGCAAAAACCAGGACAGGAGCCCTCCCGCGCCCAGGCTCACCGCGACCCAGGTGAACTCTTCCGCGGAGGCCTCGGTCAAGATCCAGAGGCTCATCAAGACACCGAGCCCCGGCAAGAGGAGCCCCCCGGGCGGCCGGTACTTTTCCCCACCGGGGGCCCTCTGGAGATGCGCCACGGCCAAACAAGTCGCTAAGTATTGGACCGCAATCGTCACGTTCGACATGCCGATCAGCGCGCGATAGTCGAAGGCGGAAACGAAGAGGAGCGCGAGCCCGGCCGTAAGTAAAATGGCGCGGCTCGGTGAGTGGTAGCGAGGATGGAGCGCGGCGAGCCCCGCCGGGAGGTGGCCTCCTCGAGAGAGAGCGTAGAGATAGCGAGGGGTCCCAAGGGCCGTACCCGCCACGAAACCCCAGGTCGAGATGACGCCTCCGAGGGCTACCCAGAAACCCCATCTCGGACTCTGCGCGGCGACGGCGTCCGCAAGCGGCGTATCCGTGACGGCAGAGAGCCCCCCGTAGCCGCGCACCAGCACAAACTGCACGAGCATGTAGAGCACCGTGGCGGCGAGCAAGGAGCCGAGGACCCCGATGGGCACGTCGCGCTCGGGCTTCTGACTTTCTCCCGCTGGCACGCCGACCACCTCAAACCCCTGCACAGCAAACACCGCCATGAAGACAGCCGCTGAGGTTCCTCCGAGCGGCGGAGGTGACGCCAAGACGCTCTCTTCGGGACCAGCCGCGCCGCCCAGAACAAGAAGAACCAAGGCCAAGATCGCAAACTTCACGACCGTAAATGAGTTCACAGTGAACGCGCCCGGGCGAGCGCCGAGGTAGTTCAAGCCGGAGAAAAAGACGATGCCCGCTGTCGCCGCTCCCATCAAGAGCCCGGGGCTCGCCGCTCCGGGAAAGAGGCGCACCAAAGAGGCAGCCGCCGCCGCGGACACCGCTGCGAAAGAGAGCACCCCCGTCGCAAAGGCCATAAATCCGACGACAAAGGCCGGAGCACTTCCGAACGCCTCTCGCGTGTACAGGTAGGGCCCTCCCGTCTGATCGTGATTCCTCGCGGCGACCGAATAACACCAAGCCACAGGCACCAGCCCGAGCCCCGCGAACATAAACGCGAGGGGTGACAGCGGCCCCATCTCGCGAAACAGATCGTCAGGCAAAAGGAAAATTCCCGACCCGACAATCGCGTTCAGCCCGAGACACAGGACATCAAAGAGACGCAAGGAGCGTTTCATGAAAGGTCCCCCTCCGTCGCCGTCCTGCCCCTCAAGAGGCCGAGAGCACCCGCTTCAAATAGCGCCCGGTCGCGGACTTCGCGATTTTCGCGACCTGTTCCGGTGTGCCCGCGCCGATGATCTGGCCGCCTCCCGGTCCGCCCTCGGGACCAAGATCGATGATCCAGTCTGCGGTCTTGATGACGTCGAGATTGTGCTCGATGACGACGATGGTGTTGCCCGCATTCACGAGGCGCTGGAGCACGTCGAGCAATTTCTCGACGTCCGCGAAGTGAAGCCCTGTGGTGGGTTCGTCGAGAATGTAGAGAGTGTCGCCGGTGGCTCGCTTCGAGAGCTCGCGCGCGAGCTTGATGCGCTGGGCTTCGCCGCCCGAGAGCGTCGGCGAAGGTTGTCCAAGCTGCAGATAACCAACACCAACTTCCTCGAGCAGCCGAAGCGGCTCGGCGATCGACGGATGAGGAGCGAAGAGCTCCCGCGCTTCACTGATCGTAAGATCTAAGACGTCCGCGATGCTCTTGTCGCGATAACGCACCTCGAGGGTCGCCGCGTTGAAGCGCTTACCCTGGCAGTCGTCGCAGGTGACATACACGTCCGCGAGGAAGTGCATTTCGACCTTCTTGACGCCATCGCCCTCGCAGGCTTCGCAGCGTCCGCCAGCGACATTGAAGGAGAAACGTCCCGGAGAGTAGCCGCGAGCCCTCGCGTCAGGGTGCTCCGCGAACAGCTTGCGGATCTCGTCGAAGACCTTGATGTAGGTAGCGGGATTGGAGCGCGGCGTGCGGCCGATCGGCTGTTGATCGATGTCGATCACCTTGTTGATCGCCTCGAGCCCTTCGATGCCATCGTGCGCGCCCACCCGCACGTCGCTGCCGTGAAGGTGCCGCGCGAGGGAAGGATAGAGGATGTCGTTGATGAGGGTGCTCTTGCCCGCGCCCGAGACTCCCGTCACGGCTGTCATCACGCCGAGCGGGATCTCAACGGTCACATCCTTCAGGTTGTTCTCCCGCGCGCCGCGAAGGACAATTTTTCCCTTGGCCTTTCGCCGCTCCTTCGGGACGTGGACCTTGCGCCGCCCCGAGAGAAAGTCCGCCGTGAGGCTCTTTTTCGCCTGAACGAGCTTCGAGGGCGGCCCAGAGAAGACGACCTGACCGCCATGACGCCCCGCGCCCGGACCAAAATCGATCACATGATCGGCGGCGCGGATCGTGTCTTCGTCATGCTCAACGACGACGACGGTGTTGCCGATATCGCGCATACGCGTCAGCGTCTCGATCAAGCGCTCGTTGTCGCGCTGGTGGAGACCGATGCTCGGCTCATCGAGGACATAGGTGACGCCGGTGAGCTCCGAGCCCACCTGACTCGCCAGGCGAATTCGCTGCGCTTCGCCGCCGGAGAGGGACGGCCCTGCCCGGTCCAGAGAAAGATACCCAAGCCCCACGCGATCGAGGAACCCGAGTCGCGCTTCGACCTCCTTGAGGACCTCGGTCGCGATCACCTTGTGGCTTCCGGTGAGCTTGAGCTCCCGAAAGAAGGTCCAGGCGTCCCGCACCGTGAGCCGCGAAACGTCAACGATCGACGCGCCCTGGATCTTCACAAACGCGCTCTCTTTGCGTAGGCGCGAGCCTCCACAAGCTCGGCACGGCGCGCTGCCCATGAACGCCGCGTAATACCTCCGCGCGTTCTCGCTCTTCGTCTCCGCCAGCCCGCGCACCATGCGTGGGATCACTCCCTCGTACCGCACGTGCATGGTGCCTCCGCCGGACTGCCCCTTCCATTGCACCTTGTAGCGCCTGTCCCCGGTCCCGTAGAGGATGAGGTCGCGGGTCTTCTGGGGCAGCTTGCGGAAGGGTTTGTCGAGCGGGATCTTGAGCTGGCGCAGGATCTGGAGGCGCATCCCGCTGCCCCAGCCCGTGTCTTTCTCGGAGACATCGCTTCCCCAAGGCACAATTGCGCCCTCGTCGATCGAAAGGTCTGGGTTCGGGATGACGAGATCAGGATCGATCGCCGTCTTGATGCCAAGCCCGCCGCACTCGGGGCACATGCCCTGAGGATTGTTGAAGGAGAAGCTCTGAGGAGTGAGCTCAGGGTAGGAAATTCCGCAGCAAGCGGCGGCGCGGGAATAGAGGACGTCTTTGTCGGAGGAGAACTCGATGAGCTCACCGCGCCCGACCTCGAGCGCTTTTTCGACAGATTCGGTGACGCGGGCGAGGGTCGCCTGACCGATCACCAGACGGTCGATGACCACGTCGACGAAGTGCTTCTTTCTCTTGTCGAGGGCCTCGAGTCCTTCGCTCTCGACGATCTCGCCGTCCACGCGCAACCGAACCCATCCCTTCTGGCGCGCTTCGAGGAGGAGCTCCCGGTGCTCGCCTTTGCGATTCTTGAGCAGCGGGGCAAGCAGAATGACCTTCGTCCCCTTCGGACGAGACACGATCTGCTGAGCGATCTGTTCTGCGCTCTGGCCTTTGACGCGCTTTCCGCATTCGGTGCAGTACTGCTCGCCGACGCGCGCGTAGAGGACCCTCAGATAGTCGGCGATTTCCGTGATGGTGCCGACGGTCGAGCGCGGGTTCGAGCCCGCCGTCTTCTGCTCGATAGAAATCGTCGGCGAAAGGCCGCGCATCGCGTCGAACTTGGGCTTATCGAGCCGGCCCAAGAACTGCCGAGCGTACGCGGAGAGGCTCTCGACGTAGCGCCTCTGTCCCTCGGCGTAGAGGGTATCGAACGCGAGCGAGGATTTTCCTGAGCCCGAAACGCCCGTCAAAACGACGAGCTTCTTTTTCGGAATCTTCACCTCGACAGACTTCAGGTTGTGCTCACGAGCCCCAGTGATCCAAATGTGGTCGAGTTCCATGCCGCCGCCGGACGCTGACACAAGCCTCGACCAGAATCGAGAGGAGCGTAGGCTAAGCGCGAGTTGCCAAGTCTACCTCCCCTCTCGGGCGCCGCTGCCCCGCCGACCTCTCCAGCCGAGCTGCTCGAACGAGCGAGCCGACTGGCAGGATGCACGATCGCGGAGCTCGCGGCGGAGCTCGGCGTTCCCCGAGAGCAGGTGCCTCACTCGCAGCTCCACGCCAAAGGTTTCGTCGGCGCGCTCATCGAGAAGCTCCTCGGCGCCAGCGCGACCTCCAAAGCGCTCCCGGATTTCCCCGAGCTCGGCATCGAGCTGAAAACGATCCCGGTGCGCCCTGACGGCCGCCCCCGAGAATCGACCTTCGTTTGTACTATTGAGCTCGCCGACATCGCCGACTCCGAGTGGGAGACGAGCCGCGTGCGCAACAAGCTCGCAGAAGTCCTCTGGGTCCCGATCGAAGCCGATCCCAGGACGATTCTCCCAGAGCGCCGCGTCGGCACTCCCTTCCTCTGGAAGCTCGAAGGGGCCTGGGAAAAGACCCTCCGGGCAGACTGGGAAGAGCTCGCTTCCCTCGTCGGCCGCGGCCAGACGGAGCTCATCACCGCCCATCTCGGCGTCGCCCTCCAGGTCCGCCCCAAAGCGCGGGACGCAAGCGCAAGAAGGCGCGCCTTCGACGAAGACGGCGTCGCTTACCGCGAGCTTCCTCGCGGCTTTTACCTGCGGAGCAGCTTCACCGAAGCCATCATCGCTCAGCAATTCGGGCGGAGGACTCGGGCGGAGACGAGCGCTCGTCGAACGCGGAACGGGTAGAGCTCGGAGGAACCTTCGGCACCGCCACGTGGAGATGGTCCCGGTGATCCCAGTTGTAGTCGGGCGTCAGGACCTCTTCGAAGAGACCGCTCGCCTTGAATGTGCAGGCGAGAGTGTTGAGCACCGGGCCCTTTCTGTCACAGCCGTTCCCCTTGCGAAACGCTTTGTCGACCGAATGTCGCTGGCTCCCGACCCAGATTTCGTGAATGTCGATCGCGAGACCAAAGGCGTGATGACTCAGGCGTCCTTTGCGGGTCGTCCGATACACATAGGCTCCCGAGAAGCGAGCCTTGGTGATGCCGAGCGAGCGGAACTCTCCGCCGAGCTCCACGAGGGCGACCGCCAAGCGACAGTCCATGTCGAGCTTGCGCCCGTGATTCGAGAAAAACTCAACCCCAGCGAGCTTCCCCTCAACCCGCACCGGTGTCTCGACTCCCTTGAGTGACGGGAGCTCCTGAAACTCGACGCCGAGCCCCCGAAGGCGCGTCAGGCAGTCGCCGGAGGGCGCCCTCCGTGCCACCGGCGTCCGCTGCGCTTCGGGCTCCCGGGGAGGGGCAGCCCGGGCGATGACGGTCGACGATTCCTCCTGGCCCCAAGGGCGATAGCCGCTCTCCACCCAGGGCGGGGGCGCTTTCGCCGCCTGGGGCGGCGTGACGCCACAAGCGAGCAGCGAAAGGCAAAGGCAAAGGGAACCCCCAAGGGACAGTCGACCGAGGAGCGAAATCACAAGACTGCCCCGAATCTGCCTCGCGAAGGCCCCTTGGGAAAAGAAATCGGCGCCCTCGACCGATCGGGAAAGGCGTGCGAGCTTCCCCTCGACAACGGTGAGACGCAGCACACGGAGAAGAGATTTCATCAGCGAGCCCCCCTCGACCGAAGCCCGAAGGCCGAGCCCCCCGCTCTGCCGGCTCCCCGGCGCGGCCCTCGGAGCACTCTTCCTCCTGACTGCCTGCGATCGGGGAGCCAAGCAGGAAGCTCTCCCGGGCGCCGTAGAAGTCCCCCCAGCCGAGCCGCCCCGCGCCTCCCTGGAGGTTCCCCGGCCCTCGCCTGAGTCGAAAGGAACCGCGCAAAGCGCCACCGAAGCTCCCCCCGATGCCCCGAAGCGGCAGGACGGGCCCGCTCCGCCCGATGCGGCGGGACGTCGCCTGTTCGCTAAGTCCCGCAACGTGTGGATCCGCTCTGAGCCTTCCTATCGTGCTCAGTGGATCGGCGCGCTCGCCTGGGGGAACGCTGTTCGATTGCGTTCCGAAGAGCCGAAGAGTGGTCCCGGCTGCGCGGGCCCTTGGGCCCCCGTCGAACCTCGCGGCTGGGTGTGCATTGATGGAGAGCGAGCGACCTTCGACGAAGACGATCCCGTCTATCAGAAGATCCTTCCCTACCGCGCGCGCGTCGAGTCCCCCTGGCCGCATCGCTACGCGGTCACGACCAAAGACGTCCGCCGCTTCGAGTCCCTCGAACATGCGCGCCCTTTCCTCGAAGCACGCAGAGGACGTGACGCTGCGCTCACAGGTACGCTCGCTCCCGAGCTCCCCCCACTCCCGAAAGGACTCAGCGAGCGCCGCGACCGCATCGTCGCGCGCTCGGCCTTTGCTTACGCCGATCAGGGTGACGCCTTCGGGATCGGTCTCCTTCTCGCGGGAGATTTGAGCTGGGTCCCTCGCGGAGATGTGACGCTTGTGCCTCCGAGCGAATTCCAAGGCGTCGAGCTCGTGGGCGAAAAGAGGCTCCCGATCGCCTTCTTCCGTCGTGACGAGACGCCCGCCTATCGACGCCTAGCCCCAGGCGAGTTCGAGCGCGCCCCGCACACGTTCCCTCGTCACGGCCACGTGCTGCTCGACGAGCCTCCCGAGAGCGTCGGGCGCACTCGCTACTACCGCGTCACGGGGAGCGACCTTTGGGTGAGTCATCGTGAGGCGGTCATCGCTGAGCCCGAGTTCCCCCAAAAGGGACCGGGGGTCGATCGCGACACCACCGTCGAGATCAGCATTCTCGGCGGCTGGCTCGTCGCGTTCCGAAAAGATCGCCCCGTCTACGTGACGATGATCTCGGCGGGCCGCGGCGGAGGACCTGTCCCCGGACGAGAGCTCGTGTCCACAGCGAGCACTCCCGTGGGCCGCTTCGAGATCAGCTCGAAGCTCAAGACCGCCACCATGGAGTCCTCAGGGGGCCCGATCATTCACGGCGACGTCCCCTGGACCCAAAACTTCTCTGGCCCCCACGCGATCCACACGGCCTACTGGCACGACGATTTCGGTGACTTGAAAAGCGCCGGTTGCGTGAACGTTTCACCGAAAGACGGCAAGTGGCTCTTCGAGTTCACCGAGCCTCAAGTCCCTGAAAATTGGCACGCGGTCAGGTACCTGTCTCGCTACGGTGGAACGACACGGGTCATCTTGCACGAGTGACCAATGGAGCCTAATCCCGAGGCATGAGTGTGAGCCCGCTCGCTGGAAAGCCGGCACCCCGATCCATCCTCGAGAATATTCCCCGCCTCATCAGCGCTTATTATTCTATCACACCTGACCTTGACGATCCGACCCAGCTCGTCAGCTTTGGCACATCAGGACACCGGGGCAGCTCGCTCGACGGCCGCTTCAACGAAGCGCACATCCTGGCCGTCGCTCAGGCCATCTGTGAGTACCGCGCGCAGAAGGGGATCACCGGGCCCCTCTTCCTTGGCATCGACACCCACGCTCTCAGCGAGCCGGCCGCGATCTCCACCCTCGAAGTGCTCGCGGCCCAGGGCGTGTTGACCCGCGTCGCCAAGGACCAAAACTACACCCCGACCCCCGCCGTCTCCTTCGCGATCCTCGAGTACAACCGCGGTCGGACCACGGGCCTCGCCGACGGCATCGTGATCACCCCGAGCCATAACCCTCCTCGAGACGGCGGCATCAAGTACAACCCTCCCCACGGTGGCCCCGCAGGCAGTGACATCACCGGCGTCATCCAGGCCCGCGCCAATGAGCTCCTTCGCGAGGGCTACGAAAAGATTCGCCGGCTTCCGATCACCCGCGCGCGCGCCGCAGCAACGACCGAGGAGTACGATTTTGTCACTCCCTACGTCGAAGCTCTCCCGGAGATCATCGACCTCGACGTGATCCGCGAAAAAGGCCTCAAGATCGGCGCCGATCCGCTCGGCGGCGCCGGAGTCCACTATTGGCAGCCGATCGCCGAACGCCACCGCCTGAGCATCGAGGTGATCAGCACGACCGTCGATCCGACTTTTTCGTTCATGCACGTCGACGGCGACGGCAAGATCCGCATGGACTGCTCCTCGCGCTACGCGATGGCTGGGCTCATCGCCCTCAAAGATCGCTACGACATCGCCTTCGGCAACGATACGGATTTCGATCGGCACGGCATCGTCACGAGGAGCCGCGGCCTTCTGAACCCGAACCACTATCTCGCCGCTTGCGTCTCCTACCTCTTCCAAAACCGTCCCGGCTTCGGAAACGCCGGCGTCGGTAAGACCGCTGTCTCGAGCAGCATGCTCGACCGGGTGACAGAATCGCTCGGCCGCCGTTTGGTCGAGGTACCCGTAGGCTTCAAGTATTTCGTCGACGGGCTCTCCGACGGGAGCATCGGCTTCGGTGGCGAGGAGAGCGCAGGCGCTTCCTTTTTGCGCCGCGACGGCCGCTCCTGGTCCACGGACAAAGACGGCATCATCTTGGCGCTGCTCGCCGCGGAGATGACCGCCCGCACCGGGAAAGACCCCGGAGAGCTCTACGGTGAGCTCGAGGCGCGCTTCGGTTCGCCGCACTACGCCCGCATCGACGCCCCCGCGACCCCAGAACAGAAAAAGCGCCTCGGACGCCTCTCCCCCGAGCAGGTCCAAGCCACTCAGCTCGCTGGCGAACCCATCGTAGCGAAACTGACGGCAGCGCCCGGGAACGGCGAGAGCCTCGGCGGACTCAAGGTTGTCACCGGCAGCGGATGGTTCGCAGCACGGCCGAGCGGGACCGAAGACGTCTACAAGATCTACGCCGAGTCCTTCGTGAGCGAAGCGCACCTCGCCCAGATTCAAGAGGAAGCGAAGCAGGTCGTCGCAAACGCCCTCGGCTGAGGCTCAAAAAGAAAAAGGCGCGCTCCCCGAGGAACGCGCCCTTTCACTGAGCCATGCGCGCCCCCCGCTTGGGAGGAGCGCGCTCTGCGCTCACTTTTCGATGTTCTGGAAGGTCACCTCAGCGCCCTTCTTCATTCCCGACTCGATCTTGCCCCGGAACATCGCGAGCATCCCGCTCGCGCTCATCTTCATGGACTGAGTCACCTTGGTCTTCCCGTCCGGAAGCTTCGTGACGGTGAACTTGGTGAAGCCCGTGTCGAACGCGGGTGCGTGCTCGCGGTTCGTCGCCTTCACTAGCTCGTCGATGACCGCCTGGTCCCGTTCGTCGAGCTGCTTCGTCGTCATGACGAAGGTCCCGTCTGCGTTCTTCGTGACCTGGACGAAGCTGAAGTACTTCACCTGCTTCATCGTGGTCGACACATGGCTCCAGGTGTACCAGCTGGTCGGGGTCTTCTTCTCCTTGAGCATGGTGAACTCAACGAGGTCGGGCCCATAGTACTTACAGCCCTTCTCACAGGTGTTGCCGTAAGCGGTGAGGACGCTGAGCACGTGCTCCGGTGACTTCTGGGTCACGTGGGACGCCGAATAGGTAAAGTCAGCGGCTGCCCAGGCCAGCGCCGGAACCAAGAGGAAAGCGAAGATCACGGACCAAGCGGACGTTCGAAGCGAGTGCAACATGGGAGCCTTGGGGGGTGAACGCATCTCATAGCCCGAGATGCCGAGGAAAGAGAGGGGCAAGGGAGAACCCGGGGGATGGGTAAGGAGCGAGCAAAAGATCCTTACGGCGTGAAACAGCCCGACCTTCCCTGGGCATATTTGCCCATTTCGCCGTCACCGGAAGGAAAAAACGCGCGCATTTTTCCAGACTCAGACTCTGGCTTATGCTGAACCTTTGTGACCGCAACTGATTCCCCGAATTCATCGCCCCGGAGCTTCGTGTCGAGCGAAGTGCGCGGCCTGGTCGGTGTCGTCCGACTGGTTCGTCCGGAACGAAGAAATGCCCTCGACCGGGGCACCGCCGTTGAGCTTACGCGAGCGCTCGAGGAGCACCTCCGAAGCGACGCGATCTCCGCCGTGGCGCTCTTGGGGAGCTCGGGGACCTTTTGCGCGGGGGGCGATCTGACCACGCTGGAAGAGGCGGCCAAAACGGATCCCGTCGGCACCCTTGAAGATTTCCATAGGCTGATTCTGACGATCGCTCGCGCCGACAAGCCGATTCTCGCCGCCCTCTGTGGAGCGGCCGCTGGTTTCGGCGCCGACTTGGCATTGGCCACCGATCTGCGCATCGCGAGTGAGAGCGCGTTCCTTCAAGAATCCTTCATCCACGTCGGGCTGCTCTCGGACGGCGGCGGAACGTTATTCCTTCGTGAGCTCATCGGTCCCGCTCGCGCGTTCTCGCTTCTTGCGCTCGGACAAAGGGTCGCTGCTGCCGAGCTCTTTCAGCTCGGCATCGTCGAGCGGGTCGTGCCCGAAGATCGGCTCGAAGAGGAGGCGCTCACCCTCGCCGCCACCTTGGGACAACGCGCACCTCTCGCCATGGGCGCCTTGAAGCGGACGCTGTTTGGTCCCCGGCGCGCCGCGCTCGAGGAAGAGCTCCGGCGCGTTCGGGAAGAACAGATCCGGCTGCTTGAAAGTGACGACTTCAACGAGGGAGTCAGGGCCTTCCTCGAAAAACGGAAGCCTAACTTTTCTGGTCGTTAGCGAGCTCGGCCCGGAGCTCGGCGAGCTCATCGGCGAAGCCGCCCGACAAGATCGGGAACCGGCACCAGGTCTTCGGATCAAGGCTCAGATCATCGAGGTGGAAGCTCGGCGCATAACGCTCCCGCTTCCATTGATTGCGGGCGAAGAGCTGAAAAAATCGCTCCATCCACCCAAAGAGCACGAGGCGATCGTACGCCGGGAAATGGACGCTGAGCTCCTCGAGGACGTGGCGGGGGCCTCTGCGCGCCTGAACGAAGAGGCGTTCGATCGTGTCGAGCACCTCGTAGGGCATGATGTCTTTCTCATCCGTCTGAGCGAACTCCGGGGGACGAAGCTCCGCGGTCGGCGCCTGAGCATTGATGAAGCGAAGAGAACGCACGGGGCCGAGTCCTTCGAGGCCGACCTGCTCAGCCCAAACCAGGAATTTCCGGATGAAGTGTTTGTCGACGCCGGCGATGGGCGCGAGGCCGCCCGCTGTGTCGCCGTCCATCGTCGCGTAGCCCACCGCGGCCTCTGAGCGGTTGCTCGTCGAAAGGAGCAGCGCCGAACGCACGTTCGCCAGCGTCCAGGCTGACGGCGCGCGAACGCGCGCCTGGAGGTTCTGCAGAGTCACGTCATCTCCAGGCCAGCTGAGCTCCCGACCGAGCGCAGAGGCGGCCACGCGTCGGTACTCTCGGAACAGGCCGTCGACGTCGACCTCATGGTGGGTCGCGCTGAGCTCTCGGGCCACCTCCGCGGCAGCTTGTCGCGTGACCGGCCCCGAGTTCTCCGTCGCCTGGTAGATCGTGGTGAGCAGGCGCTGAATGAGCTCCTCCTCGTCCTTCGCCTCTGAGTGTCCAAAGAGGGCTCTTACTTTCTCGAGACCGAGCTCTAAGACCGCGAGCCTCACCATGTAGCGGACCAGAAGCGCACAAACGGCCGAGTCGGCGCCGCCGCTCAGGGAGACGACAAAACCGCGACTCCTCGACTTGCGGCCGTAGTCGAAGAGCCCGAGAGCGATCGCGGAAGCGAGCTCCTGCTCCTTTTCAAGTCGCGGCGCGTCCGGCGCGAGGCCTTGGGCCGCGTCCGAAATAGGTCCGAGCTCTCCGGCGAAGGAGAGCTCGGACCGCACCACTCGGCGCAGCTTCGCCTTCTCTCCCTTCGGCGAGAGCTCAAGATCGCATGCGAGAACTTGTACTTCTGAGAAAGAGAAGCGCCGAGCTTTGCGGAGCAGGCGTCCCCCTTGAGCCACCAGCGCATCGCCATCGTAAATGCTGCGCCCCGCCTCATTGCCCACCAGGTTCGCGTACACGTAGGCGCATTCGAAATCTGCGCTGCCGGTGAGCACCAGCTCCTCCCGCAGGCGCTCTTTGCCGAAGGCAAAATGGCTCGCGGAGGGGTTCAGGATCAGGTCGACGCCCGCTCGGAACAGCTCGCGACCCGGCCGCTCCGGCACCCAAGCGTCCTCACAGATCTCAAACCCAAAACGTAGCCCCGAGATCTCAAAAACGAGATCCCCCGCTGGAACCGTACCGAGCGTCTCCCCCAGATCCACTTCTCGGTCGAGCCCTTCGGGCCAAGGACGAAACCAGCGAGGCTCGTAGTGGAGACCGTCTTGGGCGAGGTGACGCTTGCAAGCGAAGCCGAGCAAACGCCCGTCACACAACACCGCAGAGGCATTATAGGTCCCACCAGAAACGTGGATCGGAAGCCCCAATGCCACAACAAGACCTCGCGTTTCCGGCGCGATCGCCTCGAGGACCCGGAGGCTCCGTTCGAGAGTCTCCGGCCAAAAGAAGGCGTCCTCGGCGCCGTAGCCCGAGATGCAGAGCTCGGGGAAACAGAGGATCTGCGCCCCTTCCCTCCGCGCGTCATGCAGAGCCCGGAGCAGGCGCGCTTGGTTGCCCGACCAGTCGAGGGGCGTCTGATTCAGACGGACGGCAGCGACACGCAGCTTCAAGAGACCTCGAGCTGATCGAACTTGGCGGCGAGAATGAAGTCACTCTCGGTCAGACCATCGACCTTGTGCGTCCAGATCCGAGCGACCACCTTCCCCCAGCTGAGCACGAGCTCCGGGTGATGACCTTCGGATTCTGAGACTTGTCCCGCCCGATTCACGAAGGCGAGCGCACCCTTGAAATCAGGAAAGGAGAACTCCTTCTCCAGATGGTGTTCGTCGATGATCGACCAGCCGCGGAGCTCAGCGAGCAGCTCCCGGCTCTTCTCGAGCTCCATGGGCGGGACCCCACCCATACAAGGCACACAAGTCTTGTTCGCCAGCGCTTCTGCCACGTCTACCTCCTTGAGCGAGTCGGTCGCCCTCGAGGAGGGCGCCCTGCTCCACTTTTCGGGAGGGTAGTTCGGGGCGCGGAAGGACGCACGTCCCGGGGCGCAGGTTCTTGAAAGGATGACAGCGCGCCCGTCCCCTTTCGCAAGGCCTCGAGTAGATTTGTGAAGTCCGCAGGTGGATCGACCTGATAGCGCAGGCGCTGCCCTCCGGTTGGGTGGTCGAACTCGAGGGTCTCGGCGTGAAGCATCACGCGGGGGGCTGCGAGCAAGGGGCCCTGATACCCCTTCGAATAGACCCGCTCCCCGAGCAAAGGGTGCCCCGCCTCGGCCAGGTGGATGCGAATCTGGTGAGTCCGGCCCGTCTCCAAGCGACACTCAACGAGGCTCGCTCCTTGCAGCTCTTCGAGGGGCGTCACGTGTGTTACCGAAGCGCGGCCGAGCGTCTTGTTGTCCGTCGAGCCGCGCAGACCGTCGCCCCGATCCCGCACGATGTGGCTCGAGATGGTCCTGGGGCGCGGGAAGCCGTGCGCGAGGGCCAGATAACGCCGTCCAGTGGTCCGGAAACGGAACTGGTTTTTCAGATGGTCTTTGGCGGGAGGCGTCCGAGCAAAGACCAAAATGCCGGTGGTCTCTTTGTCGAGACGGTGCACAACATAAAGAGGACGCCCGCCGAGCTGGCCTCGGAGCAACTGGACGAGGGTGTCTTTTTCCTGAGCGTCGTAGGGCTCCGTCGAAACGAAGGCCGGTTTGACGACGACCACCACCTGGCTGTCCTGAAACAGGATCGGAATCGCTCGAGGATCGACGGCGCGCTCCTCGCGCCGCCTGAGTCCATTTTCGTTGAACTCGACGACGGAACCGGCTGCGAGGGGAAAGGTCGTGGTTCGCTCGACGTGCCCGTCGACGGACACGCAGCCGCGTTCGATCCAAGCGCGCACCTTGCTCCACGGGGGCGCGCCTTTGACCATCCGCAGGTAGCGGTCGAGGAGCAAGCCTGCCCCCTCCGGGGGCACTTCAAAACGCTCGTTCGCCACCTGACCGGTGCCTCTCAGCGGCCTCGCTTCGGGGGATTTTTCGCGTCGGCCTTGCCGTCGCCGGCCTTGAGCCCACCGCCGAAACGCTCAGCCAACAGGTCGCCGAGGCTCCCCATGCCGGAGCTGCGCGAGCCCTGATTTCCCGCGAACTCGCGGTAGTTCTTCTGTTCCTCGACGTGAGCAACTTGTTTGACGCTGAAGCGCATTTTCCCGGTCGCCGGGTCGCGGTGCACGAGCGTCACGCGGAGCTCGGTGCCCACGGGGAAGGCGCGCTTGTGGTCGGCGCCCGGAGGGAGATCGAGCTCACGCGCCGGAACCAGACCATCGCCATGTTTGGTCGAGACCAAAATCCCGCTCACCACGTGACCGACCACCTTCGCGTCCAAGACAGTATCGTTCGGCGGAGCCTCGGGCGCAGCGGCCGGCGACGCAAGAGCCTTCATCGACAGACGAATCGTCGGTCCCCGCTCATTCGCCTCATTCGAGAGCACCTTGGCCTCGACGCGCTCCCCGAGAGAAACGACGTCTTCCGCCATCTGCACGCGCCCGTGAGCGAGCTCAGAAATGTGCACGAATCCGTCGATCCCGCCGAGATCGACGACGATGCCGTGTTTGCCGATTTGGCGCACGGTGCCAGAGACCACCGAACCGACGGTGAGCTTGTCGAGCATGTCGGCCTGCGCCGCTTTGCGCTGAGCTTCGAGGAGCGCCTTCCGGGACACGATCACGTTCCGTCCGCCCTCGCGCACCTCGGTGACCTTGAACTCGAGGCTCTGCCCGACCCAAACCTCTGGCTCGTTCACATAGCTCAAATCGATCTGCGAAATCGGACAGAAGGCGCGAATGCCACCGACGTCCACCGAAAAGCCGCCTTTCACTGCGGCGGTGACGGTGCCGGCGACGGGCGTCCCGGAGCTGCGAGCGAGCTCGATGTTCGCCGTGGAGATCGAGCCGCCGCCCCGACCGAGGGCCAGCGTGAGCTCGGGTGCGTCGGAGCGCGCGTTCTTCACCAGCGCGCGCAAGCGATCGCCGATCTTCACCTCACGGTCACCGAGCTCCATCTGATCGAGCGTTGCGTCAGCGCCGAGACCGATGTCGAGGATGACGAGACCTCCGCTCAGCTCGAGCACCACACCTTCCACCTCCTGCCCGGGCTCCAAGCGGGGTCGGCGGCCCTTTTCGCGGCCGGCCGTAGGATTCTCGAACAGGGAGGCGAAATCACCTTTCGTGGTCATGGGGGCGGGAGCATATGAGCTCGCGGCCCCGCGGCAATGTCGAATTCGGCGGGTCGCACCCGGCTCACTCCGCGCTGCGAAAACCTGGGTCTTTTAGGCTGGGCGGGGGGAGGCTCGACTCGCCGGGCAGCGAGCCGACCTGACTTACGGTGATCGCGGTCATGTGCACGATAGCGTCGACGGTCGCATTTTGCTGCAGGACGCTGACCGGTTGGCGTACGCCGAGCAAGATCGGTCCGACCACCTCTGCGCCTCCCGCGGCCGCCAGGAGCTTATAAGCGGCGTTTCCGGCGTCGAGATTCGGGAAGATGAGTACGTTGGCGGGGCCTTCCAGCGTGCTCCAAGGGTAATTTTCGCGGTCCTTCGGTTCGAGCGCGACGTTCGCCTGCATTTCGCCGTCGATCATGAGCCCGGGACGCAGGGATTTCACGATCTTGGTAGCTTCGGCGACCTTGCGCGACTCGGGATGCGGCGCATCGCCAAAGTTCGAGAAGGAGAGCATCGCTACCCGCGGCACGATGCCGAAACCCTGGACCCGCTCTGCGGCCAAGATCGCGATCTCCGCGAGGGCCTCGGCGTCGGGATCGATGTTGATGGTCGTATCGGCCAAAAACGTGACGCTCTTCTTGGTGACGACCATATACATACCGCAGGCGTACTTCACGTCCGAGCGGACACCGATGATACGCAGGGCGGGACGAATGGTCGCGGGATAGTCTTGTGTCGCGCCCGCCACGACTCCGTCCACGTCTCCTTGCCGGAGCATCATCATCGCGTAGCTCGTGCGGAAGTTCTTGAGCTCCCTGAGCCCGCCGTGAAAAGTGAGTCCTTTTCGATGCCGGAGCTCGTGATAGCGCGCCGCATACTTCGGGAGCTCTTCGCTCTTGCGCGGCTCAATCAGCGAAATTCCGGAGAGCGAAACGCCGGCTTCGTGGGCCGCTGCCTCAATCTCAGCGCGATCTCCGAGCAATACTGGGAACGCGATGCCCGCGTCGAGCACGCGCCGCGCGGCGCGGATGATGTTGCCGTGGTCGCCCTCGGGGTACACGATGCGCTTCGGCTGCGAGCGGGCAAAAGCCGTCACGTTCCAGAGCACACGCCGCGCTGGCGAGAGCTTACGATAGAGAGCGTCGCGGTAGGCGTCGATGTCGATCCGATCTCGCGCCATGCCGCTCTGGATCGCAGCTTCGGCTACGGCCGGAGCGACCCAATGCAAGACGCGGCTGTCGAAGGGTTTCGGGATGATGTACTCCGGACCGAAAGCCAGGCTCTGCCGACCGTAGGCTCGGAGCACGTCGTCGGGGACGTCCTGTCTGGCGAGCTCCGCAAGAGCGCGCGCGGCCGCGACCTTCATCTCCTCGCTCACGCCGCGCGCTCGCACATCGAGCGCACCCCTAAAAATATAGGGGAAGCCGAGGACATTGTTCACCTGATTCGGAAAGTCGCTGCGCCCCGTGGCAATGATGGCGTCGGGTCGGGCCTTCTGGGCTCGCTCGTAGCTGATCTCGGGATCGGGATTCGCGAGCGCGAAGATGATGGGCCGGGCATTCATCGACTCGAGCATGGCTTCATCGACGAGTCCTCCCGCGGAGAGGCCGATCAACACATCCGCACCTCGAATGGCTTCGCGCAGCGTGCGCCTCGGATCGCTCTTCGGTCGCGCGAAGGCAGCGCGGAACTCGTCGAGGTCAGGTCGGTCCATGTGAATGACCCCGCCGACGTCGACCATCGTAATGTTCTCCCGGGGTACCCCCAGCTGCACCCACATGGCCATGCAGGAGGTCGCCGCGGCTCCAGCGCCGATGCAGGTGATCGCGACCTTCGTAATGTCTTTGCCGAGCAGCTCACAGGCGTTCAAAAAGGCCGCCGCGGAGATGATGGCGGTGCCATGTTGGTCGTCGTGAAAGACCGGGATGCTCATGCGGCGCCTGAGCTCCCGCTCGACGATGAAACATTCAGGGGCGCGGATGTCCTCGAGGTTGATACCGCCAAACGTCGGCTCAAGGCTGGCGACGATCTCAATGAGCCGATGCGGATCTTTCTCATCGATCTCGATGTCGAAGACGTCGATATCCGCAAAGCGCTTGAAGAGGACTCCCTTTCCCTCCATGACGGGCTTGGCCGCGCGAGGCCCGATATCCCCGAGCCCCAGCACCGCGGTGCCGTTGCTGATGACGCCGACGAGATTGCGCCGCGCGGTATAGGTATCGACGAGATCTGGCTCGCGGACGATCTCACGACAGGGCTCCGCGACCCCGGGCGAATAGGCCAAAGAGAGGTCGAGCTGCGAGGCGACCGGTTTGGTCCAGACGACCTCGATTTTTCCAGGCCTCCCCTCCTTGTGATACCGAAGAGCGTCTTCTTTCGTCGACATGCGCGATCAGCCTACGCTCCCTCGGGCGGGAGTGAATCGCAAAAAGTGAGCGCTGCGCCGCGGGGTCCCATCGTCCTGTGCGCGCCCTGCCGCTTCGGGCTATGAAAAGCCCCCGCGCCGCCCTCCCCTCAAGGAGCCCGCCGCGTCCCATCGCTCTCCACGCGGAAATGACCAACCCCAGTCCCGACGACCACGACGCCGCGCTCTCCGCTCACCTGCTTCGGATCGCGCTCCGAGAAGTCCAAAAAACCTATGTGGCGCTGAACGCTTCGCTCTTTGACGGTCGTCTCCGCATGCCGCTCCTTGAATGGAGCCGAGGGAGCAAACACCTCGGACTCTGGAGCGGAGGCACCCGGACCCTGTCGCTGAATGAGTCCCTGCTCCGGGGACCCTGGGGGGTGCTCGTGGAAGTGCTCAAGCACGAAATGGCCCATCAGTTCGTGGGTGAAGTCCTCGGACACCGGGACGCCCCGCCTCACGGCAGCCTGTTTCAAGAAGTCTGCCTCGCCCGCGGGATCGATCCCCGAGCGACAGGGGTACCTCACGCGAGCGCGGGCCAGGATGGCTCCGAGACGTCAAGGGTGCTCGAGAGAGTCCGGCGGCTTTTGGCATTAGCCACAAGTGAGAATCAAAACGAGGCCGAGGCCGCCATGAGCGCCGCCCGAAAGCTCATGCTCAAGCATAATCTGACCGACGCGGCTCAGAAGAGCTCCCCTTACTCCTTTCGGCACCTGGGGACTCCGACGGGCAGGCGCAAAGCTTGGCAACGGGCCCTCGCCAACATCCTCTCCGAGTTCTTTTTCGTCGATATCATCATCGTCCCCGCCTTTCGTCCCCTCGAAGGCAAGAGCGGCAGCGTGCTCGAGGCCTGCGGCACTGAGAGCAACCTCGAGGTCGCAAGTTATGTGCACGATTTCCTCGAATCCGCAGCAGAAGCGGCCTGGCGCGACCACAAGCGCAAAGAAAGACTCTCTGGCAATCGCGATCGAGAGAGTTATTTGCTCGGCGTCATGACCGGATTTCGGGACAAGCTCGCCCGCGAGAACAAGGCCCTCAAGGGTGAGGGCTTGATCTGGCTCGGCGATCCGGAGCTCGGCCGTTACCTGCGGAGGCGCCACCCCCACATTCGGCGAGTCGGTGGGCGGAGCCGGACCGACGAGGCGGCTTACTCACGGGGGCGCGAGGCGGGAGAGCGGCTCGTACTGCGTCGCGGGATGTCCGAGGGGCCCAGCGGAAAGTCGCCGCGACTGCTCACGAGCTAGGGGATTTTTTCTGGTAGAGGGCGCCCCTACGGAGTTGTGCTATAGCTCCCCGTTGGTGAGCCCGAACGAGCCCTCCGCGCATGCGACTTCGCTCGGCTTCAACGTCGGGGACATCGTCAGCGAGCGTTACCAGATCCGCCGCCTGATTGGGCGCGGGGGCATGGGCGTCGTGTACGAGGCCGAACACGTCCACATGAAGAAGCGCGTCGCGCTCAAGGTGCTGCACACGCAGCACACCCTCGACGCCGACCTTGTGCAGAGATTCGAGCGGGAGGCGGTCCTGCTCGGACGCCTCGACCACCCCGGAGTCGTCACAGCGAGCGACTTCGGCCAGCTGCCGAGCGGCGCCTTTTTCCTGGTCCTCGAGTACGTCGACGGAGAGCGCCTGGCCCAGGTCATCAAGCGCACAGGCCCCATGCCTCCGAGCCGCGCCTTCCGCATCGCGGTCCAGATCAATGCCGCATTGGTCGCTGCCCACAGCGCCGGCATCGTGCATCGCGATCTCAAGCCCGACAACGTGATGCTGGTCGCGACGGACGATGATGATGACTTCGTCAAGGTTCTCGATTTCGGCATCGCGAAGATCGCAGGAGACGCGGCCGAGAGTCGCCCGGGCATCACACGGGCAGGAACCGTCTTCGGAACTCCCGAGTACATGGCCCCGGAGCAAGCGCGCGGGGACATCGTCGACTATCGAGCAGACCTCTATGCGCTCGGCATGATCCTCTATGAGATGCTCACGGGAACGAGCGCTTTCCGAAACTCGGACATGGTCGCCGTCCTCACGGCCCAGATGATGGACACGCCGAAGCCGCTGCCAGACGCGGTGCCAGCTGAGCTCGCGGCGCTCACGATGAAGCTCCTCGAAAAATCCCCGGAAGATCGCCCGGACAGCGCTGTCACCCTGGCCGCAGCCTTCGCGGCCGTCGCGCACAGCTCGGGCTTCGAGCTTCCGACTCCGCGCACCAGCGCCGGCACACGGCTTGACCTCGCTGGCGTCCTGGCTGCATCGAGGACCCTGCCCACGGTGACCGAGCAGGGCGCCTCGCGCATCAATCAGCTCCGGGAGCTGTCTTTGCGCCCGGTGGCCTTTCCGGGCTCAAGACGAAAGCTTCCGCTGTTCGTCCCCGTGCTCGCCCTCCTCGGTGGACTCGCCCTCGGCGCGTCGCTCACCCTCCTTGGGACGCGAGCGAGCCCGAAGAAGGAGGAGCCCTCGGTCGTCCCTACCACGCGGCCCACCGACGACCCGACCCTGCTCACCCGGGCGGAGCTCGGCGATCGCGAGGCTCTCACGTCACTCCGGAGACTGACAGAGCGCGATTTGAGTCGATCGGAGCGCTCGGAGGATGACCTCACCCGGGCCCAGGGGAACCTCGTCGCGGCCCGCCGCTTCTTGGCCCTCGGGCGCGGCTTCAGCGTCATTCGCCATTATCCCGCCGCGCTCGAGTTCTACTCCAAGGCGGTCAAGCTCGACTCACAGGTCGCCACGAACCCCGATCTCATCGCGAGCGTGCGTCTGATGCTCGAACAACGGGAGACCGTCGACGACGCTCTCACCTTCGCGCGCACCTACCTCGGCGAGGTGGGCGCGGATTTGATCTACGATGTCTGGCGCGACAACCTCGGCCAGCCCAACATGACGCCCGTCGTGGCCAAGGCGCAGCGCCTGGTGCGTCACAAAGATCTCTCGAAACAAGCGAGCCGAGAGCTCGCCGTCGCCCTCGACCTCGAACGAGCTCAGTATTGCGGCGACTTCCGCGACATTTTGCCGCGTGCGGTGACGGACGCTGACGAACGCAGCCTCCCGAAGCTCCGGGTGCTCGCGGAAAAGAGCGGCTGCGGTCCGACTGGGCGCGACGATTGTTTCGTTTGCCTCCGAAAGCCCGACGTTCCCCTCGAAGAGGCCATCCGCCGCGCCGAAGGGCGCAAAGCGCCCGCTTACACGCTCTCCACCAAAGACGGTGGCGAGGCCCCTGAATAAGTCAGGGGGACCGCACGAGAGCCTCCTCAGTAGCGGGGGACGCTCTGATCGATCTCGAGGGACCAAGCGTCAATGCCGCCGGCCAGGTTCGAGACGTCCCGAAACCCCTTCTGGAGATAGTGTTCCGCCGCGCGCTGGCTGCGATGGCCGTGATGGCACTGAAAGACGAGGGGCGTCTCACGAGGCAGCGCCTCGAGCTCAGCCTGCAGGGCCTCGTCGAGCAGACGTCCGCCTTCGATGCGCGCAGTCTGAAACTCTCGCTCGGTCCTCACGTCGACGAGCACGAAAGGCGCCTTTTCGTCCATGAGTCGCTTGAGTCCGGCGGGCGACAGTTGCTTGACCCGAGGGGGCTCGTTCGGATTCTGGACCTTAAAGGCGGCACCTTCTTTGGTCATGACGTAATCGATGAAGAGGCCGTCGGCGCGACCAGCACTCAGTCGATCGAGAGCGAGCGGAACCCCGCTGACCTCCAGCTGGATCGCCCCCTTCGGAGCAGGTCCGACCGAGAGGCCCGCCTGATACTGACGATCGATCTCGATCAGCACCACATCGCCCGGCTCCGTGAGAAACCCGGACAGGGCCTCGGTGGCGGCAGGGGAGAGGGTGATCTGAGGAATGGTCTCCGCCGGGCGCTCGAGACCGAGGGTCTCGAACAGAGAGCCGTCCTCGAAGCTCTGCAGAATGAGATCGGTGCCGCCGACGAACTTGCCCCGCACGTAGAGCTGGGGAATCGTCGGCCAAGAGGAGAACTCTTTGATGCCCTCGCGGATCTCGGGATGGGAAAGGACGTCCACCGTTCGGTAGTCCTCAATGAGAGCATCGAGAACCTCAACGGCGCGCGCCGAAAATCCACAGGATGGCTCCGAGCGGGTCCCCTTCATAAAGAGGATGACTTCGTGGTCGCGGATGGCCCGCTCGATTTTCTCTCGCACACTCGGATCCATGGCGGAGTCTTCCCACATCCTTCGGGCGCCTCAAAGGGTGAAGGATCCCCGCCCCGTCCGCGGCCGAGGGCCAACGCGCTAAAGGGCGCTTCTCCGCCCAGCGCCCGCGCGCAAGTGGCAGGCGAGGACGCGCAAATGGCTCGTTTAGTTGACGAGGGGGCGGTCGTCTTCGCTGCGATTGCGCGGGGCGACGCGGGCGGCGCCGCGCGCGGCCGGGCCCGACGCTGAGCTCGAAGCCTGCTGCGGCTCGGGAGCCGCCGCCGCATGGGCGATCTGAACCAGCCCCTCCGCGTCGAGGGAGCCGAATAGGCCGGTCTTCCGCCAGCCATCGCGCCCTGCGAGCTGGAGCTGGGGCTCACCCAAGAACTCAGTCGGCAGGCCCGAGCCGCGGATCCAGAGCTCCCCTACTCCATCGGCAGCCGCGTTTCGCACTTCGACCTCGATGCCGTATAGGGGCCGGAACAGGGCGCCCTTCTTCGCTGAACGCTGGCTCTGGCGCGCGAACCCCATCACGCCGAGCTTCGGCAAAAAGAGGGTCTGGTAATGGGACACGCCAAGCGCTCCTTGCCACTCCAAGAGCTCCGGGGACCGGACGCCGGAAGCGGAGATGAACGCACGCAAGCTACCGCCCAGCCGCTCGTGCAACGATGCGAGCAGCAGCGCACTGAACTCGAGACCGATTTTCTTGCGGACGGTTCGGGCCACCCGCGCGCGCATGCCAAAGAAAGCGCGCCCTCGCCTGCCGCCGGAAGCCTCCGCGACCAATTTGCGCATACAGGAGGCGAACAGCTCCGCGTCTGCCCGAAGGACCGTGGGGCGTTCCTCGCGGAAAGCCAAGAGCACCTTTTCCTCCGTGAATTCCTCCGGATAAAGGACCTGGGCTCCTCGCGACAGAGGGAAAAGAAGCCCAAGCAAAAGCTCGCTCATGTCGCTTTGGGGAGAGAGACCCATCACCCGGTCGTCCCGCCCCATCGGCACCGGGCGCGCCAACGACGCGAGCGCCTGCGTGATGTTTTCATGAGTGAGCACCACGGCTCCTAGGCGACCAGACGCGCTATGAGAGAAACTCACGACCGCTGGCGCAGTGTCGGCCACGGCGCACACAGGGAACGCCGAGCCAGGCTCGAGACACTTCTCCATGGGCAGCGGCCGAAGCACCTGGAGCTCAGGATGGCGAAGGAGGCTCCGCTCATCCGCGATCACCGCGCGCGCGCCGCTCTGCGCCAAAATCTGCTCGAGCTCGGCGCGAGAAATGTCGCTCGGGACGGGAACAACCGCGGCCCCGCTCAAGAGGATCCCGAAGAAGCCCACGGCCCATGGGAGCCCCCCTTCTCCGATCAAGAGGACCCGGTCTCGCTCTTCCACTCCCGCCGAGCTGAGACGGCTCGCCACCCCTTGGCTCAGCGTGAAGAGCTCCTTGTAGCTGAGCCGACGGCGGCCCTCCGGGCCAAGCTGACCGAGGCAGACCCGAAGACCATGGCGCTCCGCCAGATCTTCGAGCATCGCACCGAGGGTTTCGTGCCGCTCGGGAGTGCGCGGCGGACGGCGGCGTTTCGCTTCCATGAGCGGGAACACGCGCTTCTCCAGGGTCGGCGCGTGGATATCAAGGAACCACCTGCGCCAGTCGATCTTGGCGGGTTCGAAGGGCACCAGCGCTCGCTCAGCTTCGGGCAAACGCTGATAGGACTCTCTCGTGTTCCTCGTCTCGAACACGTAGTGATACTCGGCGACGAAGGGCAAGAACGTGTCCATCACGCGCGCGAGCCGCCTTTGATCGTCAGCGAAAGAACGAAGGCCTGAGCTTGTCTTGCCCGCGAGCGGCGCGAGCGGTCCCGCCGCCAGAGGCCGAAAGCGCGCCGCCAGGAAATCAGCGCTGCGCGCGAGGAAATGAGGTCCGTAAGCCTCGTACTCTTGCTTGGAGAGCAGGGCGCTCTCGAAGTGCTCTTGGAGCTTCGAGACGAGCGGTCCCCCGCGCCCCGTGCGCTGGTAGAACTCTCGCTTGTACAAGCCCGAGAGCTCGAAGAAGCGCGCCATCGTGCAGGGGTTCGTGTCGCTGGCCGCGGCTTGATAGACGGGCTTCTGTGAGCCATCAATGAGCTCTCCGGTAGCGATCAGGATCGCCGAACAAACGAGATCGCAGGGGATCATGTCGAGATTGTTCGTCGAGCCGGGGACCTGGAGACCGCCCTCGCGGATCAAGAAGATGAAGGGGGCGCTGGTGTTGATCCCTTCGTTCCAGCCGGGGAACGGGAACTCGAGAGTCGACTCAACGATCGCCGGGCGCACGATCGTGAACGCGAGACCGCTCGAGGCGATGATCTGTTCGCCGATGCTCTTCGTATAGGTGTAAGTGTTCGGCCAGCCCCAGAAGCGCGCCCGCTCCATGCCCAGGGCGCGCAGCTGCGTCTCCACGTACTTGCGCTTCACCTTGGCGAGCTCACGCTCGAGGGCCGGCCCCCGCGTGGGTTCATCGCGCTCTGCGAGGTTCTTCTTGGCTTGAGCCAAAAAGGCGCTCTTCTGGAACGCGTCATCCGCGCGGTGGCGCGCCTGTTCAATGACGTCCAAACACTCAGCGACCTCCCGATCCGGGGACCACTCGCGAAGATCGAGCTCCCCCGCGCGAGGGAACGGGAACTGCCTCGGATCGACCTCGGGCACCCGTCCGGTGCGTCCACCCGCCGTGTAGCAAGTGCTCGTGTGGAGGATACGCTTCGTGCCAAGATCGCGAGCCAAGCTCACAAGATTCTGACAGCCGAAGGCGTTGACGCTGAGGGCTTCGTCGAGAGGAGGATCGAAGTCGACGATGCCCGCGACGTTGATCAGAGCGGCAATCTTTCCGCGCATCCTCTGGCGGAGGGCCGCGCTGATTCCGCACAAAGGCGAGGCCACGTCGCCCGCCATGGGCGTCACCTTCTCCCGAATGAAATCATCGAACCGCACCCCGAGCTGAGCCCGAAGCGGCGCAAAGACCTCGCTGCCCAAAATGCGCGAGACGAAGCGCTCCTCCACGTCTTGACCCTCCTTGGGCCGAACGACCAGGTAAATGTGGCCAATTTCGGGGAACCGCGTCAGCACCAAAGCGAGCCATACCTTGCCGAGGAAGCCGGTGCCCCCGACGACGACCAGGTTCTTTCCCGAGAGCGTTTGTTTCAGCGAGTAGGGGGTCATGGTCAGAGCGAGACTTCCGAGAGCAAAAGGGAGGGTTCTTTCAAGCAACAGATCTCGAGTTTCCTCGAGAGGCCATCGCTCGCGCGATAGAGAGCCTCGTCCAAGGTTCGAGCTGTCTCGAACCCGAACAATGCGGGGACCGATTCATTGTCCGCACCGACGACGATGATGCGGCCCGCGTAGTGCCGCGCCATCTCAGAGGCTCGATAGCGGGTAAAGCTATGGAGCGGATGGAAAGCGAAGCCCGTCCGGTACATCTGAATGAGCGCGGGATCGGAAAAGAAGCGCTCTTTTTCGCGCGCAAAGAGGGTCCCGAGCGGGAAACGACGTGGGAGAAGCTCGTGCACAAAGGCTTCGCTGGCCGTCTGCTCCTGGTGGGGGAAACGGTCGCTCAGCGGGTGCAGGAGGATCAAGGTCCCTGAGGGACGGAGCAGCGGATGGCCGCGGAAGCGACAGAAGAACTCACCCGCCCCAAGACCTTGAGCAGTCAACGGATCGGTCCCTTCACCGAGCCCGATTCCACTCGGCGTACCGACGGGCACGATGAGAACGTCCGCTTGACCTTGGACCGGAACGCCGACCTGCTCCCAGACCCCCTGCACCGCCCGCTCGCTCACAAGCTCTGGGTCGCCGGCGTAGACCCAGGCAACTCGCGCCCTCTCGGAGCGCGCAAGCAGTCTTCGGAGCATCCCAGGTACAGAGCCGAGCTCACAGACGCGAAGCGCGCGCTTTTCGCTTTCGCTGAGCTCGTCTTCGTTTTTGTACAAGAAAGAAAGGGAAGAGCTCTCGGGCGTAGCCTCGACGAGCGCATCCAAGAGGAAGAGCGGCACCCGCCCCTCGAGCAGCGGAAAAAGACGGAGCTCTGGAGCATCACAAGCGCCTTCGGGCCGCGCTAGTTCCGCGGAAGTCACCGCCTTCATCGCGCCGGCGCTCAAGAGCCCGCGCAAAAGGCCCTCCAAAGGGCACAGAGGAGACGAGCTGCGCGCGCTCACACCGACGACAAGATCGCTCTCCAGGATCCTCCGGGGCAACTCGAGCGGCGCTCCACCCGGAAGCTCTCCGCAAGGGACAAACTGCTCTCGCTCCTCGGCGTCGTGATTCCTGACGCGACGAACCTCACCGAGCACCCGCGCGCCCAAGAGCGTCTGGACCAGAGAGGGCGGAAGCTTTCGCTCGACTCCGCCCGCAATGATGATTTCGATATCGTCGACGTGACGCTCCCGCGCCACCCCCAAGACGCTCTCCACCATCTTGCCGCGCACGTCCCCGGGGCTCGGGCTCGGCGAGAGCGGGGCGCTGATGACGATGGTCAGTTTCATGCCGGGCCGGAGGCGGGCCCGGAGCGGCTCCGAGCCGAGCGGACTCCGCAGAGCGGCGCCCACGAGCCCCTCCGTATCGGCAAACCCGGCGCGCGAGGGCTTCGGGTAGATGCAACGAGCGCCCGGAGGAAGCTTCACGCGCAAGAGGCGCGAACCCGCCATGAGCGAGCGGGGCGCGCTCTCCGCCCCCAGCGTCACCACCGAGGGATGGTTCACAGCCTGGCCCCCGCCCGCTCCAGGTCCAAGAGCGGCCAACCGTAGGTGGTCGCGAGCAGGCGGAGCTTGCGGTCCGGATGCACAGCCGTGGGGTGTCCCACCACGCTGAGCATCGGGACGTCCGAGAAGCTATCGGAGTACGCAAAACACTCCTCGAGATCGTGACCTGCCGCACGTGCGTGGCGCCGAAGAAGCGCCGCTTTCGTCGGACCGGCGACCACAGGACGCATGATCTTGCCCGTCGAGATGCCGTCTTTCATCTCGATACGATTGGCGATCAACTCATCGGCGCCGAGCTCCTCCTTCAAATGCACGAGGATGCACTCGAGCTCGCCAGAAATGAGCACAATCTGATGGCCGGCTTCGCGCGCCTTGGCGATGAGCTCTCGGGTCCCGGGGAAGATGGAAGGGCGGACCACCCGCTCGTAAACCTCGCGGGCCAAGACCAAGAGACGATCTTCGCTGACCCCCTCGTACACGGTGTAGAGGATCTCATTGAACACGCGGCGGTCCTGGAGCTCGCCGAGCGCCATCTGGGGTGCTTTCAGGAGGGCGCGCAGGAACTTGCGGGCGCTGGCCAAGGGGGTTGGCTGGTTCAGGAGATAGTAGAGCGTCGGCCGGATGAGGTTGGTCTGCACCAAAGTTCCGTCTACGTCGAAGTAGCTCGCCGCCATGGGCGCCCTCATATCGCGAGGCGCCCTCGAAAACCAAGCTGAACGGCCCGGGGACACATGGACGTGCGTCCCGCCTTGCCCTATGGGGCGGCCATGGAAATCGCGAAAGATTGCGTCGCCGGTCTCGCCTACACGCTCAAGGACGACGACGGCCAGGTCATCGATACGAACATCGGGGGGCAGACCCTCTTCTATCTCCATGGCCACGGCAATCTGGTCCCCGGCCTCGAGCGCGAGCTCGAAGGCAAGAAGGAAGGCGACGAGCTCGAGGTCGTCGTGAGCCCCGAAGAGGGTTACGGACAGCGCGACGAGAGCCGCACCTTCGAGGTTCCGAAGAGCGCACTTCCCGCCGGGAGCACGCCGGTCAAGGGCATGGCCCTCACCATGCACGACAACCAAGGTCGCCAGATCCCGGTCACGATCGCGAAGGTCAAGCTCAACACCGTCGTCATGGACGGCAACCATCCGCTCGCCGGAAAGAACCTGAATTTTAAGGTGACGGTGCTCTCCGTCCGCAAGGCCAAGCGCGAAGAAATCGCTCACGGCCACGCGCACGCTCCCGGCCACGGGCATCACCACTGAGCCGACAAGAGCTGAGGGGCGCTGACCTCGCTCGCCCCTCGCTCATGACTCGCTCCCAGCTCGGAGCTGTCTTAGAAGAGAGGCGCAGCCTTCGGCAGAGAGAGGCGCTCTGTGCTCGCAAACTCCGGCAAGCTGCGCCACCAAGGATCGGGACCTTCGACCTCCGCCGGCTCAAAAGGCCGCCCCAATCGGGGCGTCAGGACGCGAGCCTTTCGCTCCGTCGCTAGGCGCAAGAGCGTCTCGGCGGGCTCTTGCCAAGGGTGAAGTCCGAGGTCAAACGTGCCCCAGTGGATAGGAAGTAAGGTTCCTCCGCCCATCCACTCAAAGGCTGTCAGCGCGTTGTCAGGACCGAGATGGATATTCGACCAGGCGGGGTGAAACGCCCCGATCTCGAGCATCGTCAGATCAAAGGGGCCGAGCCGCTCGCCGATCGTGCGGAAACCTTCCGAGAGCCCCGTATCCCCCGAGAAGAAGATCTTTCGCTTCTCCGATTCGATGACCCATGAGGCCCACAGGGTCGTGTTGCGATCGGTGAGACCGCGCCCGGAGAAATGTTGAGCCGGGCAGGCGTGGAATCGAAGCTCCCCGAGAGGAAGCTTCACGTTCTCCCACCAATCGAGCTCAAAGATCAGCTCCGGTGGTACAGAGAGCCGCTCCAGATGGGCGCCGACGCCGAGGGAGGTCACGATCGGCACCGAGCGGCGCGCGAGCTCGCGGATGCTCTCGGGGCAGAGGTGATCGTGATGATCATGGGAGAGCAGGACCGCATCGAGGGGCGGGAGCTCCGCGATCGATGCAGGCACAGGGTGAAATCGCTTGGGCCCGGCGAAGCTGAGGGGAGAGGCGCGCTCTCCAAACACCGGATCGGTGAGGACGCGGTAGCCGTCGATCTCGAGCAGGAGCGTGCTGTGTCCGAGCCAGGTCACCCGGAGACCCGACGCTAGGTCTCGCCGCTGCCAAGCTTCGAGCGGGCTCTCGACGGGAAGTGGCCCTTTGGGCGAACGCCGAGCGCCCCCGGCGAAGAAATCCCAGAGCATCCCGGCGCTGAGCCCCTGAAGCTCCGGCCCCAGCCGGGACGGATTCCGGAAGCGACCCTCGTGGAACTGTGCTGACGCGAGCGCCCGTTCCAGGCGCGATCCTTGGAGGAGTGGCATGAGCGTAGGTTGACAACTTTTACTATTCTTGTCAAGTTTGTCATGTGACTACCTCGCCGGCGTGCGGGATGACGCCTTCGGAGCCGCCGCTGCCGGCCCCGGACGAAGGCCGCTCCGCCCAAATCCTCGAAACGGCCCTGCGCCTCTTCCTTCGCTTCGGCTTCAAGAAGACGTCGATGGACGACGTCGCGCAGAGTCTCGATCTGTCGAGACAGGCCCTTTATTCCCACTTTCGGAGCAAGGACGAGCTCTTCCGCCGGGCGCTGCTGCACGCCCTGACAAGTTCGCTCCGGGATGGTCAGGCGGAGCTCGCCCGCTCGGACCTCTCGCTCCGGATGCGTCTCGAGCGCGCCTACGACGAGTGGATGGGACGCTATATCGGCCTCGGGAGCGATCCGGTGGAGCTGCACACCGCCACAAGCGAGCTGGGAGCGGACTTGATGGAGGCCGCCGAGAGAGCGCTCCGCTCGAGCGTCACCCGCGCCATCGAAGACCACGGGATGCCGAAGGGCCTCGTCCGGCGCTGTATTTCGCCGGAGCAGGTGGCCGACACGGTGGCGCTGGTCGCCAGAGGCGCCAAACATTCCGCTCACACTCGAGAGGAGTTTCGAAACCAACTCGGCTCCTCTCTCGAGGTCCTTCTCGCCGAGTTCGAGAGCTGTTGAGCTCGCTCTCCTTTTTGACAGGCGCGCTCGGGGCCCGGGGAAAAAATCGGGCCCGGAGCGACCAGGCTCGGACAAGAGCGACGGCTATGCGATGCTGAACCTGTGGCAGGTCCGTTTCGCCTCCGCCTCTACGTCGAGCCCGAGTCACAAAAGCGGCGCGTGGAGCTCGCCGCACCGATCTTTGAGGCGGACTTTCAAAACGGGCTCGCGCGAGCGGCGGCGAACACCTGCCTCGAGATCTTGGGCGAAAAAGAGACGCTGACGGGGCTAGAGGCCCTCGCCACGAAGATTGAAGACGCGCTGTCGCGATACCTCGGAAGCATCCTCGCTCCGGCGCAAGGAAACATTGCTTGCGCCGAAGGCTGTGACCACTGCTGCCATCAGATCGTCGGCGCCACGCTGCCCGAAGTCCTCGTCATCTATGGGAAGATTCGAGAGCTTCCCGCAGAACAACGCAGAGAGCGCATCTCCAGAGTCCAGCAAAGCAGGGCGCGCGCCGAAGGGCTGTCGCCAGTGCAAAGGTACTCCGAAGAACATCCTTGCCCCCTGCTCCAAGAGGGCCGCTGCAGCGTCTATTCCTTCCGTCCCCTCTCCTGCCGCGGCGTTCACTCGTTGAATGCCGAAGCTTGTTCGTCAACTCTTCGCGATCCTGCCCGGCGGCGTCGCTTTCAGGAACAGGGCGAAGGGATCCCCTGTTATCGCGAGCCAGGCCTCACAGTGCACGCGATGAGCGCAGGCCTGCAGCTCGGCGTCTCCGAAGTGTACGGTCTCGACATGAGCCCGGTGGACCTGACGCTCGCGCTCGCCTGGCTCCTGTCGAATCCGAGCGCGGTGAGCGAGTGGCTGAGTGGCCACCCACTCCCCGCTCGGCTTCGGGCCGGCCACCATTCAGCCGACCCGAAGCGAGCTCACGTCACAGGCGAACGCAACCCGAAGTGAGCGAACGCACAACCGTCACTCGCCCGTGTAGAACACGCGCCAGAGGTTCCCGCCGTGATCGTCGGTGATGTAGAGAGAACCGTCGGGGGCCACCGTGACACCCACCGGGCGCGCCGCTGCTTCCGTCGGCAGCGGGCGACTATCGCCAGCGAAGCCGGAGGCGAAGGTCTCGAAGGCGTCGGTCGGTTCATCGCCGTTGAAGGGCAAAAACCCGACCTGGTAGCCTGGCAGATCCCCCGTCGCGTTCGGTTCAAAGCGCGAGCCGTGGAATGCTACGAACAAGCCACCCTGGTACCGCTCCGGGAACTGATCTCCCTCGTAAAAGACCGCACCGAGCGGGGCCCAATGCCCCGGGAAGGCGAAGTCCGGTTCCAGATAAGAGGCGCAGTCCGCCGTGGTCTGACCGTCCCCGCCGTACTCGGGAGCGAGCACTAAGCCGATCGCCGGATCGTGATAACAATAGGGCCAGCCGTAGTGTGCCCCGTCTTCCACCAGGTAGAGACCTTCCGAGGGCAGTAAGATGTCAGCAGTCGGATCAAAGAGCTCGGGCCAGTTCTGGTAGAGCTGGTCTCGTCCGTTCGCCACCGCCCAGAGCGCCGCGGTGCTCGGCTGAATGGCCAGAGCGTTCGCGTTGCGCGTACCGGCGGCGAAACGCTGTCCGTCGCTTTGCTCTTGATTGGAGACGGTCGGATCAAAGACCCAAATTCCAGCGCGCTCTTCGAGCTCTTCACAGGGCTCTTGGCCGGGCGAGCCGGGCTCGCGATTGTCGAACTGACAAGAGTTGCTCGCGGAACCGATGTTCACGAACAAAGTCTCATCGTCGGACAGGGCGATGGTCTTGCTCGGGTGGTCGCCGCTCGTCGGCAGCCCCGAGACAATCACCTCGGGTTCACTGGTCGGCGCCAGGCGACCATCGGGCAGGGTATATTTGAGGACGCGGTCGTTCTCGGCAAAATAGAGCGCGCCATTTCTCCAGACGATGCCGTTGCCGCCCCTCGTGTTAAAGGTGGTTCGCTCCTCGAGCTTTCCGTCCTGATCGGCATCTCGGAGCGCGATGATGCGCCCTGGCTCAGAGCCACCCGGAGACGGATTCACCGCGACGAACACGTCGCCCGACGGACTCACTGTCACGTGACGGGCGCGGCCCAGGCCTTCGGCCGCCAAGACTGCGCAGAAGCCTTCCGGAAGCTCGATCCCGCCATTGTCCGAATCGCAGGGAACTGTGGGCCCTGTGCCCCCGAGCCCACCATCACCGGCCATTCCCGTGACCCCGCCGCTCGCGCCCCCGGAGCTCCCTCCGCCTGTGCCCCCGGAGCTCCCTCCGCCTGCGCCCTGCGCCGCACCAACTCCCCCTTCACCGAGGCCGCCGGTGCCTTGGGTCCTTCCCCCGGAACCTGAGGAGCGGCCGCCTGTGCTGCCAGCGCGTCCACCGGAGCCAGGCGCGCCAGCGCTGTCTGCGTCGTCGCCCGTATCGTCGTCGCCATTACAAGCAGAGACGACGAGCGCACAAGCGAACGTGGTCGAGAGGACTCGGAAGGGAAGGCGGCGCAGGAGAGAGCGTTCGGTCTGACTAGATTGGTTTGTTATCATTTGCAAAGTTTCCTCGTTTCAATGAACGGACGGCCCGCAGGCTGCAACGCGTGTGCCACGAGGAGGCGCTACCCAAAGCCCGCAATCTCCCGCAATTTCGCCGGGTTCTTGCAGAATTCACGTGAGCCAAGTCGCCTCACCCCCCGAAACATCGAGGCAACCATGACCGGGCGCTCCCCCCCATAGGCACTCGGCACGCGCTGACCCCGAGCCGCTCGAGCACGCAGCCCGCCCGCTTCGCGCCGAATGCGCATGTGAGCCGCATATGACCTTTGACAGGCACCACACAGAACATCTCTCTGGGGCAAGCTGCCCCAGTATTCAGAAGCCGAACACCCGCGTAGCATCCTGCGAGCAAGAGCGCTTTTGCTCACTTTCCCATCACATCTCTCAAAGGATCTGCACCGTGGACCAAAAACTCTTCACAGCGCCCGCTTTCGTCGCTCTGCTCGCTGCAGGAGCATGCGGAGGTCAAGTTCATGACGGGACCGCATCAGGCGGAGCGAACGAACCAGGGAGCGGCGGAACCGAGCCTGGTCCCGATACCGGCGGCGCGAGCACCGGAGGCGCAGCTGCAGAAGGGTCCGGGGGCGCGGACACCGCGGGAAGTGGCGGCGGCGGAGAGCCAGGCAGCGGAGGCGAAGGACCGGCCTTGCCTCTTGGTTGCGTGCCGCTCCAGCTGCAAGCGGACGGAACCTACGCAGCCGAGGTGACGATCGACGAAGAAGATCCTGTTGAGTTCTTCACGAGCTGGGGAAGTCATAGCGAGCGAGTGTGTGGCTACTTTGAGAACTCCGATCGGATCCGCGTTACGGCCGTACCCGGGAGTGCCCCATCGCTCATCAACTTTGTGCTCGACGTTGGAGCGGAGACGATCTTCTCAGATGAACGAGAGGTTCAGATCGAGCGCCTCGTCGAGCGCTCCGACCTCCCCCTCCGAGCCCCTGTTCTCGAGCAGATTGTCGTCGGAGGCATCCGGGGGGCCCTCGACCTCGGCAACATCCGGGTGATCGTCGAAGTCCTCGAGCGCTTCTGCGAGCCGGAGTCCCAGCTCCTCTACGGCGAGAGCGGCTACCGGGACGACCGAGCGGCGGAGGGATTTTTCGGCCATTACGTCGCTCATGCGAGCCCCGGTGCGGAGCTTTGCTCGCCTCCCTTGTCAGGACAGTCCGCCTGCGTCGCGGGCCACGCCCCCGAGGGCGAGTTTCTTTCGGTCGTGACCTACCTCGCTCAAGAGCAAGGAGGCCAGCCCGCGCTCTGGACTCCGGGCGAAGAGTTCGTCGGCGTCGCCTACGATCGAAGCAAAGGCATCAAGGTCGGACTCACCGACGGCGAGCGGATCTGGTGGGACCGGCGTTCCAAGGCCACCCCTTGGAACGAAGCACTTTGGGCCGACTTCCAGAGCGATGATGGAATCGTGTACGCCCGTGAACCCCTCTTGGCGATGATCCAGAGGCCCAGCGAAACCTCATCCTCGGGGAAGGTGAGCTTCTGTGCCCGCCCCCTCGCACCCGTCCTTGCGGCAGGGAGTCGACCAGACTGTCAGTGGCTCCAGCCGGGAGAAAACGTGATCACCATCTTCGGCGCCAACCAGGCGTCAGGCCTCATGTGCTTCTTTGCGGAGCAAGCACAAACGCTTCACATGGAGTTCTGGGGAGGACCTGAGATTTTTTACTTCGATCACATGGGGCCTGAGAGCAGCTACTTTGGGCCGGTCGTCAACCACTACGGCGGAATGTTCAGCGAGTGGAGCCCGCGACACTATTTCGACATCGAGGTTCAGCCGGGGCCGAACGGGTTCGTCGTCTCCGACTTCCGAAGTCAGCTCCAGTACGATGACGAGGTCCTCTTGAATCTATCGATCACGACGCCCTGACGAGCTCATCTTTGAGCGCATAACCCCGTGATAACCCCGTGGACCTGTGCACTCAGCGTCGCCCGTCCGGGCCTGTGATCGGAACCAGCTGATCCCGAATGCGAAGCGCATACCCGCCCTCGTGCTCGACCAGCCAGGGTCCGAGCTCACTCTGAGCGGAAGGCAGGAGTCGCGCCTCGAGAGCTCCCCCCCGCACGAGCACGGTCAAAGAGCCGTCGGGACGCAGGGTCCAACCCGTCAGAGGCGCCGGCTCGACCTGGTTCCCGAGCAGCACCAAGTCCATCTCGGGCGGGCCCCCGCGCACCGCAGTCACGAAACAGGGCGTGTCTTCCACCTCGAGGTAGAGCCAGTCGTAGCCATTTTCGAGGATATAGCGGCCGTCGTCCGGGTGTTTCTTGATCCAGGTCGCGAGCGCATCCCGGACGCCTTCATGGCGGACCAGCTCGCCCCCGTCCCAGAAACGACCCGCGGCGTCGAGCCGGATCCGACTCACGCGACTCTGCCCCGGCGGGGGCGCCCTGTGAAAGAAGTCGGGGAAATCTGCGGGGCGCACCGACCTATCATAGCGCCTCGGGGCGATTCTGGTATGCCCGCGCCCGTCATGAGAAAGACCGTTCCGAACGTGCTCTCCGCTCGCTACGCGAGCGAGGCGATGGTCGAGATTTGGGCCCCCGAGGCGAAGATCGTCTTCGAGCGGCGCCTTTGGATCGCCGTGCTCCGTGCCCAGAAAGAGCTGGGCCTCGCGGTGCCCGATGGGGTGATCGAAGCCTATGAAAAGGCCGCTCCCCACGTCGACCTCGAGAGCATTCGCAAACGGGAACAGGTCACGCGCCACGATGTCAAAGCGCGCATCGAAGAGTTCTGCGCTCTGGCCGGCCATGAACATATCCACAAGGGCATGACGAGCCGCGATCTGACTGAGAACGTCGAGCAGATGCAGGTGCGCTCGTCGCTCGAGCTGATCCGTACGCGCGTCATCAAGGCTCTCTCGCTGATGGCGGAGCGCGCCGCGGAATACTCAGAGGTCGTCATTGCAGGCCGAAGTCACAACGTACCGGCCCAGGCCACCACCGTCGGCAAGCGCATCGCCAACAGCGGCGAGGAGCTCCTGGTGGCGCTCGGGAGGCTCGAAGAGCTCTCGGCCCGCTACGCTCTGCGCGGCATCAAAGGCCCCGTCGGCACCTCCCAGGACATGCTCGATCTGTTCGACGGCGACGACAAGAAGCTCGCCCTGCTCGAGGAAAAGATCGCGAGCCACCTCGGCTTCAAGAAGGTCCTGACGAACGTCGGTCAGGTCTACCCGCGCTCGATGGACCTCGACGTGGTGAGCGCGCTGGTCCAAACCGCCGCCGGCCCCGCCAGTTTCGCCAAGACGCTCAGGCTCATGGCCGGAGCGGAGCTCGCCACCGAAGGTTTCCAACCGGGGCAGGTCGGCTCGAGCGCCATGCCCCACAAGATGAACTCGCGCTCCTGCGAACGGATCAACGGTTTCACGGCCATCTTGAGCGGCTATCTCGCCATGGCGACCCATCTCTCCGGAGACCAGTGGAACGAAGGCGACGTGAGCTGTTCCGTTGTACGGCGCGTGATGTTGCCGGACGCTTTCTTCGCCATCGACGGCTTGTTTGAGACCTTCCTCCACGTCCTCTCCGAGCTCGGCTACTATCCGAAGGTGATTGAGCGCGAGCTTCGCCGCTACTTGCCGTTCTTGGCCACGACCAAGGTCCTCATGGCCAGCGTGCGCCGCGGCAGCGGTCGTGAACAGGCGCACGAAGCGATCAAGGAGCACGCGGTTGCCGTCGCCCTCGCCATGCGACAAGGCCAGAGCGATAACGACCTCTTGGCTCGCCTCGGCGGCGATCGTCGCATCCCCCTGAACCAAGAGGAGCTCGACGCTCTGCTCGCAAGTCCCATCGAGTTCGTAGGCGCTGCCCCGAGTCAGGCGATGGCCTTCGCGAAGGAGGTTGAGGTGATCGCACGAGCGAACCCCGACGCCCTCAAGTACGAGCCGGGAGCGCTCTTGTGAGCGAGCGCCCCGTGCTCGTCGAGACTCCGGAGTCCGTCTCGGCCATGGCGCGCGCTCTCGAAGGAGCGGAGCGCCTTTATCTCGACACAGAGTTCGAGTCGAACCGCTCGGGGATCCGCATTTGTTTGCTCCAAGCTACCGACGGCAAGCAGGTCTTTCTGGTCGATGCGCTCAAGGCACGGGATTTGTCGCCCCTGCGGGGTCCCTTTGAGACCTCGGAGTGGGTCGTCCACGCGGGGCTCCAGGACGTCGATCTGATCCGGCAGGCGATCGGGGCGAGCTCCCCGCGCAGCCTCTTCGATACTCAGGTCGGCTGGGCACTGTCGACGGCGGAGTCGAATGTCTCCCTGGCCTACCTGAAGTTTCTGATGCTCGGCGTTCGGGAGGACAAAGCCCATCAAGCCGACGACTGGACCCGGCGCCCCCTCTCCGAAGATCAGCTGCGCTACGCCGCGAGCGACATCCTGCACCTACCCGCTCTGTTCGAGGCCCTCGAGAAGCGCGCCGAGGCCCTCTCCCCCTCGCGGCCCGAGATGATCCGGCTCGCCTCTCGCGAAGCCACCGAGCGCCTCACAAGCCTGCCCCACCGACTCACCCTTGAGTCCTTTCGCAACGCCTGGCAGCTCGGTCCCGCAGCTCAAAATGGCCTCCGTTTCCTGATCGAATGGTTCAATGGCCTGTCGCGGGAAGAGCGCGAGGACGCCCCGGAACCGAAGGCCCTGTTTGCTATCGCCAGCCGGATGCCCCATAGCCGCGACGTCCTGCTCCAGCTCAAAGGAGTCCCGCGCGGCTTCGCCCTCCGCCACCACAAGCGCATCATCGAAGGGCTCGCCGACGCCGCGCGCACAGCGAACATGCGAGATTTCGTCGCGATCGCTCCCCCGCCCTACGCCACCTTCGAAGACATCCGGCTCGACGCCTGGCTTGCGCTGCTGCGCGCCGAAGTCTGCGCCGAGCTCCGGGTCAGCCCGGAGTTCGTGCTGCCGGCGCGAGTGACGAAGAACATGCGCGAGCTCTTGGCCGAGCTCCGAGGCGTGCCCGTGGACCGCCCTGATGCCCTCACAGCCGCCCTCGCTCCTGCCCTTGAGGGCTTTCGTAAGGCGCTCCTCTTGGAGAAAATTCAGGCGTTTTGCGAGAAAGAACCGCCGCCGCTATGAATGGTCCGAGAGTGATGCACACGACCTCCGAAGCGATCACCCACGGCATCCGCGTGAAGGTCCGCGCCCGCTATTCCAGCGAGCACTCGAACCCCGCGCAGCCCATGTGGTTTTTCCTCTATACGATCACGCTCGAAAACGAGAGCAACGAGACCGTACAGCTGCTCCATCGGCACTGGGAAATCACCGACGCCAACGGAAACGTCGAGCATGTTCGCGGCCCCGGGGTCGTGGGAGAACAACCGGTGCTTCGGCCCGGCCAATCCTTCGAGTACACCTCAGGCTGTCCGCTCCCCACGCCTTTTGGATTCATGAAGGGCGAGTACCGGATGGTGAGCGAGACCACCGGCGAGACCTTCGAAGTGGACATCGCGGGTTTCCCGCTGCGCTTTGGCGACCAAACGCTCAATTGAGCGCGGCGCGCCTCTTTCGCGCCGCTTGCGTTTCTAGCTCGGCTCTCGCCCGCTGGCTGTCCCCAGCGAGCGAGATTCCCTCTCACGTCAAGCGTGCGGCGCGCCGTCCCGCATCAGCATCTCGAAGGCACCGAGCGCGGCTTTAGCGCCTTCTCCGGTCGCGATGATGATCTGCTTGAAAGGGGTCGTGGTCGCGTCGCCGGCCGCAAAGACGCGCGGATGGGACGTTTGACCCTTGGCGTCGACGATGATCTCGCCGAAGGCAGAGAGCTCGATCGTGCCCTTCAAGAAGTCCGTCGAAGGGAGCAGGCCAATCTGGACGAAGACACCTTCCACTTCGAGGGTGTGCTTCTCGCCCGACGCCCGGTCTTCGTAGACGAGCCCATGGACCTTCTGGTCGTCCCCGATCACCTCGGTCGTGCGCGCTTCGGTGATGATGCGCACATTTTCGAGGCTCCGGAGCTTCTTCTGGAGCACGTCGTCCGCTTTGAGCGTTGAGGCGAACTCGAGCAGGGTGACGTGACGCACCACGCCCGCCAAGTCGATCGCCGCTTCGACGCCGGAGTTACCGCCGCCGATCACTGCGACGTTCTTGCCCTTGAAGAGGGGGCCGTCGCAGTGAGGACAATAGGTCACGCCGCGCGTCCGGTACTCAGCCTCGCCCGGCACGTTCATGTCGCGCCAGCGAGCTCCCGTAGCCAAAACGATACTCCGGGCGCGCAGAGTGGCTCCGCTCTCGAGCTCGACCTGGACCAGATCGCCCAAAACGAGCTTTCTGACTCTTTGGTTCTTCATGACGTCGACCCCGTAGGAGGTGACGTGATTCTCGAAAGCCTGAGCCAGCGCCGGCCCCTCCGTGTGCTCCACGGAGATGAAGTTCTCGATGGCGAGAGTGTCGAGGACCTGGCCGCCGAAACGCTCGGTCACGATGCCCGTACGGATGCCCTTTCGAGCCGCATAGACCGCCGCCGCAGCTCCCGCGGGGCCACCACCGACGATCAGCATGTCGAAGGGCTCTTTCTGGCTGAGGCTTTCCGCCGTCCGAGCCGCCGCGCCTTCATCGAGCTTGAGCAAGAACTCGCCGAGCTCCATGCGCCCTTGCCCGAACTTCTCGCCGTTCAGGTAGATCGTGGGCACGGCCATGATCTGCTTCTCTTCGACCTCGTCCTGGAACAAAGCACCGTCAATCGCGACGTGCGTCACGTTCGGATTCCGAGAAGCCAAGATGTTAAGCGCTTGAACGACGTCGGGACAGTTCTGGCAGCTGACCGAGAAGAACGTCTCGAAGGCCAAGGGGCCCGCGAGCTTCGTGGCTTGCTCGAGCTCCGCCGCGTCGACCTTGGGCGGATGACCGCTCACGTGGAGCAGAGCCAAGACCAGCGACGTAAACTCGTGCCCGAGCGGGAGTCCCGCGAACTGTACGCGGGGTTTCTCGCCGGCCTTGGCAATGCCAAAGGACGGAACGCGCGGCGTCCCCGAATCTCCCAACGAGAGAGTGATCAAGGAAGACGCCTCCGCGATCTGCTCGAGCAATGCCCGCATCTCCCGGGATGCGTCGCCGTCATCGAGACGAGCGACCAATTCGATCGGGCCCTTCAGGTGAGCGAGGTAGGCGCCGAGTTGTGCTTTGAGGGTCTCATCGAGCATGGCTGGTCATTCCTTGAAAAATGGGTGAGGGGGGCTCGCCTTCGGCTCAAAGAGCCGAAGGCGAGCGTCTTCGGGGGGATCGTCAGATCTTGCCGACGAGGTCGAGGGAGGGCTTGAGGGTCTTCTCGCCTTCCTTCCACTTGGCGGGGCAAACCTCGCCGGGGTGGGAAGCGACGTATTGAGCGGCCTTGACCTTGCGGAGCAGCTCGCCCGCGTCACGGCCGATGCCGTTGTCGTGGATCTCGCAGAGCTTGATGATGCCTTCGGGGTTCACGACGAAGGTGCCGCGGAGTGCCAGGCCTTCTTCCTCGATGAGGACGTCGAAGTTCCGAGCGAGGCGCGCAGTGGGATCGCCCACGAGCGGATACTCGACCTTCTTGATGGCCTCGGAGGTGTCATGCCAAGCCTTGTGGGCAAAGTGGGTGTCGGTGGATACGCCGTACACCTCGACGCCGAGCTTCTTGAACTCAGCGTAGTTGTTGGCCAGGTCTTCGAGCTCGGTCGGACAAACGAACGTGAAGTCCGCGGGATAGAAGACGAAGACCGACCACTTGCCGAGGATGGACTGGTCCGACACGTCGACGAACTTACCCTTTTGGTAGGCGGTGGCTTTGAACGGAAGCACTTTGGTGTTGATGAGAGACATTTCTTTCCTTTCCGGTGAGCTGAAATGGGGGCCTTCTTCGGGTCCCCCGACCTTCATAGAAAGAAACATGCCCATTCCCGAGCGTTAAGTCCAATCGAACGTTTTTATCGTCCGTTCATCGAAAGTGATGGCGTGAGGGGCTTTTTTCTGGGACAATTTGCGAAAGGACCATGGACCTCGGCGCCGTCACCCTGACTCAGATGCGGTACGCCATCGCGGTGGCCGACACGCAGAATTTCCGGCTCGCCGCGGCGCGCTCGGGAGTCTCCCAGTCGGGCCTGAGCATGCAGCTCCAGAAGCTCGAGGAGTTGCTCGGCATCGTGCTCTTCGATCGGAGCAAGCAGCCGGTCCTCGTCACCCCGGAAGGAGCGTCCGCTCTGCGCCAGATGCGCGCCATCCTGCGGGAGACGGAGCGCCTCGGACAGATCGTGCGCGAGGAGGACGAACCCTCAGGCCCGTTCCGTCTCGGCGTGATTCCGACCCTCTCGTCGAGCGTGATCCCGCTCTTCCTCTCCTCGTTCCTCGAGTCCCATTCGAAAGTCGAGCTCCGCGTCGAAGAGCTCAAGACGAGCGAGATAATCGAGCGCCTCGAGGCTGACACGCTCGACGCCGGCATCGCGGCCATTCCCCTCGCCATGCCTGGACTGACCGAGCGGCGCGTCGGGCTCGAACGGATGTTCGCCTATCTTCCGCCCGGAGATCCTCTGCTCAAAAAGGCTCGCATCCGCCAAGAAGATCTCAAACAGCGCAGCCTCTGGGTCATGCCCGAAGGACACTGCTTTCGGGCTCAGGTCCTGTCGCTGTGTGCCATGGACATTCCAGCGCCCCGCCAGGTGCATTTCGAGAGCGGCAGCTTCGAGACCTTGATCCGACTCGTCGACAAAGGCCTCGGCGCCACGGTGCTCCCGGAGCTCGTGGCCAGTGCTCTGCCCCCGAGCCGCAAGCGGGCTCAACTCAGGCCCTTTGCTTCCCCCGAGCCTGTGCGCGAAATCGGCGTCGTCACATCCCGCAGCCAGCTCAGGAGGCGCGTCACCGAAGCTCTCGAGACGGCGCTCGCACAGGCTCTCGACAGCGCGCTCGCAGCCGCTCCCCGCGGGGCCATAATCCTGAATCCCCTCGCGGAGGCGGGAGAATCAGCGAGCTGAGCGAGGAGGCGGCTCCCGCCCGGCCAACGTCATAGGAAAGCGCCGGCCCGACGTGCGCGATGGGCGCCGGAAGATGGACGCTGTGACGAGAGGGGGGCCAGAGAAACCCATCACAAAGCAGAGAGGGGTCCGAGCGCGAGCGCTCGAACCCCTTCTGTTTCGGAGTTTCCTCCGCCCAACCGACTTAGAGCATGCCGGAGGTGTAGGCCGTCACACCGATCGTGGAAGAGAACCACGCGTCAGCCGGCGAGCCATCCCGGTTGGTGTACTGTCCGGTCGCCGCCTCGACCCGGTTGTCCCAGCGCAGGATCAGGTTGTCGGCGCCCTTGAGCGGACGGTAGTCGAAGGTCAGCGTACCGGTCACGACCTCGTTGTCGCTGACGTCCATGTCCAGGTCGAGGAAGTCACCGCGCAGTGCAATGCCGAACTCGGGGACGAAGAAGTAGCGAGCTGCCAAGCTGAGGCCGTAGTAGTCGGTGGCCGCGTTGTCACCGATGTTCAAGTCGCCGTTGAACAGGATGCCGAACTTGTCGTCCGAGTAACCGAGCACGAGGTCGACGAAGCGATCGAAGCCCGAGAGCGAGTTCTCACCGAGGGTCTGCATGGTGCCGAGGGCTGCGCTGAAGCCGTTGCCCGCGTAGGCGACCTGGAGAGCAGCCTGCATCGTGCTGTTGCCACCGCCGCTGCTGTCGAGCAGCGAGATCTGGTTGGCGTCGTCGGCGATGAAGCCGTTGATCGAGAACTCGTCGCTCAGCGCGTAGGACGCACGGAGACCCGTGTGCCAGAACGGCTGCATTTGATAGTAGAGCGCGCTTCGCGTGTAGTTGAAGTTTGCCCAGTTCTCGACGACCTCGGCCCCGAAGAGGGTGCCGAACATACCAAAGTCGAGGGAGAGGTTCTCGACGGGCTTCCAGGTCACGTACGCTTGCGTGAAGGAGATCGGCCCCGTCATGCGAGTGTCGTAGTAGTAGATGTTCACACCCGGGCCGCCGCGGAGGTTCACGGTCGCGCCGACAGGGCCACCGTCCCAGTTGAGGTCGACACCGAGCCAGGAGAGCTGGAATCCGTCCTGCACCTCGGCGCCATTGCCGGAGTTCACGGTGGAGTCGTAGGCGCGGTAGGACGGCGAGGGCGAGCCCGGAGCAGCCGTCTGGAAGCTCGCGTAGGCATCTGCAAACACAAGGTAGCTCACGCCAGAGGTCGACTCTTCTTCGGCGGCAGCGGGCTCCTCGACAGGAGCTTCCTCGACGACAACAGGAGCGGGTTCGGGTTCAGGCTCAGCCACAGGTTCCGGGGCCGGTTCTGGAGCCGGCGCAGCCTCAGCCGGCGTCTCAACCGAGGCCTCTGCCTGGATCTCTTGGGCAACAGACCACGGAGCCAGAAGCAGGACGACGCCTGCGGAGAGTGCGGATGTGGATCGAATCAAAGTCATGCTGAAGATTTCTCCTTGGGTATTCAGATCCCGTGAAACGGGCCGGCGACTCGGGTCGGACAATCCGATTGCCTGTGGGTCGAGCTATAACCAGTGAACTGTTTCTAAGAGTTTTCGCTGCAAAAGAGCGCACCACTGGCTGAGCGCTCATGGCCCGAAATCCAGGAAACAACGAAAATTCCGTGGGTTAACAGCAACCTTCGAAATGGAGCGAGTCCGCGAATCTATGTACGCAGATTCGCCGACAAACTCCGAAAGCCGCGGAAATCGCGGCTCGCCCTCCCCGCGATCTCGGATCGCGGGCCACCCCTTCGTTAGGTTTCGCGAATATTTCGTCGCAAAAAAAGCGTCAGCGGCCCTCGGACTTTAGACGAGTCTTGATGGCCTCGAGGAGGCCGGCCGCCGCGCGCTCACATTGATCGAGGACCTCTTCGAACCCTTCGGGGCCTCCGTAATAAGGATCCGGGACACTCGACCCGCGAGGCGCGGAGCGATCGAAATCGCGGAACAGCGCGAGGTGCACGCTGTCGCTGCGAGCGACCGAGCGCAGCGCGACCAGATCGCGATAGTTCTGCTTGTCCATGGCAAGCACGTAGTGCAAACGCTCAAAGTCCCTCGCCTGGAACTGACGGGCCCTCGACACCAGCTGAAGTCCCCGCCGTGCCGCGTGCTCCCGCGCCCGCGGGTCCGGCAGCTCCCCGATGTGGTACCCGGCCGTACCTGCGCTCTCGACGTGGATCCGGTCACTGAGCCCCGCCTGGGTCACGAGGGCCCGGAATACGCCCTCGGCCGTCGGCGAACGACAGATATTTCCGAGGCAAACGAAGCAGACGTTGATGGTTTCAGCCATGGTGGTGTACGGGGGCGCTCGGACCCATCAGGCCGGGGCCCTCGAGCGAGCTCTGGCGGGGTCCGAGCCCAAGTAAGCGAGAAGTGATCCAAGAGCAACGCGACGCAAAAGGCAACACGCCCTTCGAACCGGGTCCCTTGGAGGACTGGGCGCTCAGCTATGTTCTGTCGAAGAGCCTCGACTTCAAGCGCTCGCCGCCTCCTTCGATCAAGGAGCTCGGCCACATGGAGCTTCCGATCGATTGCCGCCCGGTGCGCCCGGCCGAGCTCGAAGTCACCAGCGCCAAGCCGAAGAGCGTCAAACAAGGCGCCCTGCTCAGCGTGAAGAAGCGAGCCGAGGTGGTCCATAAGTTCTGGCACCACGAGCTCCAAGCTGCCGAGCTTATGGCTTGGGCGTTTCTTCGCTTTCCCGAGGCGCCCGACGAGCTCCGCCTCGGTCTGATTCGGATCGCCCGCGACGAAATTCGTCACATGGGCCTCTACGAGACCCACCTCCAAGAGCTCGGTCATAAGGTCGGCGACTTCCCGGTGCGGGACTGGTTCTGGGAGCGCGCAACGACCTGTGAGACGATTGTGTCGTTCCTCGCCTTCATCGGCATGGGTCTTGAGGGCGCAAACCTCGAGCATACGGAGCGCTTCGGCTCCTGGTTCCGGGGTATCGGGGACGTGCGCGGAGCCGAGATCCAGGACCAGATTGGCCGCGAGGAGGTCGCCCACGTTCGCTTCGCGACTCGCTGGTTCAAATACTACACGGGCGACGTCGACTTCGAGCGCTGGTGCAACGAGCTGCCTCCGCCGATTTCGCCCCTTTTGCTCCGGGGCAAGAAGCTCCGCTACGATCTGCGGGAAAAGGCTGAGATGCCGAAGCCCTTCCTCGAGAAGCTCGAAGCCTGGCAGCCGGAGGCTGCGCTCGATCCTCCGCCATGCTCTGGATCCTGAACCCGGACGCCGAGCTCGAGCTCGAACGGCCGCTCAACTATCAAACGAATCACGCCACGCTCGCAGCCATGCGCCGTATGGCTCCGCGCTTCCGTCTCCTCACTGGCAGCGACGACATGACGCTCTTGCCCGACCTCCAAGAGGCAGACCCAGCGCCGCGGCGGGCGCTCCTGTGGTGTCCGACCCCCGGAGCTCGCCGGATCGCAGTGGGCCTCGGCTATAAGCTGCCAGCCTCCCCTGACCCGAGCGTCCTCGCGCGCGTCAACGACAAAGCCCTGCTCGCTCAAAGTCCCCTCCCCGCCCCCGCGTGCCGAGAGCTTCTCGAAGGGGACGGGGCCGTCGAGCGCGCCGAAAATCTCCTCGCGGGCTTCGGCCCGCTCCGCCTGAAGCGACGTTTTTCCTTCGCTGGTCGCCGCCAACGCAAGATCCGCGCGCCCCTCAAAGAAGATGATTTGCGCTTCCTTCGGGACGGGATCCGGCTGGGAGGTCTCATCGTAGAAAGCGAGCTCGAGATCAGCGCTGAGTTCTCGATCCATGGGATGATCCTCCCCGGAGGGTCTCCGTTGCTCGGCCATCCCGCCCGGGTCGAGGCAGACCGTTACGGTTCTGTGATGACGATCGAGCGAATCCCCGAGACGCATCCAAGGACCAGCGAGCTCACCGGGCTCGGGCTGCGCGCGGCCGAGCTCCTCGGTAGTCTCGGCTACTTTGGCCCCTTTGGGCTCGACGTGCTGGAAACGAGCTCCCGGCTGGTCGCTTCGGACTTGAACGCCCGCTTCACGTTGGGCTTCCGCGTCGGACTCGGCGATCGCCTGGCTTTGGCCCTCTCTCTGCTCTTCGAGTACGCTCCGGCCGCCCCGGACCAGAGCTGAGCGCGGCCTGCCCCGCGAATTCGCGCTCGGCTCAGTAGCTGATCGCGATGATCTCGACTTCGACAGCGCCCGCGGGCCTGTGGACCGTGACGATATCCCCGACGCGCTTCTTCATGAGCGCGCGTCCAAGAGGAGACTGGAAGCTCACGAGACCTCGGCCAGGCTCGGACTCGTCCGGTCCGACGAGCACGTAGGTCTTCGTCTCGCCATCCTCAAAAGCCACTTCGACGGTCGCACCGAAGCGCACCTCGTCCGTCGCGTTCTCGCCTGGCTTCACGACGACGGCAGCCTCGAGGCGCTTGGTCAAGAAGCGGACCCTCCGATCGATCTCGCGCAGGCGCTTCTTGCCGTAGATGTACTCGGCGTTCTCGGAACGGTCGCCCTGCGCCGCCGCATCAGCGACCTCCGTCACCACACGCGGCCTCTCCACGGTCAAGAGCCGCGCCAGCTCGTCCCGCAATTTCTGGGCACCAGAAGGGGTCAAGTAGTTCGAATCCGCCACGACGCGCGGACCTAGCACGCCCTTGCCCCAAGTCGATGCGTCGACTCTAATTCTCATCGCCCTGGACCACGCAATCATCGTCGCCATTGACGCCAGCACGACGACGCTCCGCGCCGTCGCTTACAGCGAGCGAGGCCAGGAGCTCTCGATGGGAAGAGCTGCGCTCGCGGTGAAGAGCCCCGAGACCGACGCCTACGAGCAGGACGCCGAAGAGTGGTGGACGGGACTCGGTCGCGCGATTGCCGAAATGAAGCGCGGCCTCTCCCCTGAGCAGGTGGCAGAGATCGCCGTCTTGGTCATCGCTCACCAAAGAGAGACTGTGGTCGTCACCGACCGAAAGGGCACGCCTCTCGCCCCAGCCCTTTTGTGGATGGACAGCCGTTGCCAAAGGGAAGTGGCCCGCGCCACCTCACGCCTCGGCGCAGTGCGCATCCACGGCCTCAGCGGCAAGCCCCCCTGCACGACGCCGTCTCTCTACAAGTTGATGCACTTGTTCGGGACCCACCCCGAGCTTCGCCCGAGCTCCTTTGTCCACGACGTCCACTCCTTCCTGAGCCTGCGCCTCACGGGACGGGCTGTTTCCTCCTTTGCGTCCGCGGATCCGAGCGGCTTGCTCGATATGCGATCCAAGAAGTGGTCCGCAGACTTGCTCACCCTGGTCGGCCTCCGCCCCGATCAACTCCCCGAGCTCGTGGAGCCCGGCTACCTGATCGGTCCGCTCACTCCCGGTGCCGCCACGAGCCTCGGACTGCCCGGAGGGACCCTCGTCTACGCGGGAGCCGGCGACGGCCAAGCTGCAGGGCTCGGGGCAGGAGTCACGACCCCTCATCGCTGCTACATCGAAATGGCGACAGCGGTCAGCGCGGCGGTGCTGACCCAAAGCTACCAGCTCTCGAACGCTTACCGCACGCTCTTCTCCGCGGTTCCCGGCTCCTATTGCTTGGAGACGACGCTGCGCGGCGGCATGCAGACGCTCTATTGGTGGCTCGAAAACCAGCTCGGGAAGAAGCTCCGCAAAGAGGCCATGCTGGAGCTCGAGCGCCAGGCGGAAGCCATCGCCGCCGGAAGTGACGGGCTCTTGGTCCTCCCTTACTGGGCTGGAGTCATGAGCCCCCATTGGGACGATGAAGCGCGGGGTGCGCTCATCGGCCTCCACCATCGGCACCGCCCCGAGCACGTTTACCGCGCCGTGCTCGAAGGACTCTCCTTCGAGCTTCGCTATCACCTCGAGGGCATCGAAGGCTCGGCCGGTCGCCTCGAACGGCGCGTCCATGTGCTCGGCGGGGGATCTCGGAGCGACCTCTGGTGCCAGATCTTAGCCGACGTCCTCGATCTGAAAGTGGTGCGAACCGCATCGGCGGAGGCGACCGCGCTCGGCGCCGCACTCCTCGGCGCTGTCGCTCACGGCATCTATCCCCACTTCGAAGAGGCGGCCCTCGAGATGACGCGCACCGGCGAGGAGTTCGAACCTGGCCCCGCGGCGTCGAGCTATGACCGCCTGTACCGCGGCGCGTACCGGGGGCTCTACGCAGACATCCAGAGCCGCCTCCACGTGCTCGCTGAGTTCAGGGAAGCTGAACTCATCAGGCCCGGAGAGACCTCCCCTCCGATCGAGGGTGAGGCCTAGGGGCCTTGCGTTTCCTGGACCCAGGCGGCGCGCTCCTGCCTCAGGATTGCACGTCGTAGCGCAGGGAATAGCTGATCACGATCGGCCGTCTCGGAGCCGGGAAGCGCACAGCGCCGAACGCCTCGCGGATGCACTCATCGAAGTCCGGTCCCCCGAGACGCTGACGCGTCTTGCGCACTTGAGGTTGGCCGCCGCCGGTGCCGACGTAGAGGTCAACACCCACCGTCCCCCCGGACAGTGGAGAGGTCACATAGCGATAACACTTGAGCAGGCGGAGCTCTTGGGACTCAATGGCCTTGAGCCAGGGGCGCTTGGCGTCGTCCGTATTCGACTCGCCCCCGAGGTGCATGCCGATATGACGGGTCGAAATCCGTGGCAGCCCTCGCTTCGGATCGGGAGCGCGCCCATCCTCGATCCAGCTGCCCGGGGCCGGTTCAGACGTCACCTCCCCCGGTCCGGAGACGTCGGGTTGCTCCTGCTCGCGGGCCTCGGTCCCAACATCGGTCCGCTCTTGCTCTGAACTTTGCGCGCTGGTGGCAGCGGAAGCTGGGCGCTCGTCGACCGGATCCGAAGAGGTGGCGTCCTCGGCAGAGCCTGGGGGAGTCTCAGCGGGGCGAGGTGAAGCGCAAGCGAGCGAAAAAAGGCATACAGCGGGCAAAGCCACGTGCCATCGGGAGCGAACGTTCATGAGACGCCACATTGTTGTACGCTTTGGCCCATGGTCGAAACCCGATGGCGGAGAGCCTTCGTTTCCTCTGCCTTCGCCGCGGCGCTCGGGCTCCTCGCCTGTGAAGAAGACCGCCCCAAACCCACCCCGAGCTCCGGAACGCCGATGACGGGGCCCCTCGCGGGCGCTCCCCGAGGCGAGGCGCCCCCCGCCGCCCAGGAAAAGCCTGCGGCAAGCGCGCCCGAGCAAAGCGCTCCCTCGGGCCCCGCGGCGCCCGCCGAGGAGGCCGCCGGGCCCTCGAGCTACGCCATCGCCGAGGCTGAAAGTTTCCTCCTCTCAGAGCCCGAGGACGTCGGGCCCGCCGGCCCCATGGCCGCTTCTTCTGAGGGGATCTTCTTCATCACCAAAGGTGACGGCATGTACCTCGCGCGCCGCAAAGGCGATAGCTTCAGCGCCATCTCCGCCGAGCGAGAGGAGTTCTTCCGCTACGGTCGCGGCCCTGCGCTCACGAAAAACTACGCTTATTGGATCTCCGCTAGCGGTCGTCTCGCGCGCTCGAAGCGCACCCCCTCCACCACCGAATACCTCGGTCCCGCGCGCTCAGGAGCGCGCGTGCACAGCCTCGGCACCGCCCCTGACAGCGTGGCCTATTTGGCCGAGGATGGGGACGTCCTGCGCGCCATGATCTGGACCGAAGGCAAGGGAGCCAAGGTCGCCTCCCCCGAGGGCGCCTCGATCACGAGCCTGGATGTGATCGCCGTCCCCTCGTTTCCGAAGCTCCTGATGCTCGAAGGGCGCTCCGGCCTTTCCCCGCTCCACCTCCGCACTGTGCGTTTTCGCAAGGGCGGCCCCGAGCTCGGACCGAGCTCAGTGCTCTGGGTCGGGCCCGGCTCGCAGCCCCTCACCGAAGTCCACGGGAGCACGCTCGCGGGCACGGGCGGCGTCGCGCTCATCGCCACCGCCAAGGACATCGTCACCTTTGGGGTAGCGGTTCTGACGCTCGATCAGGCCGCCCAATCCGTCTCCGACCCTGTCTGGGTCACTTACCCGAACGGGATTGATCCGGCGCCGATCGCGATCGAGCGGGCCTGCGGCGAGACCCTCGTCTTCTACGCGATCCCGAGCGAACCGAAGCCGCGCGCGCCCCAAGAGCTCAGGGTCGCGCGCCTCGGCGCAGCTGGCTTTCAGAAGCCCGAAGTCCTGGTGCGAGCGCGCGCCTTCAACGAGATCTCCGTGGCCCCCTTGGAAGGCGAAGCAAAGCCCGGCGTCGTCGTCGCGTTTACCGCGGACCATCGCACCTGGGCGCTGACGGTCCGCTGTAAACCTCAGAACGCGACCAAGTAAGCGAGCCAACCAGGCTGGTTTTCAGCCTTCGTGAGCACCTTGTAATTCTCCTCTTCGTCATCGGGAGCCACGTCCCAATAGACGCGCACCGATCTGAACCCTGCCTCGATCAAGAGCTCCCGAAGCTCGGGCAAGGTCCAGTAGCGCCACTCGTAGGTGAACGCCTTGTCCATCCTCGTCCCGTCTTTGAACTCGAAGTGGATATAGTTCAGGACCTCGTGGGTAATGGGATCGAACTTGTTCTGGTCCCAGACGTAGGTGAAGCCTTGCGCGACTTTACGCGGCTCCTGCATGGGCTGCTGCGATTCCCAGCCGCCGTAAGCGTCCAGCACGAACATCCCCTCACGCACGAGGGAGCGCTTCACGCTCGCGAAATACTCTCGCATGTCAGCGCGCGTTCGGAACACGCTGTAGCTGAAGTTCATCGCGTTGATGACTTGGTGTTTTTCTTTGCGCTTCTGGCGCACGTCTTCACAGAGAAGCTTCACGCGGCTCTTGGCTTCGCCGAGCGGGTCGACGTTCCGCTCCTGGCCCCAGGCGAGCGTCTCCTTGGAGATATCGACGCCTACGGCGTGCCGCTCGGGGTGGCTCTTGGCCCAGTGGGCCGAAAACAACGCGGTCCCACAGAAATCCTCACGCAACAAGAGGGGGCGAGCCTTGTAGAGATTTCGGTAGACCTTCTCGATGAAGTCGAGCTCGTGGTCCACGGCCTGGACCGAAAGTTGGTAGAGCTCATGCTTGTCCGCGGTTCGCGCGGTATAAGCGGAGGCCGCCTTCCGCGTCGCTTTCTTCTTCGTGCTCACTGCACCGACGCTACACAAAGCGCGGAAGACTCGCGAGAACAAAACGAAGTACATGTCCGTCGTAGGCCGCCTTGCACCGAGCCCCACAGGTCCCCTTCACCTCGGGCACGCCTTCGCTTTCACGCTCGCTTGGGCCAAGGCGAGAAGCCAGGGCGGGCGCGTGGTGCTTCGCTTCGACGATCTCGATCGCGCTCGAGCTCACAGGCAGTACATCGACAGTGCGCTCCGCGATCTCACTTGGCTGGGCCTCGACTGGGATGGCGAGCCCGTCCTCGAGTCGTCGCGTCTGGAGCGGATTGAGGCGCGGGCTCTCGAGCTCTTGGCGCGCGGCCTCGCTTACCCATGTGTCTGCACGCGGGGTGAGCTGGTCGATATCTCAGCGCCCCATGGCGCTGAGCCCCGCTACTCCGGCCGCTGCCGCGGACGCTTCCAAGACCTCGAAAGCGCGAAGAGCGAGACGGGACGCAGCGCCGCGCTCCGTTTCGGCGTCGAGGGCGGCGCGGTCGAGTTCGTGGACGAGAACTTCGGGCCCCAGAGCATCGACGTCGCCGCGACGGTCGGGGACTTTCCGATTCGAAGACGGGACGGCGCCCCCGCTTACCAGCTCGCGGTCGTCGTCGATGACGACCTCGATGGCGTGACAGAGGTCGTCCGCGGCCGAGACCTCCTCGAGAGCACCGCCCGCCAAATCCTGCTGCAGCGGGCGCTCGGCTTGTCCAAGCCCACCACGTTTCACGTCCCACTCATCTGCGATCCGAGCGGAAAGCGCCTCGCGAAACGAGATCAGGCCCGCAGCCTCGAGGAGCTCCGGAAGGCGGGAGCTCGCCCCGAGCGCATCGTCGGCTTCATCGCAGAGCTCACGGGTCAGCTCGACGCGAGCGAAGCTGGGCGCAAGGAGATGACGAGCGAGGAGCTCAGGGCCCGCTTCGATCCGAAGAAGGTCGGAACCGAGGACATCATCGCTTCCGCGTCGAGCCTCCTCGAAGACAACCCTCCTTGAAACAACCCATTTGTGAGGGGATGATGGGCGGCACAGCGGCCCGGAGGCCCAGCGGCGGCACAGCGGCCGGGAGGCCCAACGGCACGCGGCCCGGAGGCCCATGAATTCCCCCGCCCCTCAGCCGAGCCGAACGTTCGGGTCGAGAGGAACCAGGAGCGCGGCTTGTTCGCCGGCGGCGGGATTCTCGTCGCTCCTGAGAGGACGCACGAGCAACATTCCGCCCGTCCCTTTCCGCACAGCGACGCGGGTCGCGAGATGAGTCTCGGGTCCCAAAGGCTCGGGCTTTTGGGGCTGAGAGGGAGGACGCGGAGCCGGCGCAACCTGAGGGGGAGGCGCTGACGGAAGCTGGCTCGAGCGAGCTTCCGGGATATGTGACGGAGCCTCGGAGGGAGCGGTCGAACGAGGGGTCGCCTGAGGGGAGAGGACGGTCGGCTCGACTGGTGGACGATCGACGATGGTGTGTTCGGTGAAGTCGTCGTCCGTGTCGAGGATCTGCTGGGGCTCGGAGGCCCGCTGAAATTGGTTGGCCGCTTCGGCGAGCATCGCCTGAACCCTGGAGAGCTCTCCCGCGCGATTCGGACGTCCTTGTTTGCGCGCCGCTCCCGCCGCTCGCTGCACCCAACGGGCCGCTTCCGCGGGCGACCCACGCTCCTCCTCGACTCGAGCCGTTTCGAGTGCGATGACGACGTCGTCGTCATCCTCAGAGACCGATGGTGGTACGAGAGTTTCGCCCATGAAACGGGCCGCAGTGTCCCAGAATCTGCCTCCGGCAGCAACCGAACAGCCCCCTGCCTGGTTCCTGTTTGCGCCCGGGGCAGGTGCGCCCTCGAGCTCTCCCTGGATGCAGGACTGGAGTCTTCTCCTCACCAGTGTGGGACCTGTTATCACCTTTGACTACCCATACCGCTTAGCCGGCCGGCGCCGTCCCGATCCTTTGCCCACACTCATCGAGGCTCACAAGGAAGCTCTCTGCCGCGCGGGCGAGACGCACGCGGGCCCTCCGTGGCTCGTGGGGAAGAGCATGGGCAGCAGAGTGGGCTGTCACGTCGCGGCTGAGCTCCCCACCGCCGGCGTCATTTGCTTTGGCTACCCCCTGGTCAGCCAAAGCGGGGTTCGCCGCAGCGACGCGCTCCTCGCGGCACAAGTCCCGCTCCTGCTCATTCAAGGAACCCGGGACCGCCTGGCGCCCCTCGACGAGCTCCGCACCGTCGCCCGCCAGCGCTCGGCCCCGACCCGTCTCCTCATCGTCCCGAGCGGCGATCACTCCCTCGAAGCTACGGTCAGTACGCTCCGAGCTCGCGGACAGAGCCAAGCTGAGCTGAACCAACAGATCCTCGACGAAATCCGCCTCTTCTTGCAGAGCGAAGACCGTCCCCTTTGGGGCGAAAAGGAACTCTGAGGCGAAAAAGGAAGAAAAAGGCCATCGCCAGCGTACCCGCTGAGATGGCCTTTCTTCGCTGCGCGCCGAGGGTCGAGTGTTGCTCGCGCTCAGGCGCCGAGGGCACGCCTTAGACGCTGCGCTTGCCGAGAGTCCCGAACACGCGGTCCCAGACCATGTTCGAAACACAGTAGCGGGAGTCGGGATCCTCAAAGTGATGGATCATGTGGTTGCGCTTGAGGCGCTGGCCGTACTTCGACTTCGGGCTGTAGTGGTGCAGCCAGTAGTGCGTCACGTCGTAGAAGACGTAGCCGAGCACAAATCCAGCGTGGAACGCCCAAGTCTTCTCCCCGAACATCGGGTAGAAGAGCCCGAGGAACACGAAATACAGGGTCAGGCTGACGGCCGGCGGCATGACGAGCCGGTACTTGTCCCGGGGCCACTGGTGATGCACCCCGTGGACCAAGAAGTGCATCCGCTCACCGAACTTCCCGGGCGGCTGCCAGTGGAAGAACAGGCGGTGCAGCCAGTACTCAACGAGCGTCCACACCAAAAAGCCGACGAGCGCGAGGCCGATGGTCAAAAGGAGGCCCGTCCCGGTACGCAGGGCGCTGTACGCGAGCATCAAGAGGGACACGGGGATCCAGATGATGGGCACCACAGACCAGTGGGTGCGGGAAAAGAGATCGATGAAATCGCTCTCGAACATCCGGGGAGATTCTGGGGTAGCCTTGAGCACGAAGGGACTCCTCTCTGGGTGCGGAACCTTAGGAAGGCGACCCTGTGGGTGCAAGGAAACCGCCCCGAAAAACCAAATTTTGCCTGAAAAATCCCCGCGCGCGAGCGTCCCTCGGCAATTTTTGCTCGCCCACCACCCGCCTCTCGCGGACTTTGCGCGGGAGCCGCGTCACGCGTTTCGCGGCCCACTGGAAGAGAGGCCGGCGCCTTTTTCGATCAATCCCCCTACAGTCACCGCGCCGAAGTGCCGTTTGCAGACCGGGTAGAAGATGAGGACGACCGGTCGACGGGGTGACACGCGAGACCAAGTAGAGGACTTCTCGGAGAAAATTTCTTCTCCTTTTGGGCCTCTTTCGGTTCGAAAAGACACGATGTGGGAAGCGCGGCTCGTCCTGAGCACGCTCGATCCAGCCGGAAATTGGGCGGGACCTCTCCGCGCCGCCATTCGCGCCGGAAATCGCCACGAGGTCGACCGTCTGCTCGCTGCAATTTACGACGAGCGCTCGGTCGACAGCGCCCCTGAGTCCACCCCGGAGGTGATGCCCCTCTCCTCGCGACCGGTCGCCAAATGCACCGTGCTTCCGCCCTCACCATCCAAGCGCGGACGAATCAGCGCCTAGGCCCTTCCCGATTGGGCGGGACTGGTTAACGTCGAGAGAGACATGAAGAAGACTCTCGACGAGCTGCTCGACGGCATCGAAGGCGTCCTGTTCGATCTCGATGGCGTCCTGCTCGACACCGAGATCACCTATACCGAGGCGACCCGTCAAATCTTGGGGCCGCTCGCAGACCGCTTCGACTTCGCCCTGAAGTCCAAGATGATGGGCCGGGCGCCTCATATCGCCGCGAAGATCCTGCTCGAAGGCGTCGGCTCCACGATGACGCCCGACGAGTTCAACCAGCGGAAGAGGCCGCTCTTGCTTGAGCTCTTCCGAAAATCAGTGCCCAAAGCAGGCGCGCCCGAGCTCGTTTTTGAGCTGAAGAGGCGCGGGCTACCGCTCGCGGTCGCGACCTCTTCGGATCGACTCTACTTCGAAGCCAAGACGAGCCACCACCCCTGGTTCTCCGCCTTCGACGCGGTGGTCTGCGCCAGTGATCCCGGCGTCGGTCGCCACAAACCCGCGCCCGACGTGTTCCTCCACGCCGCGCGACAGATCGGGATCGCTCCGACCCGCGCCATCGTGTTCGAAGACTCCGCTGCGGGCGTCGAAGCCGCGCGGCGCGCGCGTGTGCAGCGCATCGTTGCCATCATCGACCCCCTCCTCGATCGCGCTTTGGTCGAGCCTGCCCATCACGTCGTCCTCTCCTTCTCGGAGATCTGGGAGGGCGCCCCGATCCCAGCCGCCGCTGCCCAAGCTCAGTTCTAAGGATGTGCTGAGCGGCGAGTGAGCGCGATGAATCGATCGAGCTCTGCCCGTTCCGCCTCGGGCATGTACTCGAAGTTTCGTCCGCGATCGGTGATCTCCCAGAACTCGCGGCTTGTCGCCTTGCGCAGCCCCGAGAAGATGCCTTCGAGACGAGCCTCTGGTTCTCCGCGCAGATCGTCGGCTATCCGCTCGGCCCGCCCGTGTTCGCCTCGGCTCAGATAGTAGGCGGCGAGCTTGACCTGCGCCCTGCGAACCCCAACAAGCGCCTGCTCCTGGCTGCCCTCGCGGAGGGGTCGATCCAGATCCAAGAACCGATCGAGCATCGTCGATTCGACGGCAAGCGCTTGGGCATGAGCGAGCTGGCACACCGAAGCGACATCGTGGGCGACGGTCTCGGTCACGAAGGTCAGCTTCATGTCGAAGCTCACGTGCCCGTAATAGATCATGTGACTCAGGCCCTCGAGCGCCTCCTCGCCGCGACCGAGGCGCACGAGCGACTCTACGAGCAAGCGATACTGGTTCAGAACGTTGTAGGCGGTGCGCACGTCGCGCGCATTGAGCGTGGCGCGCAAATACGAGTTCAAGAAGCGGTAGACGAGACTCACGAGCTCACGATCGGACGCTCGAGCGGCGGCCTCGCCGATGTACCTGGTGTCGATCGCGATCAGGTAGTCGACATCCTTCATGCCGCTCAGCCCCTCGTTGTAAACGCCGAGGTAGTTTCGCATCACCTTCCACTCGAGCCAAAGGCGCTTCCGCTCGAGATCGACGAGGCTCTCCGGATCGAGCGCCACAAAATCTGGATTCTTCGCCAGATCGCCGTCGATCCGGTACCAGGCGTCGTCCTTCGGCTTTCGTTCGAGGTAACCAAGGACGAGCTCGGCCAGTGCGTCGACCGCGGCGCTCGCGATGATCTTGTCGCGTCCGGCGATCGAACCATTGGCGATGTCGGTGAGCTCCTCCATGGCGCGGACGACCTGGGTTTTTGCCTTGTCAATCTCGTCCGGGCGCCTGCCAGGCTGCCGCGCTGCGCGGAGCGCCTCACCCAAAATGGTCCTGATGACGTTCTTCGGATCGAGGAACGCGAAGACGTACCCGAAATAGGGGACCATGAGCACGATCGCGATCGTGTCGAGGGACAGCATCACCAAAAAAGTCAGCTTCGGCATGTAACCGCCGAGGAAGCCGACGCTGACCCAGAGCCCGAGGACGCAGGTGAATACGTAATAGCCAACCACCCACAGGTTCACCGAATCGCGCAGGAACATCCGCGTGATGCCGGAGAAACGTGAGGCAGACAGCTGGACGACGATGCTGACGACGGTGACGACGATGCCCAAGATCGCCGCGACGACCCCGACGAGCTCACCCGCTTCGACAGCAGGCGGCGCAAACTGAAACAGCCCAGAGAACGTCGGACGCTCATCGAGCGGCGGATCGACGAGGAGATCGAGCAAAAAAAGCCCCCAAAATCCGGCGAGCGACAGGATGAGCAGGAGCAGGAAGGGCTTGATGAAAGTCACGACGCGGCCTTCGAGGCCCGTAGCCGAGGCCACGGGAGCGTTCGTGCCCGGGGCTCTCGCTACTTCTTCTTGGACCACTTGCGCAGGTACTCGGTGAAGAACTGCTCGAAGGCATCATCCATCATCCGGCCATACACCTTCGGGATCTCGGTCGGCTTCTCTTCTCCGATCGCGTAGCTCGGGTTCTTCCAAGCCCCAAAGTGGTACTCGTGGGAACGATCCGAGGGCAGCTGGAAACGGGCGTCCATGCGCACCGTTGCGCCGAGGTACATGCTCTTCGGGGCCCCGCCCACAAATCCGCCGGAGAGGGTCTCCTTGTGCGAGATGGTCAAGGTCGGTCCCGTCACCTCGGCAGGAGGCTCGTTCTCCTTTTCGGGAAGGGGCGCGAGGTGGAACTCAAGGACGTCCTTCGGGAACATCTCGCTGAGTTTGCTCACGATCCGCTCGCCGAGGGCCTTTTCACGCTCGCGCGCGGGCGCCCCCAGGAAATATTGGCTCGGGAGGCTGCGCGCGCCGAGGAAGTACTTCTCGTTCTTCTTCACGATGCTGTCCAAGACCTGCGGATCTTGGGGGAAGTCGTGGAAGAAGCGCACCTCGACTCGAGGACCATGCGTCTCCGCGTAGGTGAGCAGGTGGCCCACGAACTCATCGAGAGCTTTGTCCCCCGCCGACTGGGCGAGGTAGCTCTGGTATGCCGCTTCGTAGACAGCATGCTGAGCAGCCTTCAGCTCGGGAGCGATCAGCTGGACCTGCTCGTAGCGACTCTGCAGGTCACGCAGCGCCGCTAAGGTCCCTGACTTTCGGGCGACCTCGAGTTCTTTGAGCAGAGCGGCGCGCAGCGCGGCATCGATCTCGGGCTGGATCTTCGACCCCTGATTCTCGCGGGCGAAGGCGATCACGGCGCCGATGGAGCCGTCAGCGATCGCCTGCTTCAGCCGAGCGCGCGGAAGCAGAATCGCGCCCACCTCGGGGCGCTTGCCGCCCCGGGCGAGGTAGCTCGTATAGGCCTCGACCGAATCCTTCTGCGTTGCGCTTTGGTAGAGAGCCTGCTCACTCGCGGTGTCCCGATACAGAGCCAGCCCGGAGCCGAGGAGTCCCGCGAGGACGACGACTCCTGCGCACACGGCGATCACCGGCGCTAGCGGAGGTTTCGGGTGCGGCCGAGTCGGCGCGAGCGGATTCGGTACACCGCTCTCACAGAGGCAATAGAGGCGCGCGCGCTCGAGCGCATCGTCGGGTTTCGCTGCGAGCCAGCGCTCTTTCCCTTCGCGGAATGCGCGCACGGCTTCGCTCGCTTCGTCCGCGCTCGGTAGCATGAGGGCGAGCTTGCCTCCGCCTTGAATCACAAAGGTAACCAGGCTTCCCTGCTGCTCGGCGGTCACCGCCGACGCATCGTGAACAACAATGGTCGAGCCGCTGACCTGGATGATCCCGGAGGGGAAGACGTAGTCTCCGGCGACGAAGGGGGCGTGAGCCGCGCGGAGTGAGAGCACATAGGCCCGACCGGCGCACCCGAGGGCAGAAAGGGCCAAGAGGACAAAGACCACCGCCAGCGTCGGGCCCCCGAGGGCCGCGGAATGATTCAGATCGCCAAAGCCGCGGACTCCGACCGCTACCCATGCAATAATAAAAATCAGGCTCGCTGCGAGCCAAACCAGGCGGGCGGGGTTTTTCGAGATGCGCAGGGCGATAGGCAAAGGGACAGCGACGCCCTGGGTCGATTCGATGAACCTGTCTTGAAGACTGCGGGGCAGGCTGTAGAAATCGAATCGCTGCATGACCAGAAACGCTCGAAGGACGCACTTCGGGCCGGGTTTCGGCCCACGATTCAGAGTGAAACATTTCCTGCGCGGGCATTACAAGCTGAGCTGACTCCACCCTTAGAAAACCCTCCTATGTCTGATGAGCCCCCGAGCCCTCCGGTGAGACCTGCACGCCCCCGGGGTTTGGGAGCCCTGACCCACGCAGTTCGGAGGTTCTTCCACAGCAGCGCCTGGCGAACCTTCTCCCACCATCAAACCATGCGCACGGCGAGTGCGATGGCATTTGATTTTTTTCTTGCCCTCGTACCGATGCTCGGGCTCGCGGGCTTCATGATCGTCCGCGTTCTTCACGCCGATCCCAAAGCGCTCGCCAAGAGCAGCGCATTTCTCGAACTCGCTCCAGGTCAGATGAATCGCCTGGTTGCGCGAAACTTCGAGGCCATCTCCGAGGCGAACTTCGCTCCTATCGCGCTCCTCGGCGCCCTTTGGATCGCCTCCGACGCTTTTCACACTCTGATTCGATTGTGTGAGGAGATCTTCGACAGTCGTCCTCGCGGTTACATCAGAGCGCGCCTCTGGGCCCTGGGTCTGGCGCTCCTCTTCGTCGGCTCTCTCTGCCTCGTCACCTTCATCGGCTACTTAGTCGGCTCCGCAGGCGCCGACTTCGTCGAGTCTCTCCTCGGCAAGTTCGTCGGCAGCAGTCTGGTCCGACTCGGCACTTTCGCCGCCCTCCTCGTCCTGTCCACCGGCTTTCTTTCGGTCGTTTATTACGTCGCCATTGGCCAGCGGAAGGCCCCACAGAAGACGATCATTCCGGGGGCGTTTGTTGCTTCGCTCGTCGGCGCCATGGCCTCGATCGGCCTTGGTATTTACGTGGCGAGCGCGTCTAGGATGGCGCTTTTTTACGGCAGTCTTCTCACCGTCATCGTCGTCATGTTCTGGCTCCTGCTCTGGTGCCATGCGCTCATCATCGGCGCCATCGTCAACGTGGCTATCGAAGACCGCCTTTTCCGTGCCCCCATCGAGACCACGGGCGCGGAGAGGACGTCCCCTGAGCCAGCCAGCGAGGACACCTCGAAGACCCTTGAAGCTCACTCTTCCGTGAGCGAAGCGCCGAGTCCCAATAGTCAGGTCCGAGTTCCGACGCAGACGCCAAAGCCGTCCGGGAAGTCCGCCGGAACCTGACAGGTAAAGCCAGGCTCACAAGGGTTCTGCGTGTCGCTGCGGCGACAGATCGCGACGCAGCCGAGCGTCTTGGCGCACACGTAGCCCGCGGCGCATTCGCCGGCGACCGCACCGGTGCAAGCTTCGCCTTGTTTCTTCTCGCCCGGGACCAAACAAGCAGTCCGCCCCCGGGGCCCCACGAGCAGACATGCGCGCTGGCCGCCACAAGAACAGAGGCTGCCCGGCGGACAGGGATACGGATCGTCCAGGGAGCAGTTACTATAGGGGACACAAACGGGGACCTCGAGCTCAGGTCCGACTTGCTCCCGCACTTCGCAATAGGAATCGCCCGAGCAGCGACCATCACAGCAGTAGGCTCGACAGACGCCCGAACTTCCCTCGCCGATGCAGGTCAGGCCCGGCGCGCAGTCCGCCGGAGAGAAACAGGGATCGAGCTCTTTCCCTCGCCCGGCCGGCTCACAGCGCCGCTTGGCCTCACAATCGTCTCCCGAGCAAGGCACAACTCGGCACGCAGAGACTTCCTCCGAAACGTCAGGAAGTCCGCCCCAGCCGAGCAATCCCCCCTGCCCGACAGCCATCTCGCCGCCGAGACCCTGGACATCGTCGCCGGCTCCTCCAAAGCCCATCTCGTTGCGGCGAGCTTTGCACCCGGCGTTTGTGCCCGGGTCACAGGTTCCCTTGCCGCAGAGAGGGTGAACTCCTCCGTCCTGACCCGAGTCGCCCCCGGGACCAAGATCGATCTCGACCTCAGTCCGATTTGCGCCCCCCGTCCCTCCGCCTCCGTCATCGGCGTCGACAGCCCTCGGTGCCGAACAGTCGACCTGAAAGAAGCCAGAGAGAATCAGCAGAACCGCACCCAGCTTGGTCGAAGCGCGCGCCCGGGGTCGCGTCGGCTCATGAGCGTCCCGCTCCGCGGGCGGACCGCTCGCGCGCAGCGTTTCGGAAGGTGGCTGCTCCTGCATCGTCAAAACCAGAGGCCAGTCTAACTGACGCCCGTCCGTCCGCCACTAGCCAGACCCCGTAGCGCCCTCCCTCAGCGCGGAACCGTAACAATTTCCAAAGCGGAGTTATTGGCGGCGTCGTAGGCCCGGAGCGTCAAAAACGCCGGGTCTCCGGGCCAAATCGACGACAGGTCGGCCCGGGTCGTCTCGATCGCTGAGTCAAAAATTCCGTCTTCAGCACCGACCGGGAACCACTCCGGGCTCCCCGCGAAGCGCACCTCGATACGGGTCACCGGGCCGAGGCCGTCGCGCACCCTCGCTCGGAGGACTTTCCCCTCGAGTCGAGCCTGCTCGATTCGGGGCGGGGTGTTGTCGACGAGGATGAGCTGACTCTCGAGGCTGTGCGATTGAGCTTCGGAGGGAGGATTCGCGAGCTCATCACTCACCGTCGCGCGCAAGCGATAATAACCCTCAGGAAGCGAGGCGGTCTCCCATTGGAAGGAGTTTTTGGTCAGCACCTCGCTGGGCTCAAGCGCATTCAGCCAGCGGTAGGAATCAACATGCCGATATTCGACCTTGTAACGAAGCTCGTCTTCGTCGGGGTTTTCGACGTCAAAGGTGACCTTGAGCTTCGTCGAGGGGTTCCCCTCGACAGGACCTCCCGAAGCCTTCAGTCCTCGACTTCCCTTCGGCGCGCTCGGCGACTCAACCCGGATCCCGGTCAAGATCGGGCGGAGGTTGTCCGTGCGAAACGGGATCTCGACCCGCCACAACTTTCGGTCCTGCGGCGGGGGCATCACCACCTTGACCTGCAAGAAGCGTCCGCCGGGGCTCGCGATCTGAGCGCCGTTTTCTAGGGGAGCAGACCAGTCCGACCAGCCGAGTCCAGGCACGGCCGAGTTCCCCGTGCGCGTGCGGATCTCCACGCCGGGGGAGGCCTCGTAACGAATCTTCCCGAAGTCCGCGCGCAAGCCAGCATCGAGGGCAGCGCTCGTGTAGGTACCTGACAGGCTCCCGAGGCTCTCGATCTCGTGCACATTCGCCGGATCGCTGCCGATGATGACTCCGGAGTCCTCTCCGTCCATCCGGATCGCGCTCACCTGACGCTCGTCGAGGTCCGCGACCATCACGGTGTCGAGGTCGCGGCTCGTCCGATAGACGCGCCCCTGATTCGCCGTTCCGACGAGGGCCCGCCCGTAGCGGTCGATCGCAAGCGAAGCGAGAGGTTCGTCTTTGCTGACGTAGAGGCGCGCCGAGCGACCATTTTTGTCGAACACGTGAAGCTCACCCGAGCCGCTCAGGCCATCTCCGCCCTTGGCAGGAGCAGGCCGATCCGCCTTCCAGCTATCGACGCGACCGCCGCTCTTGAGCTCATTGGCGATCGCGTAGACGTCTCCGCTCGCGCCTACGGCGAGAGCGCGCACCTCCGTACTCCCAAAGTCATGAAGAATGCTGGCGCGGCCCGGTCCCGTCACCTTGTAGATTCTGGCCTTCCCAGAACTCCCCACGTACACGGTGCCGTCGGCAGCGACGGCGAGGCTGACCAAGTGGCTCTCTTCCGCGTCAAAATGAACCTGGGCCTTGCCGTCCCGAGTGATGCGATAGAGCTTGCCTTCCGGTCCGGTCGCCGCAAACAGGGCATCCGACTTCGGATCGTGAGCGAGCGCCCAGATGTGCTCCCCGCCGTCGAGTTTCGCGAACTCTTTGAGCTGACCACCCGTCCACTCAAAAATGCGTGCACCGGGAAAGCTCCCGGCAAACGTTCGGTTCCAGGCGCCCGTGAGACTCGTCAGAGCGAGCGCGTCGGTCGCCGCCAAGCGCTCCGTCTTGCCAGCTCGGTAACGAAACAGCGCCCCATCGTTGCCGGTTGCGAGGAGGAGTCCGTCTTTCGTTTGGAAGGTTGCCCAAACTTGAGCCGCGTCGGCGAGCGACGTGCTCGTCAGGCGAAAACCGGGGCGCAGGTGCCCCCGAGCGTCGACGAAGACGCCCTTCGCTTCGCCTTCCGAAAAGTCCTTCGCGCTCTCGAGCACGAAATAGCGCGTCCCGACCGCGCCCACCGGAACCGCGAAGAAAAGAGCAGAGGCAAGGGCCGCGCTCGAACGTACGAGCCGGACAAACGAGAAGGGGAAGCGTTTCATGACCTTTTTTTCACGCGGACGGAGACGGTGCCCGAACCGATCAGGTAGTCCGAGGTCGGGAAAACCTTGTGCTGCATGGTGCGGAACTCGAGCGGGCTGAGCGCGTTTCGGGTCGTCGTCAGCCGATCGATGGCGCCGGGGGGTAGAGACTCGGCCACGAGACCTCGATGCACGACCGACGACTGTCCGACTTCAAAGGAGACAACAACCGAGCGAGGCTCGTAGGAGATCGCCTCGAGGTTCCGTAGGAAATCGTCCACGGACTCCGGTGGTGGACGAACCCGCTCGACGGCGTGGCCCGGACGGATCTGAAGCTTCACTTCTTGGTCCTCAAACGTGTCCGGGAGGGGAACCGTGATGAGCTCGCTGCGCAAGGGTCCGACGTGCGGCTGGATCCACAGGCGGAGCCGAACAGTGCCGCCCCGCTCAACCTCAGGCGTGAGCAGGTCCACCCCACGGAGAACGCTCACTTCGCGGGCGAAGGTGAGCTCCACGTCGACGTCGACGCGCTCCACCACGATGTCTTCCCAGGGGTTCGAGAAGAGCGCCCCCACGGCTTGCACCACGCTCGACTGCATGAGCTGGTTCGCGTCAGGCACGCCCGTCGGGCCCGCCCTGAGGTCGTCGATGATGACCTCAGGGTGTCCCGCGAGCTTCAGCTTCGAGCGCATGCGGAAGGTGACGTCTCGCCTTTCAGCTGCCGTCGTCTGGATTCCACTGCCCAGCGCCATCCCGAGAAAAGCGGGCGTGATGAACGGATCGTGAGCGACCCGGAAGTTCCAGTTCGGGTGGGGAGCGCCGGGTTCGCCACGGATGTTCAACGTGACCGGGATGGTCCTCGCCGTCGCCTCTTGGTCGACGACGATTGAGGCTTGCCTGTCGTTGACCAACATTCCTCTCGGCCCGAGGGATTCTCCGACCTTGAAGGAGCGCTGCACCGACGCCATGAACCAAAGCACGCGCGCTTGGGCGGCGGGGAGCGCAGTGACGCCGATCTCCATCATTGGATGACCGAAGGCGACGAGCTTGCGCCCCTCCACGCGAGTCACCGTCCCGAGCCCCAAAGCCGAGACATCTCCGGAGATGAGCTGAATTCCAATGGCGCCGCCGTCCACAAAGGGCTCGGTGGCGCGGGCACCGGGCGGCGCCGCTCCTCCCATGGCGAGAGGTTCGAGCCCGAGCGGGCTCAAGAGCGAACGGGCCTCTTCGACGATGCGATCGGAGGCGCCACCGAAGAGCAGCGGCGTTTGGATCGGACGGAGCTCTGAGCGCGGCTCCGCTTGGCCGCTCTTTGCAGCGAGAGCCTGGGCATGAGCCCTCACGTCGTAACTTCTATAATCGGCGAAGGCGCTCGGACGGCCTGTCTCCGAAGCGCGAGCAACACCGAGGGGCGAAAGGGGGAGCCCTCGGAGCACTTTCGGTAGCGGCCGATCCAAGTCGCTCAGCATCGACTCGATGGGCGTCACCCCTGCAACAGACTCAGCCCCAAAGGACCAGCCATAAGCATAAGCGCCGGCCATCTTGCCCCCGAAGTAAATCGGGCTCCCGCTCATGCCCGCCACGATCTTGGCAACTTCGAGGCGAGGATGCGTCGTGCGCACCAAGATCAGGTCCTGGCGTGGGCGGAAGTTCCGGAGCACGTCGATGACCTCGACGTCGAAACGATCGGGCCTCGTGCCTTCAAAGACCGTAAGCCCATAGCCCTTCAGCCCCTTCTCCACCTTCGAGAGAGGGAAAACGTCGGAGCGCCGGTCGGCCCCTTCGACGTTCGGGGCGAGCCCAAGCGACGCCGCCGAAAGGCCCAGTACAGCAGCGAAGGGGATCAGTCCGAGTCGCACGTCTTCCTTTCACTCTAGCCCGAGCCGTACCCCGAATCGAGCCCTTCCGCCGAGGTCCCTCGTCCGCTTATGTTTTCCAGGCCATCCATGGGTCTCGCGCTCTTCGCCGTCGTCATCCTCTCGTTTGCGAGCTGGCTGACATGTCACGCGATTTTGTGCGCCCGGATGGCGAAGCTCTCGCCGCTCGGAGCCCTCCTCTCCTTCATCGTCTTCCCCTTGGCCCCCTTTCGAGCTGCTTCGATGCCGAGGACTCGACTCCTTTGGATCCTCCTGCTCGTCCTCTACGGCGGCTCGCTATGGGCAAGCTTCCGCGAGCCCACACCCGCCCCGGCCATGGAAAGCTCCGCCTTGGGGGCCGCACGGCGAGAGTTCGCCGTGCGGCCCCAAGGCTCGGCCGACGAGCGTGACCTGCCCAAGTGCAGGCGTCACGCCATCGCCCGCGCCCGGAGCGCGGGCGTGACGTGAGGTCTTACGCGACCTGCGCGCGGTCGAAGTGATTGATGCCGTACTTGGCGCCGATCCGCGCCAGAACTTCGGCGGCGAAATCGATGTCTTCGTCCGTGTGCCGGGCGTTGATGGTGAGGCGAAGGATAGCGCCGTTGCGCGGAACAGCCGGATAAGCGACATTTCCGCATTTGATGCCAGCATCAAAGAGCTCATGACTCACCTTCCAGAGCGTCTCCTGCTTGCCGACGAAGACGGTGACGATCGGCGAGACAGCTTCGGAGACGTGGAGTCCCGCTGCTTTCAGCTGCGGCACGAAACGCCGGATATTGTGCCAGAGGCGCGCCCGATGTTCCGGCTCCGCTCGGATCAGTTCGAGGGCCGTCTTGGCCCCAGCGCAGATCGGCGCGGGGAGTGAGGTGGTGAAGAACCCGCTCGGCGCATAGAAACGCAGGTAGTCGATCAGCTCGTGGCTGCCGGCGACATATCCGCCCACCGCGCCGATCGCTTTACTGAGCGTGCCCATGAGCACGTCGACCTCCCCGGTCAGGCCAAAGTGTTCTTCGACCCCCCGGCCCTCCCGGCCGATCACTCCGACGCCGTGGGCGTCGTCGACCATCAGGCGTGACTTGTACTTGCGGCAAACGGCGAGCATCTCCGGCAGGGGCGCGAGCTCCCCGTGCATACTGAAGACGCCATCGGTAACCACCAGCTTCGCGTCGCACTCGAGCTTGTCCGCGTGGGCAAGCATGCGCTCGAGGTAGGCCACGTCGTTGTGGGCAAAGACCTTCGAACGCTTCGCGCCCGCCGCTCGGCAGGCCTCCTGGATGCTGGCGTGGGCGTGCTGATCGCGAAACAGCGCGTCGTTGCCTCGCACGAGGGCGCGGATGGTTCCGGCATTCGCCGCAAACCCGGACGGGAACACCATCACCGCTTCGCGCTCGTGGAACTCGGCGAGCGTCTCCTCGAGCTCCCGGAGAGGGCGATTCGTTCCGCAGAGCAGCTGAGCGCTCGGCGTTCCGTAACCGAACTCTCGGGTCGCCGCCTGGACGGATTCGAGGACCTTCGGGTGAAGATGGAGCCCGAGGTAGCTGTTCGAGTCGAAGCAAATGAGTGACTTCTTGGTGCCGCGGGTCGGTCCGCGCACGTGGACCCGGCTGTCGATCGGTCCGTCCAAGGTCACGCGATAGAAGCGCTGGTAGTAACCGCGGCGGTGCATCGCCTGCACCCAGGTCTGGAATTGGTTACATTTGGCGAACACGTCGTCGCTCGGCGTCTCGTAGAACTGATCCAAAGTGCGCGAGCTCGGACAAGACTCTTCCTCGTCCATTTCTGCGTCGGTTTCCGGTTCGGAGCGACCGGGGAGGTCGAGGAATTCGAGCAGATGCCCGATCAGGTCAGGGCGCTCCCGGTCAAAGGCAAAACCGAGCAGCGTTTCGAACGGGTGGCCAGGGGTCGGCGCTTCCACGCGAGCGAGGCGGGCAGAACCCACGCTGAGGGGCTCACCCTCGACGAGAAGATCCACGCTTGCTGTTTGCACATCGTCGACGTTGGGCTGGGCGACGTAACAACCGAGACCGCTCTCGGAAATGTTAGCGAGACGTGCGAGCTCGCCATTGATGCGCACATCGAAGTTCTTTCCACGAAGTGGAATGAACCGTTGGGCGCGCAATTTCACGGTTGGATGGGACAAAAATAGACTCATAGGGCATTTCTCCTGATTGGGACGACATCTGCTCCAACGGGCCACTCAGTCGCTGAATTAAGGAGAAGGCGGAGGAAAACACCCTTGTCTCCACATCAACTGTCAATTGTCTCCATGGCCCGTCACTACGACATGACTCATTGTGCTCAAATGAGTCATCCTATCTGAGCCATCACGTTCCATTCAATCGCTGGAAAGCAAGGGCCCTTGAGGGAGCTTCCAAGAGCCCCGTTCCGGCGAGCGCGAGCAGTGGCGCTCGCATCGAAGCACTCGCCGCGATCCATCCCCGCGCGTCGCACCTGAGCCACGCGCTGCACGCCGCGAGACCTCACGCGCGGCGCGCGGCCTGGCTTCCGCTCGTCGGGGCGCGCCGATCGCCCTCGACGTGCCCGAGAAGCGAAAACGCCCGAGAATTTCTGGCGCGAAGGAGAGGCACGTGTCACGCTTGAGGTAAGACGAAAGCTTGTCTCTCCTGCTCGCCGAGGTGCGACGGAGAGAGTCACTCTTGTCATGGGACGCCGATCTCCTCTCTCAACCAAGAAGCCGCTGCACGCGATTCAGACGTGCGCTGAGAGAGATGCATGCCGCCGGAGCTCGAGCGGACGCGCCATGACTTCCTGGACGCGCCTCCTCGCGCTGACCTATTTGGGCTACCTCACGGTCGGCTGCGCTCATTACCAGCCTCCGCCCCCCGAGCCGCCGGTCCGCCACGCGATGCAGGAGCGCACGAAGCCCGAGACGCCGGAGGAAGAACTGAAGATCCATCGCGCGCCTCCGCCCGAGTACGGAAACAAGGTCGTAACGGCTGAATTGCCGGCGATTCCCGAAGGGTAAGGCCAGCGGGCCAAGGCATGGTAAGGCGGCCCTTGATGGGTCGTCTGATTCCGCTCGTCGTCCTGGTCAGCGCTTGTGGCCTAGGGTGCTCACGAACCGCAAAGCTTCCTCCGAAGACCGAGGCCACTGAGCTGCCCGCGTCGACTGACCCGACGGTCAGCGCTCCTGAGCCCTGCGGGCTCCCCAAAGAAATTCGCGAGCCGCACTTTCCACTCGAGCTCGGGCAAACCAGCGCAGGGGAACCAGCACGCTTCGACCCCGCGGGCCTCACCCTCGCCGTGCTGCCAGATACGCAATACTACGTTGCGTGTCGCTCCGAGCACCTCAAGCGCCAAACCGCGTTCGTCGAGAAGCAGGCGGGCGTTCGCAACATCATCGCGACTTTGACGCTGGGTGATTTGACCGACCACAACAGCGCCGAAGAGTGGCTCTTCTTCCGGGAAAACCTCGGCTCTCTTCCAGAGCGCGTCCCCTTCCTGCTCGTGACTGGAAATCATGACCACGGCAATGCAGGGAGCGCCGATCGCAGAGAGACGAAGCTCGCCGACTACTTCTCGCTCGACTTCGTGAAGTCGAAGCAGCTGCTCGCCGCGACCGAACGTCCCGAAGATCTCGAGAACGCCTATTATCGATTTCCGATTGAGCGAGGAGAAAATGGCAGTCTCCGCGCTTGCCCCGAGGGATGCAAAGCCCCCCTCTTCACCCTCGGGGTGCTCGCGCTGGGATGGAGCCCGAACGAAAGATCGGTCGAGTGGGCGAAGAAGACTCTCTCCGCCTATCCGAAAGATCGCCGCATCCTCGTCACCCACGCGTACCTCTACGACGACGGGACCCGTTACGATTTTCGGACCCGAGGCACAGAGCAGAAATGGAATCCCCTCGCCTATTGGACCGCCCGCGAGGGCTCCGAAGGAGGCCGCTCCTTCGACGGTGAGATGCTCTGGGAAGCGCTCGTCCGCGATGATCCTGGCTTCTTCCTGACTCTCAGTGGACACGTGCTCGGGCGGGGCGCCGCTCGCCTGACCTCAGAAGGCGCACAGGGGAACCTCGTCCATCAGGTCCTCGCCAACTATCAAATGCTCCGCGAAGGAGGCCTCGGTTACCTGCGCCTCCTCGAGCTCTCGCGCGACGGTGCGAAGCTCGCGATGCGAACCTATTCGCCGTCCCTTCATCTCTCGTCGCACGAACCAGAGCAGGAGTTCACTTTGCCGATCTCGCCGCCCCTCTTCCGAGCCCAAGAGCCCCTTCCCTCGGCAGGAGCCCTCTAAGACGAAACGTGGAAGAGCGAGAGACGTCCCTCCCCCCCCGCCCTCACGTGAGCCTCAAGAGGCTCCTTGCGCTCTCTTTTCTCCTCGCCCTTCTGTGGCTCGTTTGGGCCCTCGTGCGTCCTCGGCTGTCGCTCTCGCCGGAGGCCTCCGAACTTTGGTCCACCGGCGCCCGACTCCTGCTCTGGGTCGTCCCAGCGGGCGTCTATCTCATGGTCAGTTACGGCCGCCGCTGGTCAGAGCCCCTCGGCTTTGGATTCCCCTACGGCCGCCCTCAAGTAGCCCGTGCCATCACGTTGCCCCTCTTACTCGGCGGATTTTTGGTCGTGGGGACGGCCGCCAATCTGGGCAAGACGCCCGCTCTCGTCCTCGGTGAGCTCTACGGCGGCTTGAGTCCACGGCTCACGGCGCCGGTCCTCGAAGAGCTCGTCTTTCGAGGCGTCATTACCTCCGAGGCGCTGACCTGGGCCCGGGAAACAGCGCCCAACTTTCGCTCCTTGATCGCGCGCTTCTGGGCGGCCCTGTTTCTGACCTCTGGTCTCTTCACGCTCCTGCACGGCCCCTCCTTGCTCGCAAGCTATGGAACGGAGGCCCTCTTGAGCCCGAGTTTGTCTCTCCTCGTGACGGGAGTCGTGCTCGGATTCCTCTTCGCACAGACCAGAAGCATCTATGGCTGTATTTTCGTGCATTTTTTGAACAACGAGCTGTCGCTCCTGTAAAGAAAAAGCCGCATTCCCCGAGCCTCCGCCACGCTTTCAAGGGCCCTAGACCTATGGTCTGCTCGCGCCGCTCTTGGACTTCGGGATCTCTCCCCTCGCTGCGTTCACCTGGGTGGCGCTCTTTCTTTGGCTCTTCCTTTGCGGGGCTTGGGCCGTTTTGCGGCCCGCGACCACGGTCCGAGCCCGCGCCGTCGCCGCGCTCCTCGGAGCACTCGCGCCCATCCTTTGCCCGAGTCGAGGTGTCGCGAGTACCTTTCTCACGGGCCTCGCTGTCGTGTTCGCAGCGCGCTTGCCGGACCTTGAGCGCGAGCGCTTGAAGAAGAGCAAAGCTGAGCTCTTCCTCTGGCTCTTTGTCCCGGTCTTGCGCGGCTACCCGAAGAGCCCCGAGGCGCGCGCGCAGAACCGAAAGAGCGCTCGAGCGAGTTTCCTCGAGGCCGCTGTCACTTACTCCGTCTGGCTCGTGATCGCAGCGCTCCTCGATTTCGGAGATCCTCCGAGCTGGCACTGGCTTTTGCGCTCCACCATCTTGATCCTCTACTTCGTGCTCACCATCACGAGCCTCGAAGCGCTCTTGCGCGGGCTCGTCGAGCTCAGCGGAGCGCGCACGGATCGTCTGTTCGAACAACCTTTACTCGCAACTTCACTCCGCGACTTCTGGGGTCGGCGCTGGAATCGTTTCATCGCCCGCTTCGCTCTGCGCTACATCGCGCTCCGTCAGAGTTCGAAAACGAGCGGCGTGCGCACCGTGCTCATTGTCTTTTTCTGGAGCGCGCTCTTCCACGAATACTTCGCCTGGGGAGCTTCGGGGAACGCGGCGCGCCCCGGGATGATGCTCCTCTTTTTCCTGATTCAGGGGGCCGGCCTGCTCGTCGCCGAGCGCATTGCCCTGCGGATTCCGAGAGCGCTCGGGACCACATTCACGGCCCTGTGGATGATTGTCACGTCTCCGCTCTTCTTCGCGTCTCTGCATCCGCCGCTCATCGACCTCGGCTATCCGGCCTCTTGGCTCATCCAGCTCCGCGCGCCCTAGACCGCGCCGTCCGCCTCGAGCCACTCCCTGACCTCCCACATTTGCTGATCCGCCCCGCCCGGGTACTCTCGCGCCATGCAGCGAGCTCTCCGCCAGGTGCTCCCCCTCCTGCCGATCGCCTTCGCTCTCGCCTGCGGAGGTTCACACACAGCTCCCGGCACCTCGCCCGGCCCGAGCTCAAGCAGCGCAGGGACCGAAGACGAGTTCGGACGCGAGAAGGAACTGCCAGCCGGCGTCCCGGCCCAAGCCCCGGACGGCTCCTTCCGGGCGACGTTTCCTTCGACGATCCCCGTCGAGTTCGTCTCCGGCCGGGGTCACCTCCAGGCCCATTTTTCCTTGGGCACCGCCGCGAAAACGCGCTGCTTCTTTTACCAGGACGCCATGGATGCCGGTCAGGCCATCCGCACGGTCCTCGAAAGCATGCGCTCCAAGGTCCGCTTCCAAACGGTGCGCCCCTACCGCATCGTGGTGAGCGGCGGCGCGCCCGTGGTCTTCGTCGACGCTCGTTATGAGCTCGAGAGCGCCGAAGGGAATCAGCGCGGTGGCCTCAAGCTCGCCGTCAGTCCAAGGGCCGAAGCTCCTGCCCTCTGTTTTCTCGACGAGGCGGGGTACCTGGAGACCTTCGCTGGAGCGATCACGTCGCTTCTCGCGAGCATCGAGACCAACGGGAAACAGCCTCTCTACTCCGAGCTCTGGACCATCTCGAGGGAAGCCACGCCTTTCGGCTTTCGCTGGCTTCGGGTGATGGATCGAGAAGACGAGCCTCGCGCGGCCGTGACCCTCTCCGCGCAGTTCCTGCCCGGCCCCGACGGCGAGCTCAGCACAACTGATGCCCTCGAGGTCGTCGTGCGGGACACAAAGGGCATCAAGACCGCCACCTTCGTCGCGAGCGAGAGCGGCACCGTCCGCCACGAGCTCGAACTCCGGCGCACCGCAAAAGGGAAGTATCAGGTCTCGGGAAAGCTCGGCGGCGAAGAGTTCAAGGCGTCCTTCAAGGACAGTCGCCTCACTGACGAGCTCGAGCTCGGAAAGCTGATCGCCCAGACAACGGCCGAAAGACCCGAGCTCAAAGCCTCCCTCTATCGTCCGGCGCTCGACCCGGCACACCCGACCCCGCTGGTCGTCACCCGAGCGCAGGCGGGCCCCGAGATCGCTCTCCGGCGCGGCGCAGCGGAACTGACGGGGACGCTGGATGAAAAAGGGCAGCTCAAGCGCCTCGTCGAAAAAGATGGACCAGGTGAGCTCTTGATGGAGCGGATCGACCAAGTGGGGAGCCCCGAGTGATCACCCGCAGAAATGCCCTCTTCATCTACCTGACGGCCACGTTCTCGACCTGCCTCGTGGTCGGCGATCTGCTCGGAGGCAAGCTCGTCTCCGGCGACTGGCTCGGTTTCGAGTTCACGACCACGGTCGGCATGATCCCCTTTCCTGTGACGTTCGTGCTCACCGATCTCATCAACGAGTACTACGGGAAAAAAGCCGCGCGATTCGTCACCTTCGTGGCGTTTTTCATGGCGCTATTGACCTACCTGCTCGTGGCCGTCGCGACCGCCATTCCGATCGCCGAGCTCACCCGTCAGCCCGGCTGGCAAGGAGTGAACGAGGCGGCCTTCGAGAACGTGTTCGTCGGTTCCCAGCGGATGATCGTCGCCTCGCTCACGGCTTACGTCGTGGCACAGCTCGTCGACATCAGCGTCTTCACCCTGCTCAAAAAGCTCACCGGAGGACGAGCCCTCTGGCTCCGGGCCACCGGGTCGACCCTGATCTCCCAGCTCATCGACACAGTGACCATCACGGGAGTCGCCTGGATTGGCCTGCTCAGTATGGCCGAGCTAAAGCGCATCATCCTCACCGCTTACACCCTGAAGCTCATCATCGCGATCGTCCTCACGCCCATCCTCTACGCTCTCCACGCGTTCATCAGCCGGGCACTCGGCGTCGAGCCTCTGCCGCCCGACGAGGATTCCCGCACGTCATGAGCCGGGCGCCTCGACCACGGAGCTCACGCGTAGAGGGACGTGAGAAGTCCTTCCTTGAACTCGATGTCGCCGAAGTCGGCTAGGGTGGAATCGAAGGCCGCCGCGATGGTCGCGAGGTAATCGACGCTCGAAGCGTCCTCGAAGGTCAGATACCGACCCGTCTTGATCACACCGCCCGCGTCGCCGATGAGAAGGTAGGGGATGCTCGACAGGGAGTGTGTATTGCCCTGGGACACTTCGGTGCCCCACAGGATCACCGTGTGATCGAGGGCGGTACCGTCACCTTCCGGAATCGCCGCCAGGCGCTCCATGAAATAGGCGATTTCGGCCATGTGCCAGCGGGCCCGTCCCGTGAGAATGTCCCAAGAGGCGGTGTCGCTGTCGCCGGAGTGGCTCAAACTGTGCCCTTCCCCGCCCTCGTCGAGCCAAGGATAGCGGATGCGATTGAAGCCCGTGGAGTATTGAACACTGGCGACGCGCGTCAGGTCGCAGGCGATCGCTGTCGCGAGCAAGTCGAGGTGCGCCCGGCTGATCTTCGGCATGTCGACCTCGCTATCTGGATTCAGACCGACCACCTGCTCCGGCGCCAAACAGGCTTCCCCGTCTGCACCGATGCCGAGTCGGCGCTCCAGATCCCGCACGAGCTCCGTGTGCGCGTCGAGCTTGTCTCGGTCTTCCGTGGAGAGCTTGGGCCTGAGGGTGCCGAATTGCTCGAAGACGGTGTCGAGGACCGCCGCCTTGCGACTCGCGCCCGACCCGGGCTCAGCCGGTGTGCGCTGGAACAAGCGCTCGTAGAGCAGCGCCGGATCGTTCGTCGGCGGCAGCGGCGCCTCCGGGCCGCTGTAGGAAATCCGGCCCTGCACGTCGTTGTCCATGCAGCGAACGCCCAGTTCGAGAGAGCGAAACCGGCTCGAGCCTCCGATCTTTTCCGCGATGACCTGATCCAAGCTCGGGCCCCGGGCCCAGCCTGCCTGCGACCCGCAGCCGTCGACGAACTCCCCCTTCGCCAGCGTTTGGCCCGTGAAGAGCGCGCCGATACCTCGCTGGTGAGGTCCGCCGTTGCCTTTTGATGAGAGGCCGACGTGACAGTTCACCCCCGACACAAGCAGGAGCCGATCCTTGTAAGGAGCGAGGGGCTCATGAATCTTTCCGAGGTCAAAATCCTCTTCCGAGCGAACGACGGAGGGGAACCAATTTTTGGTCACCGTGCCGTTCGGGCTATTGAAAACAACGAACCTGAGCGGCCACGCAGGGTCAGCCGCACGGACCTCGAGAGAGCGAAGCAGAGGGAGCGCTAGAGCTGCGCCGCCTGCGCCTAGCAGCGCGCGTCTCGGAATCTTCAAGGCCCGCTTCATGGAGTCGTCTCCGAGGAATGAGGAGCCATCCGGAAGGGACGACTCTTGGTGATGGCCACGAGCACCTCGATGAGCGGAGTGTCGGAGCTGCCTCCGTCGAGAGAAGCGAGCACCTCACAGGAGTCCGCCGGTGAAACAGCGCGAGCAATGGCGAATTCGAGCCATTTCCGCGTCACACAATCGAGCACCGTATTTCCAATCGTCAAGCGCTCTGAGAGCTCCCCGAGCCCCGTATAAGAGCCCGCCATCGCCGGATCCGGCACCTCATCGAGGCTCCCGTTCACGTCAATCGGCTTGCCTTCTTGTTCGGTCCGATAGCGCCCCAGCTGATCGTAGGCCTCGAAGCCGAAGCCCACTGGATCGATCAAGCGATGACACTCAGCGCACACAGCGAACTCCGTATGCACCCGGAAGAGCTCTCGCGTGGTCAGGCCCGGCTGGGGATCGGGGGGATTATTGTTCACGCTGGGGGGAGGATTCGCCACCGGCGAACAGAGCAGCGCGTCGCGCACAAACACACCTCTTTGGATCGGAGAAGATTGGTTCGCCAGCGAAAGCCGCGTCAAAAGCGCCGGCTGACCCAAGAGTCCGGGACGAGGCTCCGGCGGCACGACGCGCGTGAAAGGAGCGCTCGGGTCCGTCGCGTAGCCATAAAAAGCTCCCATCGCGGGCGTGGCGTAGACGACCTCGGTCGTCAAAAGATCGCGGATCGTCCCACCGGCCCAGAGCACGTCGTCAAGGAAAGCGAGCAGGGAGCGCTGAAGGTCCCGCCCGAACTCCGCTGGCGCACCATCCCGCGCGAGGCTCGGGAGTCGATTCGTCTTCAGCCAGAGTGAGTGGAACTCGGAAGCGCGATCCTTCGCTCGCGGATCGGCGAGGAGACGTCGCGCCTCTGCTTCGATCCCCGCCGGGGTCGAGAGGGCGCCCTCTTCTGCTCGCGCGAGCAAGAGCTCATCGGGCATACTGCCCCAAAGGAAATAGCTCAGGCGCGAGGCGAGCTCGTACGGGCCGAGCGGGAGCTCGCGGCTCTCCGCGAGGGGCTCAGAAACTAAAGGCGCCTCGACTCGGTACAGAAATTGCGGCGAGAGGAGCGCCGCTTCGATGATCGAACGAAGGCCCTCGGCGTGGCCCGAGCCGGACGCCACCCGATCGTAGAGAGTCTCGAAGCTCACAAGCTCCGCGCTCGACGGCGCGCGGCGGAACGCTCGACGAAGGAAACGGGCGATGAAGTCGCTGGCGCACTCTCGCTCGCTCTTCCCTTCACAGCTCACAAGACCTGAAAATGCTCGCGCCTGCGCGCTCGCCGCGAGCTTCGAAGCAGCCAGGTCGAGCTGCTCCACGAGGAGCGGCGTCGCTGCGTAGGAGCGCGCGTTATTGTTGAAGCCGTTCACCTCCGGTTCTTCCGGAAAGGTCACGGTCGGATCTTCAGTCGTCCCGAGGAGCTCTTGCACAGTTCGCCGGTACTCGGAGCGCGTGAGCAAACGCGCAAAAGGGGCCGGGAGCGGCGGCTCCTCACAAGCGACCGAAGGCCCGCCGCCGGTGGACGCAGCTCCGCCCGAACCGTCCGCGGGAGATCCAGGAGGCTCATTGCACCCCAAGAGGGGAAGGCAAAAGGCAATCCAGCCGACGAAGGAAGAAAGACGCACGGCCAAAAATGTGCTCTGAGGGTGCGCCTGGGTCAACGCGAACGAGGCCTGATCCAGACGAGTACGGACAGTGCGGTGAAAAACTTCCCGCTCAAGAGTCAAACTGGTTCCGAAAAAATTGCGCCGGGCCCCAGGGGCTCTCAGCGCTCCTCTTTCCGGGGTTCGACGTAGCCCGAAATCCGCGCCCAGCTGGCTCCGCCGCGGTTGTCCCGGACGACCGCCCAAATCCTCACCGGACCTGGCTTCGACGGCGGGAGGAAGCCGGTGCTGTGATCGGCGTTGAAGCCGGAGGCTGAGTCGTTCACGAGGCGGAGCTCCGAAGTGAACCCTCCCCGATCGGTGAAATAACTCACCCACTGGCTCTCCTCGATTTCACGTCCGTAGTTCACATACGACGCCTCATCGAGATCGACCGAGTCAGGATCGACGACCGCAAACACGCGCTCCTCTTCACAGGTCGCGCCTGGACTCTCACTGCAGGCCTGGAAACAGGCGACGCCCGGAGCGCAGCCATCGAGGTCAGGGATTTCGAAGGCGCGTCCTACGCACTCTTCATCATAACAATCGACCTGGACCGATCTGCCGTTCACGCGGAAGTCGAGGATCCGCGGGTTCGGATTCCGGAACTCCGGGTAGACAAAGATCTGCGAATAGCCGACGACAAATCCCTCAGAACCCACGGGCTCTCCATCGTCATCGATGCAGACAGGAAGCCCTGTGAAATGGCCTCGCCCGTCCGTTGTGCCGCTCGTCGGGACATCGTTTCTTTCTTCGCCCGAGGCACCTCCCAGTCCGCCTGCCCCGCCGAAACCATCATCGATCGGCTCGCCGCCGACCGTGAAGCGCCCCGCGCACACGCCGTAGAAGACGACTGCGAGCCCGTAGGGTGTCTCGTTGCCCGTCTGGGGACGAACCGCGTCCTCGGGGATTTTGAGCTCAAAGGTGTCCTCGTTGAAGACGAAGCGCGGCGGGAGCGAAGGCTCCCCCTGCAAACAGAGCTCGAAGCGATCGTTCGGAGGATTCACGCAAAAGAAGCCGAAGAAACGCTGGACGGGGGTTCTCTTCGGTCCATCCCAAAGGAGCTCGAGTCGCACCACCTCGCCCGGACGCGCATAAGGCGCCGACTTGCGAAGGCCCAGGATGCGCAAAGACTCCACAACTCCGACCGTCGAGAGCATCGGACCGCAGCTCGTCCCGAGCACCGACGCCGTCGCCAGGCTCGCGCCGAGGAGCGCCCGCACAGTCCGCCACTTTCCTCGTTTCGCGCTCGACATCAGAACTCCCCCCGAAGACCCAGGCTCGGCAGAATCGGTAGGCCCGTGTTGTAAGCTTTCTGGCTGTAGTCGAAGCCGTACACGTACGATTCCACGGCAGCGTTGTTGTAGACGTTCTGGACGTCGAGATAGGCGTTCAGCCGGAAGTCACGGAACTGCCAGCGCTTGTCGATCCGCACGTCCACCTGATGAAAGAGAGGCAGCCGCTCGCTGTAGCGAGGTCCTTCGATCGCCACGTAGGTCCCCGAGTCACCTGCAAATATCGCCGGGAGCGCTGGACGCCCCACGGTCGGAGTGGCGAGCTGCCCGCTCACCACACGGAAGCGAGCACCGATTTCCCAGCCCCGGCCCAGGCGATAGCTGCCGAGCAGGATCAGGTTGTGAGTCTGATCGTATTGGAACCGGTACTTTTCTTGGTCGGGACGGTCTTGCCTGAGACTCTCGCTGAGCGTGTACGAGACCCAGCCGAAGAAACGCTCATCAGCTCGGTATTTCAGCCACGTCTCAAGACCCACCACCTGACCTCGGCCCTCGGTGTCGTAGATGACTTTGTCGTTTTCGCCCGGGGCGCTGGAGACGAGTGGGTTCAGGTCCTTATAATAACCTTCCACCGTGAGATCGAGGTGGTCGGTGAGGCCCTGCTCGACGCCGAGCGAATAGTGATAGGCGAAGTTGCTGCCGACGCCCGGCGTTCCGAACTGGGGGCTCGACTCCTGGAACTGAGGGGGCTGAGCGAAGCGACCGACCCCCGCCTTGAGCACGGTGGTGCGTCCTTTGCCCCAAGGAGCATCGTCTTCCGGCAAGAAGAGAGAATAGCGAGCCGTGACGCGCGGGCTCACGTCGGTCTGGCCTGAGTCTCGCGAGAAGTCCACGCGCAGGCCCGGCACGAAGCGAAAGCGAGCTGTGGGCTGCCACTCGAGGTCCGCGTACCAAGCCGGCCGGAACACCGCCCCGTTATCGGAGGACTCGATAGAAGGCCTGGTCGAAAGGGGCTGATCGGCGGTTTGTCCCCTCGGCAGAGGGGGAGGCACGCGGACGAAGATGTCGTAGGGAGAGAGCGAGAAATCGAGTCCGAGGTTCGCGCGCAGGGTGCGATGGATCTTGTAGCCGATCTCGCTCCGCAGATAGACCGGGATGGACCTGAGGTCGAAGCGGATGTTCCCGCCGAGGCCGAAGTCGAGGGACTCGGTGCCGACCGAGAGCTGAGCGTCGATCGAGACGCGATCCGTGAGGTCTTTTTGATAGAGCGCCTGCACCCGGGAGAACGCCGTGGCGTACCTGAGGTTTCCGCCGAATCCCGGCTCACTGGCGGCGGGGTTCGTGATGATCGTCTCGAAGCGGTCGTCGGAGCCGTAGAAGCGGAGGCTGAGCCTTTCGCCCGGCTCCGAGCTGTAGTCGACGAGGACCTGATAGTCGTAATAAACCGGCGCCGAGGTCACGCTCGCGCCTGCGCTCTCGAGCACCGGCTTGAGCCAGGTGTCGATGTAGCTGCGTCGGCCGGCGACGGCGAAGGTCCAGTTCTTCGCGATCGGCCCTTGCACGAGGATGCGCGCGTCGATCAGATCGACCTGCGCCATGCCATGGAAGCATCCTTTTCGCTCCGTCGGAGCGCCGTAGGGTCCGTAACAGTCAGTGTTCGGGGAGCGGAAACCCGCGTCCACGATACCACCCATGACGCGACCGTAGCGCACCGAGAAGTTACCGGGATAAAAGTCGATCCGATCGAGGAGCTCGGTCGGGATCACGCTCGAGAGACCACCGAAGTGGTAGATGAGCGGAACCGACGTGCCGTCGACGAAGTACCCCGTGTCTTGGGGCGCTGAACCGCGCACGATCAGAAGGCCCGCGAGAGCCGGGGGACGCGCAACGCCCGGCAAGCTCTGGATCGAGCGCAAAGCATCACCGGACGTCCCCGGGATTCGCTCGATCTCGCGCCTTTGGAGAGTGCGTTTTGTCACTTCGCGGGGCGGGCGCTCGCCGCGCACGATGATCTCGTTTTCGGCGGCTTGAGGAGCGAGCCGATAGGTCACGGCTGTCGCTTCGCCCGCCGTGATCGACTCATCTCCCTGATAGCTTTCGAACCCGTCCGGCTGGATCTGGACGCGGTAGACGCCGGGAGAGAGCCCTTCGATGCGGAAACGTCCTTCCTCGTCGGTAACCGCCGTGTACTGGTTGCCGACCGGATCGATCACGAGCACGTCCACGCCCGGCAGCGGCGTGTCAGGACCGGAGAGGAACACGGAACCCTCGAGATCACCCCACGTCACCGCGGGAACTTCGGCGGGCGCGGGTTCGGGCTCGGGCTGAGCGATTTCCGGAGGTTCAAACTGATACTCGAATCCGATCTTCACCTTGCGCGGTTCGCCATTGACGAGGGCCGGCCGGAACTTGAGAGAGCGCGCAGCCTCAGTCGCGGCTTCGTCAAAGCCTTCGTGACTCGCCTCCGTCACCGAAGCCTCACTCACCGACCCGTCCACTTCGACGGTGAGCTGGAGGCGCACAATCGCCCTGGGCCTCTCGGGACCGATCTCCTCCGGATAGACAGGAGCTACGTAGGACTCGAGCTCCGGCATGATGACCGAAGGTCGACCAGCTTCCGGAGGTGCCGCCTCTGCCGGCCGGTCAGAACCCTCGGCAGGCGGAGCGCTCGGCGCCGGATCTTCCGCAGCCTGGACCCCTCGACCTGTAAAGAGGAGCACACTCAGCGCAAAGAGAGATCGGCGCTTGCTCGGCACGAGCACCTAGGTAGAAGCGAAGCGGTCTCGCCGCAAGCCTATCCGCGGCCCCCCTTTTCCGCTTCATGCACATAGCTACCTGGAATATCAACTCCGTCCGGGCCCGCGTCGACCTCGTCGAGCGTTTCCTCCGAGAGCGGTCGCCGGACGTGCTCTTGCTTCAAGAGACGAAGGCCAAAGACAGCGAATTTCCTATCGAGACGTTCCTGCCGCTCGGCTATTCGACCGCGCGTACAGGGCAAGCCTCCTATAACGGCGTCGCCATTATCTCCCGCTCACCCATCGAGGACGTCGAGACCGAGTTCGTCGGCAGCGAGGGCCCGGCCGAACAGCGCCGTCTCATCTTCGGGACGGTCAAGAGCCCCTCGGGCCGACCGGTTCGCGTCTGCTCCGTCTACGTCCCCAACGGAAAAGCCCTCGACTCTCCCGCCTACCCCGAGAAGCTCGCCTTCCTCCGGCGACTCGGGGAAACGCTCAGCGCCAGAGGTTTGGTCGGCGACTCACCTTTGATGCCCCTCGTCGTCGGCGGCGACTTCAACATCGCCCGAGACGCCCGGGATGTGTTCGACCCTGTCCAGATGGCCGGCAAGCTCCACTTCAGCGAAGAGGAGCGGACGACCTTTGACGCTCTGCTCTCGCTCGGGCTCGTCGATCTGTTCCGAGAGTCGTCCAGCGAGGCCGGGCTCTTCTCGTGGTGGGACTATCGCATGCAGGCTTTCCGAAGGAATCGTGGTCTCCGCATCGATTACCTGCTCGGCAATCGACTCGCCACCCAAACCCTGGACCGCGCGCACATCGATCGGGAACCCCGCGGCTGGACGCGCCCCTCCGACCACACTCCCGTGATCGCAGAGTTCACAAATCTCTGATGATAGGGCGCTCTTGCCTGCGGCCTCTCACACACCAGCGTCGAGTCGTTCGGCCGCCTCGACGCTCATCCGACCGCGACGAAACCACTTCTCGAGGCTCGCGTGAGCCTTGAGCGCGCGGGAGACGCGGAGATAACCCAAGAGATAAACGACATCCCTCCCGAGCCCGGGACCGCGCGCCGCTCGCGCCCAAATCCGCACCGCCTCCTCCCTCGGATGACCGAAATCACAGAGCTCCGTCACGATCGACTCCGGGGACATGCCTTCGAGCACGGCGCGCGCCGCCCGGTAACGGTGCGCTAGCTCACGGGAGCGAGCTCCTTTCAGGAAGCCGCCACGCCGCTCGAGCTCCAGCGCGAATCCTTCTTCGTCGAGCCAGGACAGGGCCGGACCGATCGCGAAGGGTGCACCAGAGCGCTGAGCTTCCAGGCGAGGCAAGAGGTGAGCCTCGAGTTCGTGCAGGAGAATGCGCTCTGCGAGGGAACGCGGCACTTGAAGGCGCCGCTGCACGAAGAGAGTCCTCGCACCGGCCGCCGCTCGGCTCGGCATGTCCCGCACAGCGATTTGGATCGGCAGAGCTCTCTCTTCGACCTCACGGCGGGCGAGCTCTTCGAGGGAGACGAGTGGCTCGCTTTCTTCTTCGCTTCCGCCTTCCCCAAGCCAATCGCGTGCGAGCTCGTCACCTTCCGAGAGCAACGCTCGGAAAGGAGCGAGGAGGTCGAGCATCGCTGTGCGCACCTTGTCCGTCCCGAGGAGCGCTGCGCGCTCGGCCTCGGAGGCGAGCTCAGCCACCCGCTCCCTCAAGAGATCGCGGAGCAGATCGGGAACAAGGCGCGAGAGCTCTTTCTCCAAGCGCGCAAGCTCCCGATGCAAGCCGCCCGGATCCCCCAGCGGCCGGACCGGCAACTGAGCTTCCGAGAGCGGAGTCGCACCGGCGACCATCTTGGCCACCACCGCCGAAAATCCGGCGGGAGTCGCGCGATCGAGCAGGCAAATCTCCGCCTCGAGCTCGAGGAGGCGCTCTTCGATGCGGTCGAGCTCGAGCCGCCGCGCGGCAGGGGCGCCTGCAGTTTCCAGAGTCTCCTCCGGCTCAGAGCTTTGAGGCTGCCAGATTCGAGAGCTCGCTGCGCTCGCCCTTGGTGAGCAAGACGTGCCCGGCGATCGTCTCGTCCCGCAAGCGATCGGCAATCAAGGAAAGACCGTTACTTGTGGCGTCAACGTAGGGGTTATCGATCTGGTAGGGGTCGCCCGTCAGCACGATCTTCGTCCCTTCACCGCAGCGCGTGACCACCGTCTTCACCTCGTGCGGCGTGAGGTTCTGGGCCTCGTCGACGATGACAAATTGGGCCGGGAGGCTGCGGCCGCGAATGTAGGTCAGGGGTTCGACCTGGATCTGTCCGCTGTCGAGCAGCTCCTCGAAACCGCGGAAACCGCGACGTTTCCCGCCGCCCGCGACCAGGAGGTACTCGAGGTTGTCGTAGAGAGGCTGCATCCAGGGACCCAGCTTCTCGTCCACATCTCCCGGCAGATAACCGAGGTCTCGTCCGAGCGGCATAACCGGGCGACTGATCAAGAGGCGGGTGAAAGCTCCTCCCTCAACAACGCGCGAGAGTCCTGCCGCCAGCGCGAGTAAGGTCTTGCCCGTACCGGCCGAGCCGATCAGCGTGACGAGTTTCACGCTGTCATCGAGGAGCAAATCGAGAGCAAAGGCCTGTTCACGGTTGCGCGGACGAATCCCGGCGATGCCCTCGCGCGGTGTGATCAGCTGTCGAACGGCACCTTGCTTTGGATCGAACCGCCCGAGGCCCGTTCGATCTTGGAGCCCGAGCTCGCAGAGCATGACGCTCCCGTTGGCTGGAATGTCTCGATTCGGGATCTCAAGGCGGCCCTCCTTGAAGAAGCGCTGGAGCTCTTCTGGAGAAACGGAGAGCTCCGTGATGCCCGACTTGAGTCGATCGGGATCAACAGTCTGGTTCTCGTAGGCCTCGGTCTCGAGACCGAGGGCGTCGGCGCGAATCCGCAAGGAGACGTCCATCGTCACGAAGACGGTCTTCTTACCCGCCGCCGCGTCCCGAATGTCGAGCGCCGCTTGGAGGATCGCGTTGTCACCGGCGCTCGGCTTCAAGGCCACCGCCAGCACCGACTTCTTGTCGGGGACGTAAACGCGAAGTGATCCTCCGTCGCCCACGGGGACTCCCGCAGCGAGAGTTCCGCCACCTTCGCGGAGAGCGTCCAAATTCCGGACAACACTGCGCGCGTTTCGGCCGCGCTCTCCCGTGTCCCGCTTGAAGGTATCGATCTCTTCGATCACATAGATCGGAACGTAGAGATCGTTGTCCTCAAACTTGTAGATGCACTGGGGATCGTGGAGCAGGACATTCGTGTCGAGAACGTAGTTTTTCTTCATTCGTGCACTCGCGGGGGACAGGCCCCTCGGACAACGGCATCTCCGCACCCCAGTCCGATTTCTCTCTCGAGCAATAGCGAGCGGCGCCGTCCCTGGCAATCCGCCGCTATCGAACTCGAGAGCGCCGCCCGCCGCTCACGCCGCACGCGCAGAGTGAGGAAAAGTAAGAGTCCGCTCCCTGCCCGGCATGTTTCGGGCTAGCATCCAGGGCCCGTGTTCGACCTCAAGCGGCGCTTCCTGCTCCCCATCGGGGTCGTTACCTATTTCTCGCTCGCGCTCATCGCGAACCGCCCAGGTCCGGCCCCAAGTTGGCTCGCGCTCGCGCCGCCGCTCCTGGCCCCGCTGTTGCTCGGCTTCCTCCTCACGAGAGCCGATCGGTACCGCAATGCTCATCGCTTGGTTGGACCCGAGCGGCCCCTCGAACTCCTGCTCTCGGGGCTTGTTCTTTTCCTGACTCCGCTCAGCCTCGGAGGGGCCGGGCCGCTCACGCGCCTGATCGAAGCGATCTCGGTCCACGCCGCGGCCCTCGGCGCCCTGCTCCTCACGACGTCAGTCGAAGCGCCTCCGGGCTTCCGCCGTGTCCCACCGAGGGCCCAAGCCAAGGACATCCAATTCGCACTGAGCGCTTTGTGGGCCCCGGCGACGCTCGCCGCGCTCCTTGCCCTGGTGGCGCCGGGCTTGGTCCCACTTCCGCCGCTCGCCCTCGACACCGCGCTTACCTTCTCGGCGCTCGGAAGCCTGCTCCTCCTGCTCGCGGCAGAGGGACGCATCTACTTCCTGCGCGGCCTGGAGCTCGGGACTCTCGATCGCTCGAAGGCCGGGCTCGCGCTGCTCTTCACCTCGCTGCTGGTCGCGCTCGGTTCAGTCCTCTTGGACATCGGCCAGAGCGACAAAATTGCCCTCGACTGCCTGCTCGGCGGCTCGGTGGCGGTGGGCATCACCAAGATCGCACCGAACCCCACGCTCATCGCACGGATCGTGCGGGGCCTCATGACGCTGCTCCTGATCGGGGGGCCCCTGTCGGCCCTCCTGGCCTGGACCGCGCTCCACTCCCCCGAGCGTGCCGTCACCATCACGCTCCTCACCTTCGCAATCGCCGCGCTCTTGGGAGCCCTCGCCAATGCAATAGCCAGGCCCTTCCGGCCGCGGGCTGAGCGCTTCTTGAGCGCTGTCTTGCGCGCGGAGATCGCTTCGCTCGATCCGGATCCGGACCGCGCCATGACACGCGCCTTGCTTTCGCTCGTGGTCTCCGAGGTCCAGTCGAACTACCGCCCCGAAATTCTGACCGCGAACCCGGGGCGCCTGCTCTGGGTCGAGACGGGCGGTTTCCTCCGGGAAAAACCGGCGGACTTCCTCAGCGAAGTCTACCGCCTCGCCTCCCTCGAACCCTTCGGAGTCCTCCGCCGAGAGAGCCTCGAAGGCGCGGCCGTTCGGCAGCCTGAAGTGCGCGAAGTGCTCAGCTGGTTCTTGGCTCATGAGGCGGGCGTCGTCGTCGCACTGCAAGAAGAAGACGGCCCTGTCGGTTTGCTCGTGATTCCGAAGGGGCAACGCAAGAGCTGGCTGAGCTTCGAAGAAGCAGAAGCCTTAGGACGCCTCGGTGAAAAGCTGACGGGACTCGTTTCGATCCACTCCGCTCTCGTCCGCAGTCAGGCGCGCGACCTCGCCGCCAGGAAGTTGCTCGACGAGGAGCGCAATCAAGCAGCGGCGCTCCGCGAGAAATTCCAAGCCATCAAGGACGGAACGAAGAGCGAAGCGGAACGACTCGCCCTCCCCCTCAGCGTCGCTGGGCACAGCCCCCGCGCCATCCAGACTAAGCGAGAGCTCGAGGCGCAGCGAGACGCCCGTTTGCTCCTGCTCAAGACCCCCGCCGGAGTCGACCCTGTCCCCTGGGGCGCTTACCTGCACCTGACGGGCACCGAGGGACCGCTGATCGTCTTTGACGTTTCGCCTTATGGAGAAGGAGCTCCCGAGCTCGCAGAGCTCCTCCTCACAGGTCCATCATCCGCATTCCGCCGGGCCGCGGGAGGTACGCTGCTCGTCCAGGGAGCCAATCTCCTCGACGAAAGCCTCCTGACCGAGATCGTGCGTCCAGCTCCTCCCGCCCTCTCCGGCTCGGCGCCCGCGCGCATCTTGCTCAGCGCGCCCGATCCCATGCCCCTCCTCTCGCCCACCCAGACCGCGCCCGTCGTCGAACTCCCGGAGCTTCGTCAGCGCGCAGAAGACCTCCAAACACTGATCGCCTTCGAGCTCGCGCGTCTCGGCTCCCTCGGCCGAGGAAGGCCGCAGAGCCTCACGCGCGCGGCCCTCGGTGAACTTCTGGACCTGCCCCTCTACGGAAACGACGTCGAGCTGCGCGGAACGCTGGCGGCCCTTGTCGCGAGGTGCCAGGGCCCTCAGATCTCCCGAGAGGAGCTGCTCACCGCCCTCCACGAGCGGCTGAGTCCCCTTTCTAGTGACGAGAGCCCCGAGGGTGACGAATCGAGCGCTAGCGAGACAACAGCGCGCAAGCGGGCCCGCTCCGCGCCGCGGGCGCGCTATTGATCCTGCCAGAAGAGGCCTGAGCCTCGACAGCGCCTGAAGGCATCGTAGCATGCCGAGCAGCTTCGGTGCGGCTCGGGCAGCCCGAGCGCGTGGCGCAAGGGGCCCGCTCAGAAGCGAAGAGGGCAATTTTGTGATGATGGGAGCGCTGGTAGGAATTTCCGTCGCTGACAGGTTTCAGCTTGAGGAGCTGGTCGGTCACGGGGCGGAAGGAGCCGTCTACCGCGGGCTCGATCTCGAGACCCAAGAATCGGTCGCTGTCAAAATCTTCAATCAGAGCTCGTCGGAAGCTCATCTCCTCTCGCGCATCGATCATCCAGGCATCGTCAAGTTGATCGCGTCGGGAACGCTGCCTGGCTCTGAGCTCGAGTACATGGTCCTCGAGTGGCTCGGAGGCCACTCTCTGCGCACCGAACACTCGCTCGATCCCCTCTCTCTGTCGAAAGTCACCGCGCTCGGCATCCTCGTAGCGCGCACGCTCGCGGCTCTGCACGAAGCTGGCATCGTGCATCGGGACATCAAGCCCGAGAACATCATCCTCAGAAGGCCCGCCTCCCACGACCCGCTCTGCACCGAGCTCGGCGCCGACCCGATCGTGATCGATTTCGGAATCGCCTCCTTCGAACCCACCGATCGCATCGCGGGCACTCCTGCTTACCTTTCTCCTGAACAGGCCCGGGGAGAAAGGGACATCGACGCACGGAGCGACGTCTACTCCCTGGGCGCAACGCTGTTCGAGCTGCTCGCCGGGGCTCCGCCCCATTTCGGACCCAGCGCTGTCGCGACGCTCGCCAAGACCGCCACCACCCAAGCCCCTCGCCTCTCCCTCTTGCGCCCGGGCATTCCGCGCCGACTCGACGACTTGATCGACGCCATGCTGCGCACCAAACGCGAAGAGCGCCCGAGCGCCGCGGAGGTCGCCGAGCGGCTCGCGGCCTGCAGGACCTCGGACTTCGTCTCCATCTCGAACTATCCGGAATCGAGCTCGAACCCGGCGGGCCCCGCGTCGCTGACGCGGCTCGTGACCATCTTGGTCGCGACAGGTCTCTCGGACCAGGCGCGGGCTCTCTCGATGCTGCGAGAGAAGGGGGCCATCGCAACTCCCCTTGGTTCAGACGCTGCCGTAGGTCACTGGGGTGCGGTGCGCGCGACCGGCGATGAAGCCAAGATCGCCATGCTCATCTCTCTCTCACTGGCGGAGGCCGGAGCCGCGGTCGGTATCGCCACCGGGCGCGCTCGCTTGGTCGGCGACCTGAATCAGCTGCAGCCCGTCGGCGAAGTCGTAGATCGCGCAGCCTCGCTTGCCCGCGAAGCTCAGTCCGGCCAAGTGCTCGTCGACTCCACGAGCTCTGAGCTCGGTCGAGGGCGCTACGAATTTCGCCTGCGCGAGGACGGCTCAGCCTACCTCGGGCCTCCGAATCGATTCGCCACCAAGCGCTCCGGCGGCGCACCTTTTGTAGGCCGCGAGGCCGAGCTCGCTCGCATCATCGACTCCTACGATCGCGCGACCAGCGAAAAACATTCGCTCGTCGTGCTCATCAACGGGCCGCCGGGTATCGGCAAGAGCCGCTTGCAGCGCGAAGTCGTCGCTCGACTCTCAGGACGCCCGGACGCACCGCGCGTCGTCGTGCAACGAAACGACGCCTACGGCCAAAGGCACGTCCTCGGCGCTGCCCTCGATGTGCTCCGCGGAGTCCTGCGCCTCGGCAAGGGAGCTGACGCAGAAGAGGCCTTCCAGGCGATCGTCGAGCGGGTCGGACCCGAGACTTTGAGTGAGGTATCGAACGAGAGTCAGAAGCTCCTGAGCCAATTGCTCGGCAATGAGCCGCTCGGTGGGTCCATGAGCGCCCACGCGCTCCGCGATGCGCTCTGGATCGCGATGACGGATGTCGTCACCAAGGTCCTGTCGAACGAGCCCATCTCGCTCATCATCGAAGACCTGCAGTGGGCCGACGCCGAAAGTATTCTCTGGCTCGACCACCTCACCGGCCGCGACACCAACCGCACCTTGCTCCTCTTGGCCTGCGTCCGGCCCGCCTATTTCCAGGAACATCAGGCTCGTTTCGCGGGCCGCGCCGTGGTGCGCATCGACTTGCGCCCGGTCTCTAAACAAGCCTCCGGCGCGATCGTTCGATCGATCCTCGGACCTGATGCGAACGAAGAGACAGTTGCGCAGATCGTGCAGCGCTCGGGGGGCTCCCCGCTCTTCGCCGAGGAGCTTGCTCGCCTTTCCGCCCAGGGCCTCAAGACCCCCGAAGCTCCGACCATCGAGGCCGCCATCCAGGCCTCCCTCGATCACCTCTCGCCCGATATCCGGAGCGCCCTCTCCAAGCTGAGCGTGCTCGGCCTCGCCATCTGGGAAGGGGCTTTCCGCGTGCTCGGCATCGACGATCCCGCGCCCGTGCTCGACACCCTGATCAGCCAAGAGATCTTGGTCGCTCAGGAGTCGAGCCGGTTCCCCCTCGAGAAAGAGTACCTCTTCAAACACGCTTTGATCCGCGACGTCGCCTACTCGGAGCTGCCCGCTCCCGAGCGCACCCGTCTCCACGCTCTGGCGGGAAAGTGGCTCGCCGAATTGGGGGAGGACGCGGCCACTGTCGCCGGACACCTCGACCTCGGTGGGCAGCCGGACAAAGCGGCGAGCTATTGGGAGCTGGCCTCGAAGCGCGCTCTTTCGGCGAATGCGCTCCGGGACGCGCTCTGGATGGCAGAGCGAGCCTTAGCCTTCTCCGAGAATCGAGCGGAGACCTTCCGCCGTGCTGGTCTGCTCGATGAGGCTTGGTCTCGCCTCGACCCGAGAGCGGCCGAACGAGAGAGCGCCGTCAAAGCCATGGAACAAAGCGCTGACACTCCGATCGACGTCTTGCGAGCTCGGGGCGCCCGCGCGCGCTACGAAGACGCCCGCGGTGGTGGGCCGGAAGTCGGCAAACAGCTCGAAGCCGTAGAAGCCGACGCCGAGGCCCTCGCTGATTGGACCGAGCTCGATCGCATCCGAGCCGCCATTGCTGCCCGAGCAGCCTTCGCTGGAGACCTGGGGCTCGCCGAGCGAAAGGTGAAAGAGCTGCTCGACGCAGACCGTCCCCACGCTCACGGCGCGCAGGTCGACGCATTTCAGACGTTGGCTGTGATTCGGCAAGCGCAGGGCTCCGTCTCCGCCGCCCTCGAAGCTCGGAAGAATGCGGCTCAAGCTGCTCGCCGCGCCGGCTTGAAAGAGCGCGAGGCCATCCTCACGACCAATCTCGGCTTTGCGCTCTCCATTCTCGGGGCGAAACAGGAAGCTCGCGAGGCGCTCGAGAAGGGCATGGCGCTCGCCGATTCCATCGGTAGTCCCGCCGCGACACGCCACGCCCAGATGAATCTGCTTGGTTTCTCTGCCGTGTATGGCTCTGACCGACGCCTCGACGCGCTCCTCGCCGAACCTCGGGCAGAGGCGGACAGCCGCGCCAGCGAACGCTTCACGTTCCTCGATCGCGGCAACATCGGGATGCTCTATTACCGCGGCGTCGAGCTTCTCGCGGGAGACTCGCCTTCCTCCTGGACGCGCGCCCGCACGCTTCTGTCCCGCGCCGCGGAACGATATCGAGCCCTCGCTCACAACGACGTGCTCCCGGTCGCGCTCGGCAACTGGGCCGAAGCGGAACGACGTTTGGGGGCTCTCGATGCGGCGATGGAGCTCGCTGAAGAAGCTGCGCAATGGGTCGACAAGGGCGCCCCGAGCCTGCTCAACGAAGCACCGATTTACCTCACGCTCCACAAGATCTACCTTGACCAAGGAGCGCAGGACGCCGCAGAACAAGCGCTCGTCCGAGCGCTCGAGCCTCTCAAGCGCCGCTTCCTTGCTCTCGCCGGATCTCCTTACGCTCGAACTTTCCTGACAGGGCTCCCTGAGAACGCCGAGCTCGTGACAGCCATCGACGCCCTCGGCCTTCTGCCGCCGGAAATTCACGCGGCGCTCACAGGCTAGCCACCGACAGTCTTATCGTTTTCTCGGAAACTGCTGTCATCGATCGCCACAAGCCTCGACTCGCAGGCGATGTCCAGCAAATCACGCATCTCGACGGGACGCGTTGCTCGGGAGCGCTTGAGTCCAAAGGGCTTTTGGCCGTACTTTGCGGGCTCCCAAAATGAGCCAGGACGACAAGCTCCCGTTCCGTGAACAGCTGGCCTATGGCGCCGGCGACTTCGCCTGCGTGCTCTACTGGCACACCTTCTCGAAGTACCTCCCTTATTACTACACGGACGTTTTCGGCATCAGCGCCGCAACCCTCGGCGGACTTCTCCTGTTCAGTCGCGTCTTCGCTGGCATCGACGATCCTGTCGTCGGCCTCTGGGCTGACCGGACCAATACCCGCTTCGGAAAGTTTCGGCCGTTCATCCTGTTCGGCGCCCTGCCCTTCGTGGTGTTCGGGGTCCTGACCTTCACGACACCGAACTTCGCGCCTACCGGTAAAGTCGTCTGGGCGTACGTCACCTACAACTGTCTCATGATCCTCTACACCGTCATCAACATCCCCTACACGGCGATGCTGGGGGTGATGACCAGTGACGGCGCGGCGCGCACGAGGCTCTCTTCGATCAAGTTCGTCTGCGCATTCTCGGCAGGCATGGTCATCTCGGCGACCCTATTGCCCTTGGTGCGTTACCTCGGGGATAGCGGGCAGAATCCGCAAAAAGGCTGGCAGCTCGCGTTCATCTTGATCGGGCTCGTGGCGCTCGTGTTCTTCTGGATCACCTTCGCGGGCACCCGCGAGCGGCTAGCTCCCGCGACGGAACAGAAGAACTCGGTTCTCGCCGACCTGCGCCTTTTGGTCACGAACGGTCCTTGGCGGCTCCTGCTCGCGACCACGGTCAGCTTCATTCTCTTCGTTTCTCTGAAGAGCTCCGTCTTCGCCCATTACTTTAAGTACTACGTCCTCGGTGGCGACACCTCGCGCGAGATCCCCTTCTTCTCGATTCCGCTCAGCTTCGACGGCCTCGTGTCCACGCTCAATACGGCTGGTCAGGCCGCCTCCGTCGTCGGCGTGCTCATCACCGCGTCCCAGTCCCATCGCCTCCCGAAGGCGAAGACCTTCATCGCCTGCTTCTCGATCGCCATCTCAGCGACCGCCTCGTACTTTTTCATTCCCCCGAGCCAGGTGCAGTACCTCTTCATCGCGGAGATCGTCGGCTCGATGGCCGCCTCTCCGATCCCAGTCTTGCTCTGGGCCATGTACGCGGATACGGCGGACTACGCAGAATGGAAGACGGGGCGGCGCATGACGGGACTCGTCTTCTCCGCCTCCCAGATGGGCCAGAAGATCTCGTGGGCCATTGGGGCTTATGTTGCTTTCCAGATCCTGAGCACCGTGGGCTTTCAAGCGAACGTCACGCCGAGTCCGGCGGTCCGGCAGAGCCTCGGGCTCCTCGTCAGCTTGGCCCCCGCCTCCTTCGGCATCCTGTCGATCCTGATTTTCTTGTTCTACCCGCTCAAGGATCAGCGCGTGGCACAGATTCAGGCCGAGCTCGCGGAGCGCCGGGCTCAGGTCAACGCGGCATCCCCCGCGACCTCCTGAGGTCTCCCGAGCCTCCGGACCAGCCGAACACCGGGAGTTCCCCGAGGGGCTCTTCCGCCGAAATGCTCAGCCTCCCCGCCCGAGCGTCCAGCGAAAGGCGCTCCGTGTGCAGCCAAATGACGGCACCAAGGGCCTCCCCTCCACCCGACACCGTAAGTCGTGCAATACTCTGAACCAGCGAAGGCTCCAGGCTCGAGTGGAAATTTCTAGAGGCAGCACCAAACGCAGGACGTCCATCTTCGGTGAGTCCGCTCAGGCAGCCGCAGTCCCGCCCAAGATGAAGGGGATCGGCTTCGCCAATGTGAAGAACTACGTGCTGAATCGCCAGCCCCCCGGGAGCTGGGCCAAGGTTCTCGAGGCGCTCGATCCCGAAGACGCTTCGATCATCGACACAAGCGTGGCCGTCGGTTGGTACGAGGTCAGCCTGTTCGCGAAGCTTCTCTACGCGATCGATGATGTGTGTGGTCGCGGAGATCTCGGCCTGATGCGGGAGATTGGCGCCTACGAAGCGGACAGTGACATGAGCCGCATTCTCCGCATCTTCTTCCGCGTGCTCTCCCCAAGTCACATCTTCACCGCCGAGGCTCACCTCTGGCGTCATTTCCAAGACACGGGCTCCTGGTCCTGGACGAAGGTCCCGGGAGGCGTCGACGCGACCCTGACTGGTTGGGTCATCGACGATGCGCTCCTTGAAGAACTCGCCGGGTACTTATCGCGCATGCTCGAGTTCACCGGCGGGCGTCACGTGACAGTCCGTTACCGCATCCCGTCTTTGAACGGGGTGCGCGGCTGCGCCTTCGAATACCGCTGGCGCTAAACGTCGTTCGTCCGCCGCTCAGCGGCGCACCGGTGGTGGGAGCGCGCCCGCGTCCGCCGCTCAGCGGCGCACCGGTAGCTCGACGGTGTGGGGCACGAAGCGCTCGAAGCCTTCTCGCACCCAGCGATCGCGGACCTTCTGCGCCAGCTTCGGGTCATCCCCCCAAAGAACCCCCGCCGAATAGACGACACATCCGCCCTCGTATCCCGGGTACGCCGCCCAGGCCACCGAGAAGCGATAGGTCGTGAAGAACATCGAGAGCTCACCGTCCGCCGTATGGATCAGGAGCTCTTGGTCACGATAGCGCCCGCTCGTCTCCCGAATCGGCCCGCGCTTTCCACCGAGAGCTTCGAACTCACGAATCGCTCTCGCCTCAAACTTCGCCATACAGCGACGGCTCGAAGGTTCCCCTTCGACCGGGACCGAGAAGGCAGCGGTGATGGAGTGATGTTCGTCTCCGTAGGTGAAGGCTGTGAAGGTCGGCACGCCGTGGTAACGAACCCGGCGCCAGTTGCCCGCGTCGATGAGAGGAAAACCCGCCAACCCGTCGCGATCGGTCTGCTGTCCCCAAGGAGCGCCGAGCTGGCGCTCGAGAGCCCCCTGGTGCGAATCCAGATTCGGGAGCTCGGGTTCGATAGGAGCAGGGTCGAGCGAGTTCTGCTTCGACGGGCCCACCTTCGCGAAGCGGGTCACCACGTCGCCCCGCGCGGCTACGGCTTGAGCTCCGAGGAGCGGGCCGGGAGCACCGAGGTCCGCGGAGGGCGACGCTGCGCGACCACAGGCGATGAGCCCCGGAAAAAATGCGACGGCCAAGAGTCGGGACAGGCGCACCCACTGCCCGCGCCACCGGAAACCTGAAACCGACTCTGGCCGCACCACCATGGTACTGTCCTCATACCTGTCGCCTTCCTTGGCCCTCGGCAAGCTGCGCCAGAGCCTTGGGCGGGGGTGGACGCGCTCCTTTGCCGACCTTCGAAGAGGCGGGCTCTGCCCCGCAAATGAGCCCCGACCCTTTCAAATCACGGTCTTGAGAAGCTTCACATACCGCGGCTCGAGGAGGCCGAGACCCCGATCGGCGGCGCGCTCAATGTAGGTAGGAGAACGACCCCAAGCAGCCAAAGTTCGCCCCCCCCGGGCCACTCGTTCCTTGTCGATCACTTGGTAGCCGATGGCGTCGAGAGCGACCGGATCGGTGCTCGCGTAGACGGAGCCGTGGGGCACGCGCATCCGCGGATCCACGTCGAGGGGCCCTTTATCGTAGAGGATTTTGAAGGCGTCGGTGATGTGCAGGCGCGCGCGGCTCTGAACGATGGGGTGCGCGTAGATGACGGCGATCTGCGGAGAAGCGCCGTGGGCGTGGTGCTGCTGGGGGTTTTCGATGCTGCCCTGGGTGATGTTCTTGAGGGCCCCTGTGAAACCACAAATGCTGTGGTCTTTCATCAGGCTCATGTTGATGAGCGCTGTCGAGTCCGTGAGCTGGCGACAGAAGCGCGTCGGGATGCGCTCAAAGATCATCTCGCGCGGCATCACCATGTCGCGGTTATTGTGTGAGGTGGCGTTCACGCCCTCTGGGAGTCGATAGCCCCGCACGTTGACCCGCGTACCCATCAAGAACGTCGGATACTGCTCGTAGATAGTGATATTTTGAGGAGAAACGCCGACCTCGATGATGGCCTCCACGATCGGCAAAATGACCTCAAAATTGACGGCCATGGTGTGGCCCACCTGTCCGCCGATGCCGTTTACCTTGATGGCCACGATGTCCGCCGGGTGGACAAAACGGGCCATGGCTGCGGTGAGGTTCGGAGCTCCTGTGAGATCCATGAGCACCCGCTCGACGAGCCGACGCGCAATCTCCGGGCGCGGCCACAGCAGGTTCGGCTGCATCATCGAGGCGTAGTCCCCCTTCGCCTCCACCTGAGCGACAACGCCGGGGCGGGAAAGAGGCACGAATCCTTCGGGCGGCCGCGCAATGAAACTCTGCGGCGAAGGATCAGCTTCTTTGGGTTCCGCCTGCGCGCCCCGGCTGAGTCCAGTCGCGAGCGCCGCAGCACCGTGGGCCCAGGCGTTCAAGTGCGCCCGCCGAGTTTGGGTAGCACCCCAAGTTTTCATGGGTCTCGGGAAACCATAGAACACGACGGGCAAATGTCTCCCCCAAGGCTCCGGGGCATCCCTCGGGCGCGCTCGGACAGCCTTTTACCCGGAGCCCTTGGCCCCCGCAGGCTCGGCAGGCTTCGGGCCCCCGGCCCCAGCAGGTCTCGGGGCATCGCCGGTTGCGCCCGATTTCTCCTCAGGCGCCTTCGGCTCCTCGACGGGCGGAGGATCGAGCACGATGAGGTCCTGCCACTTCTTCAAAGTCTTCGGGCCCACCCCTCGGATCCTGAGCAGATCTGAGACGCGCCGAAAGCGCCCGAGCCTCTCTCGGAGTTTCACAATCTCCTGCGCCCGCTTCGGGCCCACGCCGGGCAACCGATCGAAGTCGGCCTCCGTCGCGGTGTTCAGGATGATGCGCCCGTCGCTGCTTCGAGGAGCAGGCGGGGCCTCTGCGATCCCGCTCCCCGCTCGCCCCTGTGGTGAAGCGGACGTCTCAGACAGGCCACTTCCAGCGCTCACCGTCACGCAAGGGGCGGGAGCCACAGGGGCCACCGGAGGCTCCGGACGCGGCTCAGCGCCGGGAGCCGCCAGCGTCGCCACAACCGTTCCTCGAGGTTCTCCCTGCGCGCGGGCGCCCATCATGGCAATCGCGCCCAACGTAAAGACCCCCAGGCCCAAACGTAGGTACACCGGAGCCCAGAGGGCCCGCGACCACTCTCGGCACCGCATCGCGAGCGCCTCGGGGAGCCGGCGCACCGGCTCCCCGAGGTCTCCATGGCGCTCAGGTTCGAGTCGAACGGAACAATCCCGATCTGAATTCTCGATCGCCATGAGCTCGCCCTCCTCAGCCCACACTCGCGAGACTGGGGGTTCGGCGAGAGGTCGAGCCGTCTCGGTCTTCACGAACCGCAGCGTCTCGGATGTGAAGCTCGCCGTCGACGGGGAGCGACTCGAGCTTGCAATTCAGAGAGCCATCTCGGTTCACGAACGCGACGCCGATCTTGCTCCAGAACTTCCGCTCGCCCTTGCCACTGATCACATACACATACTTCATCTTCGAATGGTCCATGACTTCTCCTATCTCTGTCGAACAACGTGTCGACGGAGCGGAGAAGTACAAACCGCGTGCCAGGCGGGAATTGCCGAGAAAAGCCGCAAAGCGCGGCCTCTGGCCGCTGTCGCCGCCAGGCCGATTGACGGCGGCCGCCAGTGAATCGCCTCACGCATTCACTCCCCATGGCCTGAAGCTGAAACTCTCGGCGGCCCCCGTGTGCTCCGCTCCACGCCTCCACGCACCGAAGTGCGGGCGTGCCTCAGCTCACGCAGGTGAACTCACGCAGACCCCCCAAAGAGGCACGGTCCCGAGGGTTCGCTTCCACGCGCAAGCTGCCGCGCGAGCGCGCGAAGCAGCTCAAGATTTTTCGCCCAAAGAGCGCGGTCGCTTAAGGATTCGAGCTCGCGCAAAACTCGCGGAGTCGCTCGACGAAAGGAGCAATCTCGGCGTGGCGGAGCTTGTAGAGACTTCGGTTCGCCACAAGGACACTCGAGATGTCCCGGACCGGCTCGATCACCTCGAGCCCGTTTTCGCGCAGCGTGGCGCCCGATTCGACCAAGTCGACAATGACGTCCGAGAGACCAACGAGCGGCGCCAGCTCCACGGAACCCGAGATGTAGATCACCTCCGCCTGAATGCCCCGACGCGCGAAGTGCTCCGTCGCGATGCGGGGGAATTTCGTACCGACGCGCGGCCGGGTCCCGATTTGCACTCCAGGGGGACCCGCCACCACCATCTGACAGCGACCGATGCCCAGGTCGACGGGCTGGTAAAGCTCGTACCCGCGCTCGAGCAGCACGTCCCGTCCGCTCACTCCCAGGTCGGCGACACCGTACTCGACGTAGGTCGGCACATCGTCGGGCTTGAGCATGAGAAAACGGACCGATCCATCGTCGCTCTCTCGGATCAAGCGGCGATCGTCAGCGAACACTTCACGCATCCCGATGCCCGCTCGCTCAAAGAGCGGCACGAGCCCTTTGAGGATACGTCCCTTCGGGATCCCAATCGTTAGCGGTCTCATCTTCACGGTCCTTCGAGGGAGATGCGCTCGATGTCAGCACCAGCCCGACCCAGTTTCTTCTCAATCGACTCGTAACCGCGGTCGAGGTGATACACGCGGCGCACGATGGTCTCGCCCTCAGCGACCAGGCCGGCGATGACCAGGCTCGCGCTCGCGCGCAAGTCCGTCGCCATGACCGAAGCCCCCGAGAGGCCCTTGACCCCTTCGACGAGCGCGGTGTTGTGGCGGGTTTCGATGCGCGCGCCCATGCGACTCAGCTCGGGCACGTGCATGAAGCGGTTTTCGAAGATGGTCTCGGTGAGCACGGAGCGTCCTCCTGCGAGCGTCATCAGCGCCATGAACTGCGCCTGCATGTCCGTGGGGAAGCCCGGGTGTGGCGCGGTCGTGACATCGACAGGCAAGAGCGGTCCCAGACGCTCCACACGCGCCCCGTCACCTTCGCGCTCGATGGTGAGGCCGGCTTTGCGGAGCTTCACGATGACGGGTTCGAGATCGTCGATCGGCGCGTGCTCGAGCAGGATGCTGCCCCCCGCGAGCCCAACAGCGGCCATGAAGGTGCCCGCCTCGATGCGGTCAGCGATCACCGCGTGCTCGAAGGGAGCGAGCTCATCGGCGCCGGTGATGTGGATCACGCTGGTTCCGGCCCCGTCCACCTTCGCGCCCATTTTGTTGAGCACCCGGCCGAGCTCCTCGACCTCCGGCTCGCGAGCGCAGTTGACGAGGGTCGAGCGCCCCTTGGCGAGCGCCGCCGCCATCATGATGTTCTCGGTGCCGGTGACCGTCGGAAGGTCGAAGACAATCTCCGCTCCGCGCAGACGGGGAGCTTCCGCTTCGATGTAGCCGTGTTCGACGCGAATGGTCGCGCCGAGGGCCTCGAGACCTTTGAGGTGTTGATCGACGGGGCGCGCCCCGATCGCGCAGCCGCCGGGGAGAGAAACCTTCGCTTTGCCATGACGGGCCAAAAGCGGGCCGAGCACGAGCACGCTCGCGCGCATCTGGCGAACGAGCTCATAAGGAGCTTCAACGAAAGCGCCCGTCGAAGGACCGACGGTCACCTCGGGGATCTGGACCGAGGTCTTCCGACCGAGCACCCCGAGGAGCTCCGCCGTCGTATTGATGTCCCGGAGGCCGGGGACGTTCTTCAGATGGCTCGTGCCGTCGGACAGGAGGGTCGCACACAAGATCGGCAGCGCCGCGTTTTTGGCGCCACCGACCGGGATCGTCCCGTGGAGTTGACGCTGTCCTCGGACTCGGATGGCATCCATAGGCGGGGAGCCTTACAACAAAGGGGATGGGAGCTCTAGGACACAACTCCAAAATGCAGCGTCCCACGCGCCCGTCCCACGGGCAGGAGGCTCCCGGCGGACAGGCCCCCGAGGAGGGCCCCTCGGGATGCTCGGTCGGGCGCACCCGATTCCAGTTTTGGTGCGCCTTCGCCCTGTGCGGTGGCGTCATGTTGAGCTGCCCAGGAGCCCGAGCGGCTCCCCCGGCCGACAACGGATCCGACAACTTCTGGGCGGAGCGCACCCTCCGGCGCCTTCTGTCGGACCCGCGCGAGGTTCCCCGGAGCCCCCTCGACGTCCGTCGAGTCTCGGCCCGGCCGAGCGAAATCTCCCGCCGCGCCTTGCTCGAGTTAGCCGCGGATTCCGAGCGCACCGGCGATGCCTTGGTCCGCGTCGAACTCGCCCGCGCTCTCCGGGCCCACCAAACATCATATATCGATAACTCTCTCACTCTCGCGCTCTTGACCCTCCTCGACCACCCGACGAAGAGAGACGCGCCGGGCATCGACAGGCTCGCCGTCGACACAGCGGCGATGGCTCTGCTCCGCTCCCCAGATCCTCTCGCCCGCCGTGCCCTTTTGGCCCGCGCCCGGGGACTCGAGCCCTCCCCTGCCCGAACCGCCGCGCGCCGCGCTCTCGGAGAAGAAGCGCCCTCTGCGAACAAGAAGAAATCCGAGCCGCCGAGCCCCCCTCTCACAAAAAAACAACTCGCGGGCCCCCTCGCGGCTCTCTTGCCGCTTTTTCAAGATGACTCGACGGCGACGCGGCTCGCCGTCAGCCAAGCGCTCATGACGCGCCTCCGCTCGACGTCGAGCCCGAAGGAGCGCATTTGGATCGCGGGCGCCGCAGCGGAACGTTATCGCGCGGAGTGGTCCACGGAGGTGCGAAAGGCGCTCATTGCCCTCCTCGTTCAAGCCGGCCGAACCCCCGCGAGCCGGAGTACACTTGCCCTCGCCGCCGATCTCGACCCGGACGCTCTGCTGCGAAAGAGAGCGGCGGAGGCGCTCTCGAGCCAGTTTCAGGACCAGGGCTGACAAGGCGGCCCGCTCGTCTATCCTCGCTCTGGTTGATTTCGCGGGGGCGACCCACGCCGCTCACGACGCCGTCATGTCTGCCAAAAAAAACAGCCCCCCTGCCCCCGAGCCGAAACTGTCCTTTGAGGGCGCTCTGGCGCGACTGAGCGCCATCGTCGGCGAGCTCGAGTCCGGCGAGCTCACGCTCGAGGAGTCCCTCGCTCGCTTCGAAGAGGGCATCAAGCTCTCCCGCGCTTCTCAGGCCGAGCTCGACAAAGCCGAAGCGCGCATCGAGGAGCTCTTGGGGCTCGACGAGTCAGGCCAACCCATTTTGACCGAGCTCGATTCATGACCCAGGTCGTCCGCTCCGCGCGCGCGGTGACCATCGGCGACGAACTCTTGACCGGAAAGGTCCGGGATCGAAATTCCTTCGAACTCGCTCGTACGTTGCGCCGGCTCGGGATCTCCCTCGACGGCATCGAAATCGTCCCAGATCGAACCATCGAAATCCGCCGTGCCGTCGAGCGGGCCGTCGAACGAGCCGACGTCGTCTTCACGAGCGGCGGAGTCGGTCCGACCCACGATGACGTCACCATGCTCGGCGTCGCCGAAGCTCTGGGACGTCCCCTCGCACCCCATCCGGGCATGCTCGAGCTGTTCTCGACCCATTACGGGGCGAGCTTCTCCGAGTCCCACCAGAGGCTCTCTCTCCTTCCCGAGGGGGCGACGCTCCTTGTCACGCCGGGCCTCCTCTGGCCCGTGATCGTCGTCGGGCCTGTTTGGCTCCTGCCGGGCGTCCCTGAGTTCTATCTCAAGAAACTCGAAGCCGTCGCCGCTCACCTGCGCGGCCCGAGCCCCTTTTTCACACAGTCGCTGCACATCAACGCTGACGAGCTCACCATCAAAGACGAACTCGATCGAGTCGTCTTGGCTCACCCCGAGGTGATGATCGGCTCCTATCCACGCTTCAAGCACCCCGTCTACAAGACGCGCATCACAGTAGATTCCCGAGACGAGACCCTCCTCGAGCGAGCTTTCACCGACCTCAAGAGCGCCCTTGAGCCGTATGTCGTCGAATACGACGAGAGCTCCGATTCGCTCGTCTAACCAAGAAAAAGCGACGTCCTCGCCAGCGCGAGCGCAGGCGCGGGCTCGTCTGACCCCAGATGCCCTCGCCAGCGCGAGCGCAGGCGCGGGCTCGTCTGACCCCAGATGCCCTCGCCAGCGCGAGCGCAGATGCGCATCCTTCGAGCGAAGGCGCGCCGAGCGCGCGCGGGCGCCAGTCGTCTAGAAAAAAAGCGCCAGGCTCGAAGCCGCCATGGCGCGCCCCCTGGCCGGCACGAGGTGTCCCCTCACGAACCTCTGACCCTTCTCGGACCGTGCTCTTGGCACAGGGTCTGCTCTCTGGTTCGCTCAAATGGCCCCGCCTGCACCTTCACTCCGTCCACTCAAGAGCTGCCCGCCGTCCCTCGATCTGCTCAGACGGCTTCTTGCGAAAAGTGGCCCTGAGGCGCTCGGCTGGACCGAGCTCGTTGCGCTTCTGATCGAACAGGACACCCCTTGTCCCCTCGAGACTGCAGCGAGCCTCTGTGAACAGGCGGGTCGCCTCGCGACGCTGCGCCCCTTTCGCCCCCGAGCGCTCGCCCGCCTCACAGGCGTACCGGAATCCGCGGCGCTCCGGCTCCTCGTCTGCGCCGAACTCGCGCGCCGCTGGAATGAGGCGCTTGCGAATGAGCGCCAGACAGTCCTGACTCCCGCGAAGGTCTTCGACTGGGCACATCCGAAGCTGACGTCGCTCGGCCATGAAGAAGTTTGGGCCCTTTGTCTCGACGGAAGCGGGCGACTCACCTCTTCGTTCCAGGTGAGCCGTGGCGGAATCGGCTCCACGAGCATCTTACCTCGAGACATTTTGGGCCCTGTGCTCCGGGAGTCCGCGGCCGGTTTTCTTCTTGTACACAACCATCCGAGCGGCGATCCGACCCCGAGCCGCCAGGACCAGGAGATGACCGATGCACTGGCTCGCGCCGCCGCTGTCTGTGGGACACCTCTCGTCGATCATGTGGTCGTGGCCCGAGATGGATATGTGAGTTTGATGAGCGCCTGAGGTCCCTACTTGGTTGCGCCGAGGACTCGGCGCGCCTCTGGCGTTGCCCCGAACCTCGCCCCGGTCGACTTCGCCTCCCCGGAGGGAACCCGCGCCGACCAGCTCCGAACCCTCCCTTCCCCACGGAAGATTTCGCTGAGCGCGGCGCCGCTGCCCCCGGGGACCGGCCGGACGTATGTCGAACGAGCCTCCGCACTCACATAAGGGTCGGGACGACGAAAAAGCCTCTCGCCCGCGAACCCAGCGAAAAGGAGCGGAGAGGCGCGCTCCCCGAGACCAAAACGGCGGGCCAGTTCGGAGGCCCCGTTTCCAGGAGCTCGGGAAGTCGTGTATCGTTCCGCCAATGTCGACTGACGTCACGTTCTCGGCGCTCACTGACGTGGGGAGGAAGCGCGAGCACAACGAAGACAACTACCTGGTAGACAAGAAGCTCGGACTCTATGTCGTCTGTGACGGCATGGGTGGGCACGCTGCCGGGGAGGTTGCGAGCGCGCTCGCGGTTCGAAGCTTCCACGAGGAGGTCAAACGTGAAGCGGAGATGCTTTCCGACTTCGCCCTCGGCAAGACCGGAGCCGATCGCGTCACGACTCGCGACATTTTGAACATGCTCGAGTTCGCCGCGAACCGCGCCTCTGCGCGGGTGTACGCGGAGGCGGCCGCCGATGAATCTCGCCGCGGCATGGGAACGACGCTGGTGGCCGCGCTCATTTGCGGCAAGCAGCTTTTTGTCACCTGGGTCGGTGACAGCCGGCTCTATTTGCTCCGCGACGGTGTCCTCGAACAGGTGACCGAGGATCACAACGTCCTGAACGAGCTCGTCAAGCGGCGCAAAATGCCGCGCGAGAAGGTCGAACAGCTCGCTCAGAAGAACGCCGTGACTCGCGCGATCGGCGTTTATGAACACGCCGAACCCGAGAGCATCGCGATCGATTGGCTCCCGGGCGATCGGCTCCTGCTCTGTTCCGACGGTCTCTACCAGTACTTCGAGGACGACCTCGATCGCTTGGCGGAGAAGATGTCCCTCGACGACATCGAGCTCGCGGCACGTTTGCTCATCGACGCCGCCAATGAGGCGGGTGGCAGCGACAACATCACGACGGTGCTCGTCGCGCTCGGTTCTGGCGAAGCGCGCGATGACGAGCGCGCCCGCAAGCTCCAGCTCAAGCGCGAGCTTCTGGCGCGGATGCGCCTGTTCCGTCCGCTCTCGGACCGCGAGCTCCTGCGCGTGCTGCAGGTGACGGATGTCCTCTCTTACGAGCCGGACCAAGTCGTCATGGAACAAGGCGCTCCGGGTGAGGAGCTCTATATCGTGCTCGAAGGGTCGGTGAAGGTCTTCCGGGGCGACACGGCGATTGCGACGCTGTCTCCCGGCGATCACGTCGGCGAAATGGCGCTGGTCCGGAATCAGCCGCGGTCTGCGACCGTAAAGAGCGTCGGTAAGAGTGAGCTGATGGTGATTCGCCGTCGCGACTTCTTCGAGCTCCTGCGCACCGAACATGCCCTGGCCGTGAAACTGCTTTGGCAGTTCCTCGGAGTGGTCGCCGATCGCCTCGCCGAAACGAGCCGCGAACTCGGCCAGGTGCGGGAGGAGCTCCTCGCCGAAGATCTGACGGATTCGCTCTTCGATGACGATCCCGACGACTTTGACGACCGCCCGACCCTCCACTTGGGCCGGACGAGTACGAACCACGACGAGAGTCCGCCGTCGCAAAGTGGCGTCGTGATGAGCGAACCGAGCCGCCCGATGACGCCTCCTCCCCCCTCGGTGCGCGGCGTCCCTCCGGTGAAGGGGTCAACCCCTTCTTCTTTACCACCGCAGAACCCGAGCCTCGTTCGCAACGCGCGTCCTCTCCCGGGCAGTCCGCCCCCGAAGAATGAGGAAGAAACGGTGCCGCCGCCGTCGGTGCGCGGACCGGGCCCCGAGCGTCCCTCGGTGCCGCGCCCCCCGCGGCGCAGCTCCGCTACGCCGCTCACGCGCACTCCGTCGCTTCGACCCGTGCCTCCCGCTCCATCGCCCGAGAGCGCCTCGAGCGATGAGGACAAGAGCGACGAGCCCGATCCCGAGGACAAGAGCTGAGCTTGGGCGGCCCTCCGCCCAAGTTGACAGTTTTGCGCCTACGAAAGTAGCGTTCCTCAGGTTTATCGTGCTTCCGCGCTCTTTCGGTCAGCGCCTCCTCACGAGCTTTGCGCTCGTGTTTGCGCTCTCGCGCCAAGCCGCCGCCCTCGAGCCGCTCCGGTCGAGTGAGCCGCGGGTGCTCACGGACAGCGCGATCAACCTGATCCAAGTCGCCGACTCCTTCGATGGGCAGGACGTCTTCGACCTGAACCTGAGCCTGACCTTCGAGCACACCGAGCGTTTCACGCCGATCCGGCGGGAATCCCGGCGCGTCGGCAGCTACCGGGCCACGATGGAGCGCCTTGTGCCTGAGGTCAGCGTGGGCCTCTTCCCGGACTTCGCCCTCACCGTCGGCCTCCCGGTCATCCTCGCCTACGATCAGAAGCTCACCTCCGACGGGCGTCTCTCCCCGGAAGCGACGGAGGGTCTCCCGGGCGAACAGCTGTTTCAGGTTCCGTTCACTTCGCCCACCCGCAGCGGTATCGAAGCGCTCACCATCGCCCTCGACCTCGGGCTCCTGAACCAGTGGCGGAGACCTCATGAACCGAATCTGACGATCGGGATCCTCGGCTCCTTCAACGTCTCCGAACCGATGCACGCCTGTAACCCCGGCGTGAGCTCGGGTCAGCTGCGCTGCGCTCACCCGAGCGATCGCAATCGAAATGGAAAAGCTGAGCCCCTCGGGCCCGCATATAGCTCCCTCGCAGGAGAGCCCGAAGGTTCCTTCACCCAGGGACGCACGCCCGGCGTCAGTCGCGGCACCACTCGCCTCGAGGCGCACGCCTATTTCTCCCGCCGCGTGGGCTACATCGAGCCTTACACAGGCGTGCGCGGGGCCTTCGAATTTGCAGGATCTGGGAGCGACTTTCGGATCGTCGAGCTCGACCCTTCCGTGAATCATCAGCCACCGACGCGCGGCACGCTCTTGCTCGGACTCGGCGTCATCCCTTGGGAAGCTCCCGAGCGCCATCAGAGGCTAGCGCTCGATTTCCGCGCAACAGCGACCTACGTCTCAAGAGGTCGAGACTACTCGGAGCTGTTCGATGCGCTCGGCTCCTCCTCTGCCGACTCCCTCCGCGAGCCCCAGTTCGCCGGCTACACCGAAAACCAGGTCGATGATCCACTGAACCCTTCCGTCGCCGACCCGGACTCCACCCGCGTCCACTTTACCGGTCTCACCACCGTCGAGCAGCACGGCGACTACACCCTGAGCACCCGCTTCACCTGGCAGGCGGGGAACTACGTAAACTTCGACCTGGGAGCCGAATGGCGCATCATTCAGGCGCATCTCATCACCGCAGACGAAGCCTGTAGCCCCGCGCCCTCCCTCGGCGTCGCAGCAGCCGGACCTTGTAGGTACGTCTCCGGATTCGATGGCGACGAGCCGGTCTGGCAAGCCAGCGGCAAACCGAACCCGAACTATCGCGGGACCATCAACGACCCCGGAAACCGTTATCGCGCTGACACTTCCCACGGCCTTCGCGCCTGGATCTCGGCGCGAGTCATGTTTTGATGTGCAAACGCTCACTGTTCCTCCATCGTCCCACGGAGAGCGACTGGATCGCTTCCTCCGCGATAGCCTCGACCTAGGGCGTAAGGAGGCGATGGACCTGATCGCGGCGGGCTCCGTCGAGCTCACGCGGGGGGAGCGACGCCTCAGGCGCCTGAAGAAGTCGGACCTGGTCGAGGAAGGGGACCGCATCGAGGTCCATTGGACGGGGCCGAGCCGCGCCGAGCCGGATCCGGAGGTCGCTCCTGCGATCCTTTTTGAATCCGAGCTAGCGATTGTCTGTGAAAAGCCGGCGGGACTCCCGAGCGGGGCGGTCCGAGGTCAACCCAGGGGGAATCTCGCGGCGGGGCTCCTCGCCTTATACCCCGAGATGGCAGAGGTGGGTCACGGACCGATGGAGCCGGGGCTCGTCCATCGGCTCGACACCTGGACGTCAGGTTTGCTCGCCGCCGCTCGCACAAGAGAAGGCTTTTCGCTCCTGACAGGTTCGCTCCAGAGCGGAGCTCTCGAGAAGAAGTACCTCGCGATCGTGAGCCTCAGGAAGCAAAGTGGCGTGGAGCTTGGCTCGGTGCTCGAGATCGAGAGCGATCTGGAACCCGATCCGGACAAGGCTCGCCGCGTCCGCCTCAAGGACGGTTCACGCTATAGGACTCAGGCGACGCTCCTCGCGGAGAGCGGCGAGCGGGCTTTGCTCGAAGTGCGCGCCGGTCGCGCCTATCGGCATCAAATCCGCGCCCATTTGGCCGCGCTCGGATTTCCCTTGGTGGGAGATGAGCTCTACGGCTCGAGCGATCTCGAGAGCTCACCCCGGCATGCGCTGCACGCCTATTATCTCGCGTCCGCGGAGGTGCCGGTCTTCCGCGTGCGCTCGGCTCTGCCCGACGATCTGCGCGCCTTGATGGGCCCGACCTTCGATACCTCGTCGCTCGGGCTCTTCTGAGCGTCGATCTGAGAAACCTGGGATATTTCGTCGCTCGGTGCCTTTTTCGTGAGGAGGTCCGTGACCTCAACAATGAGCGCCAAGAGCTCCTTCGGCGTGGGCAAGGGCGGCCGCACAATCACAACCCGCTCACTCACGTCACGCCCGCGAATGAATCCGTTCAAAGAAGCGAGCCGAGCCCGCGCCTCCGAGTCATCCAAGACGCGGAGCAACAGACATGGCTGAACAAAGCGCCCAGCCCCCTCTTCAAAAGCCACCTCGAAGGCCTTCAGGCCCTGGACGCGCTCCTTGAGCTCGATGCGCAGGCGGGCTTCGTCGAGGGGGGCATCGATGAAATCGACGGTGTCCGGAGGATAACGGCCCCAGAGGCTCAACTTCAGACCCTTGGGCGCGAGGGCCTTCTTCAGGTAACGCAGCCAAGCGCGCCCTTCTGTGAGCGGGGACACGGGGAAGTCACTCAGACGCCCCGTCAAAAACAGCGGAACGAAAGGCAGAGCCCCGGTCAGCAAGAGCAGAGCTCGGTAAGGAGACATCGGCAGCACGCGGTAGGCCCCGAAGGCGAGCCCTCCGACGACCACACAGAAGACGAGGCTGCCTCGCCAAGAACTCACATCGAACCAGCCCCGCTCCCGAGGCTTGAGGTGTTCCAATGCCTCATTCGGAACGAGGCGCCAATGACCAGGTCCACGGGGCGCCGTAGCGCGGACAGGCGCCAAGTAGGCGCCCGACAGAACGGCTCCGAGCAAGAGCAGCGCCCCGAGCGCCGGCTCTTCGGTTCCCGCCGCATAACCCGCCGCCCCAAAACAAGCCCCCGCGCCGATCGCTCGCAGCCAGATCGGCACCGGAATCAGCGGGCGCGCGATCGCGCCGAGGGCCGACGCACGCTTCTTCAGGTCTCGCGCCTTCCCAAAGGACAACGCCGCGAGCAAGAGACCGAGACCGAGACCGACCCAGAGCTCGATGGGCTGACGGGCCCGCTGAACGACAGGAGCAGCCTTCGGAGCCAGGGCGCGCGGGAGTTCTCCCTCTTTCGCGAGACCGAGCGCCTCGCGGCTGACCTCAATTTCCCAGACCGTCGGTTCGCCTTTCGCGACATGGGCTCGGACGAGATCGACTTCGTCTCGGTCCCCCCGGCGCACCTGCTCCAGAATGGCCACAGCGCCGAACTCCTCGTGTTGATCCGAGAGGACAGGGGCTTCTTCGCCTTTCGGCAGGTCGAAGGTGAGCCGGACCGTGTCGATACCGGTGTCGAGCCTCGGCCCGACCCAGCGCAAAATGGCTTTGTCCCCCTTCACCGAGACCCGAGAAGGATCGTCGAAGCTCGTCCGATAGCTGAGGGTGAAGAGATAGGTGCCGCCGCGCAGGCCCTTGGGAGCGCCGATGTGCAAGTCGAGGGAACCGTCGGGACGCGCCGTGGCCGAGAGCGGCCATTGGTTCCAGGTGTTCTGCGCCATGCGCACGGTCGCGTCCGGTAGAATCTCCGCGTCCGGGTCGACCCCCACGAGCGGCAGGGACTTCACCGGGCCTCCCCGGATCTTCACCAGGAGCTCGTGGCTGACCGTTCCTTCGAGCCCCCCATCGACGCGCACGCGCATGCGGTGGGCGAGCACAGTCGTCTCCTGCCAGGCGAAACTGGGCGCGGGGAGAACAAACAGGCACAGAGTGAGCGCCCACGCCCGCAGGATAAAGACTCGTCCTCGGAGGAAGCTCACCGTCTCCGCCTACCGGAGCCGGACCCGAACGGCCAAGTTCTCGGCCGGTCGAGGTTCAGTCGGCGGCCGCCCCGCCTCTCACTTGGCGTCGGTGAGAGCGAGGGCAATGAGCGCGGCGACATCCCCGGTGAAGGCGGCGGGAATGTCGTAGTTCACCTGGAGCTCCGAGCCTTCCCCGCGCCGCTCTGCGGTCACCGTATAGGTCATCGGAACGTCACCGCCGTTGGGCGTGGCCCGAACCAGCTCGACGAGCTTCTGGCGCATCGTTTCGGGCATCCAGGGCAGGAAGGGCACGACGACCCCTTCGATCCGCGAGAAACCGCGCAAGACCGCGGGCGTCTTGAGGTGCGCGGCGAGGTCCGCTTTCGCGCCGAGACGCCCCTTCGGATTCTGGAGCGCGGCGAGACCGGAGCCGACGGAAGCGAGAGTCCGAGCCTGAACCAGATAGGTCATGTTCCCGACCGTGTGGACCGCGACGCGCCCTTCCGGAGCGAAGCGCTCTTGGTCTTTCGAGAGGTCAAAAACGTCGGGACGCGCCATGAGCAACTTGCTCAGGGACTTTCCGATCTTGTAGCGGTAGACGACCGCCTGGGGAGCGCCGGAAGGACGCTCCGTGGTCCGCTGGAGCTCGAAGAGGTCAGCGAGCTCGGTGGAGCTCTTTTCCAAGATGTTCGAAGTAGCCAAGCGCCCGAGCGCATCGAGGAACGCGGTGATGTCCTGCTTCGAGCGAGAGGTCCCGTAGACCGTCCAAGGATCGGGTTCGGCCCCTTCGAGGGGCCCTGTCGCCTGCACAAACGCTCCTTCTCTCAAAAAGAGCTCACGAAGCACTCGTTCGGCGTCTTTGACGTCGCTCGCCTTCGCCTTCTTCGCCTCGAGGTAACCCGCGCCGAGGTCCGTCAAAATGTCCCTCATCTTCACTTTGCGCGAAGAGGGCAAAGCGACCCCCGCGCCCGCCGCCGACACAGTATCCGGGAGGTCGGTCAAAGCGCTCGGAGCAGGACCCATGCTCCCGGACCAGTCCGCCACGAGCCCTGAAACCCAAGAGGTCATCGAGCGGAAGCGAAGCCCGAGGCGCATTTGCATGTCGCCGCGCTCAGTCTGAAGAAACTCTCCGCGCACCTTGTCGCCGTCGCCGACCAGCTCACCGAGCTCATCCGAAAGGGCAATCGCCGCCTCCGTGAGAGCGCGGTCGAAGCGCGGATGGTCGATGTGGAGCTGACGAGCGCCAACGGACGCGAGCAGTCGGAGCCCCTTGGCGCGCTGTCCGTAGGCTTCGCGGAGCGGCGCCACGTCGAGCTCAAACCAGCCCGTCGGGCCACCCAGCGCTTCCCGGGGCAGGCCCCGGAGCGCATAAGGAAGGAGCGCCGAAAGGGCCTCCGAACTCGCCGCGCACACCACACGCCCCGCCTCGGGTCCAATCGAACGCCCGAGGGCACATTGGCTCGTGGCATCAGCAAAATAGTAGACGCCGCCGGGCCCCTCCATGGCGTCCACGCGGGCTCGTTTGAGGGCGCGCAGGGAGCTCTCCAGGGACTTCACGCTGGCGGAGGCGACAGCCCACGGGTAGCGCTCCGGCACCGGGTTCAGCATCACGATCGACTCGATCGACCCGCCGAGATCCAGCTCCGCGAGGGGAAGCAGGAGGAATCCGTCGTCCGCTTCGCTCAGCAGATCCTTGGTGCGGAGGGGCAAGCCCGCCGCCGCCAGCGCCCGATCGACAGCCAGCTCAGGAGTAGAGAGTCGGGCTCGGAAGAAAACGCCAGCTGGAGCGGGAGCCGGCTCGAGGGGCGGGAGCGGGACCTTCTCCTCGCTCGCTGGTTTCGCCTGGCCGTCAGTGTCCGTGCCACCGCTCGGAGACTTCGCCGCAGATGGCGCGCAACCCCAAAGCCCCGAAAGCGCGAGCCCCAGGTAGACGACACGCGGAAAGCCTCTCCACTTCATAGTGAAGAGCACCATACAAAAGAAACGAGCGGCCTCACAAGGAGAGCCGCTCGTCCGCCTCATGAGAGGCTTCTGCTGCTAGGAAGCTTAGTTCGACTCTTCGAACTCGGCGTCGATCACGTCGCTCTTGGCGCCGGCTCCGTCTGCTGGTGCTGCACCGGCCCCAGCGTCCGCCGGAGCACCCGCGGCGTAGAGCTTGGAGGCGAGCTCGTGAGCCTTCTGCTCGAGGCGAGTCGAGACACTCTCGATCTTCTCGTTGTCCTGCCGCTCGATGGCCTCGCGGCCTTCCTTGATGAGGTCCTCGAGAGCGGAGACGTCAGCCGCGTCGAGCTTGCTCTTGTTCTCGGCGAGCTGCTTCTCGATGCTGTAACAGAGGTTGTCGAGCTTGTTGCGCCGCTCGACCTCCTCGCGCCGCTTCTTGTCCTCGGCCTCGTGCGCCTGGGCTTCCTTGACCATGCGCTCGATGTCCGCCTCGCTGATACCGCTGGAGGCGGTGATGGTGATCTTCTGATCCTTGCCGGTCGCCATGTCCTTGGCGGTGACGTTCAGGATGCCGTTGGCGTCAATGTCGAAGGTGACCTCGACCTTGGGCACGCCGCGAGGAGCGGGCGGGAGACCTTCGAGCTGGAACTTACCGAGAGTGCGGTTGTAGCGAGCCTCGGCGCGCTCACCCTGCAGCACGTGGACCTCGACGGAGGTCTGGTTGTCCGCAGCGGTCGAGTAGACCTCCTTCTTCTGGGTCGGGATCGTCGTGTTGCGCGGGATCATGACCGTCATCACGCCGCCGAGCGTCTCGACACCGAGCGAGAGCGGAGTGACGTCGAGGAGAACCACGTCACGGACGTCGCCGCTGAGCACGCCACCCTGGACCGCCGCACCGATAGCGACGACCTCATCCGGGTTCACGCCCTTATGGGGCTCCTTGCCGAAGAAGTTCTTCACCGTGTCCTGGACGAGCGGGATACGCGTCGAACCACCGACGAGAACGACCTCGTCGATATCCTTGGCGCTCTTCTTGGCGTCGGCGAGGGCCTTCTTGACCGGCTCGATGGTCCGCTCGATGAGCGGGCGGATCATCTGCTCGAGCTTGGAGCGCGAGAGGGTCTTCGTGAGGTGCTTCGGGCCCGTCGCGTCCGCGGTGAGGAACGGCAGGTTGATCGAGGCATCCTGGCGCGAGGAGAGCTCAATCTTCGCCTGCTCCGCCGCGTCCTTGAGGCGCTGGATGACCATCTTGTCTTTGGACACGTCGATGGCCGTGTCGCGCTTAAACTCCTCGATCAGCCACTGCATGATCGCGTCGTCGACGTCGTCACCACCGAGGTGCGTGTCGCCGTTCGTCGCGATCACCTGGACCACGTTGTCGCCGACCTCGAGGATCGAGATATCGAAGGTACCGCCACCGAAGTCGTAGACGGCGATGAGCTCGTTTTCCTTCTTGTCGAGACCGTATGCGAGCGCCGCAGCGGTCGGCTCGTTGATGATGCGCTTGACGTCGAGGCCAGCGATCTTACCCGCGTCCTTGGTCGCCTGACGCTGAGCGTCATTGAAGTAAGCGGGAACCGTAATGACCGCTTCGGTGACAGGCTCGCCGAGGTAGTCCTCTGCGGCCTTCTTGAGCTTCATGAGAACCTTGGCGCTGATCTCCGGCGGGGCCATCTTCTTGCCGCGCACCTCGATCCAAGCGTCGCCGCTCGGCCCTTCCACCAGCTTGTAGGGGACCCGCGAGACCTCATTCTTCACCTCGTCGTAGCGATGTCCGATGAACCGCTTCGACGAGTAGATGGTGTTTTCGGGGTTCGTCACTGCCTGGCGCTTCGCGACAGTTCCGACGAGGACCTCTCCCTTGTCGTCGATAGCCACGACGGACGGCGTCGTTCGCGAGCCTTCCTCGTTGACGATAACTTTCGCTTCCTTGCCTTCCATCACAGCGACGACGCTGTTGGTGGTGCCGAGATCGATTCCGATGATCTTTGCCATGATGCTGCTCTTTTCTTGTCTGGAACTGGACCCGCCAGACTACGGGACGATTTTTTTGCGCGAGTGAGGCGTAGTCGGCCTCCCCTTAGATGACCTTCACGGACCGGCGATGGGGGAAGAAAGAGCAGCAATTTCTGCTACTTATTCCGGTCGGCCAATCCTTGCGGCAACATAATCACCCAAGCCTCTCGGTCAACCCGCGCTCGCCGTTTTCCCCTGCAACTTTCCGAGAAGAGGCCATTTCAAAGCACACTTTGGCTGAAAAGTCGCGAGCTCGATCGCGCTGCCCCTGGTTGACAGGCCCTGCCGACCCATTACCCTCCGGCGCCTCTCGGGGTCGTAGCTCAGCTGGGAGAGCGCCGCGTTCGCAATGCGGAGGTCAGGGGTTCGATCCCCCTCGGCTCCACCCGAAAATCCAAAGAATGGACTGACGAGCTCGCCGCTGCTCAGCGCTTCGCCCTGCGCGCGTGCCTTGCGCATCGGCTCAACGTTCATCTCTCCTGCCGCCGCGTCAACCGGTAGCTCATCGACCCCTCGCTCAGCTTCGCGCGGCTTCGATCAATTGTCGCTCCTTCGCGCTCGGATCGCTGACGCACTTCTGCGCTTACGAACTCTCTCTCCGATCGTCGGCGACCTCCGCTCGCGCTCTTCCCTGCGCTCCTCTCTTCACGAGGCGTCGCTTTTTTCACAAAGCTCTGCGCCCGCGAGCGTCCTCGAAAAGTGCCCTTTGGGCCCGCGCGTTTTCATAGAGTACTCACGAGAAAAGCTCGCCAGCTCGAAGGTTCCTCGCGTCCCTCCGAGCCTGCCCGCCTCTCCTTTCCGCCTTTCGATAGCACTTTCCGCGCCGCCTCGGAAAATCAGAGAACCAGGATAGACTTTCGGCCGTGGCTGAAGTTGGTATCGACGTACGTCTGGCTTGGGTGGGGCCTGACTTCGGACGAGGTTCTCTCGGCCGGCATCGTCTGCTTCTGGTCGCACCTCGTCAGCCCCTTGAGCGGAGTGCGATCCCGCGCGTCGGGCGCACCTTCGATGCAGACCTCACTCCTCAATACATCGACGGTTCGATGAAACATCAAACCTTCACCGACGTCGCTCGGCTCATCCTCGGTGGACCCGTTCCGAGGAACGAGTGTGAAGACTTCTGGCGCAGCGTCGCTTTTTCGAACTTGAAAGACCCCACGGGCGGCTCTCGCCTCGCGCCCGAGCTCACCGACGCCGATGCCGAAGAAGCGAAGAGCTTCGTCGAAGCGCGGCTCAAGGAGCTCAAACCGAAGACTCTCATCCTCTTCGATCTGACGTACGCCCAGGCCCTCGAAGAGAGAAACCTCGCGCGCGATCTCTCCTGGTCCGGCGTCCGTCTCGCCTTGCCTCATCCCGGCGCCCCCGGCTTCAACTTCCGAGAGCACACAGCCGCAACTCGAAAGGCCCTCAAACTCGGAGAGACCTCATGACATCCCCCGAGCCCGAAGAGAAAAAGCGCTGGCCCCTCGCGCTCGGCCTCGGTGTGGCAGCCGTCGCCGCATCTGTTTGGCTCACCCTTGCGCCGCCCGAGGTCCCCGACAGCGGCCTCGATTTCGTGCCGAGCGCCGAAGAGTCGGTCCGCATTGACCAGCTCCGAGCCCAAATCAACGCGAAGAATACGGCTTTCCGCGACGCCGACGTGCGCGATCCGGACAACGCCAAGCTCTTCACCTACATGGCGGCCACAAGCGACAATCCCCTGGTCGTGCACGCGGCGCTCGCTGCGATCGGCTCCGCCTACTCCTCGCGCTCAGAGACGAAAGCCGCGCCGGACGACGACCTGCAGCGGGTGCTCGTGCGACACATGAGCTCCCCCGACCCCAAGAGCGCTGAGCTGGCCTTCGCCGCCGCTCGCATTCCGCTCATGACCGAGGCTCCCCCCCCAGAGCTCATCGCTGCACTTGCCAGCCTGATCAACTCCGACTTGGAGCTCGTGCGCCGCTATCGAGCGCTCGAAACCCTGAACTTACTCCGACCCTCCCTTCGCAATGAGACGGCCCGCGCAGCCTTCTCGAAGAGCCTCGAGCGAAGTGAACCAGCCGTCGTCTCCCTGGCGCTTTTCGCGCTCTCCGAGAGCAAAGAGCCCCTCAGCGAAGCCCGAGACACGGAGCTGCTCGAGCTCGGTCAGAGAGTGAAGCCCCTCTTGTCCCATGAAAATCCGGGCGTCCGCGGCCGGGCGCTTCAGCTGCTCACCGAGATCCCGAGCCTCATGGAGCGGAGCGAGCTCGAATCCCGGGCCATCACAGCCCTCAGCGACCCTCACCCTTACGTCCGCGGCCAGGCCCTCGACACTCTCGCCGCGTCGACAAACCCAAACCTTGTCCGCTCCTTCCTTCCGCTCACGCGTGACATGGCCGAAGCTCGCTACGACATCGAAGCGGGCACGAACCTGAAAGGCGAGCCCCTCCTCCTGCCTCACGACATCCCCGGGCGCCGCCGCGTCGCCGAAGCGGCGCTCTTTGCATTGCGCTCCGTGCGCGCGAAAGCTGTTCAGAACGGAACCCTTCCGGAAGAGCCGGAGCTCGTGCTCGCCTTAGGAGCCGAGATGCCCTCAGAGGCCGCTCTCAAAACAGCAGCCGACGCAGCGGCCGCTTGGGCCGAAAAGGTCTTTCCTGGAGAAGGGGCCCCGGTCCATCACACCCAAAAGAGCCCAGCCGAGCCTTCACCCGTCCTCACCCCCTAAGCTGAGCTCCATCGCAGCCTCGCGTGCCCTCAACTGCGCTCCCGCTCCCCCTCCCCCGGACGCCCCCGCGCCTCGAGTGCACGCTGCGCCCACCCGCGCCAACCTGCTCTCAGCTGGCCCACCCGCGCCAACCTGCATTTTACCGCCTCCGGCTGCGCCCACCCGCGCCAACCTGCTCTCAGCTGAGCCCACCCGCGCCCGGCCTTCACTCACTCGAACACCGAACAAGTCTCACTGGTCGCCATGAGCCCAAATGGGCCGTGAACGAGCGTATTGCCCCAAGCTGTGAGGGAAGCGACATTGAACTCCTGGGTGATATCGAGGCTCCCGAGCCCGTCGCCGTTCCCCGACCAAGACCAGCCCATGTAACCGATGCCGAGGGACTCCGCGAACATCATGATGGTCCCTTCGTCGACCTCTTTGCCCGGTCCATGATCCGCTGCGAACTCTCCGACGACGAGGGGAGCCTCGTTGTTCTCGAGGAAGCGATTGAAATAGGAGGTCACGGTCTGAGCCGAGCCGTACACATCATACATATGGACCGAAAAGATCAGGTTCTTGTCCGGATCGGCGTCCCAGATGCGCTTTCCGCCGCCCTCGCGCATCACATTGCGCCAATCTTGGCCCCAGTGGGGGCCGTCGATCATGAGCGTGTGGTGAAGCCCCGCGCTCCTTAGCGCTTGCACCGCGGCCGCGTGACTCGGGGCCCAGATGTCGGGGCCGCTCGAGAGATCGTCGGGGCTCGTGTCGTTGCCGTTCGGTTCGTTGGCGATGTTGATGATCGCGTAGGCTTCTTGGCCCAAAAGAGCGCTCACGATTTCGCTCGCGGTCCAGTAGCTCGTGGCCTCCGCGAGGGGTACCGAACCCGCTTGTTCCGCGTAGCCCGTCATGTCGTGAACCTCGAGGACGACGATCAGCTTGTTCGCCTTCGCTGCAGCGAGAATCGAAGTGAGCTCGGCGCCGCTCGTCCGGGTCCAGCGAGCGCCTGTCGCCATGACGACGCGCACTGAGTTCGCGCCCACTTTCGCAATCGCGGCCAGGTCCGCACTCAGGCTACGCGAAGAAAACCAAGTGTACGGATAGTTCACCCCACGCAACACGAACTCCCGGCAGTTTTTGTCATAGAGCTTCCCGTTTCTCACAGAGAAGCCTTCTTTCCCTTCGCAGTCAGAGCCAAAGGCTCCTCCGCTCCCGGGCGCTCCTCCCGCGCTCGCTCCGCCGCTCACGCTCCCGCCCACACTTGCGCCCGACCCTCCCGCGCCGCTCTGGCCCCCCGCGGCAGGCGCTCCCCCTGAGCTCAGCGCACCGCCGCCGGCCCCCGGAGCGCCGCCCGCGCCCGGGGAAATCGCGACGCACTCTCCCTCGGCGCAAACGGATCCTTCACCACAGGCTCGACCACACTCGCCGCAGTGGAGAAGGTCCATCGTCAGGTCCGTACAGCCCGCACCACAGTCGACCCGTCCGCCGGAACAGGCGCATTGTCCGCTCGCGCAAAGCTGACCCGGCTCACAGACGACTCCACATTCCCCGCAGTGACTCGGATCGGTCGCGACCTCGACGCACGACGCGCCGCACCGGGTCAAACCCTGGTCGCAGGAAGCCTTGCAGGCGCTCCGTGAACAGACGAGCCCCCCGCCGCAGGTCACGTCGCAGCCCCCGCAGTGCGAGGGGTCGCTCTCGAGGTCCACGCAGCTTCCGCCACACTCGTGCCCGCGCAGACAGACGCAGGCCCCCTCGCGGCACTCTGCGCCCGCGTCACAAATGCTCCCGCAGCTCCCGCAGTTCCACACGTCCGTCTGAACGTCGATGCACTCTCCGCAGCTCCGCCGTCCCTCGGGACACGGCGCATCACCGGGACTACTCGCGCAACCGTCGAGCGCCACCGTCAGACAGAGTCCGAGACGCAGGGCTCGCATCCGGGAGGACAGAGACGACTCTACGAAGCGCTCAAACATCGAAGCGCAGCCTAAGAGAAACCGCTCGCTTTGCCGCGCGAAAGGTGATCAGGGCCCGCTTTTTCGATGCGCTTTTCCCATCAAGAGGGCGAAAGTTTCATCCGCGTCCGATGTGAACGATCACAAAAGCGCCGTGTTTTCGTCACCTGTCAGCTTCGCCGCTCGACGCCACTGAACCTGCCTCACCTGCCGTCCTGCCCTTCGGCGGTCGGCTCGTTCACCTTCGCCACGAGGCTCAAATACGCTCCGGCGTCGATCGCGGCGAGGGGTTTGCTGAAGTAGTACCCCTGGGCGAGCCTGCAGCCGATACTCCGGAGATAGTCCACCTGCGCTTGCGTTTCGACGCCTTCGACGACGCTGACGATGCCGAGTCTCTCCGCCATTTCGACCATGCTCTTACAGATGGCCGAGTCCGTCGGATCCGACGGGACTCGTTCGACGAGACTGCGATCGAGCTTGAGAGCTGTGATGGGGAGACGCGAGAGATAGGCGAGCGACGAATAGCCGGTTCCGAAGTCGTCGATCGAGATGCCGACGCCTTTTTCGTGGAGGCGGTTGAGGGTGTCGGTGACCTCCTGGTTCAATTCGAGGATGCTCGACTCGACGATTTCGAGGGTGAGGCTCGAGGGATCGAGCTCGTGACGCTTGAGTTCGTTCAAGATGTTGTCGGCGAGGCCGTGTCCGTGGAGGAGCGCGGGCGCGATATTGATCGAGACTTTGACGGGAAAACCGAGCTGGAGCTGCCAGGCGCGCGCTTGACGGCAGGCTTCCCCGAGCACCCAGTCGCTGATGGGCGCGATGAGCCCACAGGCCTCCGCTCGCGCAATGAACTGACCCGGTCCGACCAACCCCCGCATCGGATCTTGCCAGCGGATGAGCGCTTCGACGCCCGCGGCGCGCCCCGTCTTGAGGTCAACGAGAGGCTGGTAGTGCAAGACGAACTGAGACTCGCGGAGCGCGCGCCGGAGCGCCCCTTCGATGTTCAGTCGATCTTGGTGTTCGAGGCCGAGCTCACTCGTGAACACCGAGACGCGCCCTCCGCCGCGCGCCTTGGCGTCTTCGAGCGCCAGGTACGCGTCCGCGAGGAAGGTCTCTGCCGTCTCCTTCTGGGGCTCGGTGATCTTCACGCCAAAGCTCAGCGAGATCGCCTGGCTCGTGTGGCCGAAGGACGCGGGCATCAAGAGCCCTTCGCGGATCCGATCGACGATGCCCTTGGCCGCCGCTTCGTCGGGCACGTCCGTCAAAAGGAGCGCGAACTCGTCGCTGCCGAGCCGAGCTAAGGTGTCCGTATCCCGGAGCACTTCCGCCGCCCGCTGCGCGACCGTCTGGAGCACGAAATCACCGACTCCGAGCCCTCGCGTCTCATTGATCGCTTTCAGGCGATCGACGTTGATCAGGATGATCGTGAGTTTTCCTTGTTCTCGGCGGAGAGCCTGTTCGAGGCGGTCGACGAACAGAGAACGGTTCGGCAGACCCGTGAGCGGATCATGGGTGACGCGCTTGAGGAGCTCATTTTCGTTTGCCTTGCGCTCGGTGATGTCTGTCTGGGACCCTGCGGCGCGGATCGGACCCCGAGGCCCGCTCACGACAACTCCGCGACACTGGACCCAGACGATCTGATCGTCGCGATTCAGCATTCGGTATTCACAGCGAATGTTGCCGCCCTTCTCGCCCGCGCTGACGAGCACTGCACGCAGCATCGCGCGGTCATCGGGATGCGTCCGAGAGAGCCAAGCGTCGATCGTCGAAGGGAAGCTGTCGTCGTAACCGAGCATCTGCTTCCAGCGGAGCGAGAGGTAAAGGACACCGGCGGCGATATCCCAGTCCCAGATGCCGTCTTCAGCGCCCGAGACAGCGAGCTCATAACGCTCTTCGCTGCGACGGAGGGCGCGGTTGGCGATCTCGAGCTCAGCGGTGCGGGCCCGAACGTGCCGATCGAGGTCATTCGCGAGCTCTCGCAGCTCCGCTTCGACGCGCCGGTTCTCTTCAATCTGAGCCGCGAGCTCTCGGGTGCGCGCGCGCACGCCTGCTTCGAGCTCCCGCCGGTATTTTCGATTCCGATAGCGGAAAATACCGAAGCCGGACAGGCCGAGCGCCAAGGGTAAGAGCGCCCCGAGCACGCGAGCGAGCGTCGTCTCGTACCAGGCGGGCTCGACCACAAGGGCCGTACGCGCAACATGACTCGACCACTGTTGTCCCTGATAACGGGCGCGCACCTCAAAGGTGAACTGCCCCGCGGGCAGATTCGTATAGGTCACCGAACGGGCGCGCGTGACAGGAGACCAGCTATCGAAGCCCGCGAGGCGCGTCTGGAACTCGAGGAGCTCCGGATCGGAGAGCTCAACGGCGGAGTAGTTGAGCTGGACGGGAGCTCGACGGTCCTCGGCGCGCACCCTGCGCCCGCTCCCCTTGCGAGCTCGACCTCCAATACGCACGTGTTCGATGCGTGGCAGGGGCGCGCCCTTCGGGCCGTATTCCTCCTTCGGCTTCGTGCAGGAAAGTCCCGCTTCTGTCGCAAAACACAGGGTCCCATCGGAGAGCTCCGCGAGTCCCCCCGGACGCCAGGACACCACGAGACTCCTGAGGCCATCCCGCCGCATGAAGGCGCGCCCCGTGCAGGAGAGCGACCCTTCGCGCAGCGCTCGGAGGAGCTCCTGGCGCGGGATGCGATAGATGCCGTCGTCAGCGGAGACCCAGAGCGCGTCGTAGCGATCGAAAGCGAGGTGAACAGGAGAGCGACGCGGCGTGCAGCTTAAGTGCGCGAGGCTCTGGGCTCGGTCGTCCTCAATGAATCCGAGCCCTTCCCGCGTCCCGACCCAGATCCTTCCCTCCGCGTCTTCCGCGATGCCGTAAACCGTATCGCTCGGAAGCCCCTGTTCCCGTCGAAAGCGCCGGACCTCTTTTTTCTTCTCAACGCGCAAGAGCCCGCCACCGCCGCTCGAGATCCAAAGCCTTCCCCGTTTGTCGCGAAAGACGCGCTGGATGTGTTCGACAGGTTCCGGCAAATCAAAGGGAGAAAGGGCGCCTTTTTGGTAGGTGAAGAGGCGACTCTTTCCGTCCGGATCGGTCTGAGCGACGAGCGTCGAAGAGCGATCCGCAAAAGCCAAAGAGAAGGGGCCCGGCGCCCGCGCCGTCGCTGCTCGGCCGCTCTTCGGGATCTCCAGGAGCGAATCCGCCGCGAGCAGGAGGCCGCCTCCACGAGGCTCGGTCATGGACAGCATTCCTTGACCGCTCACAGTGCCCGGCGGCTCGAACCGTTCAAAAGCGCCCGGTCGCCCCCGATGGATGGCTCCTTCGACGTCGACCATCCACAGCGTTCCGTCCTCAGAGGGCTCAAGAGCGAGGATGTTTTGAGGGGTGAGCCCTTCCGCCTCGCCCCAAGTCACAAACGTTCCGTCGCGATATCTCTCGAGCCCCGCCCCCGTCCCGACCCAAATCGCCCCCCGTTCATCCTCGAGCAGCGCGCGAACGCCCGTCGAGATGCGCTGGACGAGCTCGAGGCGCCCGTTTTGCGCTCGGTAGAGGCCCGCTTCGGTTCCGATCCACAAGAGCCCATCTCGATCTTCGAGCATGACCTCGGGACGCAGGTTCCGAACGCGCTCGACGAACCTGCCGTCGTTTTTGCGCTCGAGAACACCGAAGGTCCCGCCAACGAGAAGACGTCCACTCGGCGTCAGCGCGAGCGAGCGCACCCCGCGCCCGGCGGGCAGAGGTACCGCTTCGAGTTCCGAAAGGTCAGCGGAGAGCTGAAACAGCGAATCGTCCCCGGCGATCCAGATCGGCCCGCTCTTGTGCCGCACGATGCGGTGAATATGAGCTGGGAGGCGCACGCGAGATCTTGGCTCGAGACGCGTGAAGCGGCCCTCTGCGAAAAGGAAGAGCCCTTCGCCGCCGGTTCCGACCAGAAGCCCGTGTGGCAGCGCGAGCAGCGAATAGACGAAGGGATGGCTCAGGCCCTCGGCCTCACTCCGGAGCGTCATCGCGCCCTCTTGGATCTCGAGGAGTCCTCCGGCCGCCGCCGAGAACAAGCTTCCCCGCGCTCCCTTCGCGAAATCCCTCACGTGCCCGAACACGTTCGTCTCAAGGACTCCGTCGGAGATCACCTCAAAGGTCTCACCATCGTACCTGAGCACGCAGCAGCTCATTCCGATCCAGAGCGAGCCGTCCTCCGCTTGGCGAAGGGAGAGGACCTGGCCGTCAGGGATCCCGTCGCGTACGCCGTAGGAATCGTGAGCCAGCTGACTCGGGAGACGCGCCGGGTCGAGGGCGACCGAAGGACTCGCCCAGAGCGCGGACACTACAAACCCAACCGTGAAGAGACGCCGGGGCGATCGAGACAGTCGGGAGCGCATAACCGGCCGTTCTACTGATGGGACGCGCCTGCGGCGCCGAGCGGGGAAACGCTCGGGCTCGTGATCGCGCAACACCGAAACCCGACGTCAGGGAGCGCGGCGTTGCGCCGGAGAGGCAGAGCGCTCAAACACTCAGGGGCAGCGTCCCCAAAGGAGCCGCCTCGGACAAAACAATACCCTCGTTCGTCACTCGCGCCTTCCATGGACTTCTCACAAGCATACTCCCATTCGCTCACGTTGCCCGTGAGCCCGCGCAAATGGTCGTAGCCTTGTCCCCGTACCTGGCAGCTCTGCTGAACACGAATGGTCGAGGTCAGAAGCGCCGGGGCGCACTCCGTCGACACTGAAACCGAGCAAGCGTTCGCGTAGGAGCTCTCGCGCGGATCGCGAGCCCGCTCATCGTCGAGTCCCACGTTTTTGTGCTCACCGAGGCTGCCGCACAAAGTCTTCCCTTGAGCTTGGCAATAAGCGAGAGCGTCACACCAATCAACGCACACCTGGGGATGGTCGTCGCAGTTTCCCTTACAGACGGAGCTCCGCTGCATGCAGGCGGCGTCGGGAACAAAACTCCCATTCCAAGCGCAAGCGCTCACCTGAAGCTCAATGCGCTCTTGGTCGTCGAGCTCCGAAGTCTCGATCAAGAAGGCCTCGTATTGTCCGCGCGTGACCTCGGTCGCGTCCATGCCGAGCGCAAAACAGCCCCGAGCGTCCGGAGAGCACTGGGCCGCGTTCCGCTCACACACTGAAAGCGTCTGCCACTCGAGGCGTGAGCTCGGGCAACTCCGCGACCGCAGCGCGCCGCCCCTAGCGTTGGAACACTCGTACTCTCCCGCAGCGCAGGTCGGCGGAGCGCAAGCGCCACCAAATTTCCCTCGCTCACAGAGCTCCGGTGTGGCGCAGATCTCCCCCTCGGGATCGACCAGGCCGTCCCCCTCTTCATTGCAGAAGACGAGGCGCGCTCCTTGGCACCAAGCCGTCTCCGGCTCGCACTCCGTCACCGTCCGCGCCCCCCCCCAGCCCGGCGCGCCCCCCCCCCCCCCCCCCCCCCCCCCCCCCCGCCCCCCCCCCCCCCCCCCCCCCCCCCCCCCCCCCCCCCCCCCCCCCCCCCGGCCCGCGCCCCCCCGCCCCGCCCCCAGTGCTCCCCGCCGGAGCCCCAGCGCTGCCCCCCCCCCCTGAGTCGCGCGCCGCAAACGGCCGCATCCCATAGAGCTCCTGACAAGCGACCGCGGACAGGACAAAAAAAACTCCGAGCACGCCCCGCCGCACTCAGAACTCTCCCCGGTACGTCACGAACCCACCCTGCGGCGTCACCGAGACCCGCGGCCAGCTTCGTACAGCCCCACTCTTCTCTTCGCCGCTCTGCATGAGCCACCACACGACACCTCCGGTCAGAGCGAGCGCTCCGATCGGCACCAAGATCGTACTCGTTGTGGCCAGCGTGTCCGCTTTGTTCCACTCGTTCATCGTCTCGTCACTGCATTCCTCATGGCTCGGGCAAAGCCCCTCGGCCGTGTCGTAGTGACCCTTCGCGACGAGCCCGAGGGCGAGTCCGACGCCAAGCGTCGCGACTCCCGAAGCCCCGAGGACCCAAGGACCGACCGAGCGCGCAGGCGGAGCCGGGGGCGGAGGCGGATCGGGCATTTTCGTCACAGGGACAAGAGCGGGAACTTGGACCCTGAGCGTTCCTTGCTCGACTTTCACCTGCGTCGTCCAGGTCACGTACCCGGGAGCGCTCGCGCTCACAGTCACCTCACCTGGATCGACCGGCACTCGCGTTCCATAAGCTGCGCGCCCGAGCGTCACCTCGCCGTAACGAATGACCTGCCCGGGAACGGGCTCTTTGACCTCAATGCGCAAAAAGCTCAGTCGCTCTTGTACGGCGCTCGCCCGAGCGGCCGCTTCTTCCCGCACCACGTCGGACACCGCCGTCTTGCGCGCTTCCTCGAACAGCGCCCAAGCGCTCGCGAGTTTCCCCTCCGCCTCACGACAATCTCCGAGGTTCAGGAGGGTACCGGCCGCAGGATCGAGCCTCTGGCTCTCTTCGAATTTCTCACAAGCTTCCGCCGTCTGCCCCGCGCGCCGAAGCTCAATGCCCTCTCGGAACAATACCTCAGCGGCCGCAGCGCCTCCGCCCTGGGCGAAGGCGTTGCTCACGAACGAGAGCACAAGGAGCGCACCTCCAAGGCGCAATCCCCCTCGGAAAAACCCTCTCCTTTTTGCGGGCCCAGGCGCACGGAGCTCCAGCCCGGACGACGGACGAGAGAGGGGCCCCGGTGCTGTTGCGATTCGTCCTAACACGGCACCGAGGCTCCTTATCACGCTCAGGCCGAAATTTCCTCGACCATACCGAGAGCCAGCTTGAAATAGCTGGCGCTGCTGTGCGCCGATCGCGAGCTCGAGCCGTACGCCATTGTCCTTAGGTGCGCTCCCGAGCCCGTGGTAAGGTTCCCCCCGGAAAAGGTATTGTGGAAGACCTGCTGGAGTCGGGACACGTCTTCGCCGGGCGCTATCGCGTCCAGCGACTCATTGCCCGCGGCGGCATGGGCGCGGTGTACGCGGCGGAACAACTCGCGACCGATTTGCCCGTTGCACTGAAGGTCCTCTATCCGCACATCCTCAGGTCCCCTGACTCGATCGAAAAGTTCCAGCTCGAGGCCAAAGTGGCCGGGCGCGTGAACAGTGAGCACATCGTCCGCGTCTTCGACGCCGGTTACGATCGAACGACGCGCCTCCCTTTCCTGGTCATGGAGCTCCTACGCGGACAGGAGCTGAAAAGTCTCGTCGACCGAGGCGGACCGCTGAGTCCCGAAGCCGTCGTCGAGTACATCCGCCAGGTCGCGAGCGGCCTCGAACGGGCCCATCGTCATATGAACCGCGACGGGCATCATAAACCCATCATTCACCGCGACCTCAAGCCCGAAAACCTCTTCCTCACGCGCCGCGAGAGCGGCGAGCCGGTCGTGAAGATTCTCGATTTCGGCCTGGCCAAGGTGCTCGGAGATTCCGCCCACGTCAGCCAGGACGTGAAAGGGACTCCCCTGTTCATGGCCTACGAACAGGCCGCAGGCGTCGAGCTCTGCCCCGAAACGGACATCTGGTCCCTCGGGCTCACGACCTTCTATCTCCTGACCGGGAGGAACTACTGGAAGACGGCATCGACGCCTCGCTCGAGCATGGCGTCGCTCTTCGGCGAGATCCTGACCTTGCCCCTCGTGACGCCGACGGAGCGGATCCGGGAGCTCGGCGCCGAACCGAATTGGCCGCCGGCCTTCGACGCCTGGTTTTTGCGCTGCCTCGACCGTGATCCGAAGATGCGGTTCCACAGCGCGAAGCTCGCGGCCGCTGAGCTCGCCCAGGCGCTCGGTGCACCGGCAGGCACTGGAACGACCAGCTCCGTCCCCGGACTCGCGCGCACCGTCGCCGGCACAAATCACCTCGGCGCCACGAGCCCCTCTGGAGATCTCCTGCGCCCGACCGGCTCCCGCACGCTGCCGAGCGGAACTCAGCTCAGCGACGAAAATCCCTCCTCCGATCCCGTCTCTTCCGAGGTTGAGCTGCCGATGCGCTGGGGAAGTCAGAGGCCGGAGAAGCGGCGCACCCGACCCCTCCCTGCCCTCCTCGGCGGTGTCGCTCTGATCGCGCTGTTCTGGCTCGGGTTCACAGGACTCGGTCCACCTCGTGCGCAGGGCCCCGATCCCGCCAGCGCGCACCCACAAACTGCTACTCCGGCTCCGACCGAAAGCGCTCAACCCGCGCCCGCACCCGCTCCGAAAGCGCCCCCAGCGGAAGCCGCTCTCGTTCCGAGCGTGAACGCCGAGCCCGCGCCTCGGCCCTCCGAGCCCCCCGCGAAAGAGGAAAAATCCGAGCGTCCTGTTCGCAAGAGTTCGCCGGTAGCGCCGAGCGCTGCCCCGCGTCAGCAGAAACCGAGCGAAACGCCGTCTCCTGAGACCGAGACGACGCCTCCGCCGGTCCCAGCTCCCTCGCGTCCCGCTCCCGATCCCTACTCGGAACGTTACAAGTAGGTCACAGCTCGGAACTGTCCGCGTTTCGCGAGCGCTGCGCCCTGAAAAACAGCGCGCTCGCTGGGAAGCGCTTCAGTTCTCTCGCGCCGGGCCGTCTGACCCTTGGGGGTGCGCAATTGAGGACCAGCCCGCAACTCCAAAACGGCCTCACGGGTCGCTGGGCTCTCCCCAAATGGTGAGAATTCAGGTAGAACCGCTCGCGCCCTTCGGACGAAGGGGAAGGAATCATGCGAAAATCGATTTTGGGCGCTTTGCTGCTTATGGGATGCACCTCCGGCGGAGCAGGCGGAGGCCTCGGCGGAGCAGGCGCGGATAACAGTGACGAGGCCTCGACCGGCGGCACCACGAGCGAAAGTTCCGACGGCGGAGGCTCCGGCGGGAGCGGGACCGGCGGCTCCGGGTCGACCTGCGTGAGCCCCGAGGAGATGACTCCTGTGGGTTGCGCCGAAGAGCGCCCCGATCTCGGCTCCTGTGTCCTCGTCGCGCGCGACGCAGACGGCGACGGTTTCCCCGGCGAGTGTGAGGTCCCCGACAGGCCCGGGGTGACCTTCCTTCGTCACCCGACCGATCCCTCGAAGGCCTGGGACTGCCGCGACGATCGCTCCAGTATTCATCCGGGAGCCTGGGATGGCCCGCCGATCCCCGGTCGCCCGAATCGGTGCAATGACGATCGCGACAACGACTGCTCGGGCATCGAAGACGATGGCGAGGCCGTGTACGAAGGAAAGACCTATACCTGCACCTGCAGCGAAAACGGCCCTCTCCTTCCCTGCGGAGAAACGCCCCAAGGAGAGAGCATCGTTTTCCCCGGCGGCTCGCCCCAGGGCGAGTGCAAATGGGGCGCGCGCATCTGTGATGATGGACGCTGGGAGGAGTGTAACGGGGCGGTCGGTCCCCGAAACGAGACCTGCGCGCAGTATCTCGCCCACCCGGACAAAGACTACGACTGCGACGGCACGCCCGCCTCTGAGGAGCTCGACGATCCCGAACACGGCGTCGTCGATACGCGCGTCTTCTATTGTGACGTGGACGGCGACGGACGGCTGGCTATCGATGAAGAATCAGTGCTCACGGTGCGCGCCTGCGCCCCGCCGACGACCGGCTGCGGCCCCGGAGACGCAGGGTCCTGGCTCGAAAGTCCCCAGTCTTCGGCCTTCGCCGACTGCGACGACGACGATCCCGACGTCGGCGGCCTGAACCAGGCCGAGGTCTGCGACGGCAAGGACAACGACTGCGACGGCTACGTCGACGAAGACATCCTCTTCGACAACCAGAACGCGACCTTCGATTGTGTGGGAGGAACTCCGGTCATTCTCTCCTGCTCCGCCGGAAAACTCTCCTGCGACGAGGACATCCTAGGCAACGGCTGCGAAACAAGCATCGACCTCAACCATTGTTATGATTGCGAGACGGCGTGCCATTTCGCTTGCAGCGCGATCACCGAGGAATGCGCCGAAGTGACGGCGCTGGCGCTAGGAAACGAGTTCTCATGCGTCAAGATGCAGGACGGCCGCGTCTCCTGCTTCGGCGAAGGGAGCAGTGGCCAGCTCGGAGACGGACAAAGCCTCGACAGCTCGACGCCCGTGCTCGTCCTCGACCTACAGGACCCGCAGCAAATCAAAGCAGGCGGAAGCCACATGTGCGCTATCGCCGAGGACTCCCGGGTCTTTTGCTGGGGAGAGGGAGCGGATGGTCAGGTTGGCACTGACGCCGGAGAAGATCTCCCGAAACCGAATACGACATTTGCGATCGACTTCGAGCTGCTCACAGGAGCCCCCGCAGAAAGCCTTGGTCTCGGAACAGCCCATAGTTGCGCGATCACTACGAATCATCAGCTTCAATGCTGGGGCCGGGGAACTAAGGGACAACTCGGCGACGGTGGAGAAGACTCTCGATCCGTGCCGATGGATGCCTATAAATTTGTCGACGAAGACTATCCGCCCTTCGACGATGCGGTCGAGGTGACTGCTGGCGATGAGCATACCTGCGCACGGACCACAGCGGGGCTCGTTTTTTGCGCTGGCGAATCCGCCGACGGCCGACTTGGGGTTTCATCTCCGTCCGAAGAACTGTTCTTCGAGCAGGTCTCGGATCTCACTGACGTGGCATCCGTGTCCGCCGGATGGAACCATACCTGCGCAGTCGAAGAGGGTAAGGTGTTCTGTTGGGGAAAGAACGATTGGGGACAGATCGGGAAGTATGGCGCACCTAGCTATGCGACACCCCAAGAAGTCGCAGGGATTAGTACGGCGGTCGTTGTTGCTTCAGGCGGAGCCTTCAGTTGCGCCCTCCTGCAGGATGCGACGATCTCCTGCTGGGGTGACAATACGGCGGGCCAACTTGGACCGCTCGGCCCCTCAGGCTCGTCACCGAGTCCTGTAGTCATTGATGGCCCAACTGATGTCGTCGAGATCGAGGCCGGCGGCGGCCATGTTTGTGCTCGTCGATCGAATAACCAAGTCTATTGTTGGGGAGCAAATCAATCGGGGCAGCTCGGCAGAGGGTCCCAGTCCACTGGCTCCGCCACCCCTAGCCCGCCCAGCCCGCTTTCGAATAGCCCGCTTTGACCCCTGAAGAGGCGAAGCGACGCTCCTCGAAAGCTTTTTTGAAGATGCAACTATTAGAGTGAGAGTGAGCAAAAGGAGAGCAGCATGTCGTTTTCGCAGGGTTGTCTATTCATCGAAGCGTTCGAGGCAAACGGAACCAAGGAATTCCGCAATGCGCAGAATGCGGGCACCCCGATCAGTTACATGAGTGGTGGCACGACGAGCTGGACAGGCGCCGGAGTCAAACTGCTCAGACAAGATGGCACGAACTTCAGTGTACCGAGCGGAGTGCTTCTGCCCGTCTTTCCTCTATCCGGATCTGGCAGCGCGGGCACAGTGACCATCAACATGACGAAACTCCTCGCGCTCTCCCAAACAAACTTCAACAAGGTTTGGGAAGCCTTCACTTGCAATGGCCTGCTTGAGTACCTGCAGTCGACTTCGCAAGGCACCAAACCAATCCGAGTCGCGCTCCGCGCGCTACGGTCTGCCAATTATTCGCTCACCTCCGGCACCCGGACCGCCTGCCCTAACTACGTTGCAGGCGTCACCTCCCCGAACTTCAACTTCACAGGAGAATCCGCGGGCAACTACGCGGCCGAGTTCGAAGTGCCGGAGCAGCCAACCGTGCCCACCACGTCGTTCGCCCCCGACGACTTTTCGATCCCGAACGGGAATCTCCCCTCCCCAGGGACCTATAACGATGCGGTGCTAGCCCTAACGCGTTCGTTCAGCACGGACAGCAGTGGGAACAACTGCAACCCTTATCAAGTACCTTCGAACCTGCCCTCCGTCCTCGTGGTTTCGTAGCTCGCCGCGTTCGGAGCAGCGCCGCAAGCGCTCGAGCGTATAGCTCTTGGGCGCCCGCTCGCGGGCCCTGCTCTCGAGTCTCCTCCGGGGGCGCGCCGTGCCCCCGGTCCTGCGCGAAGAGGTGCCGCTGAAGTCCCCGCCGGTCGCCAGTAGCTGTTGGCTTGGTGCATTATTTGCGTCTTTTCGTCCGTTGGAGCGCAGTTTTTGCGCCTGAAGGTTCCCAGAGCCCGCACATTCGGCGCTTGGGCCGGACCGCTCCCGCACCCCTAGCGCTCCCAGCCGCAGGATTTCCGCTCATCCGCGTCGAGCTGGGTAGGGTGCATTCCGTTGGCATACGGAGTGCTAACGGGGGGCCGGGGCCGCAAGGTGCGGTCTGCTCGAACATCTGCGGGAAGGGAATCAAAAGAATATGACCAACGCTGTAGCTCGCAAACTCGAAGGCAAAGTCGCCATTGTCACCGGAGGGACCGGCGGAATTGGCTTTGCGACGGCCCGTCGCCTGATCGACGAAGGAGCGCGAGTTCTCCTCGTCGATCGTTCGGAGGAAGCTCTCGCGGCGGCAGCCCGCGAGTTCGGAGAAAGCGCGGCTTGGTCGGCTGCGGATGTCTCGAGCGCCGAAGATGCGGCTCGCTATGTCCAAGAAGCTGTCAACAAGTTCGGCGGCGTGGATATCGTCTTCGCCAACGCGGGTATCGAAGGGGTCGTGAAGCCCCTGATCGAGACGAGCGTCGAAGATTTCGATCGCGTGCTCGCCGTCAATGTGCGCGGCGCCTGGCTTACGATCAAGCACAGCGTCCCCGAGCTCGTCAAAAGAGGCGGCGGCAGCATCATCATCACCTCCTCGGTCGCTGGCGTCGTCGGCTCGCCTGGGCTCTCGCCTTACGTCACGAGCAAACACGCTGTGATGGGCCTCGTGAAGTGCGCGGCGGTTGAGCTTGCTCCGCTCAATATCCGCGTCAACAGCGTGAACCCCGGGCCGATCGAGAACAGGATGATGCGCTCCATCGAAGAGCAGGCGAACCCGGGCGATCCGGGCGCGGTGAAGGGCGGATTTTTGTCGAAGATTCCTCTCGGTCGCTACGGGACGAACGAAGAGATCGCGAGCGTCGTTGCCTTCTTAGCGAGCTCCGACAGCGCTTACGTGACAGGCACAAGCGTCATCGCCGATGGCGGTTTCGTCGCCGGCTGAGAGAAGGAAGCGCGTTCGGCGCGACGTAGCTGCTCCATTGCCCTTGATCTCCGAGCGGCGCTGGGTTCCCCTTTCCGAAGGGGAGCCCAGCCATCCCCTCGGGAAGAGCAGAGATGTCCGAGCGCCAGTCCATCTGTCTCAATATGATCGTCAAGAACGAGGCGCGCGTGATCGAGCGTTGCCTGCGTTCAGTGCGCCCTTTCATCACGACCTGGGTGATTGTCGATACGGGTTCGACCGACGGAACCCAGGACCTCATCGGTCGCCTGCTCGCGGACGTGCCCGGCGAGCTCCATGAGCGCCCTTGGGTCAATTTTGGGCACAATCGAAGCGAAGCTCTCGCGCTCGCTCGTGACAAAGCTGACTACATTCTGCTCATTGATGCCGACGAAGTGCTCGAATGCCAGCCCGACTTTCGACTGCCGCGGCTCACCAAAGATCTCTACCGCACCAAACACTTCTCGGGCAAAAGCTCGACGACCTTCTTCCGCCCTCAGCTTCTGCGCGGAAACATGCCCTTCCGCTACGAAGGGGTTCTCCACGAATACGTCGAGTGTGACCTTCCCTACGAGTCAGCGGAACTCTCGGGACTCGGCTGTCGCGGGATGTTCGACGGAGCGCGCAACACGGACCCTCGAGCAAAATACGAGGCGGACGCGCGGCTCCTCGAAGAGGCGCTCAAGAAAGAGCCCGGCAATCACCGTTACGCTTTTTACCTCGCCCAGAGCTACCGCGACGCGGGCATGGGCAAGAAGGCTCTCGAAGCTTATGAGAAGCGCGCCAAGATGGGCGGGTGGGCGGAAGAGGTCTATTACTCCCTCCACCAGATCGCTCTTCTCCTCGAAGTGGAGGGCGAATCTCGAGCGAACGTCACCGCCGCCTACCTTCGGGCCTTTGAAGCGCGACCGACCCGCGCCGAACCTCTGACCGAGCTCGCGCGCCTCTATCGTCAAGCCAGCAGCTACGCCACAGCCCACCTCTTCGCCGAACGCGCCACGCGCATCAAAAAGCCCGACGATATCTTGTTCCTCGACGAGAGCGTCTACGCCTGGCGCGCTCTCGATGAGCTCAGCATCGCCTCCTATTACATCGGCGACTATCGGGCCTCCGCCGCCCTCGCCGAGCGCTTGCTCGCCGAAGGAAGTCTCCCCGAAAAGCAGCGCCCCCGCGTCATCGAGAACCTGAACTTCGCTCGGAAAAAGCTCGCATTGCTCGGCGCGGACGACGAGGGCTCGTCGGGAAGAACGCGAAGCTCCCCTTGAAAGGCGCCCCCTCTCGAAGACGGGGGACGACGTCTCGCTCGGTTCTCAAAGGCGAACCCGGCGCCAGCGCGCGAAGATGCGCGAGTCGACCTCCCCGACGGGAGCGAACAGACTCAGAACGGCCGCAGGAGGCTGCGCCGTTTCTTGCGCACGTGAATGCCCTGAAGCGACACCGCCAGCTTCACCTTCTGGGCGAGGGGGCCGAGCCGGAGATAGGTAGACGCTTGGGGATCGTCCTCGGCGTGGAGAACGTACGCCGAATCGACCACGTCACTCAGGGCGCGATGGTCGACGGCGGTCAAACGACTCGGCGCGATCAAGAGGATCACGCTGTAGCTATGGCGCAGGGTCGCGATGACACTGGCGAACTGATCGGACCAGAGCAGGCCCGGGGTGCGCAGGCGCCCCTCGAACAGCGCATCGAAGCCGAGCCCAGGGTTCGTCAGGATCAAGTTCGACGCAGAAGCGCTCCAGGCTCGCGCGTGGAGCTGTTCGGAGAAACCGCGACCGCGCGGCAGCGTCACGCCGAGAGTCTGAGCCAGGCCGGGCGACTCGAAATCCGTCTCGACCAGCACGACCTCCCCCGGCATCACCTGGCCGAGCTTTCGCGCGATCGCCACGGCGGAAGCGTAGAGGCTATCGCGGGACTCCTTGGGAGCTCCGAGCAGCGCAACTTCCGCTTCCGTCGCGCAACTTTGACCAATGTCCTCACAAATCGCGAGCAGGTCCGGATGAAGCGCGGTGCTCACGTGAGACCCGGCGCGGATCGACTCGACGTCAAACAGGCGCACCGACGAGCGACGAGCGTCCGCGGGAGGAACCGTGGCGCGTTCTGTCTTTGGGCTGTCCGGAGGAAAGGTCGAACCCGTCCTCGGATGCACAGAAGGTCCAGCGCCGCCCTCAAAGCCCTGGGTCGGACCCGGAGGGTAGGAAGTTCCCGGACGCGCCGGCGGCGGGGTTCCGCGAATCGTGCCCGGCGCGAAGTCTTCCTTCTGTTCGAGGAAGTCACGCAGCGGCGCAGAACCGAGCGAAAGGGTCGTCTTGAAATCGTTATGGCGCTGGGCAGGGGCGCGAGGCGCCTGACCCATGCCCCCCACGGTCGATCCCTTCCACGCGTCAGGAGCGACGGAGACGACCCGCGTCGGACTCGGCTTCGGCACAGGAGAAGGAGCGGCCGGCGGAGGAGAAGGAGTCGCCCCCGGCGCGGGAGAAGGAGCAACCTCAGGCGGAGACACCGACTCACCTTGCGTCACCATCGCTTCCTGAGGAACACGGGAAGGGCCAGGGATCTCGACGGGTGCTGCGTCCACCGTGGCACCAAGAGCGGCGTCCGATGGTTTGGGAGGCCTCGATGAGAGGGAGTAGCGTCCAGCCCCACCCGGAAGCGGTCCCTTCGACCCGTACAGTGGTTTGCGTGGCTTCTCGTCGGTCATCGCGGCTCGCCCGAAACTGGGACCATAGGGGAAATGTCTAGACCCCCGCAACAACCCCAATAGCACGCATATTTTCCTCTGGAACTAAATAAGTGTGTGTGGGGGTGGGGGTGAAGTTGGGCCGAAATCGACCGTTTTCTTGACCGAGAGGACTTCTGACGTCTCGATAAAGAGAGCGACGCCGCAGCATGTCGGGCCCGCCTTTGACCAATAAGGAGCACAGAATGAAGAGGAATTCGGTCGAACAAAATCTCGGATATGCCTGGGCGCTCGGCGCCACGGCTTGGCTCCTCTTGGTCGGCGTCGCCGCCATCGTCGTCCCCGTCGGACTGCTCTTTGGTGAAGAGGCCGGTCGCTACGCCCTCATCGGTGTCGCCTCCGTCTCCCTGGCGATGACCTGGCTCTTCGCCGAGGCCGTTCACGCGCTCAAAGTCGATAGCGGCGAGATGGCCGCGGCTCCGATCAGCAGCGCCATCACCTCCCGCCCTTCACGCTAAACCGCAAGAAAGGCGATTGTAGGTCGCAATTGGGCGTCCCTCAGGGGGCGCTCGATCCCCCGAGCGGGGCCGTCTATAGTCGGGCCCATGCGCGTACTCGTCACCGGCGGAGCTGGTTACATTGGTTCTCATGCCCTTCGGGCTCTCCTGCGGGCCGGGCACACGCCCGTCGCTTACGACAACCTGAGCCGGGGACACCGGGCTGCCGTTCCGAAAGACGTCCCGCTCATCGAAGCCGACATCCGCGACACGGACGTCCTCACCGCCGCGCTCAAAGACAACAGCATCGATTGTGTGATGCATTTCGCGGCCTTCGCCTACGTAGGCGAGTCCGTAGAGGTCCCGCTCCTCTACTATAACAATAACTCCCGTGGGACCTTGAGCGTCCTCGAAGCCATCGACCGAGCGCGCACTCCGCGCCTCGTCTTCTCGAGCACCTGCGCCACCTACGGCAATCCTCCCCAGAACCCGATCATCGAGACCACGGTCCAGCGTCCGATCAATCCCTACGGGATGTCGAAGCTGGTCTCGGAATACATGATCTCGGACTACGCCGCCTCCCGCCCGGACTTCTCCTACGCGGCTCTCCGCTACTTCAACGTGGCTGGCTCCTCGTTCGACGGCGAAATCGGCGAGGACCACGATCCCGAAACACACCTCATCCCGGTCATTCTCCAGGCCGCTCTCGGTCGCCGCGAGAAGGTCACTGTCTTCGGTGACGACTATCCGACCCCCGACGGCACCTGCATCCGCGACTACATCCACGTCGAAGACCTCGTCTCGGCCCATGTGCGCGTGATGGAGGCCCTAAAGCCCTCCGATCGCCGCATCTACAACCTCGGCATCGGCCGCGGCCACAGCGTCCGCGAGATCATCGACGCTGCACGCCGCGTTACCGGCGTTGATTTTAAGGTCGAAATCGGGCCCCGCCGCGCGGGAGATCCGGCCAGCCTGTATTCCGATCCCTCTCGCATCCACGAGGAGCTCGGCTGGCGCGCGCAGCACACGGACATCGAAGAGACGATCCGCTCGGCCTACCAGTGGTTTTCGAAGAACCCGAACGGCTACGGCGACGCTCGCTAAAGTCCTCCCCTCCCCGAGCCATTTTCTAGGCTCTTCAAGGGAGGGCGAACCGCAGCATTTGCGTTCGCCCAAAATGCTGACAAGAAGCGCCCGCGGCCCCGAAACTCAAGGCTTATTGAGCTCGGGGTTGCGACGTCATTGGTGGTGTAGAGCCGCAAACTCGGCTACCGTTCTCGCTGGAGAGCGCGTTCGGACACCTCTGCTCTTCCGCCCAGTTCTCCCCCTCCTCCATGCAACTTCAGCCCGGTTCAGTCATCGACGACAAATACGAGATCGTCCGTCTCATCGGAGAAGGGGGCATGGGGGCGGTCTTCGAGGGGCGCAACCGACTCATTGAACGCAGAGTCGCGATCAAGGTGCTCCACGCTTCGGCCCGCGCGGCGGAAGGTGTTGTGGAGCGCTTTGAGCGCGAGGCGCGCGCCGCAGGGCGCATTGGTGGCGACCACGTGCTGGAGGTGCTCGACCTCGGATCGCTGCCGAGCGGTGACCGTTACATGGTCATGGAGTACCTGGACGGGGAAACCCTCGCCCAAAGGATCTCGCGCCTCGGGCGCATGACCTGTGAACAGTTCTTTCCGATCCTGCGCCAGGCGCTGGTCGGGCTCTCTACGGTCCACGCGGCGGGCATCGTGCACCGCGATCTGAAGCCCGATAACCTTTTCATCATGAATGAGAAGGCGGGGCGGCGCGACTTCCTCAAGATCATCGACTTCGGTGTCTCGAAGTTCGGCGTGACGGGCGGCGACATGAGCATGACCCGCACCGGCTCGGTCATGGGCACGCCTTATTACATGTCTCCCGAGCAGGCGAAGGGCTCCTCCCAGGTCAATCACCAGTCCGATCTTTATTCGATGGGCGTGATTACCTTCGAAGCGCTCACCGGTGCTGTTCCCTTCGACGGAACTTCTTTCAACGATCTCATGTTCAAGATCGTCTTGAACGAGATGCCCGCTCTCGAACAGCTCGTTCCCGGCATCGATCCCGCCTTTTCAGCCATCGTGCGCCGCGCCACAGCGAAGGACCTGAGCCATCGCTACCAGACCGCCGCCGAGTTCCTCGCGGACGTCGACGCCTGGGCCAAGAAGCGCGGCCTGCGCTTCAGCGGAACCCAGTCCTTGAACCCGACTGCTGGCACGGTCCTCTCTCCGCCGATCAACGCTGTCCCCTCTCAGGTCAAGAACCTCTCCACGAAGTCCGAGTGGAGTCGGACGCGCTCCGATTCCTCCGCGCGCAAGTCGAAGACCGTTCCGATCGTCATCGGCGGCGCCGTGGCCCTCGCCGTAGCGGCCGGCGCGGCCTTTTTGGTCCGCGGCGAGCCCGCCGAACAACCTCAGCTCGAACCCGCGGCGGTCTCCGCTTCGACTCCCCTCGACCCGCCGAAAGTCGAGGTCACCCCCGAACCGCCGGCAGCGGCTCCCGAAAAAGCGCCCGAGCCCGCTCCCGAAAAGGCCGCATCCGCGCCGGAACCTGAGCCTGCTCCCGAAAAAGCCGCCCCCGCCTCGCCTTCCTCGAAAGCGACTTCGACCAAGCGCACCACCGCCGCCAAGACAACCACTGCTTCGTCCAAGCCGGCCGTGACGTCCGCTGACGCTTCCCGCGCCATGCTAGAGCCGCCGCCCCCGGTAGCTCCCGTCGAGAAGAAAGCGGAGCCCGCTCCGAAACCGGCATCTCCCGCCAAATCGTCGACCTCCGCTGGGCGCGACTTCGGCTACTGAAAGCTTTTCGAGCATGGCTCGCCCCTGGCTCGCGCGATTTTGGGTTCAGCTCGGCATCGCAGGCTCAGTCATCGCGGGCGGGGTCGGGCTCCTTCTCAGCCAGCGAGGGGACGGGCTGAGCTCTTCCCTCCGTGAGGCAAATTCTTTTCTGCGTGAGGCGAGGCCTGCTCTCGGCAGAGCGCTCCCCGAGCTCCGGCTCAGCCTGGAAGAAAAAGGGCTCACACGAACCTTGAAGGAACTTGAAGCGCGCTGCACGGGCGACAGTCCTCCCCTGGGCTGTCTTCGACAGGCTGTGCGCGCGGCACTCGACTTGGATCAACCGAGGCGAGCGCTCGATTTATTGGGGAGCTCGGGTGCGGGCACGGCTGAGCTGGATGGAGAGCGCGCTGAAGCGCTCGCTCGTGAGGGGAAGGTGAGCGAGGCGGAAGCGGTACGGAAGAAGATGGGCTCTCGCGCAGACTCAGATCCCTTTGCGGCCTACGCCGCCGCCCACGCTGCGTACCTCGCGGACCAGAGGGCCGAGGCGAGAGGCCACGCGGAGCGGGCGGCTTCCCTCGGACGCGGCGGGCCCGCTCATGTGCTCTTGACCCTGCTCGCCTTCCGGAGCAGAGACTGGGTGCGAGCGCGCCAGGCCACCGAAGCGGCGCTCGCACTCGAGCCGGAGAGCGTCGACGCTCTCTACAATCGCGCTCTCATCGACCAGCACGAGGGGCGCTACCACGCGGCGCGGGAGGGTTTCCTCGAAGTACTCAGGCGCGCCCCGGGCCGCGGGGACGCTCGCTACAATCTGGCTTTACTCACGAGCGACGCGGGGGCCGAGGCCGAGGCTCAGCATCACCTCAAGAAGTTGCGAGGTTTGCTCGGAGAGGACGATCCGAGGGTTCAGGCGCTCGCGCGGCGGGTGAATTCTGGGGCCGGAGAGGCGCGAGCGGGCGCCCGGGCCGCCTCGGCCCGGGCGGAGAGTCAAGGCCCGTGATTTTCCGCGGGGGCCATGGTAGCCGGGAGACAGCATGAGCTTGGTTGGGATGATGTCGAGGGCCACATGGGCGGGGATCTTCGCGAGCGTGAGTTTGACCCTCGTGAGCCCGAGCTGGGCCCAGACGGACGATCAGATCGCGGCAGCGCGCGCGGCCGCGGACGCTGGAGCAAACTCCTTCGAAGCGGGCAACTGGGAGAAGGCGATCGGCTACTTCGAGCGAGCCGAGGCGCTCGTCCACAGCCCGGTCCACCTCTGGTACATCGCCCAGGCTTCCGCGAAACTCGGACGACTCGTTGTTGCCAAAGAGCGCTGCGTGAAGGTGCGCCGGGAGGGGCTTCCCGAAGGCGCGAGCAGCGGACGCATCGCGGCTTACGAAGGCTGTGAGTCGCTGATTCGAGAGATTGAAGGACGCCTCGCCTCTCTCACCATCGAGGTCAGCGGGCTGCCCGACGATGCCGAGTTCGAGGTCCTACGCAACGGGGCGAAGGTACCCTCCGCGATCGTCGGCGTGCCTGCTCCGATCGATCCGGGAACCTATACCTTGGCCGGCCGGGCCAACGGTTTCAAAGCGGACGAGCTCAAGGTTCACCTCTCCGAGTCCGAGCGAAAGCTGGTGACTTTGCGCTTCATCAGTGACCCGACGGCCTCTCTGACGCCGGAAACGACCTCCGGAAGCGAGACGAAACCGGCTCCGGCGGCGGCGACCGCTCCCGTCGACTCCCGCCGTGGTGGTTTCCGCGCCGGCCCGCCCATCGGCTCCTATTTGGCCTGGGTCATTGGCGCTGGCGCCATTGGCGCGGGCATCGGCATGGGCGTTCACTCGATCGGTCTCGGGAACCAATTGGATGACATTTGCATGGGTAGCCGCACCAACTGCCGGAAGGACGTTTACGAGCTGTCTACTACCCAGAAGGTCGAGAGCGACCGGCGCACCTTCGAGATCCTCTCGGTCGTCGGTTACGGCGTCGGCGGCGCGGCGATTCTGACGGGCTTTGCGATCTGGGCTTTCCACCCTGCGCCCACCCCGATCGCCAAGATCGATCATTTCGAGGTCCATCCGATCATCGGCATGGGCCGGCTCGATCTCGTCGGAACCTTCTGAAGCGGCTGCCCGACTTCTCGAGCGCTCTTCAAATCGACTCGCCAGGTCTCGCAACAGACCGGAGAGCGGCGCCGCGGCCCGGACGAGGGTGCGGCGTGATTCTTCGGTGAATCATTTGTGGCTGTTGCGGAGCGCCAGCCAGACGAACTTCGGGTCGCGCACAAGGTACCGCTTCGCCAAGCGCCGCGGCTCGCGGAACAAACGATAGGCCCACTCGAGGCCGATCTTCGAGATCCACTCAGGAGCACGGGGCATCGTTCCCGCCGCAAAATCAATAGCCGCGCCGACGCAGACAAGCACAGCCGGCGCCACGTCATCCCGCACCCGCGCCGAGAAGAGCTCACTCTTCGGCGCGCCACAGGCGACAAAGACGACAGCCGCCCGCGAGGCACGAATGCGCGCGAGCCAGGCCTCTTCGTCCTCGAGGAATCCGAGCGGACTCATGCGCGGCGCGCCGAGGCCAGCGACAATCAGCCCCGGATGACGCTCGCGCAGCTTCTCTGCCGCAAGCTCAGCAACCCCCGGTCCTCCTCCGAGCAAAAAGATCGGCAGACGCTTTTCAGCCAAAGCGTGCACGAGGGGCTCGAACAGGTCAGACCCGCTCACCTTGGCCGGCAGGCCGAGACCGAGCAGGCGACTCAGCCAGAACACCGGTGTCCCGTCGACGAGCGACAAGCTCACGTTCTTGTAGGCGAGCATGAACTCGGGGTTCTCGTGGGCGACCACAATATGGTCCGCGTTCGGGGTGAACACCGTGCCCCCCTGTCCCTCCGCGACGATCTCGAGGACCCGCTCGACGGCACCGTCGAGCGTCACGGGATCCATGGGTAGTCCTGCCATCGTGGGCCGTCTGCGAGACATACGTATCGACGCCCACTTTCCTCGAACTCCCGCGGAAGAACAAGGACCAAGACCTCCGGTCAGGCCTCTGGTATAAAGGCGCCTGTGACACAGCCGTGGGTTTCGCTCCTCCTCACCTGCTCCGCGTGCTTGGTGAGTGCCCCGGCATGGATCTTCTCGGGCGAGGTCTTTCTCGGGGTTTGGCCGAGTCGCGCTCGCCCCCGCCGCGCAAAAGACACGGTTCGCACCGCCGTCATCATCCCGGCCCACAACGAGTCCCTCGGCATCGCCGAGACCGTTCTCCACATCAAAGAACAGCTTCATCCCGCCGATCGCCTGATCGTCATCGCCGATAACTGCACGGACGACACGGCGGAGAAGGCTCTCGCCGCTGGCGCGGAGGTCCTCGAGCGGGTGAACCCGAACGAACGGGGAAAAGGTTATGCGCTCAGTTATGCGGCGGTCGAGCTCGGGCGCGATCCGCCGGACGTCGTGCTGATCATGGACGCGGATTGCCGCGTGCGGAGCGGCGATCTCTTGGCCCTTTCGACCCTGGCCCACGAGAAAAATCGCCCCGTGCAGGCCGTGTACCTTATGGAACGACCCCGCTCGGGAGGGGCGCTCTCGGGCATCAGCGCCTTCGCGTTCCTGGTCCGGAACTGGGTGCGCCCGCTCGGCCTGAAGCGGCTCGGCTTTCCCTGTTTACTGACGGGCACGGGCATGGCCTTCCCTTGGCAATTGTTCCGGGACGCTCCCGCGACCCATGGGTTTTTGGTCGAAGACCTGCTCATGGGTCATGAGCTCGCGCTGCTCGGCGCTCCGCCTTTGCTCGACGAGGCCATCTTCGTCGATAGCTTCCTCCCTGAAGCAGATGCCGCGAGCTTCAAGCAAAGGCGCCGCTGGGAACACGGACAGCTCTCCGTGCTCAAGAGCGTCGCCCCTCGCCTGTTCGGCGCGGGTCTCCTCCGCTTCGACCCGGGCCTGCTCGCGCTCGCCCTCGACGCGACCGTGCCTCCCCTCGCGCTGCTTGTGGTGCTCGAGCTGGTCTCCTTGGTGGTCATGCTCGGCATCTGGCTCCTCGGCGGACCCATCGAGCCGCTCCTGATCGCCCTCGGAACCTTCGTCGTCCTCACGCTCGCGGTGCTCGCCGCTTGGGTCGCCCGCGGCCGCTCCCTGCTCACCCCCCGGGAGCTCCTCTCGATCCCCGGCTACATCCTCTGGAAAATCCCCCTCTACAAGACGTTCGTTCGCTCCGGCGCTCACACGGAGTGGGAGCGGACGGACCGCTCCTGATCTTCGTCCGCCACTGGGAGCGGATGGGCCGCTCCTTTTCTTCGTCCGTCCAATGAGGGGGCCGGAGCGACTTAGTCGCTCCCGCCCACTGCGCTTCAAGGACTCAAGCAGCCGGAGACTCTTCGCTCAGACGCACCTGAGCGAGCACCGGGATGCCGAGGATCTTTGCCTGCCAGGGCGCGAGCATCTTGCCGCTCATGAGCTCGAGGAGCGCGCCCGCGAGAAGCCCGAACAGGGCCCCCACCACGATAGACCCGATCGCGATCATGAGCGGCATCATCGGCTTGAGCGGTTGAATCGGAGCTTCGGGCTCCTGAGTGACCTGGTAGCGATACTTGAAGGAAGTCTCGGCGGTGCCGATCTCGATCTTGGTGCGTTCGATGCGCTCGTTCAGCTCATTGTAGGCCATGATGGCCATGGAGAGCTTCGCCTGCTCGGCGGAGAGCTCCGCCGAGTCGACGCGAACGGTGCCCTGGGGCGCCGCCGGTCCAGGAGACGAGTCTTTCGACGAACCGTCGAGCGTCCGCCGGACCACCTTCTCAGAGGGGCGAGACATCTGCTCGATGGCAGCGACCAGCTTCGCTTCCTCGGCCTTGAGGTCCTCGAGTCCAGGCGGAGGACTCTGGGCTTCGCGGATGCGGTTCTCCTGGTTGATCACCAAAGGATGCTTCGGGCCATACTGGGACGAAAGGTCGCTCAGCTGGACTTTGAGCTCATTCAACCGACGCTGCCAGGGATCGTGCAGAGCGCGGATTTCCTGCCGCACCTTCTCGAGCCGGACCATCGTCTGGGGATCGACGACGCCCTCTTCTTTCACCGTGGCGACGACAACCTTCGGACCGCTCGTTTCTCCGGGAGCCGCAGCCGCAGCTTTCGGCCCCGGATCCACCTTCTTCCAGCCCACCTGCTCGACTCGAGCCAAGCCTTTTTCAACGTCTCGGGCGGCGCGCTTTTCCTGCTCCTCCAAGATCGCGAGGACCTCTTTGAAGACGGCGACTTCCTCGTCCAAGCGCTCAGCCAAAAAGCGCTTCATCGCTACATCGGCCAGACGGTAGGCAGTGTCAGGGTCGGTCCAGGTCGCCGCAATCGTGACAAGGCCCGTTTGCTGCTCCGCCTCGATCGTAATGCGCTTCGAGATGGTCCCCATGAGGGCACGCGTCCGCTGCTCTGGCTTCAGCTTGCGGAGATCTCCGGAAATCTTGTCCTTCCACTTCAGGAGAGTCGGACGACGCTCAAAGTGTAAGCGCTCGATGTCCGAGTCCATGACGATGCCCCGAATGTTCTCGGCGCGGAAGAACTTGTCCTGAATACCGACGAGCTCGTTGCCCCGGAACGGCAGTGGGCCATTTTCGAGCACGCGCGAACGGATCCCTTCCGGGTGCACGAGGATTTGGGCCTGAGTCTCGAACTTGAGCGGGATCATGCGGGAGAGCCACACGCCCGGGACGCTCAGAGCCAGAAACACCGCAATCGCAACCGGCAAGTGCCGCCGGGCGCACTCCACGACGAAGCGAGCGATCTCCAGGGGATCGATGCCTATCCCTTTCGATTCCCCTTCTTCGTCTTCTAGCTCTTCTTCTCTCGCCAAACCGTGCTCCCGATCCTGAGGTCCGGGAAGTGGACCTCGTCCGGGTCCTATACTCCCAAATCCTGCTCAAGGGACAACCTAAAAGGCCCAGGCCCTCCTCAACTCCCCGACAGACTCTCAGCCGAACCGGCGGCCGAGACCCTCTCGAAATCGCCCATCGTGGGAACACAGGGTGCCAGTGCTTCCGCCCGCCCCCAACCGACTCATGGGGACCGGCCGGGCCGCCTTGACCCCAAGGGGGCCCGCTCGCCAATCGGGCGGGACCCATGTTATGCGTGGCCGTCCGATGAGTCTCCGATTTTTGCCACTCGTCCTCGTAGCCTGGATCGCCTTCACCGGTTGCCGGGGCCCGGGAATCTACGTCGATGCGCGGGATTATATCGCCAAACATCCCCCCATGCCGGCCAAAGCCGACCGCATTCGCGTAGGAGACGTCCTGAACGTTCAGGTGTTCGGCGAACCCACGCTCTCGATGCCGCAAGTGGCAGTGCGCCCCCACGGAGCGATCAGCCTACCGCTGCTCGGCGAGCAGCCCGCAGCAGGACTCACGCCAGACGAGCTCGCCAAGCGCCTGAGCCGAGCTCTCGACGCGTACCTCAAGGACGCGCGCGTCACAGTCATCCTCGTCTCCTCCACCGTCGTCGTGCACGTCATCGGTGAGGTGAGCAGCGCAGGCAAGCGCGAGTTCCCGCGTCCGGTGCCGATCTTGGACGTGCTCGCCGAATCAGGCGGCCTGACCCAATACGCGAACCGCAAGGGCATTTATCTCCTGCGCGGTAGTGATCGGATTCGCTTCGACTACTACGACTTGATCCGAGGTTCGGCCTCGGTGCGGAACTTCCTCGTGGAGTCCGGTGACGTGCTCGTCGTCGAGTGATCCCTCGCTCCGAGGGAGCATGACCTCTCAGCCCGCGACTCTCACCAAGCTCGAATACCTCGATGGCCTTCGGGGGCTCGCCGCGCTCTACGTCGTCCTGTTTCACGCCATTCTCGGCTTTCGACACGAGCCCGAGGATGTGCTCACAAAGGTCCTGCTGCGGCTGTTCTGCTTCGGCCATGAGGCCGTCGCCGTATTCATCGTGCTGTCCGGCTATTGTCTGACGCTCTCGGCAACCCGCGGCGGCAAGCGACCCTTCCAAGTCGAGTTTTTTCCGTTCCTCCGGCGGCGCGCGCGCCGCATCTTGCCCCCCTATTTCGTAGCGCTCTGTGGCTCGCTGCTCTTGATTGCGCTCGTCCCTGCGCTCGGCGTAGGCAAGCTCACCGGCTCGATTTGGCAAGATAGCCATCCTGCCTTCAGCAGAGCTTCCCTCGTCACTCACTTCCTCCTCATCCACAACTGGTTCCCGGAGACAGTTCACACCATCAACGGTCCCCTCTGGAGTGTAGCGACGGAGTGGCAGATCTATCTCCTGCTCCCGACGGTATTTGTCCCGGTCTATCGCCGCAGAGGGGCGCTCGGCATGATCGCTGTCGCCGCTGCGCTCGGATACGGCGCGCTCGCATTCTGGCCAGAGTGGAGTCGCACGGCCATCAGCTGGTACACGGTTCTTTTCGCGGTAGGCTCTGCAGGAGCGCTCCTGCACGTCGGGCCCCAAGGTGACACGGTACGGAGGCTGCGCCGTCTCCCCTGGAACCTCATCGCCAGCGCATTCACTGTCCTCCTCGCGCTCTGCGGACTCGGGGCAGCATCCATTTGGTTCCGCTACCAGCCCATGACGGACCTGCTCGTCGGCCTGTGTACGGCGGCTGTTCTCATCGCGGCAGCGGAAGGGAGCCTCGGCGGTGGGCTGCCGGGACCGCTCAAGGTGCTCTCGAGCCGCTTTGCTCTCGGGCTCGGGCGCATTTCTTACAGTCTCTACCTCTCCCATCTCCCGATTTTGGCCCTCGTCGCAGCCACACTCGAAGGGGCAGGGGTCTCCCCTTGGGTCTACCGCGCGACCATGGGCATCGGAGGATCCGTCGCGTCCCTCGCGGTCGCAGCGCTGCTTTATGTGTCGGTCGAACGCCACTTCCTGAACCATCCTGCGTCTGAGCGGAGTCGATAAGTCGCTCCCGCGAGCGCTCGAGGGCCTGCGGACGGGAGCCCCGCAGGGGTGAGAGGCCAAAGCTCAGAAGCGAGAGGGATTGAAGACACGTCCCGAGCGGTGATACCGTGCCAAGCCAAGCGAGTCGGTGCATTTCTGCCGGCGCGCACCCAGCAGAAGGAACCACAGACTCATGGGACTCGGGGCAGTACGGCGAACGGCGCTCGTAACAGGCGCGGCAGGATTTATTGGCTCACACCTCGTCGATCGGCTGCTCGCCGAAGGCTTTGAGGTGGTCGGACTCGACAGTCTGATGACGGGAGATCTGACGAACCTCGCAAACGCGAGCCGCGATCCCCATTTTCACTTTCAGGCCGGCGACGTGCGCGAACCGATGCACGTTCACGCAGAGCTCATCTTCAACTTTGCCTGCCCGGCTTCTCCTGTCCACTACCAGCACGACCCCTACACGACCTTCACGACCAGCGTCGTCGGTGCCCAGCGCATCATCGAGATGGCGCGCGGGCGCCGCTGCACGGTGGTCCATGCGTCGACCTCCGAGGTCTATGGCGATCCGAACGTGCATCCCCAGCCCGAGTCCTACTGGGGTCACGTGAACCCGATCGGTCCGCGCGCTTGTTACGACGAGGGGAAGCGCGGCGCCGAGACCTTGTTCATGGACGCCAAGCGCAGCTGGAACATCGACGCTCGCCTCGTCCGCATCTTCAACACCTACGGTCCGCGCATGGCCTTCAATGACGGCCGCGTCGTTTCGACCTTCGTAACGCAGGCTCTCCGCGGCCAGGCCCTCTCGGTTTTCGGCGAAGGCACCCAGACTCGCTCCTTCTGCTACGTCGACGACCTCGTCGAAGGCTTCTTCCGCGTCGCGATGCGAGAGTCCTTCGGGGGCCCGATGAACCTCGGAAATCCCGGTGAGTTCACGATGATCGAACTGGCGAAGCTCGTCCACGAGCTGACCGGCTCCACGACTCCCATCGAGTTCCATCCGTTGCCCGCCGACGACCCCAAGCAGCGCAAGCCGGACATCTCCCTCGCCCGTGAGCTGATCGGCTTCGAGCCGAAGTTCCCGCTCCGCGAAGGCCTGACCAGGACGATCGCTGATTTCCGCGCACGGCTTGAGGCGCTCGGTGAGTTGCCGAACAACAAGCCCGGCCTGAAACCATGAGAGCACTCATCTTAGCCGCCGGATCCTTCGGCGAGGCCATGCGCAAAGGGATCGAGGCCGGACGAGAGCCGCGCCTCGACGTCTTCGAAATTGCCGAGAGGCTCGGCGCCGACCTGCTCGACTTCGACGACGCCCTCAAGAGTACGTCGCTCCCCGTAAAAGCTACGCTGAAGGCGCTCGGTCCTTCGGCGGCCCTCGCGATGCTCGGGTTTCTCCGCCGCGACAACTACGACGTCATCCTCACGACCGGCGAAGACATCGGAATCCCCCTGGCAGCTCTGCTTCGCCCGACGGAATCCCCGGTCGCTCACGCGCTGATCGCGCACACCCTCGCGCCGAAGAAGAAGCGGATCTTCTTCGAGCTCTTCTCCGTCGAGAAGCGCATCGACCACGTCCTCGCCTACGCGCGCACTGAAGAACGACTGATGCTCGATGAGCTCGGTTTCGAACCGGAGCAGGTCCAGCGCATCTATTATCACGCGGACGACCAGTTCTTCCGCCCTTCCGAAGAGCCCCCCGAACCCGATCTCATCTGCGCCGCCGGCCAGCTCCTGCGCGACTATGACTGCCTGGCTGAGGCGGTGCGTGGCCTCCCGGTCCGCGTCCAGATCGCAGCGGGCAGCCCTTGGATCCAGAAAGAACTGAATCCGAGCCATGAGCTTCCGGAGAACGTCAGCTGGGGCAAGATGAACCGCTACGATCTGCGCGCTCTCTACGCCCGCTCAGCGCTCGCCGTCGTCCCCATCAAACAGAACGTCTATCAGACGGGCATCGCGACGATCCTCGAGATGATGTCGATGGGGAAATGTGTGATCGCGACGCGCACCATCGGCCAAACCGATACGATCGTCGACGGCGTCACGGGCGTCTACGTTCCTCCTCACGATCCCGGAGCACTTCGAGCCGCGATTCAGAAGTACCTGAACGCTCCAGAAGAAGCTGCGCGCATCGGACGCGCCGCGCGCGAATTCATCGAGCGCGAGGCAGGACTGAACCTGTTCGTCGACCGCGTGATCGGCGCCATGGAGCGGGCTCTCGCCTACCGTCAGCAGAAGATCCTCGGGCACGCCCCGAGCTGACCTTCGCGGAAGAGCTCGGTTGCTCGGCTTTTTGAGTCGTCCGTCGAGCGTCCCTTAGGTCGATCGAGGGGAGCGCACCCGCGCAAAGCGATCGGGACCGAGAGTCCGCTTCGACGAGTTCCAGTACAGAACATTCGCCAGCAAGCTGCAGGCGGCTCGGTCGAGCTTGCTGACTCGGCCGGCCGCTTTAGACTCGAGGTAACGGCAGAGGAGCTTCGAGGCGAGCTCCGCGGCCTCGGGACGAACCAGCAGGCAGGAGAGCGCCGAGCGCTGGAGCGGGTGGAGCCGGTGCCAGTTGCCCGCAAGCATCTCCTCGGCGCCCTCCGGCGATCCATCGAACATGCTGACCTCCATCTCGCCGTAGGTCGCGTGGGCGTGGCAGAAGGACTTCAGGGTCCGCTCCGCGTGATGGATCCCCTTGGCACGGGGGTCGAACACATAGCCCACTCCCGCGTCCGCCAGCCTCCGGCCAAGCTCCACGTCTTCCCCGCGCTTCAGGGTCACGTCGAAGAGGCCCGCCTCGAGGAGTCTCGAGCGCCTCACTGACGCGTTTCCGGTCCAGAACTGGCGATAGGTCGGCTGGTAATCGCCGCGCACCATGGCGGCGTACTGTTTCTCGAGCTGGACCTGCTCCCAGGCGACCCAAGGCTGCGAGTAGGAGGGCAAAGACGAGAGCGTCCCGAGCACGACCACGTCCCCTTCAGCCTTTTCGTGGTTCTCCATGTGCGCCTGAACCAGGAGCGGGTCAGGAACCACGTCGTCATCGAGAAAAAGGATCCAGTCGGAGCTGGCCGCTTGTACCCCGCGATTCCGCGCAGCAGCGGGCCCCGAGTTGGCCTGGCTTTCGACGCGCAGCGAGAAGGGAAAAGAGGCGCTCTTGAGCCACTCGACGGTGTCGTCCGTCGACCCATCGTCCACGACGACAACCTCGATCCGCTCCGGCGGAAATGTCTCTGCGGCGAGAGCCGACAAGACCCGAGCAAGGCGCGGGCGCCGATTGTAGGTGGGTATGACCACGCTGACGCTCGGCTTCTCCATGGGGCGGAGTTTCCTAACATATCGCCGCCCTGGCGTCATCAGAGCTCCTCCCCAAGAGCCCCCGAGCGCTAGACGACACGAAGCAGTCCCGGTAGAGACTGCCGAGTGAACTCTGGCGCTGCCCTCCCTGTTACCGTGGACTCGGCTGAGGTTCGTGCGGCGCAAGCGCCTCCAGTAGCGGCGGCGAAGACCGCGTTCCATCTCGCTCACATCGACGGCCTCAGAGCCCTCGCCGCGCTGCTCGTTTACGTGAACCACGCCTACGGCCAGTCCTGGAGCGGCATCAAAGGGGAGCTCCCGACACGCGTCCCCTTTACCTGGTTTCGCTCCACGCTGATCACCGGTCACTTCGCGGTCACCGTGTTCATCGCCGTATCGGGGTTCTGCTTGGCCTTGCCTGTCATCCGCGGGGACGGTCAGCTGCGCGGTGGGACGAAGGAGTTCTTCCGGCGGCGCGCTCGGCGCATTCTGCCGCCCTACTACGCTGCTCTCGCCCTCTGCTTGCTCCTCATCGCCACCATCATCGGCGAGCCCACTGGCTCCCTTTGGGACGTCCCGATTGAAGTCGATTGGCAAGCGATCGTCGCCCACGTTCTCCTCGTCCAAGACATCTTCCGCACCGGCCGCATCAACTACGTGTTCTGGTCGATCGCCGTCGAGTGGCAAATCTACTTCCTGTTTCCGCTCATGGTGCTGCTCGCGCGCCGCATCGGCATCCTACGCATGGCCGCCTGCGCGCTCGCGCTCGGCTTTGCGCTCGCCTTTGCGGTGATGGACACCCGCATCTACCGCGCCAACCCGCACTACATCGGCATCTTCGCGCTCGGAGTAGTGGCCGCCTACGTCTCGTACTCGAAGGATCCTGTCTTCGAGCGCATTCGCTCCTTCCGCCACTTTGGCCTCGTCGCGGCTCTCGCCCTCGGCCTCACGCTCGGAGCCATCCCGGTCCTGAGCCCGAACTTCCAGAACACGGACTATCCCCTCTACGACGGCGGCATTGGCATCTTCGCCTTTTCGGCTCTCGTCCTTACGAGCACCCGTCCGAATAGCCTCCTCACGAAATTCTTCGCGCTGCCGCCCCTGGTTTGGCTCGGGACCTTCTCTTACAGCCTTTACTTGATGCACGCGCCGATTCTGCAGATCTTGTGGCAGTACGCGGCTATGCCCCTCGGACTCGACAATGAGGCCACCTTCGTCGCCCTGATGACGCTCGGCCTCGGCGTGACCATCGCTGCCAGCTACGGGTTCTTCCGAGTCTTCGAGAGACCGTTCATGTCGACGGTGGCCAAAGCTCGAGCTTAGCCACAACACACATATGGTCGGAGAGCCCGCGGCAGGCCACATACGAGTCCACGAAACGGGGGCCTCGAATCGCCAAGATTCGGTCGAGCCGCATCCAGAGGATCTTCGACGGAAACGTGAATCCGAAGCCGATTCCAGCGTCCGCAAAGCTGTCTGAAAAAGCGCCAAACGCCTGATCAAACAGCGGGCTCATGTGCGTCAAATTCAGATCACCAGCGACGATCGTCGGCAGACTGCCCTGAAGAGCGCTCCTCGCAGCGGACTCGAGATCGAAGCGCCGAAGATCGACATTTTTACGCACACGCTCGGCCGCTTCTCCGCGAAAAAGACGTCCACTCTTGATCTCCTTGGTAAACCCTTGCCCCCGCACTGCCATGAACGCATGTCGCGGCGAGCCTGGATGCACGTTGTAGAGAGCCACCGGCCCCCCTGGCGTCTGCATCTCGAGGCTGATGAACTGGGGCGTGCGCTCCCGCCCCCAGAGAAAACTCGACCCGGGGTGTTTTGGCTCGCTGAGCGGATACCGACTGGCCACCACGAACTGTCCGCTGACCACGACGTGCGACAGCCGCGTCTTGAGCTCGGCGGCGAGCTCCTCACCGCGAAATGCGATCTCTTGGAGGAACACCAGATCGGGGTCGTGCTCCAAGATGCCTTGCACCACCTCTTTCGAACCTCGATGAGCTGAGTCAACGTTCATGCTCACGACAGTGAGGTCGGCCGAGCTCGCACTCCGAAACGAGAAGTGGAAGCCCATCACGAAGTACACGACGAACAGCACGCTCCCGAGCGGCACCAGGACTAAGCGCTTCGGCCCCACCCAAAGCGCGGCAAGAACAATCAAAGGCGCCGGGAATAGGTAGCCCTGTGGCGGGAGATAGACCGCCAGCGCTGAGCCCCAGAATGTCTCCGCCGTCGCGCGCAGAAATGTGTAGACGCAAAGAAGACTCAGGGGATAGGCCCAGACCAGCAAGCAGAGCGCACGCCGAAGGACCTTCCCCGGTCGTTTCATGGCCTCGAAACTCGGAAGTTCGGCGCGAGCAGTTCCCGAACGCGCCCCTCCGCCAGCGTGACGAGCAGGTCACCGATCGCGTCGGCGTTCTTTTGCATGTCGAAACGCTCTTCGCCGAGAGCGCGCGAACGCCGCGACATTCTCTCGAGAAGTAAAGGATCGGCGAGCAGACGCCCCAAGCGATCGCGGAGCGCCTCAGCGTCATCCTTTTCGATCACGTATCCGCTCTCGCCGTCGATCACCGCCTCCGCATGAGCTCCCACGCGGGTGGTGATGATCGGAAGCTGCGAGGCCATGGCCTCACCGAGCACAACAGCGAGGCAATCTCCGCGTGTCGGGAGCACAAAAAGGTCCGACTCGCGGTAGAGCTTGAGGAGCGGCTCCGAGTGAGGTTTGACGTTGTGATAGATGAAGACGCCGTCTTCCTTGGGCGGATCGGCGGCGGTCACCATGTGCAGCTCGATGCGGCCTTTGAAGTGGTCCCGGACGGTCTGGGTCAGCAAATCGCCACCCTTTCGCCGGAAATCGCCGCCCACAAACAGCACGCGCAGGGGCCGATCGCCGCGCCAGAACTGCTTCGAGTGCGGATCGGGGTAGTTCGAGAGGGTCGTACCAGGCGGAAGGACCGTCACCCGATCCCCGTCAACGCCGTAGTCTTTGACGAGGGACGCCTTGGCCCACTCAGACCAGGTCGTAAACCAGGTCATGGTCTTCATGACCGCTCGGTGGGCGCTCAGCTTCACCCGCTCAATCGGGGCTGCCTGGACCGAGTCGCCGTACCAGTCGGCGAGCTCATCATAGTTGATCGGGGTCGCGTCCAAGGACAGCATCGTCGGGACACGCTTGGCGATAGATCCGGAAAACAGACTCACCGTTTGTGTGTTGATGAAGAGAGCGTCGAGGGGCGCCTGAGCTTCCGCGTCCAAGATCATCTGGCGAGCCCGCACGCTGCCTCGGATTGTCCAGTTCTTTCCAACGCCAGGGATTTTGCCAAATCCGTCGAGGCCGTAGGGCACCTCGAGCCAAACCGGCTCGAAATCAGTCCGTTTCTCGAGCGCTTTCCTCAGCGCCATTCCGTATGCGACGTGCCCAAGCGCTTGCTCGAGCACGAATCCAATCCGGGGCTTTTTCACGAATTCTCCTTTGATACTTGCGGATATGCGCGGGGGCGAGGAGAGCGCCGTTTGGGCCCTCCAGGCGCGGCCCTTCGTCGAGTTAACCCACCTCGAACACAGCGCTGCCGACGAAGTGCTTCGGGCCGACAGCCTTGATCGTACTCTTGGCGTCCTTGACCTTCGAAACCTCGAGGGGAATGCAGAGGAGGGCTCGATCAGAAGCCTGAGCGATGGCGACGGTGGTGGCCGCACCTTTGACCGGTCCGAGCGCGACGATCACACGATCGCCGCCGCTGCGAAGCTCAGTCAGCTCCTCGATGAACTGGCGGAGGTGTCCGAGACTGACGTCGGTCGCATCGGCGATGCGGATCGGGGCGCCGAGGTGCACCGATCCTGTGTGCACGAGCGAAACCGCGACCTCGAGCGTAAAACCGTCCGGCATGTCCCCTGAAGGCACGAGCGCCAAGGTTCGCCAGTCCTCATTCTGAAGGGCGAGCCAGAGCTGTTGCCACTCGGGTCGCTGCCACGGAGGAGCCGTCACCTCAGCTTCGAGAGGGAGCTCAAGATCGAGGTCCTTGCGCACGACGAGAGCATGCTGACCAGTGAGGGCTAACTCTCGTCCAGTTCTCGCGGATTGAGGGTAGCTGCTTTCAGGCGGGAGGCTTTCCAAGACAGCCCGCACTCTACCATCGCTTGTCATCTTTCGATCGCATTCGAGGAAGAAATCCGGAGCCTCTCGCGGAGATGGGACAAAAAACCTGGTGGCGAGGGGCCGCACCCCGGCCGAAGGCTCGCCCCTCGGCCCGCAGGGCAGCCCGTTTCCCCACGGGTCGTGCCTTCGGGGGCGATGAGTCGAGCGGGCCGCTCTCTCTGGGATAGCGACCCGCGCCTCTCTTAGAACGCGTTGCTCCGGACCTTCTTACCGAAGATGGTCAGGAAGATGATCCGAAGGTCGAGCATCAGGTCCCAGTTGTGGATGTAGTAGAGATCGTGCTCGAGGCGCTTCTCCATCTTGTAGATCGCCTCGGTCTCGCCCCGCCAGCCGTTCACCTGAGCCCAGCCGGTGATGCCCGGTTTGACTTTGTGGCGGAGCATGTAGCGATGAATCTTCGAGCGGTAGAGCTCATTGTGGGCCACGGCGTGCGGACGCGGCCCCACGATCGACATGTGCCCAGCGATCACGTTCAAGAACTGAGGCAGCTCGTCGAGGGAGGTGCGCCGGAGGAAGGCGCCGAAGGGCGTCACGCGGCTGTCGTTCTTCGAGGCCTGGGTCACCTTGTCGCCATCCTCGCTCACGGTCATGGTCCGGAACTTGATGACCGGGATTTTCTCGCCGTTCAGACCATAGCGCCGCTGCACGAAGAAGACCGAGCCCGGCGAGGTCAACTTCACCAGGATCGCGATCACGATCATCGGAATCGCGATGATGAGCAGGATCAGCGAGCCGATCAGGAGGTCTTCGAGCCGCTTCACCCAGCCGCCCAGTCCGCGGAACGGCGAGTCCAAAATACCGACGACCGGGACGTCCCCGACCATGGTCCACTGCGCGTGGAGCATATCGAAGACGAAGAAGTCGCCGACCACGTTCACCGTCGCCGTCGTGTCGGAGAGGCGCTCGATCAGGTCCGAGATGCGAGACTCCGCGCGAAGCGGGAGCGCGATGTAGACATAGTCGATCGATCCGGCGCGCACGTCCGAGACGAGCTGGTCCGCGCCTCCGCGGAACTCCACATCCACGCCCGTGATCTCATAGCGCCGCGAGGGAATTCGGTCATCGTAGAACCCAACGAGCCGAACGCCCTGCGCAGGATCGCGAAGCTGATCCACAAGCCTCTGAGCGGTCCGCGTCATGCCAACGATGACACCCGTGCGCACGCTGCGCCCGCTCTTGCGCAGCCGGTAGAGGACACCGCGAATGATCATGCGACCGGCGCACATGAGCACCGGCGCCAGAACGAACCAACCGGCGCTGACGACGCGCGAATAGACCTGGCTCTGTTTCGTTAGAAACGCCACCAGAAGCAGAACCGGGATCGTCGCGAGCCAGGTTCCTACCGCCAGTGTGATTTCCCGAGCGAGCGGCACGCCGCCCCAGGAACGGTAAAGACGATTGACCTCAGAGATGAAGTAGAAAGTGAGGAGACAAACGCAAAGCGCGACCGTGTCCTGATCTCGCCAGACCTGTCCGTAGATCTCAATCATGAACAGGAGCGACAGGCCCACCGTCACCGCGTCATTGATCCGCTGGACGGCAGGAATGATCGACGTGGAATCGCGAAAGAATGCTCCCCGGAATTTCCCGCCTTGCTCCATATTTGTTTCTCAGATGCCGACTTCGGACCCGCTCTTGTGTCGCGCCACAGCGGGCTCGATCCCAAGGTATCGCTCGGGACTTTACAAGGGCACAGGTCCAAAAATAAAGGTACGAATTGCGGAAGGTTCGGGAAAGGGGGATCGCTCCCGCACGCTCAGCAGGGGCGAGACCGAAGGCCCGAGTACGCTACCCGTTTCGCTTCAGGCGTAAATCGTCCCGGTTCCCATGCCGACGCAGGGCCCGCCAACGCGCAGGTCGCGTAGAACGCCGTCCCAGTGAGAATAGCTCACGTGCAGGGTGCTCTTCCGGCCCAGTTCCGTCCCTTGGCTCAGGATGGCATGGGTTCCAGAGGCGACATTCCCGAGGCCGTGGCGAAGGGCGTATCCGATCAGGGGCCCGCATGCCTCTTCGGAGGCGGGCTCTTCGTAGACGCCGAGGGAGGGCGTAAACGCCCGAAGCTGGGCCAAATAGCCCGGCGGCGTCCCCTTGAGGGAAAATGCGACGAGGTTCGGCGCCTCGAAACGCTGTAACGTCCGCTCCCAGATGCTCTCGCGCAGCTTGATCTTGGCGAGAGAGCTCGCGTTCTTCAGCGGCACCATCACGTACGGCACGCCCGCGCTCGCGACCTCGAGAGGCCCTTCCGCGAGCTCGTCCGGCCGAAGCGAGAGGACCGCCGCAATCGTTTCACGCTCCGGAAAAATGGATCCGAAAGTCGGAAGCTCCTGGCGCACGGAGTAGACGCGGGCCGAATAGGCGACAGACACCGGGGCCTCGTCCTGCTCGAGGATGATGCGCGTGGAGGGCGCCGAAGGCCGCGGGGGTTCAACGGAGCCGCCCTGGAGGACAAAGACCGTCGCAATCGTCGGCAGGCCAGCGCCGTTCAGCTCAACGCTCGGGGTGAAGACGCGAACCTTCGCCTGCGCCCCCTCACTTGTGGCAGGAAGCACGAAGGCAGTGCGAGGAAAGCCAAGCTCTCGCGCGATGAGCTGCATCGAGGCGCCGTCGAGGCCGGTCGAATCGGGGAAGACCGCGACCGTTTTCCCGCAAAATGGCTGCTCCGCGAAGACGTTGACAATCTGGTAGGTACGTGGAGCGCGCCCGAACATAGGGAGCGGTCTTTTACCACGTATGCCCTCGATCCTACACAGGGAAAGCGCGGAGGCTTGGGTGACCCCGGGGAGGGGCTCCCCTCGGGCTAGCCTGGGCCGTCGGAGGGTTCGGGCCGCGGGACCTCTTCCATGGGTATACGGCGGATCCGAATATTCGCTTCCTCGAGCATCTTGAGGCTCAGCTCGAAGTCGTCACGCCAGCGCTCGGGAACCTCGAGCTCCGCCGGGTAGACGACCTCGACGATGCCTGCTTGAACGAGAGATCGTGCGCAGCGCGTACAGGGGGGCCAGGTCACGAACATCGTGCAGCCGGACAGCGACACGCCAATCCGGGCCGCGTGGAGAATCGCGTTTTCTTCTGCATGACAGATGAGCGGGTACTTGAGGGCGCGATCCGTCAGGCGCTCGGTCGTGTCTTCGATTCCTCGAGGCAACCCGTTAAAGCCCGTGCTCCGGATCTCACGATCGGCTCCTACGACGACACAGCCCACTTGCGTCGACGGATCTTTGCTCCAAGCGGCGATATGGCTCGCCAAAGCGAGGAATCTGCGATCCCATTTGTAGCTCGTCATTTGTTTGAATTTCGTGAGAGTAGTTTTTCGCCCTCGGCGAGCAACCTGTCAGGAAAAAGGGACAGGTGCGCGGCCTTAACAGAGCCGCCCTGCCGCGGAAAGAGCTCGACTCGCCAGGGACGTCTGCTTTCATGGCAGCCTGCCCAGAATTGCCCACCTTTGGGTACTGTACGGGTCTCGAGAGAAAAAATGCACAAATCCCTTAGCTTCCTTCTGTTTGGCTCTTTCGCACTGACCGTCGCGTGTTCTTCTGACCCCGCTGGGCTCCCGGGCCCTGATGGTTCGGGCGGCTCAGGGGATCCGGGCTCCGGTGGAGCAGGTCCCGGTGCCGGCGGAGACGCTCCGGGCGCCGGAGGTGACCAGACCGCAGGAGGCGGAGAATCCGGCGGCGGACCGAACAACGGAATCGGTGGCGGAGCCAGCGGCGGTGACGGAAGCGGTGGTGTTCCACCGATCGGCGGCGGCGGAGGTGGTGGTACCAGCGCGGGCGGCTCTCCGAGCGGCGGAGCGCCCGGTGGAACCGGCGGAGGCGGCACCACGATCCCGGGCGGGCGGTTTTCGTGTCCCCCCGGTTCGGAGAACCTGACACCGACCCTCGGTACCGCGACCCTCGTTCCGGGAACGATGCCAGAGATGCCGGGGAACTCGAACTCGATCGTCGAGGGTCCCGTCTGGCGTGAGGGCAAGCTCTACTTCTCCCAGATGCGGGACTACGGACCGCTCAATCCGTCGCGGCTCATGGTCTATGACGGGACGACCTTCTCCGAGCTGATCCCGATCGTCGTGGACCCGGAGAATCCACAGATGGCCCTCTCCCACGCCGGGACGAACGGGCTCGCCCTCGGCGGCGATGGAAAGCTCTACGGCGCGAGCCACCTGGTGGGCGGAATCGTGAGCTTTGACCTCAGCGCGAATCCTCCCGCGTCGACGACCGTCATCGCTCAGTTCGAACGCAACCGCCTCAACTCGCCGAACGATCTGGCGATCCGCAGCGACGGAACGATCTACTTCAGCGATCCGGATTGGCAGTGCATGGGGGGCGAGTGCCCGCAGACGAAAAACCGCGTCTATTCCTACTCGGGAGGCACGCTCAAGGAGATCCCGACGGATCACATGAAGCCGAACGGCGTCTCGCTGTCCCCGGACGAAGCTTGGCTCTACGTCACTGGCGACGGAACGATGGTGCGGTACCCGGTGATGGGGGACTCCGTCGGGACACCCGAGCCCTTCGGGAACATCACGGGCGGCGACGGCATGGCCATCGACTGCGCCGGGAATATTTACGTCGCAGCAAACGGGTTCCTCCAGGTTCTCTCAAAGGAAGGAACACCTCTCGGAAGCATCACCGCGCTCGGCCAGGCCACAAACGCCGCCTTTGGGGGTCCCGATTCGAAGACCCTTTATATCACCGTCATGCAGCCCGCGGGCATCTACCGAGTCGACGTGGGCGTACCGGGCTTCCCCTACTGAAAGACGAGCAGCCACTGGCCGCCTCGAGTGAGGCGGCCGGCACGCGGTCCATCGTGATATCGTGTGCCGTTTCGCGCGCCGTATCCCGTCGAGTCGATGCGTGGAGCGCCGCGTCCGAGGATGGCGGTGAACGGACCAACGAAAGACCTCCGGAGGTCTCGCAAGGGGCGGCGAGAGCGCAGGAGGGAGCGGCGGAGGTCTCCCAAGCGGCGGCAAGAGCTCAGGAGGAAACGGCAGCGGCGGCTTGTACCTCGACGCGCCCTCCACAGGTTTCTCTTCCAGCTTACCGCCACCGGAAGGCCCGCGGGTCGACGTTGGTATCGACATCGACCGGGAGGCGGGAGTCTTAGCCCGCGGTGGCAACAAAACAGGCGATTGTCGAGCCCGCTCCGAGGGGAAAACCGAGGTCGGACGTCTACCTCGGACCTTGAGGCCCACACCTTGGCCCTTACAGGCAACTTGGCCCTCGCCGGCAAGACCGGCTAGGTGCTTTGAGATCTATGCCTTCTGTCGATCCCTCCGCGAAGAAAATCCTGGGCGGGCTCACGCTCCTTTCGCTCCTTGCGATTTCTGGCTGTTCGAGCGGCAAGGAGGTGTGCGGAGCGGGCGTCGAGTCCCGAGCGCGCCCTGGGATCACTTTCGGTCGCTACCAGACCTTCGCGCTCAAAAATCCGAATCGCTCCCCGCTGAGCGGCAAAGAGAGCTCGGACTTGCCCTCAAACGTCGAAGTGCTCTTGAAGCGAGCCAACATGGAAGCCGGCGCCGCGCTCGCGCAAGCTGGGCTCGAAGAGGTCGACCCGAATCAGGAAACACCTGATCTCTGGGTGACCAGTGCCGCTGCGACGGAGGTCGAGGACGGCGCTGCGTGGGATTGCGTCAGCGGCTGGAAGTGGTGGGGCTGGTACGAGGAGTTCGATGCTTGCCGCTGGGTCGAGCCGGTCCCTGTCGAGTACCGGCCGGGAACCCTGGTCGTGAGCGTCGTCGATCCAGCCAAGGACGAGGTCGTGTTCGGAGGGCTTGCTTCGGAACTGCTCGACTGTTCCGGCGATCAGAACACCTCGATCGAGCTCACCGTCGAAGAAATCTTCGCTGACTATCCGGGAAAGTGACGATCAAGCTGTGTCGCAGGGGAGCCCGGGGCGGCCTCCGCGTGCAACCAACCTGAACTCCCTCGCCACGCGGCCGTTCTGCTGGCACGATTGTCGGGAGATTTTTCCGATGTGGTCCCGGTGAGGTTCCGTGGGAGACAGCGCAGCACATCGTCCCCCTGAGGACATTCGAGACCAACCAGCCGCAGAGCCCGCGCCGGCGGTGACGCGGCCGCCGAGCCTCAAGTACCAGGCGGTCCCACCAGACCGCGTCCAGCCCTTCCCCCTGCCCGAGGAGCTCCCGGACCTCTCCCTCTCGGAGCAGAACTCCTGGGCCGGAGAAGAGGTCTCACCGGATGCTCCGGATCCTCTGATCGGTCAGACGTTGCAGGGCACCTACTTGGTCTTGCGCGTGCTCGGAGCCGGCGGCATGGGCCGAGTGTACGAAGCGCGCCACACGCGCATTTTCGCCAAGCGCTACGCCATCAAGGTCCTCCACGCGGAGTTCGCTCGCAACCCCGAGCTCCGTCAGAGGTTCCAGCGAGAAGCAGAGGCCGCCGCATCCATCGAGCACAGCGGCGTCGTCGGGACTTACGACGTCGGCGAGACGCCCGAAGGCTGGCCTTACATGGTCTGTGAGCTCCTGATGGGAGTCGACCTCAATGAATATCTAAAAACTCATGGCGCGCTCGCTCCCGAAGTCGTCGCTCACATCGGCAAACAGCTCGCAAGCGCGCTCGCTGCTGCCCACGCGAAAGGCGTCATCCACCGAGACCTCAAGCCTCACAATATCTTCGTGCTCGCTCCGGAAGCTGAGCAGCCAGAAGGGGCTAGCGCGCTTCCCGCGGTCAAAGTCCTCGACTTTGGCTTGTCCCGCTTCATGGAGCGCGACACCGAGCTGACGAAAACCGGCATCATCATCGGAACGCCCGGTTACATGGCTCCGGAGCAGGCCATGGGCCAAGAGACCGACATCCGCACGGATGTCTACGGCATCGGAGCCCTGCTCTACGCAATGGCGACCGGTCAGGCTCCCTTTGGCGAAGAGACCCCACAGCTCACGGTGCTAGCGGTCATGAACCGCGAGCCTCCCCGGCCGCGAGATATCAATCCGAAGGTCCCGATTGAACTCGAGATCGTCATCCAGAAGGCGATGGCCCGACAGGCAGCCGAACGCTACCAAAGCGCTCCCGAGCTCGGAGAGGCGCTCGCGCGTCTGTACGCGCCCTACGGCCCCTTGAACCGTCGCGGTGACCAGAAGAGCTCGCGTCTCCTGTCGAGCCCCAGGCTCCGCCTCGGCCTCACGCTCGGGCTCCTGGCAGTGTTTCTCGCATGTGCCGCCTACGGCGCCGCTTTGGGTGGTCTCGAGCTTTTCGGCGACACTCTTCGGCACTTCCGCCCGAGCCTGCTCGAATGGCTTCTTCTGGCATTCCTCGGCCTGGTTAGTCTCGGAACCGCAGCAACCGCGCTCTATCTCTTAGAACGGCGCGTCTGGAACAACAGCGCCCGAGTCGCAGAACTCGTGCCCAAGGCGGCCCGCGCGCTCTTTGTCGCGATCGCGGCCTACGGCCTCTCGGCGCTCTTCAGCCTCACAACAAGCGCAACGTTCGCCGCGGTCCATAAGAGGCCTATCGCGGGCGACTCCCTCACCCCGCCAGTTCTCCTCCTCGTTCTCTTCGGGATCGCGACGCTGGGCGGTACCGTCTCGCTTCTCAGAAGTCTCTTCGCCGTCACGAAAAACCGGATCCTCTCCGCGCTGACGCAGACTATAGCTCCCGCCCTAGCGATGGTCCTCAGTCTTTGGCTCATCACGCTTCCCCATCGCTCCGAGCCCGCGAGCCGGCCTTCCCTCGCAGTCGCAGCCGAGGATTCGAGTGCGCCCCAAGGCTCTTCCTCCTCTGGGAGAGGCGAAGCACCCGAGAGAGCCGCAGAAAAGGGCTCGGCCTCGCGCGCCGGTTCCCCGCCTCCTGCTCCCCACGAGCTCGCCCCCAAGGACGACCTCGACATCGCGATCCACGACGGCCCCGAAGCCCTGGAAGCTCTGAAGGAGAAGTATCCCAGGGACGCGAAAATCCTGAAAGCGCTGGTGCTCGCCTACGCGAGTCGCGCAGACACCCTCACCCGTTCCCTCGAGACCATCTCCGACCTGTTGCAGCTCGATCCAACGGCCAACAAGGACAGCGACGTCGTCTTCATCCTGAAGAAAGGACTGCTTCTGAAGGGTAAACCCTACGCCGCGGCCGCCAGCGCTGTCAGGAATCACATGGGAACCGAGGGAGCCGAGCTCCTCTACCAACTCATGAGCGAGCGCCCCGAACATCGCGCGCGCCTCAAAGAGCTCTTCCAAGAGCTGCGCAAGACGAAGCGCGCCGCGCCGAACGTGCTCATCGCCTACGACCTGAGGTACGCCCCGAGCTGCCAGGCCCGAGTGCCGCTGCTCGAACGAGCCGAACAAGACGGCGACATCCGCAGCCTTCACCAACTCCAAGCCCTGAGCACTGCGCCGAAGAAGTGTGGCTGGGGACGGACTTGTTATCCTCCGTGCAAAGCGGAGGCCGAACGATTCCGAAAGAGCGCCAAGGTGATCGCCCGGCGCCTCGAAACGTCGCCCTGAGCCCCCGCGCGGCGTAGAGCTGTGCGCGCTCGAATCGATGGGAACAAAGTGAAAAGGCGCCCGAGGGCGCCTTCTCCGTTCATGATGGAGAACTTACGTCACGGGGCCGGACGGGGCGGTCCCGAACGGGCCTTCTGCACGCTGCCCGGCCGCCGACCGCGCGGAGGAGACCGACGTTCAGAGCTGCGGTCGCCCGAAGCGCCCATCGGCCTTTGCCCCGGACGTCCTCCGCGGTCGGAACGCCCGCGATCGGCCTGGGGCCTTCCGCCTTGATGGTGACGTGGGGCCATCTGGGGGCGCTCGTCGGGTGCGGTCCCTGCCTCAAAGCCCGGCTCAGAGACCTCCGTGACCTTCATGCCAATCAGCTTCTCGATGGCTCGGAAGTCGCGACGTTCCTCAGACTCACAGAACGAAAATGCCGTTCCCTCTTGGCCAGCGCGGGCGGTACGGCCGATGCGGTGGACATAGGTCTCGGGCACGTTCGGAATGTCGTAGTTGATGACGTGGGTGACGCCGTCGACGTCGATGCCGCGTGCCGCGATGTCCGTGGCGACCAAGACGCGCACGCGTCCGCTCCGAAAACCTTCGAGCGCCGTGGTGCGGGCACCTTGCGATTTGTTGCCGTGGATGGCGGCGGCGCTGATCCGCGCCTTCTCGAGGGCCGTGGCGATGCGATTGGCGCCGTGTTTCGTGCGGCTAAAGACGAGGACGCGCTCACAAGCCGGATTGGTGAGGACTTTCAGGAGCAACTTCGGCTTCAACGCCTTGTCCACGAAGTAGACGCTCTGATCGATCTTCTCGGCCGTCGACGAGACGGGGGTCACGGTGACAGTGACCGGATCAACCAGCAGCCGATCCGCAAGCGTCTTGATCTCGTTCGGCATCGTCGCTGAGAAAAAGAGCGTCTGTCGCGAGCGAGGCAGAGCATTCACCACCTTACGGACGTCGTGGATGAAGCCCATGTCGAGCATCCGGTCGGCTTCGTCGAGGACAAAGATGTTCAGCTTCGAGAGATCGATGTGCCCCTGCTGCATGAGATCGAGCAGACGCCCGGGGGTCGCGACAAGAATGTCCACGCCGCGCTTGAGCTCCGCGATTTGCGGCTTTTCGCTCACGCCCCCGAAGATGACAGTGTGATAAAGGTCGAGATCTTTCCCGTAGGTCTCGAGACTCTGGCCGATTTGGGCCGCGAGCTCGCGCGTGGGCGTCAAGATGAGCGCGCGCAGGCAGGGTTCCTTGCCTGCCAGTTGATCGATGCGGTGGAGAATAGGGAGGGAGAACGCGGCAGTCTTGCCGGTTCCGGTCTGGGCACAGCCGAGGACGTCCTTGCCGAGCAGCGCGGGGGGGATCGCTGCTTGTTGAATCGGGGAAGGCGTCTCGTAGCCGGCGCGCGCGACAGCGCGCAACAGTGGCTCACTTAAGCCAAGTTCATTGAATTGCACGGCGCCGCACTAGCACGGATGACGCCCGAGACCTCAGCCTTGTTTTGGAAAAGGGCAGAGAGCACCGAGGTCCCTCCTCCGCTGCCTCCCTACACCTGCTCACCCCGCCACCTTGCGCTCCGGCGCGGGGACTCACGAAAAACTGAGCGTTATCCCGAAGGTAGCCCGGCTCCCTGCACGCCGCGTCCCGCTAGCCGAAGCCCACGATTCGGGCTAGATCGCCCGCAGAGGCTCGCGTGACGGATGTGTTTCCGACCCAGAACATGGACGCGCGGATGGGTGTGACAGAACAAGAGGCGATGCTGAGGCGCCTGACGCAGGCGGTCGAGACTTGGGGGATTGGGGTCTTCGAGCACACTTTCAGCACCGGTGAGACCTGGGCAAGTCCGCGCTTTCGGGAAATGCTCGGCTTCGGTCCTGACGAATACGTCAGCATGAAGGAGATCTCGCGCCAGATCTTCCCCGCCGATGAGGATTCGGTTCGAGCCGCCCTCCTGGCAGCGGGCGACCCCGACGGGGACGGAATCTTCGACATGATCTACCGCGTCTTCCGGAAGAGGGATGGCGCTGTGCGTTGGCTGCATGGTCGGGGCCAGACCATATTCTCGGAACGCGATGGACGGCGCGCGCCGGTCTCCACGATCGGCACGATCATGGACGTAACCGAGCAGGAAGAGCTTCGGATCGCTGTTGAGCGACACGAGCTCCGACTCTCCGAGGCCATGGCGGTCTCCCAGCTCGGCATCTTCGACTGGGACCACGATCCCGCGCGCCCTGAAGATGCCATCTATTGGTCGCCGAACTTCCGCCAAATGGTCGGCTTCGATCAAGACGCCGCCCCCGACCTCCCTTGGTATCTCGCTCAAATTCACCCCGACGATCGCCAGGCCTTCGAAGAGGCACTCTCCAAGAGCCTGACCTGCCTCGACCGCTGCGCGGCGGAGGTTCAGTTCCGCTGGCTCCACCCGGACGGGGGGACACGCTGGTTCCTCGCGCGCTCAACGACCAGCGTACGTCGAAAGGGAGACGTCACAGCCCCGAAGCGCACCGTAGGAGCCATGCTCGACGTCACTTCGACGATGCAGGCCGCGGCGGAGCTCTCCCAACGTTCTGAGATCCTCGAAGCTACCCCCGACATCGTCTGCGTCTTCGACCCCGAGCTTCGCCTGGTGTTCTTGAACCAAGCCGGGCGAACGTTCGCAGGTCTCCCGGAGTCCCCGGAGTTCCCGGAGTCCACAAGCCGAACGCTGAGTGACGTCACCGGTAAAGAATTCGCGGAGCGCTTCCAACGCGAAGGACAAGCCATTTCCCTCCAGACAGGTTCTTGGCAAATCGAGATGATCCTGGAGAGCCAGAGGTCCGAGCCGCGACCAGTCTCAGCTCTGGTCCTCTGTCACCTCGACAAACAGGGAGGCCTGACACACTTCTCCCTCGTCGCCCGCGACCTCACCCACGAAAAACGGCTCGAAGAGCAGTTCCGCCAGGCCCAGAAGATGGAAGTCATCGGGCGCCTGGCGGGAGGCGTCGCCCATGATTTCAACAACGTGCTCTCGATCATCATGGGGTTCTCGGACGTGCTCGAGGACAAGGTCCGTTCGGGCGAGGGGGGCCTCGAAGAGATCGAGGAGATCCGCTTCGCGGCGGAACGGGCGGCATCTCTCACTCGACAGCTCTTATCGATGAGCAGGAAGGAGCTCGTACAACCTCGTTCGGTCGACATGGGCAGCCTTGTCGAGGCGGCGATCCCGATGTTCCAGCGCCTCATCGACGCCACCATCACGATCCACTTCACCCAGGTTTCCGCCCCTGCCCTGGTCAAGGCCGACCCGACACAAATTGAGCAGGTCCTTCTGAACCTGGTCGTCAACGCCCGGGACGCCATGCCGCAGGGCGGCGAGCTTCAACTGGACGTCTCCCAAATCTATCATCGCCCCGAGACCGCGCCCAAGGGACTCACACTCGAGCCTGGAACCTACACGGTCCTCTCCGTCTCCGACTCGGGCCACGGCATGAGCGAGGAGACTCGAGCCCGGATTTTTGAGCCATTTTTCACGACCAAGGGCGCGGGCAAGGGCACGGGTCTCGGTCTCTCGACGGTCTTCGATATCGTCGAGAAATGGCGGGGCGGAATTTGGGTCCACAGCGAGCCCGGCAAGGGCACGACGTTCAAGATCTACGTCCCCGCAGTCCAGGAAGCGGAACCCGTCTCTCCCGAACTCCCCTCAGCGCCCATCGCTCATCCAGGCGGGACCATCTTGCTCGTCGACGATGAACCTCAGCTCCGCAGCCTGCTCACGACCATCCTGACGCGCGCGGGCTATCGCGTCCTCGAAGCCACAGGCCCCATCGAAGCGCTCGGGCTCGCAAAAGAGTTCGAAGGGCACATCGACCTGTTGCTCACCGACGTCGTCATGCCTCAGATGACGGGCCCCTTCCTCGCGACCGAGATCAAGAATTTACGCCCCGCCACCGCGGTCCTTTTCATGTCGGGCTACACAGAGGACGCCGTGGTACGGCGAGGTTTGATCGATGAACGCCTCAGTTTCATCTCGAAGCCCCTCAGCGCCGGCACTCTGCTGCGCAAGGTCGCTCAAGTGCTTCAGGGCCGCTCCTCGCGCGTCGCCTAGGAGCGCTGCGCTGGAATCAGAAGTGGGACGTGCGCTCCCGGGGCGCGTCACCGGAATCGCCCGCGGCCTCCCCAAGGGCGCGCGGGCGAGCTCTGTCCAACGAGCCGAGGCCCGTGTCGTCGCAGCGGCGAGCTGAGGGCTGCGCTGGTCAATCGACCGTGAACTTCGCTTTGGTCACTTTGATGTTCCCGCTGTTGAACTGGGACTCGAGGAGCAGCTTCACCTCGTGGAAGTTGCCAAGCTGAAGCCCGAGCTGTTCCCATTTGCGGAAATGTTCCGAGACGGAGATCGTCCCGCACTGACGCGCGGTGCGCCGAATGCTGAAGTATTGGTCGAAGGTCGCGTTACCGATGATGCTGGGTTTGTTCTCGCGCGTCTTCTTCCAGACGTCGTAGGTCTCGCCGTCGACCTCGATGGTCCCGACCTCGTCGCGAGGTGTCCCGTCTGAGGAGAAACCGCCCGGCTTCTCTTCGCCCCAGTCGTCGAGGATGTAAAACTCGCGGAGCGGGTTCACGGTCCAACCGTAAACTCCTATGTACGTCAGGCCGCCGCCGGATTCTTCCTTCGTCTCCGCGAACTCGAGCTTGATATCCCCGATTTGCGTGTGTTTTTGGGTCTGGTTGTAGTCGAGACCGACGCGAGCCAGGAAATCCTCGACATCGTTCCATTCCGCGCTGAACGTCGCGTCGACACCGTGCACCCGCATACAGCCAGTCCCAGGTCCCTCGGCCCAGAGCTCGTAGCCGTAGCCGTTGCCCACATTCCCCTTGCTGTTCGAGCAATACTGTTGGCCCCCTGTGAGCGGCTCAGCAGGCGGACAAGCGGGCGGCGCTCCACCACTCGCCGAGCCACCGTCGCCGCTCACGCCGCCGGTCGGTGCTCCACCATCCCCGTTCGTCCCACCCGTCGCCTGGCCACCAGTGTTCTGTACACCTCCGTCGGCGGCCATTGCTCCGCCCGCCTCGCTCCCTCCAGCGCTCGGCTCGCCGCCGCTTGCGCTGCCTCCGGAACTGGGAGCGCCGCCACTTAGGGCACCGCCGCTCGCTGCACCACCACTCGCCGCGACTCCACCGGCACCAGGTGCTCCGCCCGCCGCCGTACCGCCAGTCCCCCCCACCTGAGACACAGACTCGCTGCAGGCGAGCAGGAGCCCCAGGCTGAGGCTTGTGAGAGCCATACCCGGCGTTCGAAACTTCGGATCCAAAATCCCCATCGCGCGCAGCATGTACTCACTGCCCGGAGGACAGCAAGTTGCGCGACCAAGAGAGAGCTTCCATAGCCCTCCCGCCACCGCACCCGCCGCAACTTTTCAGCGACAAGCCAGCCTCCCTTGGCTGGAACCGCTTTCTTTCTACCAGCCGAGGGCTTCGATCATCTTCTCGCCGTAGCGCGTTCCCATGAGCACGACGGAGTCATGGTCGAAGTGATACTCGTCCATCACCTTGGTGCCGCTTTGTGAGATCCAATAGCCTTTCGGCAGTTGGTCGGCGGCCTCGTGCACGCGAGTGTTGTGGGCACTGCAGCAACCACCCGCGGGCAACTCACCCAAGATCATGGGGACGTCGTAGTCGACACCCCAAGCAGCCTTCACCTCATTGTAGAGCTGAACAACCTTGCCGGGCCATGACGCCTGTGTGTTATCAGATTCACCTTGATGGAAAATGATGCCGGCGAAGCGCGCGTTCGGCGTCTTCTTCGCCCCTGCGATCTTGTTCAAGATCATCTGATGATGGGAGCCTCCAGAGATGAAGGTGTTGATCGACTCCCCGCTCTCCGCCGTCCCGACCACGCCGATCGTATCGCCTGCCGGAATCTTCGGGAGCAGCGTCTTGCCGAACCACATGCCCGGGTCAACCGTATCGCTCAGGTTCCAGCCCTTTTCTCCGGGACACTCGTTGAGCGGCGGCGTCACTACCGTGCTCCACTCGCCAGCCTTGTAGTTGCACCCGCCGAAGACCTTGAATCGATCGTCCGAGTTGTTGTCGCTTGGTTGTCTCTTGGCCACGCCTGCCATGTTCGACTGACCCATGAGCATGAACACGTGGAGCGTGCCTCCGGAGTTCGAAGAACCACCAGACGCGGCGCCTCCCGAGCCTCCGTCCATCCCGCCGGTCCCGTCAGCCCCGCCGCTCGCGGTTTCGCCGCCGCTCCCTGTCGCTCCCCCACTCGCAGCCGCGCCCCCGGCGCTGATCGCGCCCCCGGCGCCGAAGGCGCCACCCACGGCAGGCTGACCACCACTCGGAGCGCCTCCGCTCGGGAGCGCGCCGCCGCTCCCGGCGCTCAACCCGCCGCTTCCCGCTACCTCGCCTCCGGATCCTCCGCCGATACCGGCATCGGCGCCGCCCGTCCCGAAATCCTCGCCCGCATTGAGTTCACTCCCACAGCCCCAGGCCGCGGAGAACAAGAACGTAGAGAGGAAAAGAGTGCGAGGAACGGAAGGCACGAGACGCGTCATGGGAGGACCTTTCAGAGAGGCCCGGGCGTGGGAGAGACGCGCCGGGCCCGCTACCTATCGCATATCATTTTGAGGTCCGCTATCTTCCGCGCGAGAGTTCGTGCCCATTGAACCGCGTACGCGAATTCTTTCGCTGTCAGCGGCGAGGGGCCGGCCGAACACCTCCCCTGCGGCTTTCAAAAAAGCGGTTCCACGCAAAGCCAGCCACGCCAACGTGGAACCGATCCCCCAAATGGCGTCGAGGGCCCCTAGCCGTGAGCCAGGGACCCTCGCCTCTCTCCAGAACGAGCCGCGCGTTAGCTCGCCTTTTGGGCCTTGAGCTGGCGCTTGAGAGAGCTCATCACATCGTGAGTGCGCATCTGCTCAGGCAGGATGGTCGTCGAAAGGAACGTTTGCGTTTCGGTTGAGAGAGAGTGCAAGTCAGCACGGTAGTCGTCGCGCCCGTGGTCTTCGCCTTCCTCGAGGGCAGCGACGGCCGCCTGGATACCGAAGAGCGAAGCGCCCCCCTGCACCAACTTTGCAAAGCCACCCCACACGCCCGAACCCTCGGAGGGCTCTCCGCCGAGGACAAGGATCCGCTGGCGCAAGAGGTCGACGCGACGGTCATGAGACACGCGCGCTTCGCGGAGGGTCTGACGAACGTAAGCATCTTCGATCTTGTCGAGCGCTTGGTCGTAGGTTTCGACGGCCGCGAGCTCCCCGCGCAAAAACGAGTTGAGCTGGTCGACGTCGGCTGAATTGGTCTCGGTTGTGGGATTCGAATACATGATGTTCACCTCTGTTCGATGGGTTCGAGAGAGGACGCCCCCTGGCGCCCCACCTTCGGTTTCTCAGAATCGTTGCAGGACCGGTGCCAACGGGGATTTCGCCTTTTTTGGCTCTGTTCTGGGGCGAACAGGCACATCCCACCTCCTTTCGGCGCGGGCGGGTGAGGCGGAGCGCCACGCCTCGCAGATCAGGCAAAATGAAAGGGACCCCGAAGAGCGGTGAGCCCTTCGGAGACCACAGTCGTGAAGCTGGCACGCGCGGTGCACCCCTTTCGATCATGTCTCGCATCGCCGAAGCCCGCCCCGAACCAGAGCAACTCACCCTCGATCCTCGAGAAGCTGCCCCCTCTCCCCCCTTCTCTCAGCAAAAGCAGAAGTGGCCTGGAAAGGAAAGCGAAATGGATCCGGCTCCCGACTACGGTGCCGAAACGTACCGTGGTCACGGTCGACTCGAGGGCCGGATTGCCCTCATCACCGGCGCTGACAGCGGTATCGGCCGTGCGGTCGCCCTCGCCTTCGCTCGGGAAGGAGCGCACATCGCCTTCACCTACCTCCCGGAAGAGAAAACCGACGCCCTGGAATCCAAGGCGGCCATCAACGAAGCAGGCGTGGATTGTCTCCCCATTGCCGCGGATCTTTCAGAGCCCACCACCTGCGAAGACGTCATCCAAAAGACCGTTGAGCGCTTTGGCCGCATCGACATTTTGGTCAATAACGCGGCCTTTCAGGGAGAAGCCACCGACGACGTGAGCGAGCTGACTCCGGGACGCGTCGAGCAAACCCTTCGGGTCAACGTCCTTGCGCCGTTCGTCTTGGTGCGCGCTTGTTTGCCCCACATGGGGCCTGGTGGCTCCATCATCAATGTCTCTTCGATTCAAGCCTACGACCCAAGCTCGCCCATCTTGGACTACGCAACGAGCAAGGGAGCCCTCGTCACCTTTACCAAAGGTCTCGCCCAGTCCCTCATCGAGCGAGGCATCCGCGTCAACTCCGTCGCTCCTGGTCCCGTCTGGACACCGCTCGTTATCCAGTCCTTCAGCCCCGAGAAGAACGCGCACTTCGGTGAAAATTCACCCATGGGTCGGCCGGCTCAACCCGCCGAGCTCGCGCCGCCGTTCGTGTTTCTCGCCAGTGACGAGTCCCGCTACGTCAACGGAGAGATCCTCGGCGTCACCGGCGGGCGCCTTCTCGCCTAGAAGCGAAGAGCTTCCTCCGAGAGCACGCCGTTTGGGTGCTCTGGGTCTGTGGCACCTGGTTTGCTTCGATTTTCGTCAATGACGCGCAAGACTCTCGAGACTCTCCTCATCATTCTGTCTTTGGCGGGCGGATTCGTCGCTTGCGACGACACGCGAGAAGCTGCACGCGAGCGCGCGTCTGACGCCGAGAGGGATGCGCGCGAAGAGCTGCGCAAAGCTCGCGCGGAGCTCGAAGAAGCCCGCTCCGAACTCGAGCGCATGAACGAGCGGGCGAAGGCAAAGTCAAACGACCTGACCGAGCGCACCAAAGAGGGCGTAAGCGCGGCCATTGAGGATACCAAACGAGAGCTCAAAGGAGCCGCAGAGACGGTCGAACGGAAGGTGGACGAGACAGACAAGGCTCTCGCTCGCGTCATCCGCGACGAGGAGAACGATAAAGATTGAGAAAGCGAGCGAGGCTCACGCTCGGCTCGCGCCGGGGCCGCGCGCGAGCCAGGCCCCGAGCACTCGCCGAGCCCCCGGAGCTCACGCAGCCTTGCGTCGCGTCTCGTTCTTTTTCCGGGTCGCGGCCGCTTTCTTTGCGGATGCGCTCCGCTCCGCTGCGGTGCGGCTCGCCGCCTTCTGGCCCCCGATTTTCCCGCCTTTTTTCGCAGACTGCTTCGTGTCCGGTCGACCGCGACCGCTCCCAGACTTGTTCCCACCGCCCGAATCCTTGTTCACGGTGGCCCAAGCGCGCTGAGCCGCCTCGCGGGGGTTCACACCGCGCTCCTGATAGGACTCTTCGATGTGCTGAGCTTTTCGCTTCTGCTTGTCAGTGTATTTCGACTTATCTCCGCTGGGCATATTGGACTCCTCTCCTTTTCCTTGATTCACGATTGCAAAAAAGTCGTCCTCGAGAGCCAAGCGTCATTCGTCGCCAGTTGTCGTCTCTGTGCCGAAACCTTCCTCGGGCGCGGCCTCTTCGGGTTCGACAAAGGCTGCGGAATGACCGAACACCGACGCGCGAGCCGTGAGGATAAAACGGAGAACAGCCTTACGTTCGGCGTCCGTGAGTTTCGCATACTTGCCCATCTGGACCATCGTGGTCGGCCACTGTTGCTCCGGGAGATACGTCACATCCGGATGGCGATGACACTCGTTGCACCTTTCCATGAAGAGCTGCCGTCCTCGAAGGAGCTCCTCTTCAGAAGTGTCGGGCCAGCGGCTCTCCGCTCTTCCGATCCATTCTTGATTCGGAGGATGAGGAACGGGGGCCGTTCTCGGGAGCGAGACGCACCCCCCAAGGGCCCCAGCTCCAATGAGGGGAAGAACGTGAAAGAAGGACCGGGCGCTGGACACTGACTCTCCTTACGCAACGATCATGCCGTAATTCGCGGCCTCTCGTTGGGCCGTCATCACGAGCGAGAGCGAGTCTGAGGAGGCTTCGTGGCGGTGCCACCAGCCCCGCGGAAGATACAAGACGTCGCCTTCTGACAGCTGTGCCATCCAAAGCCGCGAGGTCTCGAAGCGGTGGGCGTCGAGGTCATCGTCAGGCATTCCTTGGTCTGTGAGGAGCGTGTTGGGGCGGAAGTAGTGCCGCCGTGTGCCTTGCGACTGGACGAAGAACGCAGGTCCCTCGGAGGTTCGCCAGGCGTCCCGATGAGAGCGTTCGGAACACATCTCAAAAGCTCGACGGATCCCCCTTTCCCGGGGTGCGTCCGCGAGAGTGCGCTCCGCCTCTTGCAAGACTCGGGCTGTGGGTCCTTCCGCCCTGCTCCGATCGCCGGTTCGCCGAACGTGGGCGCTGGCTGAGACCTGAACGCTTCCAGCCCCCAGTTGTTCCTGAACACTTCGCGCAAACGAACGAAGCACAGGGCAGAAGCGCTCTGCTCCCGAAATGACCACACTGAGGCCAAGTTGCTCTTTCGAACCCGCTTTGCTCTGCGTCTCACTCGCCTCACGGACAAGACGAGCTTCCGCGTCAGCGCTTTCGAGGAGTCCCTCAAAATGGGACCAGCCGAAACAGAACTCGGGAGTCGAGATCATCCGAGAGAGGACAAAGGGCTCGCTTCCGAGGTACCGCGTTTCAAAGGCGGGGAGGCAGCTCGTGAGGAGCCGTTCGGAGCGGATTCTAGTGATCGGTGCGTTCATGGTTCTTGTGTGGTTCTGGGGAGGGCCGAGCACTCTTGTGCGCGGGTGAGGCATTTGCGCTGAGTCATTCGAGAGACCCGGGCGCGGAGCGGAGTCATGGTCCTCGTCGGGGCGACAGCGGCAGGGGCGGCGCAAAGCGCAGGTCCCTGAGCGCGACCTGTCGTCCCAACGAGGTGTGACGCAGCCCGACCAGAGCAAAGGGCATGCCGTCGAAATTTCTCGCGTAATCCCGGAACTTCACGGGCGGAGTGCAATGTCGGCCGGCGAATCAGCCGATGCCTGCGAGGGGTGGCAGGCTGTGCCAGCGGATCTGAGACGAAACTGCGCCGAGGCAAGGTCCCGCCTGCGGCATTCCGCTACACGAACCGCGTAGGCAGCCAGCAGCTCCCAGCCCGAATGGGTCATGGCACACTGCGTGCTTTTGGTCCCTCTTCAGGAGCCCATACCCATGAAGAAAACTTCCTACGATACGGACCAAGTCACCGAACTCCTCTATCAAGCCCTCGAAACCGAGCTCGGGGGAGAACAAATCTACGAGCAGGCGGTGAGTGCTGCCCAAAATAGCGACCTCAAGAAAGAGTGGAGCAAGTACCTCAAGGAAACGAAGAATCACCAGAAGATCCTTCTGGGCGTTTTCCAGGAGCTCGGCCTCGATCCGGAGGTAGAAACTCCGGGACGCGCTGTGGTCCGGCTCCTGGGCGAGTCACTCGTCGAAGCCATCCAGGAGGCTGTCTCTGAAGGAGAAGAAGACGCAGCGCAGATCGTCGCCGCCGAATGTGTGGTTTTGGCCGAGACCAAGGATCATCTCAACTGGGAGCTGATCGGCCATGTGGCGGAGAACGGGAGCGGCCCCTTCAAGGACGCTCTGAAGCGCGCCTTCGAAGAGGTCGAGACCGAAGAGGACCACCACCTCTATCACACCAAGGGCTGGTGCCGGGAGCTCTGGATCGAATCCTTGGGCCTGCCCGCAGCCCTTCCGCCGCCGGAAGAGATCAAGAAGGTGGAGACCGCGATCGGCGCTGCTCGCGCCGAAAAGGCTCGTGAGCCTTACGTGCAGAAGCACTAACAGCACCGAGAAAGACATCGAGCGACCTGGAGCGCCTCTGCGCGACTCCGGGTCGCTCTTCATTTTGTTGTGCGACCAGCAGGTGCATCGCACGCGCATCACCGTCCGCGTTTGGACTAGCACCGAAGAGATGCATCGCACGCGCCCCCCGTCCGCGTTTGGACTAGCCCCGAAGAGCACGCGCATCACCGTCCGCGTTTGGACTAGCCCTTCCAACAATTTTCGAAGAACGCAGCCGAGAGCGAACCTCAGTTCGGGTCTACAAATCGCGGCACCGTCGGCTCCATTCCGACGCCGTCCTGGTAGACCAAATAGCCCCCCACGGCTCCCGTCGCTCCGAGCAGAAGTGCGCCGAGGACCGAGAGTGAGAGCGCTCCTTTGCTCGCCGGCTCTCCTTGGTTCTTCCAGCGCAGAGCGAGGGTCAGCGCGTAGGCCGCGGTGGCAAGAGCAGCCAAGACTCCGTGAATGATCATGCGAACGTGCGCTTCGTCCGTTGGTACGGGCGCCGTGAAGAACGCAACGAGCCCTCCAAGGGCCGCGATCGGAGCCGAGATCACGCCAGCGGCAAGGAGCCCCACAGCGACGCGGCTCAGCCCTTCTTTTCTTCGGCTGCGCGCGACGAATTCGAGCAGCGTCGAGGAGAAGAGGAAGGCGAGGGGAAAATGGACGAAGGCTGGATGAAGTTCCCAAATATTCATGTGCTGGTTCCGTGAGAAAGCGGACCCGAATTGGATCGAGGTCATTCGTCAGCAATGGGCATGCCACGCGAGACCAGCGCCTTTGGCTCCGGGGTTTCTCTGGCGCAGCAAAACGCGAACGGTCACGCGTTTTCGAACGGCGGGCGTCTCGGCCACTCTCGGGGGGGCGGGATGCTCGAGTCACGTCAGTGCGGCGGCGGAGCGAACGAGTGAACCCGAAGCTGGATCTTTTCCGAACGTTCGCTCCGCCGCCGATGTGGGTGCAAGCGGGCCAGACAGACTCAGCCGAAGGCTCGTTTGGACTCAGCCTTTTGTGATGGACCGGGGCCCAAAAAACCAAGGGGCATGGCACCGAACATGCATGCAGCCAGGCATGCGCTTGGTCCTTAGCGCTCCCGAAGAGCGCCCCTATCCTCCTCTCGTTCGTGAACAAGTCTTCACGAGGAGCTCGCACCGTCACGCCTCCTTGCGAGGCATTGAAAGAGGGGCGAGGAGCCGTCCTCCCCTCGGCGGCACGGTCCGTTTGCTGCTCTGGATGACCCGTCGCAGCCTGAGAGAGTTTCTCCACCTCTCCCATGTATGACGCGGTCGTCGTCGGAAGCGGCCCCAATGGTCTCGCAGCTGCCGCGGTACTGGGCCGGGAGGGGTACTCGGTCCTTGTCGTCGAGGCGGCCTCGAGTCCTGGCGGAGGCACCCGCACCGAAGAGCTAACGCTCCCAGGATACCTTCATGACGTCTGCTCCGCGGTCCATCCGCTCGCGGTGGCGTCACCGCTGTTCCGCTCCCTCGAGCTCGAGAAACACGGCGTCACCTGGTGTCATGCAAAAGCGCCCCTGGCCCATGTGCTGGACGACGAGCGCGCCCTCACCTTAGAGCGCAGCGTGGCCGAGACAGCTGCCCAGCTCGGCCGTGACCGTGCTCGCTACGAAGATCTCGTGACTCCTCTCGTCGAACGCTTCGACGACCTGGTCGAGATGTTCGTGGGGCCGCTGCAGTTTCCCCGTCGCCCCCTGCTCGGCCTCAGGTTCGCGCGAAATGCTCTCCTTTCCATGAAGTGTCTCGCGCAGCGCTTCGAAGCGCCCGAGGCCCGCGCCCTTCTGGCCGGCGCCGCAGCTCACTCGATGTTGCCGCTCGATGTGGCCGGGACAGCCGCCTTCGCGCTCATCTTGGCGGTCTCCGGACATGCGGTCGGTTGGCCTGTCGCCGAAGGGGGCTCGCATTCGATCGCGCGAGCGTTGCTCGCTCAGATCGATGGGTTCGGCGGCGAGGTCTGGCTCGACCACCGGGTGCGCAGCAGAGGCGACTTACCTCCGGCGCGCGTCTATCTTTTCGACGTCACGCCGCGTCAGCTCCTCGCGATCGACGACGGCTGGCTCCCGGACTCCTATCGAAAGCGCCTAGCTCGCTACCGTTACGGACCCGGTGTGTTCAAGATCGACTGGGCGCTCGACGGGCCCGTTCCCTGGAGGAACCCCGCCTGCCGCCGTGCGACAACGATTCATCTCTGGGGCCAGGCAGGTCAAATGCATGCGGCCGAGAGCGCTCCCCACGATGGCAGAGTCGCAGAGCAGCCCTTTGTTCTCTTCGTGCAGCCTACGCTCGCAGATCCAAGTCGCGCCCCTTGGGGAAAACACACGGGCTGGGCTTACTGTCACGTCCCTGCCTTCTCTCATCACGACATCACAGCTCGCATCGAAGCCATGGTCGAGCGGTTTGCGCCGGGATTCCGGGATTTGATCCTCGCCCGTCACACGCGCAACGCAGCCCAAATGGAAGAGTATAACCCGAATTTCGTGGGCGGGGATATCAACGGCGGCGCGGCGACCCTTGACCAGCTCTTCTTCCGGCCCGTCGTGAGCCTCGACCCCTATTCGACCCCGAATCCGCGAGTATTTCTCTGCTCTTCGGCCACGCCGCCCGGAGGCGGCGTTCACGGCCTGTGTGGCTCATTTGCGGCCAAGAGCGCGCTCCGGCGGCTCCGTGGAAGTCATGAGCCGCCTCGACTCCTCGGCTGAGCGCAGGGGCGGCCCAACTGTCACTTCGCCTGCTCTGCTTCGTATTCCACGATCGGTTTGAACCCGCCCCAGAACATACGCTTGCCGTCGAAGACACTCGCGAACTCATCGGGACCACCGAAGCGAGGATCTTGCATCCCTCGCTGCCATGCGAGGTCACGGGTCTCCTTATCGGGCCAAAGGGCATAGGCGGCTACGACAGTCTCTTCCTCCGTCGCAGCCACAGCGCGATAGAAGTCCGTGACTTCGCCCCGGGGCACATCATCGGCGACCGCCTCACAGTAACGAAGGAGCCCGTGCTCCCTCATGACCGTCTTGAAGATCTCAGCCATTTGGCGGTACCTTTCTTCGTTCCCTTTCGGGAGCGGGAGCGCAAAGAAATCAACGTAGGACATTTTCTGGTTCTCTCCTTTCGCGGCGCACCGTACCGAGAGATGCCTCCGACTAGAATAAGTAGACCGTCGAGCTTCGAGTGAAGACCCCAAGCGCCCCCAACGCGCTTCTCGCCGCCCCCCCGGATGCCTGGTCGCCGGACCCACGCTGAGCCCCGACCCTACGCTGCTCGCCTCGGGCCCGCCGAGGCGCTTGATGCTGACCGTCTGCCCCCACGCCGCGCGCTTTCGTTTGTGATGCTATTGTGACCACCTGGGACGCAGCCGTGACACACCCGAGCCCAGAGAGTCGTGCGAGTGCCCGCGCCCCCGAGGCGCGTTATTGCGTAGACCTGCCCAGATGGGCGCGAACGGTCACCCGAGGGAATGCCCGAGGAAGCAGAAAGTGAGAACTCTCACGGTTGTCAGCTTCCATGGCAATTTTGATAGGTTTTTTGCGTCGCCGGGGTCCTGCGCTTGAGAAAATTCAGCAGTGTCGGACGGAGGTGCGCTTTTTTCCGGCTCCCTGTCCACTTAGGGGGCGGCTTCGAGTGGCAGGGTCGGCTACCTTGGACCCGTATCCGGAGCTCGGACGCATTCGTCCCAGCCCCCCGAGCCTGAACTCACCATTCCTTTTTGCCCCTTACGACTGAGAGCCATGGGAACTCCTTCCTCTTCGTTTCGACGCCCCTCCTTCTTGTCCCTTTCCGCCCTCGGCTTCGCTGTCGCGCTCGTCTCGACCGGCGGCTGCACCGATGGCCTCACTCCGGGCTCGGAAACTGGAGGGAACGTCACCGCCACCGGCAGCGTTACGGGAGCAGGCGGGGGCGCGGGAGGCGGCTTCGTGGCAACGGGAGCCACATCGGGCATCGGCGGGCTCGTCTCGAGCGGCGCAGCCCCCAGCGTTGGTGGTGGACCCACGGGGAGCGGGAATGCGCCCGGCGCCGGTGGGGGCGTCCAAGGGGTAGGTGGCGCTGGAACGAGCAGCGGCGGAGCGCCCTGCGTGGACGTGGAACCGCCCCCGGACCCCGAGTGGCCGGGTGCTACCTGTGAGAACTGGGCAACCGAGACGGAAGAGTGTGACAAGGCCTGGTTCGCGAAGTACTGCGACGCGAGCTGCGGACGCTGTGTCCCCGAAGACGGCGGTCCTGGAGGCGGCACTGGCGGCGCTCCCCCCTGTGAAGACAAGCCCTACCCGCCGCAGCCCGACTGGCCCGACGCGACCTGCGCGGACTGGGCCACGGAGGCCGACGCCTGTGGCGAGAGCTGGTTCGCTGGCTACTGCGACATCACCTGCGGGCGCTGCGTCCCTGAAGGCGGTACCGGTTCAGGCGGCGGCCCGAGCGGCGTGGACTGCTCGAGTGCGGGTCTGCCGAAAGTGAACGGCGGCGAGGGCTTCGCGACCCGTTACTGGGACTGCTGCCAGCCTCATTGTGCGCAGTTCGATGGTCACCGCTGCGGCCAGGACGGCATTCAGAGGACCGGCGACTCGAACAGCGCTTGCAACGGCGGCGGCTCCTTCGCTTGTTACGACGAAGCGCCCAAGGCCGTCTCGGATTGTCTCTCCTACGGCCACATCGCCAAGGCCAATCCGAACTGCGGCCAATGTTACCGCATCGAGTTCACGGGCCAGGGCGAGCACAACGCCAACGATCCCGGCTCCAAGGCCATCAAGGGCAAGCAGATGATCGTGAAGGTGACGAACACCGGGAGCGACGTCGCCGGCAACCAGTTCGATCTCATGGTGCCCGGCGGCGGCGTCGGCCAGTTCAACGCTTGCAGCCGTCAGTGGGGAACCAATGATCTCGGAGCCCAGTACGGCGGCTTCCTCACGAACTGCTCAGGGTCTCACTCAGCGAAGAAGGACTGCGTCCGTCAGAACTGCATGAAGATCCCAGCGGGCCCGGCGCGCGACGGTTGCCTCTGGTTTGTCGACTGGTTCGAGGTCGCGGACAACCCGAAGTTCACTTCGGAGCCCACGAACTGCCCGTTCTGAGAGAGACTGAGCTCGGACTCGGTGGCGGCCCTTCTTCCCTTCGCGGAGGAGGGGCCGTTTCGTTGAGACGAGCCGGCGCAGCGTGCCGTCCCCGGATCGTGGACTCACTTCCCGATCCTGAGGACGAGCTCCCCGGCGTCGTAGGGAGCTCGTACCTTCGCGTCGTTGTCGAAATAGAAGTACACGTCACGCGGCTGCCCGCTCGGCGCTCGCTCGGCGGTGAGATCTACGCCGCGAGGTTGCCTCCCCTCACGCCAGCTGTTGACCCGCCTCGCCCAGGTGTCGAGCTGCGCGGGGGAGTAGCCGCTCTCGTAGATCTTCTCCCCGCCATGGAGACGGACATAAACGAAAGGGGCCGTTAGGTCGAAGAACAACGGAAAGTCCGGCGCGTCGGCTACCACAAGTCCGATCGAATGCTCTCGGAGCAGCGCGATAAACGCCGGGTCGCAGAAGGAAGGATGACGCAGCTCGACGGCGTGGTGGAGATTCCGATCGGGGCCCCTTTGAGCGACGAAAGGCGCGACCCGACCGTCGTGCTTCTTCGCGAGGCGCTCGGCTTCCCGGACCGTTTTGGGGAGCAGCCGGAGGAAAGCCTCAAAGCGCTCGTCCCAGGGGAAGGTTCGCGGAAACTGCCAAAGAAAAGGACCGAGCTTCTCTTCGAGGGAGAGGACACCAGATGCAAAGAAGTTCGCGAGGGGGACTTCGACGTCGCGGAGCTTCTTCATGTGAGTGATGTAGCGGCTGCCTTTGACGGCGAAGACGAAGCCCCTCGGGGTCTCAGTGTACCAACGCTGATAAGATTCGGGCCGCTGCAGAGAGTAGAAGGACCCGTTGATCTCGACGGTGTCGAAGCGCGCGCTCAGATATTCGAGCTCGCGGCGCTGCGGAAGCTCGGACGGATAAAACGTCTTCCGCCAGCCTTGATAGCGCCAGCCCGACACACCCACCCGAACTTTCCCGCGCGCCATTTTCCTCGCCTCACGTCGCGCCGCTCGGCATGAGCGGCGCAGAAAGTCAGCTGGCCGCTTTGTGGATCGCCTTGACGAGGTCACCCTTGGTCATGCGGCTGCGCCCCTCGATGCCGAGTTTCTTTGCCCTTTGGTAGAGAGCTTCCTTCGGCTTTTCGGCGAGGGCAGAGGCGGAGGGCGCTCGGGACGACGCTTCTCGAGTAGAGGCACGCGAAGAGGACGCGGGAGAGTTCGCCGAGCGCTGCGCCTTGTTCCCTCCTCCCTCGAGCCTTTCCTTGAGCAGGGCCATGAGGTCAATCGGCGGGGGCAGTTCTTCTTCGCTCTCGGGCTCTGGGGTCGCCTCGATCTCGAGCACGCCTTGTCGACGTTTGGCCTTTCCTTCTGCGAGGCGCGTCAGCGCTTCACCATATTCGTCGGCGAGCTCCTCGCGCCGGAGCTCGGGTTCCGTCAGGTCGTCGATCGCCGTCAGGAAGGTCTTCACGGAGGCCGCCGAACCTGTTTTCCGAGCGGGCAGCCCCACCATCTCGGGTGTGCGCACTTCGCTCGCAAAACGCAGAGTCTCGGCGAGCAAGAGCCCCGAGCGCGCCATGATCGCGACGATGTACGCCTTGTCTCGCATCACCATGGTCGCGATGCCTACTTTCTTCGTCCGCTCCATCGTCTCGGCCAAGAGACGATAGGCCTTCGTCGAAGAGCCAGAAGGAGCGAGGACATAAGGGCGCACGAAGAAGAGGCGCGGAAGGTCGTCGAGAGGCACAAAACGTCGGAGATCGATGTCGCGCGTCTTCTCTGGGCGAGCGGAGGCGAGCTCTTCCTCTGTGATCGGGACGAACTCCCCCGAGTCGAGCTCAAAGCCGCGCACCAGCTCCTCGTTCGGAACGGGCCGATCGTGCCGCGGGCAAATATAACGACGCCCCACCGCGTCGCCGTCACCAGTGACCATACGGAGCCGCGCCTGACGGGGCCTGGTCGCCGAAAAGAAGTCGACAGGAATGCTCACGAGCCCGAAGGTGATCGTTCCGGACCAGAAGGAGCGCCCCGAAGTCCGCTCCTCTTCGGCGCTCTCTTCCGCCTTCTGTTTGCTCTTCTGTTTAGCCATGGGTGCTCTCCGTCTTTTCGAGGCGGGTTATCCCCGCGCCGCCTTGCGGCTGTTTGGGTCCTTCTTGAGAGCGGCGAGGCTCTTTTTGAGGGCGTCTGCGACGTTCGCTTCTTTTGCCTTCTTGGCCTTTGCGATGCGCAGAGGAATCACTCGCCCGAGGGCCTTCTGTTCGACGAGCTCTCCAACTTGGTCCTCGAAGTCGTCGTGGAACTCGCTCGGATCGAAGCCCCCCTCGAGGGTTTCGATGAGTTGACGGGCCAGCCGAATCTCAGCCTCCGTCAGCTCTTTGGCCGGAGGGCGAGCAAACCCCTCGAGATCGATGACCTCTTGCCGGGGACGCATCGTGCTCATCATCAGATACCCGTCCTCGACCCGGAGCGCTCCGAGGTATACCCGCCCGCGCATCACTCAGCGCGCAATGCCCTCCACTCCCCGCTGCTCGAGGGCCGCCGCGAGCGCGAAGTAGCTTTCGTCGTCACCGTCAGGCCCGAGGTAGTAGGGCCGCTCATACCAAACAGGCTCGACCGCGTTCGGCGCCACGAAATGGCTGATTTCGATGGTCCGGGAGGGTTTCGGAGCCAGGGAGGCTAGGTCGTCCGCATCCAAGACGACTCATTTCTTTTCATCGAGCGGATAAGCCTTGGTCACCTCGTCGCGGGCGACGGGTTCTTCCGTCGTCTTGTCGATCAGCTCTTGGACAACAGGCTCACCGTCTTCCTCGTGGAGAAGACGAAAGGGCACGCCCCGACCCTCGACGGCTGCGTAGAACTTGACGGGAACTTCTCGCTCCGCGAGCTGAATGACGGCCTTAAAGATCGCGCGAGCGGCCATTTTTGTTCTCCTTTTCGCAGCTGGGACAATTGATCGAGTCCTTCTGTCTCACGATCCAGGCACACCTGGGGCACATCGGCCCATCACAAACAATGCAGCGCACCTCTTGCTCGAACACGTAAGTTCCCAAACAATGAGTGCATTCCTCTTCCCCTTCGGCGAGCCAAAGAGCGGGACGCGTGGATTTGTCAGTTGTTGCCATCGACCTGCTCCGGGAGGAGTGCAATGGCTGTTCCATCGCTGACTTGGTTCAGTCCTCCGGAATCCTCTGCCGCACCTCGAAGAAACCCGGCCAAGGGTCGCCCTTGAGATGGGCAAGGCGCTCGAGGAGCTCTTCGAGGCGGAACTCGCCGCGCAGGTCGCGAGCAAGCTCTTCCCAAGCGACTGGTGTCGAGATCGGAGCGCCGGGCCGTGCTCGTGTTGAGTAGGCGGCGATCGCCGTCGCTTCACGAGCGTTGCGAAGATAGTCGATGAAAATCTTCCCTTTTCGCTTCTGTTTGGTCATCGTGGCCACGAAGCGTTTCGGGCTCTCGCGAGTCAGTGTCTCAGCGATCGTCTTGCAGAATTTCTTCGCCTCCGGCCAAGGCGTGACGGGTTCGACGGGCACGACGAGGTGAACGCCCTTGCCGCCCGTTGTCTTGACGAAGCTCTCGAGGCCGTGTTTTCCGAGCTCGTCGCGCACGTCGAGGGCACCCTCTACGAGCCGAGCCCAGTCGAGATCGGGATCTGGATCGAGGTCAAAAATCAGCCGATCGGGACATTCGAGACGATCGATCCGGGAGCCCCAGACGTGGATCTCGAGAACTCCGAGTTGGACAAGTCCAACGAGACCTGCCGCGTCGCGCACGAAGAGGTACGGCTCGCCGCCCTCCGGCATTGGCCATTCGTGGATGCCTTCAGGAAGGCCATTTTTGCCATGCTTTTGAAAGAAACAAGGAGAACCTTCGCCGCCCGGGCAGCGCACGATCGTGAGCAAACGCTCAGCGACGTGCGGGAGCATCCGATCAGCGATGGCCACGTAGTACTCGGCGAGATCGCGTTTCGTCAGTCCCTGCTCGTGGAACAGGACACGGTCCGGGTGTGTGAGTGAGCGCAGGAGGACAGCGTTCGATCCTGAGCGGCCGGAGCTCTTGGTCGTCGCTCCTTTCGGCTCCTGGACCGCTTCAGGTGGTGCCTCGGTTCGAGGGCTCTTGGGCGAGTGACCCTTTCGGGGAGGAGCGTCGGCCGGCAATGGACTCGGCTCTTCCAGGCCAATGTCTTCGGCACTTTTGTCCTCTCGGAGACCTTGAAAGGAGGGATGCCGGAGTTTTCCGCCCTCGGTCACCTCGGAGAAGGTCACCTCTGCGAGCAGCTCCGGCTTCACCCAGTGGACCCCCCGCGCCTCTGCCCCACGGGGCGCTGGATCGAAGGGAGACTTGTCTTGAACGAGCTTCGAGAGGCGCGCTTTGATCTGCTTCAGCGAGCGTTCGCTGAAGCCGGTCCCGACTTTTCCGGCGTACTTGAGCTTACCTCGCTCGTCGTGGAGCCCGACCAAAAGCGCGCCGAAGCCCCTGCGAGAGCCAGAAGGATCCGTATAGCCGCCGATCACAAACTCTTGCCGCTTCATACACTTGCTCTTGAGCCAGGCGTGACTCCGCGTGCCCGAATAGGGCGCGTCGACACGCTTCGAGACGACACCTTCCATGCCCAGCTGGCACGCTTCGGCGAAGAACTCCGGGCCGTGACCCCGCACGTGGTCACTGTAGCGGACAACCCCGCGAAGCTTTTTCCGAGAAGTTCCAAGGAGCTTCGCGAGGAGCTCCTTGCGCTCGAGGAGCGGAGCTTTCCGAACGTCCACCCCATTTGCGTACAATAGATCAAACACCACGTAGGCGATCGTCGTTTTCTTGGCGCCTCCGCCCCCGTTCTGGAGCGCCTGGAAGTGAGTGAGCCCCTTTTCATCCAGGGCCACGACCTCCCCGTCGAGAAGCGCATCCTCCAAGGAGAGTTCTGCGAGACTTCTCACAACACTCGGGAAACGAGCGGCGAAGTCCTTCTTTCCCCGCGACCACAACTTCACCTCGCCGGACCGAATTTCAGCCAAGACTCGATATCCATCGAGTTTCACCTCATGCACATAGCCATCGCCTTCGGGAGGTTCTTCGACAAGAGTCGCGAGCTGAGGCTCGCGTGCCGCGGGGAACCGCGCTGCCCGGGCAGGCTCGAATTTTTGCTCGCCGCTCTTCGTCCAGACGGCGCGCGGCGCGCCTTTGACCTCTTCGAGGCTGCGTCCGGAAAGGACACTTCGGGGAGCGGAGGTGACGATACTCTCGGCCGCGCTCCGCGCGGCCTCGTCGCGTCCCTTGATCAGGAGCCAGTTCTTGTCGGTCTCCTTCCCGCCGCGGGAGCGAGTGCGCGTGAGGTGGAAGCGACCGCGCAGCTTCTGGCCGTGCAAGACGAAGCGCAGGTTTCCTTCCTCGAGGGCCTTGTCAGGATCTCCCTCCATCTCCCAAGTGCCCTCATCCCAGACGATGACTCCGCCGCCGCCGTATTGACCCTTGGGAATCATTCCTTCAAAGGCGGCGTACTCGAGAGGATGATCTTCGGTCCGCACGGCGAGGCGCTTGTCCTTCGGATCGAGGCTCGGCCCCTTCGGCACAGCCCAGCTCACCAACACGTCCCCGACCTGCAGGCGGAAATCGTAGTGCTTGGCCCGAGCCGCGTGGGCCTGAACCACGAACCGGAGCTCCCCTTTCTTCGCGCGCCGACTCCCGGGAGCGGGCTCGGGGGTGCGTTCGAAATCGCGCCGCTCCGCGTACTGTTGCAGCTTGTCCACGGGCACCAAGTTGCAATGGCCGCGCCAAGTGCCTGACCCTAGGGCTCTGTCGGGCGTCTACCTCGCCGCCCTGCCGTGCCGGCCCTCAACCTAGGCCCAGAATCGCAAAGGTTCGCTCGATCGACCAAAACGCGCCCACCGCGCCCATACCGTAGGCGAGAGCGCGCGGGACCCAGGGTCGCCGAAGACCCAGGCGAGTCCCCAGGTGAGCCAGCACCAGAAGCCCGAACACGACCGCGAGCTGTCCGAGCTCCACTCCCACGTTGAAGCCGAAGAGCGCCGCAGGCACGTGCGCCTCGGGCAAACCAACATCCCGGAGCGCCGAGGCGAAGCCGAACCCGTGAAGGAGACCGAAGATGAAGGCAACGGTCCACGGTCGCCGCCGGGTGAGGGACTCCTGGGGCGCGAGGCACTCTCTGCAGACCAGCACAATGGAGAGGGCGATCGTGGCCTCGATGGGCAAAATGGGAGGGGCGATCCACTCCACCGCGGAGAGCGCGAGGGTGATGCTGTGCGCGACCGTAAAGGCGGTAATGGTCGCGATAAGGCGCCTGCGGCCCTGCACCAGGAGCGTCAACGCCAAGACGAAGCACAGATGATCAAAGCCGAGCAGAATGTGCTCGACGCCGAGCTCACAGTAGTCCCGAAGCACGAGCCAATAGGCGGCGAGGCCCCGCGCTCTTTGATCGTAAATGGCGATCTCTCGATTCTCAGAGGACACCACTCGCTGAAATCGCGAACCGTCGAGCCAGCTCACGTCGACCAAGACACGCGTCTGTGCCCCCTCCAACCAAGGCAACTCGACGCGCCCGGAGAGCCCCGCGGGACCACAGCTCAAGAGCTCACCTCTTAGCTCACAGTGCGGCGGATAAACCGCGGGATGCTCGATGGAACGCAGCGCAGGTGAGTCCGACTGGAAGCGTGCCGAAAAGCGCCCCGCCTCGAGCTCCTGGATCACCAATGCAGCGTTGTCGATCGGATGCGTCCACGCTCGCGCCGGGAGGAGGATGAGGAGCGCTCCGAGAACCGCCGCGAAGAGGGTGCGAGGCAGGGCGAACGCGGCTGACCTTGCCGGATTGCACTCATAGGATCGGCACAGCGAACGGCTACGACGGCTCATGGCACCTCTTCGAACTCGTAGAGGGCGATGATCTTGTCGAGCTTCTCGCGGACAGCCTTTTCTCGCGCCTTCGACTTGAAATCATCGAGCACCGCCGCGCGGACCTCCGAGAGGGGCGGCAGCCCTCCTGAGACCTCCTTCACACGCAGGAGCCAGGCTTCTGTCTCACCCTCCACCCGGGTCCAGGTTCCGAGCGGAACGTCGACGATGCGCGCGGCGAGGGGAGCTGCGACCCGCCCTGCAAAGTCTTCCGGAGCGAGCGTTGCTCCGAACAAGGGCCGGCCGAGCTCGTTGGGTTTCTCTCCTGCCTCGAGCCGGGCGAGGAACTTCGTGAGCTCTTCCTCAGTCTGTCCATCGGACCTCGGAAAAGCGAAGAACTCGAAGTCATAGCGCTGCGGGCGCTCGTAGCGCGCCCTCTCTTCTTCGAGAAAACGCTCCAGCGTCGCGTCATCGGGGTCGGAGAATCGAACCGAGAGCTCCGCTTCCGCGTACATCTTCCCGACCAAGAGCGATCGGATGTTCGGGTCGTTGCGATCGAGTCCGCGCCGGAGAGCCTCGCGGTACAGCGCCTCCTCTCGTTTCCATGCCTCGATGGTGAAGGTCCGCTGGTGCTCGGTGGGAGGAACCCCGTGTTGGTCCGTCAGCCGTCGCACGAGGTCCGCCTTGACTCCCGGGGTCACCGTCACTTTCCGGGGCTCCTCGTTCAGGAAACGGTCGGCCGCGAAAAGCAGAGCACCCAGGGCGAAAAAGTGAACCATAGGTTCACGAAGGAAGCGGGACCAGGCGTCCGAAGGAGTGTCGGAGGGGCTCATGAGCGAATTGCGAGAGGTGAATCGAGTCCGAGAGATAGACGAAGGGCGGGCCTCACGCATCTTGCCTGATGTTGCGCCCGTCAGACACTACCTAAGAGCCCGCTCAAAATCGGAAAAGGAGAGCGCTTTCGCGCCGCTTGCCTTCATCGACAAGCCCAGGGGCGCATGATAGCGACCTCGAGTCGTTCGTCAGCCGGTCCAAGGCCCCTCACGCCCCACGGTTTACGCTACACTCTCAAGGACCCGCCGTCCTGCCGCGCGACTCATATCTTCGGAGGCTCAAACTTGTTCTCACGGAAACTCTCTCTTTGCCTTGGCTCTCTGGTCTTGTCCCTGGCGGCGTGTTCTGCCGATCCGAATCCCGACGGTGATGCTGATGGGAGCGGAGGGAGCGTAGGAGACGGAGGAACGAGCGCGGGAACAGGCGCAGCCCCGGGCTCCGGAGCTGCACCGGGAACTGGAGGGTTGGGAAATCCCGGGTCCGGTGGTTCTGGCGGAGGATTCGGTCCTTCGGACGGCGGAGCGCCCCATGCCGGCGGCGCAGGCGCAGCCCCGGGCGTTGGCGGAACAGCGGCAGGAGGCTCGGGTGGAGGCGGCGCGACCGGTGGTAGCGGCGGGGGCAGCGGTGATACCGGCGGCAGCGAGAACGGTACCGGCGGCGGCGGAGGCGGTGGAGACGTCGGCCCTGGGCCCTCGGACATCCCGCCCGCTCCTGGTCCTGACAACGTTCCGCGCCCCTCCGGGACTCCCGGAAACATCACAGTGATCGACTGGGCCGGGTTCCCTGCGGCGGTAACCTACTCCTTTGACGACAACGACGGATCTCAGCTCACCTACTATGAGCAGATGAAGGCCATCGGTGGCCGTTATACCTTCTTCCTCGTTACGCAGAATTTCGGCGTGGCGATCAGCGATGCTCGCTGGAAGGCCATCTACGAAGACGGCAACGAGATCGGCAATCACACGACGAACCACAGCTGTGGCACCAGCAACATCGACGGCGCAAACACGGCCATTCAGACGACCTTCGGCCGCGCTCCGAGCACCCTCGCTGCTCCGAACGGAGACACCTCCTGCACCGGCCAAGCGCCGGGCCGCGTCTTCTTGAACCGCGGAGTTACCCCTGAAAGCCCGGTCAAGCCGAACGACAATTCGAATCCCTATCAGCTGAACTGCTACATCCCGGCCACGGGTCAGGCTGCGAGCGCTTACAACAGCAATATCGACAGCGCGCTGAGCCAGAAGGGCTGGGTGATTTACGTCATCCACGGCATCAACCCGGGCACCAGTCACACCTTCCAGCCCGTGAGCTGGGACGGACTCAAGGGCGCCATCGAGTACGCCAAGAGCAAGAACGTCTGGATCGACACCTTGGAGAACATCGGCGCCTACTGGCTTGGCCAGAAGGAGTTTGCGAAGGCGATGACCCAGACGAACGGCGCGTCGAAGACCTGGACCTGGACCCTCCCCGACAAGTTCCCGACCGGAAAGTATCTCCGCGTGAAGGTGGACGGCGGTACGCTGATCCAAGACGGAAAGCCGCTCACCTGGGACCCGCACGGCTACTACGAGATCTCCCTCGACGAAAAGAGCGTCACCCTCGAACCGTAAGCCCGAGCTCAGGCAAGGACGCGCCTGACCCACGCCGCTCGCCCTCGCGCGCGGGGCGTTTTCGTTTGTGCTCTACGCGCCGAAACCCAACGACCCGAGCCCTTACGCTGAGCGAGCTTTGGTCCCGAGCCCTGCTCCGTCAGATTCGGAGAAAGAAGAGGATCGACGCGCCCACCATGACAAGCCCAGGGCCGAGCACCGCGAAGCGAAGGGCGCTCTTGGTCCTCGCAAAGCCCTCATACAGTTTGGCGTAGCCGAGGCAACACGGGACCAAGGCTACGAGGATGTGACGGAAGTCTTCGTGATACTCGTTCGGAGCGCGCAGGCGAAAGGCGAGCAAGAAGGCGAGAAGGAATCCGAGCGCGGTGAGAGGGACGCGGTAGGCCCGAAGCTTCGCGAGAGGGCGGGTCACTAGCCCGACCGCGGCCACAGCCACGATCACGAGCAACGCTGCGCTCATCGTGACCATGAGCCAGCGCGCCCTCTCGCCGTTGAAATCTTCGCCGAGCGTCCCGACCCCGAAGAGCGTCGACTTCAAGAAGCGCTCAAGGACCGGATCGGTCGGGACGGTCTCCGCCCGGAGAAGGAAATCGAGGGGACGAAAACCCAGGAAATGCTGGAAAGAATCGGGGACCGGGGGCACATAACGACCGCCCGCAGCCGAACCCAAGAGCGCATCTCCGACAGTGCTGACGGGGCCCCGCGCGCGCCAGACCGGTGAAGCGAGGAGCGTCGCGAGAGCAATGGCGAAAGCGCCGCCGACAAGAGGGGCGAGCTTTGCGGACAGGCGAACGCCTCGAGGCTGACTCCCCCACGGCAGCAAGCGAAAGGCAGCGAGCGCCAAGAGCAGCGCGGCCACGGCGAGCCCAGAGGCTTTGGTCAGGATCGCACCCGTGACGAAAGCGAGCGCACAAGAGAAGTCGCGCATGCTCGAGCTCCGATCCCATTTGATCATAAAAAGCAGGGAGGCGAGCATGAGCGGCGTCACCAGCGCGTCATTGTGAATGCGGATCGCGTGGAGAAGCGCCGAAGGCCAGAAGGCCAAGAGCGCTAGCCCGAACCAGAGGGTTCGGCGCTCCTTTGAGAACAATAGAAAAATCGCGCGTGCCGTGAGCAAAAAAGCGAAGAAAAGCCCCAAAGAGAGCGCTCGCAGGCCGACCTCCAGCGGAATCGCGCGCGGCAAAAACTGAGTCCAGAGGGCGGCGAGCCCGTAATAGAGAGGAGGGTGCCCACACACTCCGCAATCGCGAAGTCCGGGAAGCTGCCCGTGCTCTGCGATGAACAGGATGTACTCGATGTGAGAGCTCGCGTCGTAGTCTCGCTCCCCGAGGGACGTGTAGCTCGCGATGCGCATGGCGAGGAGCACACTCGCCCCAATGATGCAGGAGCTCACCACGTCCACCCGCAGCCGAAGGAAGACGAATCCCCCGAGCAGAAGAGCGCTCACTGCGAGAATCCATGGGCCCAGCATCGCCGCTCTCACCGGATACACCCCGGCTCTCCCTCTGGCGAGGGTGCTCTCTCTTGGCTGTTGGGCCCCGGCCCATCACATCCTCAGAGCCCACCGAGCCTTTGTCTGAGCCCCCCTCCGCCGGCTCCACGCCCCCGGACGCCCCCGGACCTCACGTCCGCGCAGGAGAGGCGACACTCGAGGTCCCCCTCATCGCGCGCCGTCACCCCGCCGCTTCTCTCTGCTCCTCTCCGTCACAAGTACACTCCCCCTTCGGCTCATCATGCACCGCGCAATCGGGCTCGTGCTGTCCATCTCGGACACAAGCCTCACAAGAGCAGAGCTTACCCTGACGAAACTCCTCAGGCGTGATCGTGAAGTGTGCTCGTTTTCTTGCCATCCCCACAGGTGAGCAAAGAACGGTCCAACGGCGCCCCCGTGAACCGACGCTCGCACACTCCGCCCGCAAGAGCGACGACGAGCATTGAGGAAGCCGCCTCCAGAGCGGGACCCGAGCGCAGAGCGAGGCGAAACGCCGCAGGCAGGGCAGCGGGTGCGACAGGATGTCTCGCCAAGCAACCCGTGCGCTCGGCCGCGCTCGGCTGATCTCGCCTGCGCACTCAATCCTGCGGGTCAGTGTTCACGTCTTCGGTCTTCAGGCCCGTATCACCCTGGACCACACTCGCTTCGTCGACGTTCTCGGTCGCCTCTTCCGCCGCAGAGACGCGGCGGGCCTCGGCCTCTTCTTCCGCTTCCTTCATGGCATCTTCGTTGATGTCCGCGGAGTTGGGCGTGGTTGCCTCGTCGTTCCCGGCAGTTTCCGGCGGGCGATTCTGCTGACTCGAACAGGCGCCGAGAAGCAGTGCGATAGACAATGAGCAGAGCGTGGATTTCGATGAGTGCTGCATGACTCCCGCACCCTTGCAAAGGGAGCGCCAATCCCCAGATCGCCCGGACTGACCGCGAAACCCACCGCGCCGTGAGTCCTGCACGACCTTCCCCGACCATCCCCAGCCGCACTTGGACGGCACCGATGGCCACTCGGGATGCCGCTCAGTACGTCGCGCCGGTGCGTTCCGCGCGCTCGCACTGAGACAAAACGACCTTCGCCGCACTAGAGGTCGAGTATGCGCGGAGCGCCACCGTGAGCGCTTTCAACCTGCTCCAGCTCCAGAGGCCCATCGGACTCCCCCTGCACCTCGCGCCATAGCTCTTCGAAGGCTGCCGTCCAAGGGAGCTCGTATTCAACGCTCGGCACGGAGAGCTCAGCGTCTCCCGAGGCATGCAAAAGCGCCAAGAGCTCCTCGGCGTCTCGTCGCTTTTGGTTCACGCGATTGTCTCGAGTTTTGAACCAGCACAGGAGCTCCTCTCGTTCTCGGTCACAGAGATCCGTCTCGAGCACGACCCGCTCGAGGGTTCGGTCAGGGTAGAAGAGCCGCTGTGCAGTGGCCAAGAGGGCGCCGGCCACATCCGTGGAGAGGACCTCGCGGGAAACGGCGTAGCTGATCGAGGCGCGGATATTCACCAATGCCTCACTGGCGGCGCGGTAGTCGGGTCCCGGACCGTGAGCGATGGCCACTTCATCATCTCGCTCGAAGAGCCCCGAAGCGAAGCCTTGGTACACCGCGCCGACCCCGATCATTCCGAAGCAATCCATCTCTGCGGCTCGCAGCGCGCCCATGCTCGCCGCGCCGTATACGCGAACTCCCTGCGCGAGCGCCCAAAGAATCTCCTTGTGCTGTACCGCCAGGCGCCGCTCGAAGTAACCATCGACGAGCCCGATGACTTGAGCTCCGCCCAGGACCGCTCGCAGGACGTCCCCGCGCTCGGCGGGAGGTCGGACCACGGCGGAGGGACACAGGCGGAGCGTCTCCGCGCCTCCTAGAGTGGGTCCCACGAAGACCACGATCCGACCTTCCCCGCCGCTCACGGCGCCTCTCCCCCTACGAGCGCCGGCTCGAACACCATCCGCGGCACGATGACTCGGACGACGTGGATCGGCCAGCCGGACTTCGAGAGATCGACCACGATCGGCTCACCAAAGCCGAGGCGTTCGACGGTACGCGCGAGCCACTCACACTCTTCCGAGAACGAGCCGAAGTTCCGAGAGGGGACCGCACGGAACAGGCGCGTGGCTGGACGGCGGCCGCGCGCGTGATGTTCGCTTATGTGGCGCGGTCGTTCTTCGTAGCCGTATTCGTGCTCATGAGCTGTCATGTCATCTCGGGAGCCCGAGATCATGGTCACGCGACTTTGCACGGCCTCACAGATAGCCCTCGCCAGAGCCACGTCTGGCGAAGCGTGTGAGCCAAATCCTCGGGCCATCGGCACTGGTCGAAGTTCCGCGTCTCCCCCGACGATCTCGCAGAGGAAGGTCGCTACACCCGTGTCTCCTGTCAAATCCCAGACGCAAACACGCACGTCAGCCTCTGCGAGGACCCGAAGCAGCCGCGAAGAGCAGTCGCCGTAGACCGAAAAGAGCACGACCCTACGAGACTCTTGAACCTCGGCGGGACAGCGGAAGAACTCGTAGGCGCTATGACGCTCGATGACCTCATAGAGGGCATGGGCGGTGGCTTCTTCGAGACAGTTTCCGGAGGCGAGTCCGTTCGAGGTGGGCACGAAGAGCGGGTTGAAGACGCGCCCCTGGGTCCGCAGGTCGAGATGCACCAAGTCGAATGGCACCCAGCGAGCCCGTTGTGAGATGAGCCCGAAGCCTCGCTGCCAAAGACAGCGCACATCTGCGTTGAACCCGGGGAGACGCCCCGGAAAATGAACGTCGATCGCGGGGTCCGCCGTCTCGAGCTCCCGGACAGAGCCGAGACGGACCACTCCTTCTACAGTCTCGGCGTGGAAGTGTTCGATAGCCTCCATGATCCCCGAGACCTTGGCTTGCTCAAGAGTGACTCCCTTGCCCTGGGTCACGCTGAGACTCGAAGAGAGCGGTCGCGTCACCATCACCACCGGAATCGGGATCACGTCGAGGCCGTGCACGACGGCGACCCGCGTGATCCCAGCGCGGCGCAAGAAGGGCTGCAACAAGTCGAGCGTTTCCGCGGCGTTTCTTCCGCGAAAGGCCCCCTCCTGCTCGATGCGGGGGAGCTCGCCCGGGCCCTTAAAAGAAGCAAGCGGCGAGCGCGCTCCTGAGGGAGGGAGGTCCGGCTGCGTGAACACAGATGCATCATACCGAAACGTCCCCACGTCGTCCCTATCAAAACGCACCTACTTTCCGGACTGTTAGCGCCGGTAATTGTACCGATTGGCTGCGCTGATAAGGTCCGAGACATGAAAGTCTGGCCCAGACCCCGGTCTCGTCTCTCGGAAACCGAAGCTCAAGCGACGAACGCGGGAGATCCGCCCGTCCCCGAGGCGCACGCGGTCATCGTCATCAATCGCGACCCGAACGCCGAGGACAAAGACAAAAGAATCTACGAGGTCGCCGTCGAGGAGGACGGCTCCTACCAGAAGCTCCCGATTTCGCAGGGACAAGAAGATCTGAGCGTCCGCCTCCTCACGAACATCTTCGGCGAACAGTTCCCCTACTCCGCGGGCCCCCTCGATGATGTTCGATTCACGGCGTTCGGGATCTCTCCCATCAAGGACGAACCGACCGCGAGCAAAGGGAGCTGCTATCTGATCAATGCCAACCGGCTGCGCCCGACCAATGCGTGGACCGTGGGTCCCTGGGCTGCGACCGTGCCGACCGCCAAGGCGCTCAGGGCGACGCTCCCCCCGACGCTCCTCGTTGCCACAAACGATGGCGTGTACAGGGCGAAGCTCGAAGAGCGGATTGAGCTGAAGAGCGAGCCAGCGATTTGGCAGATGCTCAGAAATGGGGCAATCGTCGGGCAGGCGCCCTTCGAGAGCGGGCTCGTCCCTCTGGTGAATCTCACCGCCTTCGAGCCGAACAGCGGGTACCCGGCGGACGCGATTCGAAGGACCGGCACCCTCGACTTCAAGTGGCCGAGGGGCTCCGTGATCAGGGTCAAGCTGCTGCGTCCGACCTCCCTCCGAAACGACAAGCACTGGGAAGCCTTGAAGACGAAGATCGAGGGCCTCGCGAAGCTCTGGCTCCCTCAGCCGATTCCTCTTTCGTTCGATTTCGTGGGGGAGGACGAGGTGAACTATGACGTGCTGGTCGACTTGGACCCCCTGGATCCGCCGCGCCGCCGTCGAGAGGAAGAGATCAGCCTGCCTTTGTCAGACCTCGGGACTTATTGCCAGAGGCGCCCGCTGAACGAACCCTCCATGTTCATCGGCAAACCAAAGGGCGTGGTCTTGGGACGGAACGCTCGCGGCCCGGGGCGCATCGACGGAGACTATTTCGACTCCGACGCCTTCAGCCACATTCTCCTCCATGAGTTCGGCCACGTGCTCGGTCTTCCCCATCTCCACCAGCATCCTGCGTGGAGAGGTGCGATCTTCGCAGGAGACCCCGAAGAACTGCGGATGAAAATCAAAGAGTATTGGGGGCTTGAAGTGGATAGCGACTACATCACCTGGGATCTCCAAACTGCTTGGCCAGATACTCCCGACTATTCCGAATGGCCGGAGGTCAGCCCGTCCGATCCGCTCAAGCGCTCCGACGTGAAAGAGTACTTCGAGGGTTCGCTCATGATGGGTCTACCCGTCGTCGGTCTGTCGCCGCTCGACGAGCGGCCCCCCGGTCTCGAGTATCGGACAAGTCCGGGAACACTCGATCTGCGATGGCTCGCGCAACTCTACGGGGTCGAGCTCACAGATACCGGGCCCGTGCCGCCTCGACGGTGAAGCGTCGGGACCAATCTTGCCACGCCTCTGCCGACCAAGCGTCGGGCGCCTCTCGCCCCTCCCGAAGCAATTCAGCCACGGGTGGGGCGAGCGCTGCTTGGGTGGGGTGAGTCAGCTCCAGGACGAAGCGCCGGGATTCGTGGGCGCGGCCTTCTGCCTCAAGGATCGAAAGGAGGGGCACCAGCGCCAACCATTGGAAGGGAAACTCGGATTTGCGCTCCACGTCCGTTTTGCGCTTGCGGCTCCAGAGCTCAAGGGCCTGAAGGCAGAGGTAGCGCGCTTCCTCGAGGTCTCCGCGGTGGAGCGCGAGCCAACCCGCGCAAGCCTGGAGCGCACCAACGTACCCCCTTTGGCCACAATCGAGCGCGTACTCGAGGGTCATTGAGCCCTGACGAGCCGCCTCGTCGTGCATGCGCGCGCGCCTGTAAGCGATCGTGAGATAGGTGGCAATCCGGAGGGACAGCACCCCACCGCTCTCGAGCGGCTGTTCCAGAGCGGCCTGTGAGAGCACGCGTATAGCTTCCGTGCAATGCTCGGGCTTTCCGAGGAGCAACATGAATCCGAGCTCGAAGCGGGCCGACGCGAGCAGCTCGGGAGAGCTGCTTTTTCGTTCGAGGAGCGCCAAAGCGCGTCGATTGTGGGCGACGGCGCGCTCGGTATAAGCAAATCTCCGCTTTCGGGCCCAGGCGTTCGCGAGCTGAATATGGACTGCCGCGCGCAGCTCGGGTACCGCGGCTCGGCGCAGGAAAGGGACCGCCGCTTGAACGGTTCGGTACGCGCCGTCTGCCTCATGGTCAGCGTAAAGGGTCCAGGACGCGTCCAGGCGGTTGCGCACGCGCTCGCGATCGAAGGCGCGGCCCGTGCGCTGCGTCAGCTCAAGACGCTGGAGCGCCGTGTCGAGCTCCTCGAGAGACGCTCGGTGTTCGCCGGTAATCCGATGAGAGAGAGCGATCCTGCGCCGCACCTGGGCCTCGAGCAGCGCGTCGGCAGGGACCATCTGCTCAAGGAGCTCCGCACCCACCCGAAACACGCTGCGATGGTCCGCAGCGCGGCTGTGCCACGCGAGCAGCGATGCTCCGAGTCGAACCGCGAGTTTTCGACCGCGGGCGTCCCCCGAGACGCGGGCGAGCTCGTAGGCTGCCTCAAGCTTTCGCAGCGCTTCGACCGGCTCTCGACGGCGCGCATGGTGAGCGGCCCGTCGAAGAAGCAGAAGCTCTGCGTGCAGCTCCGAGCTCGGAGGGACCGTCGCAGCCTCGGTCCGAGTCGAATCGGACGCAAAGGTCCAAGCACCAGAGGCTTGTCGCACCAGGGCACGGCTCGCGGAGAGCTCCTCTAAGCGACGCTGAAGCTCTCGAGGCCTCCCCAAAGACCAGCGAGCCAGCCGTTCGACCAACTCTTCGCTGACAAGGCCCGCCGTCATGTCGCGAACTACACGTCTCGAGGCTTCGCGACCGAGCGCCCCGAGCCAAAAGATTCGCCTCGTAGCGTCCGTTTGACGCACCCTCTGCTCCCGCGAGGGATCGCCCAACCGCGTCCCGACAATCACAACATTCCCCCGAGCGAGCCGCTCCGCGCAGATCTGCTCCCAGCTCTGCTGGTCGACAACGTCATCGAACAAGAGGACCGGCGCAGGACCTCGTGCGTCTGTTGGTTCGTCGCCCGTCGTCTCCCACCCAGATCGTACCGGATGCCCTCGACGACGAATCCAGAGAGCCACCTCATGGAGCAGCCGAGTCCGACCGATCCCCTCGGCGCCGACCAACAACGCGGCGCCGCTCCCTAGGCGGAGTGTTTCCTCCAGCCAAGCCGTTAGCTCGTCCCAGACGACGCTCCGGCCCCACAAGCGGCTCGAGCAAATGACTGGGACAGTGGCGCACGGAGTCGGATCGCCGAGAACCCGGCCCAGCGCCTGAACAAGGAGTTGCAGGTCCGAGAGGCGGTGAAAGGGGTCTTTTTGCAGCATCGCCGCCAAGAGCGGCAGAAGCTCGCTCGGGAACTCAGGGCAAAAGGAGGTGATATCGGGGACGGGCCTCTGCATGTGCTGCCGAGCCAGGGCGTCCGCGTCGTTGCCTTCGAACACCGGTCGCCCCGCGACCATCTCGAAGAACACACACCCAAGCGCGTAGACATCCGACCGCAGATCCCAAGCCATACAGCGAAGCCGTTCCGGCGCCACATAGCCCCAGGTCGCGCCGCGCCCGTCGGTCGGGGAAACGGAGAGCTCACAGGTTCGTGACGCCTCTCCGAAGTCGATCAGATGCGCTCTCTCTGAGGAGAGGACGATATTGGGGGGGCTGACGTCCCCGTGGACCCAGCCTCGCTCATGCACAAAGCGGAGCGTGGCCGCGACGTCGCGCATCACGCGGAGCGAATCGACGAGCGCAGCTCTCCCATCGCGGAGCCTTGACTGGAGCGTCTCGTGGCCGAGTCGAGGCATCACGAACCAAGGCAAACCGTCCCAACTTCCGGCGTCGATGACCCAGGGAAGCCCCAAGCATCGTCTTTCTCCCAGCGCTCGAAGGGCCTCGAGTTCGTGGTGGACTTTGCGAGCTCCGTGCGCGTTGAGTGCGACCTTTGCGAGCTGGGCTTCGCCTGCGGGATCCGAGCTCGCCACCGGACAGACGACTGAGTCCCCCCCGTGATGGAGCTCGACTTGGTAGGTCGCTCTCGAGCCCAACAGGACCAGGCGCCCTCCAAGTTCGAACCCTTGCCGCTCCGTCACCACTCCGCTTATACATTAAGCAAGGAGGTGCGGCATGGGTTGGTTACGAAGCAAACGGTCCGGCCTCAGGGTCCCTCTCGAGAGCCTGCATCTCGTGGGCCGCAGTCCGCGCTCTGCGCTGCTGTTGACGGACTCGCGCGTCTCTCACGAACACGCCTCGCTCAGATGGGACGGGGGAGTTTGGACGCTCCGAGACCTCGGGAGTTTGAATCGAACCACGAGCAACGGCCAGGCCCTCGCGCCTGGTGAGGTCGTCTCACTCCCGCTAGGCGCGCGCATCGTCTTCGGCTCGGAGGAAGAGTGCTGGATCCTCGAGGACGACGGTCCGCCCCAAGTGATGGCGGTGCCGCTCGACGACGGCATCGCCATGGTCGCCGAGGACGGTCTCTTGCCCTTGCCCTCTGCTGAGAATCCTTTGCTCACGATCTATCGGGCGCAGAACGGAACGTGGACCTACGAAGATGGCAGCGCCAGCGAACCTCTCACGGACCAAGCCATCATTCAGGCGGGACCCCTTCGCTACCGCTTCTGCCTTCCTCAGATCACCTCGCGCACCACACCAGTCAGCGGATTGGGAGGCCTCAGGGTTAGCAATTTACACCTTGAGTTTCTGGTATCGAGTGACCTTGAGCATATCGAGATCCTGGCCCGAGCCGGCGAGGCGACACGGAAGCTGGGAGCCAGAAGCCACAACGAGCTGCTTCTGCTGCTGGCCCGAGCTCGCCGAAACGACCAAGAGCAAGGCCTTCCTGCCCCGAGCTGCGGTTGGCTTTCTCAGGACGAGGTGGCCCGGATGATGCGGCTCGATCCAGAGCACCTCAACGTCCAGATTTTCCGCATTCGAAGGCAGTTCGCGGAGCTGGGCCTCGTCGATCCCGGCCAAATCGTTGAACGCCGTCCGAAGAGTCGTCAGATGCGCTTCGGCGGCGTGAGCTCGTCGGAGACGAGGGCCTAGCCTCTCCCTCCGCGCTCCCGAAGCCGCCTCCGCCCGAGATGTACGAGGCGCCGCCCAGATCCCCCTCAGCGCAGCCCACGTACCGCTTGGCCCGACGCTCTCGATCGCGGACCGCGCTCCTCAAAATCGTCGCAAGAAGCCGCACAGGGCTCTCGAGCGTCGCGAGCGCTCCGCGCTCAACCGGACGCGACGTCGCGTCGGTCATCAGGTCGTCGGCGTCGCTCGACCAGCCCCTTCGCGCACAGACCCTCTCGAAGGGTGCCCGGTGCCCTTGAAGGAGGGACGTGAGGCGCTCGTGGCGATCCTGCGGCGCACAATCCGGGGTCTTCATCCGCCTCCCGAGCGAGTCCATCGGAAAGCCAGTCAGGACTCCATGACAGCGGATGACCGCCCATTTCACCGGATAACAAAGGCCCCTGGGCTCGTCACAAGAGGTGGGCTCATGCGTTATCTGGGAAGGAGAGGGTCCCTCGTGCCCTCCCCCCCTCGCATGCATCTCGACAAGAAGCACAACTCCCTGAGCAGCAATCCCCGTGAAGAGTCGGGTGTGATTTGGCTCAACGCCGAGAAGTCCTATCCCGGTGGGGACGGAGCGCGCATCGAGCGGCTGCCGAACTTCCGGATGCGGACGACCGGATGGGCCAAGATCTTGCGCGCCGAGAACTGGGACGTGCCGGCCGCCGCGAGCATCAACTACGCCCTCCCCGAGACTCTCTGCGCCTCAGACGACAGGGTCCAGATCCCAAATACCGCCCTCTTCCCCTACAAGTGCATCGCCAGGCTGTACATCACAGGCAGGAGCGGCGATCGCTGGGTAGGGACGGGATTTTTCGTCAGTCCGCGCTGCGTGATCACGAACGGACACGTCGTCTTCCCGGATCGTGACTGGGCCCTCGAGATCGAGGTCGTCCCTGGCCAATGCGGAGAGCTCGCGCCTTTCGGTTCGCAGGTGAGCCAGGAGTTTCGTTGCGTCGAGGGCTGGACAGCGGGGCCCGTGGGCGATCCGGACTACGATTATGGAGCGGTTATCCTCCCGGACACGACGCTCTACAGCCGTATCCGGGCCCACTTCGGGTTTGCCGTACATAACGATCCGGTCATCTTGAACAACAGCGGCTACCCCGGCGACAAACCATTTGGAACTCAGTGGTACAATGCCGGGCCGGTCGTTCATCAGACTCATCGTCGCTTCCAGTACATGATCGACTCCGCCGGCGCTCAGAGCGGAAGTCCCGTCTGGGTGCCGGACGGTCGTGATCGAGTCGCCGTCGGAATCCAGGGGTACGGTGGATGTCCGAACTTCGCCATCCGCTGCACCGAAGACGTCGCGCTCAACTGGGCGAACTGGAGTCGAGCCTAAGAGCGTTCAGCGCTCCCCAAGCTGGGCTCGACGAGCTGACTCGAGAGACTTGGGAGGGCATTTTCCTGCACCTAGGAAGAGCCCCGGGGGCGTGGAAGACTGGGCGGCGATGGCCAGCGCCTTCTCTCGTCCAACCTGGGCCGCGCCCGCGGTGCTCTTGAGCTCATGCCTCGCGCTCCTCCTCGCCTGCGGCTCGGAGAGCTCAGGCCTGCCCGGCGCAGACTCAGGGGGCGGGAGCTCGGGCGGCGCCACTGCGGGCAGCGGAGGAGCGCCGCCAAGCGGCGGGACTTCTTCGAGCGGATCCGGAGGAGAACCGAACCAGGCAACGGGCGGCACGAGCAGCGGTGGCTCGTCCTCGAGCGGCGGCGAGAGCGCCTCGGGGGGGAGCGGTGGCCAGGCCCCGAGCGGAGGAGCTTCGAGCGGCTCCGGCGGATCGCAAGATCCCGGAGCCGGCGGGAGCGCGAGTGGTGGCAGCCAAAGCGTCGAGCCCGGTCCTGAGCTCACAACGATCTCATGGGGGACTACTTTGCAACCGCCGGACGTGGTGAGCTCCGCGCGCGATTTGGCGAGTCAGCTCGTCGATCCGAACGCCCCGAACTACCGCGCCAAAGGCGACCAGCGCCGGACCTATCGCTTCGAGGCGGCGGGACGCGACCTTCCTTATCGCCTCTCGGTGCCCTCGAATTGGGACGGAAGCTCCCCGCTTCCGCTCGTCATGTTCTTACACGGCGCCGGAAACGACGAGAGCTCCTACGTCGACGCGAACGACAAGCAGATGGTGAAGCTTGCGGAGGAACACGGCTACGTCCTCGTCTCACCCCTCGGCGCTGACGGCGCCTACGGAAGTTATCTCCGCCTTCCTGCCGTCTTCGGAGAGCCAGCGGAAGCCGACAAGCTCGTCAGCGCCAAGACGCCCCAGACAGAGCACACCCAAGAGGTGAGTGAAAGGGACGTCATCAATGTCCTCGAGCTCGTCCTCGCCGAATACCCGATCGATCGCGCCGCGGTGTTTCTGACCGGCCACTCCATGGGCAGCGGCGGAACCTGGTACATCGGCGGTAAGTACAGCTTCTACTTCCGCGCCATCGCGCCCATGTCGGGACCCTTCATCCAAGAATCCGTGTACCCCTGGGAACGCATGATGAAAGTGCCGATGTTCGTCACCGAGGGCATCGACACGCCGAGCCTCACAGGCAGCCGAGCGCTCCGCGACTGGCTCCAGCAAAACGGGTACCCTTCCGAATACAAGGAGGTCCAAGCGGACCACGCTGGCATGGTGCCCCTCGTGCTCCCGGACGTCTTCGATTTCTTCGATCGGAAGCGCTGAAAGCTCAGCGACAGACGGATCCCTCGGGGTTCTTGAAGATCAGATCCACGATAGGACCGAGTCCGAGCCTCCGCTCGGCCCGGGTCGCGACCCACTCCGCGCGATCGTTCTCAGCGTCGATCCGCACTCCCCAGAAGGGTTCAGTACCGTAAGCGTGGAAGGAGTAGCGCACGTCGCTCACGAGCTCGGGGTCGTCCGGCCCCTCGGTGACCCAGTCACTCGAGAACCAGCGAATGAGCCTGTGTCCCCGCGCCGCGACGGGCCCCAGGTTGTCCGGAATCGGTCCCGCGACAGCGACGGAGCTGCCCTCGCGATAGCAGCTCGTGCCGATGTACGGGACGCGGATTTGGTCGATATAGATGCGCCCGTTCGCCTCGTAGAGCGACCGCCAGGTGACCTGATTCATGAAGGTCGTCACCGCGTCGCGCCGAGTCGCTGCGTGGCCCCGATCGGCGATGAGCTCCCCTTGGATGCAGAGGGCGCGGTGTTTCTGAAGCGCACCGAGGCACAAATAGGCGATGCTGAAGCCGAGCCCGATTTGCGCGAGGAGCCTCCGCTTCCGAAGAGCCCCCAGGATCACAAGCACGAGGAGCGGAAGCGTGTAGAGCGGATCCACCACGCTGACCCAACTCAAAGACACTCGGTAGTCTGTGAAGGGCCAGAAGAACTGCGTCCCATAGGTCGTGGCACAATCGAGCGGAGCGTGGGTGAAGTAGCCGAGCGCGCTGATGAGCCAGGCGAGACGCAGATGCTGTCGGATGTCTTTTCGGAGCAGCCAGGGCAAGAGCGCGATGGTCGCTCCGACGGGCACGAAGGAGAGGCTATGCGTGAAATGTCGGTGGTATTCGATCGCGAGCAGAGAGTCCGTCGAGCTCCGAATCAGCACGTCAAGATCCGGCGCCATGGCGGAGAGCGCCCCGAGCCACCCGACAACTCCCGGACTCAGGCGCTTGTCCTCGCCCCACACCGAAAGCGTCGCCGCCGCCCCGAGCGCTGCCTGGCTGACAGGATCCATGGGTCCGTCTTAGTCGATGAACGCCCGGAGAGTCATCCAGAGCTCAAGAAGCTCGACAATTGCGCTGGGAAGGCCGGGATGCGCTGAGCGCTCGCTGGGCGAGGTCGACGCTCCGAACTCGGACCAATACCACTGCCATCACAGTTCGCGCTCCGGACGAGTGGCAGAAAGACTCTCGACTGTTGTCCAACGAGACGAGAAAACTCTGTTCGAAGGCGGCGCGCCTTGCGAGGGTGAGAAAACGGTGCAACGTTTTGGTCGGGGGAAGCCGGTGCTTTTTCGGTCGGAGGAGACCAATGCTTGGAACCTTTGCATCACAGTTTCGCTCTGCAGGCGTGCGCCTTTTTCTTGGTTGTGTGAATGCTGCGCTGCTCGGCGCCATCGTTCTCGGGTGTGGCTCCACCTCGAGTGACCCGCCGGAAGACGGTGGAACCGGCGGGCTCTCGGTGAGCGGAGGCGGAGGCAATGAAGGCCTCGGCGGTTCACCGACCAGAGGCGGTGGGAGCAACTCGGGAGGAGCCGGAGCGAGCGGCGGGACCGGAGGCGACGCAGCGGGAGGGGGCGGGAGCGGAAGCGGCGGCTCAGCTGGCAGCGGCACGGGCGGTACCGAGAGTCCTGACTTCCCCCTCGCTGAATTCCCGACGATTTTTCCAGAACGGGTCACACGCTGTGATGAACTCACCTGCCCCGAAAACAGTACCTGCGTCCAAGGCGCCCAGGTGGCTCAATGCGTGTGCGACATCGGCTTCCGCATCGAGGGAGACGCCTGCGTCGACGTCGACGAGTGCTCGCTGGAGATTCACGGCTGTCACGAGGACGCCTCCTGCGAAAATTCCGAGGGCTCTTATACGTGCACCTGTGAGAGCGGAGGAGGAGACGGCTTCTTCTGCGGAGAGAGCCAATGCACATCTGATCTCTGCGGCACGGGCGCTTGCATCGAGACGGCCGCTGGCCCCGCCTGCGATTGTCCCCTCGGCACCGGTGGGCTCCACTGTGAGATCGACTGTTCGGGGCCCCTTGAGTTCTCCTCAGAGCTGGAAGCTGTGGTTCGGCAAAACATCGGCAAAGGTTCCGGAGACATCCTCGCGAGCGAACTAGAAAACTACACCAGCCTGAGCGCCTACGACAAAGGCATCTCGGACCTCTCAGGCCTCGAGTGCTGGACAAGCCTGCGCACCATTGATCTCGCCAGCAACAATCTCACCGACATCAGCGCCCTCGCTGGGCTCTCCCAGCTCACCTCGCTCAACCTGAACTGCAACCCAATCGAGGACCTCACCCCTCTTTCACACCTCTCCCGGCTCACATTTCTCAACCTAGAGCTGTATTCCCATTGTCCGAGCGATCTTCCGCTCCCCGACCTCTCCCCGCTGGGGCATTTGCGAAAGCTCACAGGACTACAAATCGGGGGACGCAAGGTCAGCTCGATTGAGCCTCTCGGGCACCTCAAGCAGCTCGAACGCTTGATTCTCGTGGACGTCGGGATCTCCGACCTGAGTCCCCTTTCCGACATGCATCGGCTTTCGGTGCTCTATCTCTACCGCAACGACATCACGTCCATCGCACCGCTGCTCCGAGCTCCTTGGCTGCTCGACCTTTGGCTCCAGGAGAATCCCTTGAGCAGCCTCGATGGCCTTCAGAGGCTCCCTCGCCTCCTTGAGCTTGAGATCTCGGAGGTCGGCATCAGCGAATCACCTGTCTACAGCCAGCTGACCCGTTTGCACTCGCTCTCCGCCCAGCGGAACGGAATCGTCGACGCAGCTCCTTTCGGCCATCTCACGGAGGTCGCAGAGATTCAGCTCACCGACAATGAGATCGAAGACATCGCGCCCTTAGCTCAGCTCACCCGCGTCAAGCACCTCGGCCTCGCCAGCAACAAGATCAAAGACCTCTCTCCCTTCGTCAACAACGCTGAGTTTGGAAATTCCGGTTCCCTCGCCATCGGGGACAACCCCCTCGACTGCGAAACTCAAACCCCTCACATCCAAGCCCTCGAAAGTCGAGGCATGACCGTATGGCAAGGCAACGGAATTTGCCCGCAATAAGCAAAGTACCCTCTCGCCCCACCGCCGCGAGGAGCAGATGAGGCCTACAAAACGCGCCACGCCATGGCCCCCCAAGCCATGAGCGTGATCGGCGTTTCGTGACGAGGCGGCGAGCCGCGCTGGACTAGGGATTCTTCATCAGGTCGTTCTGTTCGGCCTGCACCCGGTTATCCGTGCAGAACTTGCAGTTGTTGCCGTAGAAGAAGTTCCTGTTCGCCGTGTCGTTCATGAGGTGAATCCGGAACCAGGCCGCTGCCGACGACAGAGACACTCCTCCTGCGCCCTGATAGACCCAGCTGCCGTGGTCCGCATTGAGCTCATTGAGGAAGAACGCGGGCTGGTCGGTGACGGACTTGAAGACATCGTGGACACCGCTGCAGTTCACCGTGGAGTCCTTACCTCCGCAGAAGAACAACATCGGCGTGTGGACTCCCGAGAGGGCGGCTGTGCCGCAGATCGTACCGAGAGCCGAGTAACGGGGATCAGCGGCGGTCTTGCAAGTCGACATGCCCCCGTAGGAATGGCCGAGCTGCCCGATCTTCGTGGTGTCGAGCGCGTGATAGTAGGGACTGCTCTCATCCTCGGCTTGTTCCAAGATCCAGTCGAGGCCCACGGTGGTCGGATAAGGCTCGCTTCCGGTCGCGGTGCTGAGGGGCGCCACGACGACAAAACCGTGGGACGCGAGGTGATTCACGATCGGGCCATATTGGCCGCACCATTGGTTGCTCCCGGAGTCGACGACGCACTTCGGCGGATTCTGCTCCGGATTGTCCCGGTAGCCGTTCGCCCAGATCAGGATCGGGTGACAATGGCCGCTGGTCTTGAGGTTGCTCGGGCGATAGACGTTGAAGCGCTGCTGTTCGTCACCGTAGATCGGATCAGGAAGGACGCCCGCGAGAGGTCCGACTTTCTTGTCAGCGGTGACCTGGAAAGGACCCGCCTTCGTCGGATCGGCCGTCGGGAATGGATTGCCGGTGCAGCTGCTCGTCAGGCCGCCCCCCGTGCCCATGCCGCCGACTCCCGTCGTACCGCCGGTATCACTCTCACCGCCGGTGCCGCCACCCGGCTCTCCCCCGGAAGCCGCACCACCCGTCGTGGTCCCACTGTCGCCGCCCGTCGAGCCCACAGCACCACCGCTGGATGCGCCGCCGCTCACGCTCGCGCCACCGGAGCTCGTCGCTCCACCACTCTCGCTCGCGCCACCGGAGCTCGTCGCTCCACCGGCAGCGGCGCCTCCGCTGGTCGTCGCATCCCCGCCTGTTCCCACTGCTCCGCCGCTCGCGACACCGTCGCCACTCGAGCCGGTCCCGCACGCCGCGGTGGAAACGCACACGCCCCAAACAACTAGCCAACGCCTCATGGTGATTCTGTCCTCGCGCAGCCATTCAGCGCCGTCAAGCGCTTTGTCCCCCCTCTCCCCGACTCATCATGCTTGGAAGCGCTTGCCCCGTGGTCAAGCGTTCATCGGTTTGGGCCGGGGCCTTCTCCCCGCGTTCGGCCCCCGACCGCGCGCCCCGGGGGCGCCCCCGGTCGCGACCGCCCTGGCTAGAAAACTTCGCCCTTAAGGAACCCACGTGACCGTAACGGTGGGCTCATTCTCGATGGCGGCAAACCGAAGTGATCCCTCTGAAGACTTCGTCGGCTCTGTGAGCGACGAAAGGGCCTACTCATCAGTTCTCACGACGAGCAGGGCGCGCCTCATCGGTGAGCAACGAACGGAGAGGCTCCGCTGAGAAGCGACAAGCACGCCGAGCTTCATCCGTCAACTAGCAGCGCACACTCAAGAATCACTCCGTGATGCACATGAGATACACCTCAAGAAACGTTGACTCAGCGGCCGATGACTTGCCATCCACCTATCGCCGAAACACCTGCATCGAACGCGTCTTTTCGACATAAAAAGTGGCTACAGCTCAGGTCTACGTCGCGCGTCAGCGGTGAAAAAGTTCGCCTCTTGGAATTCCGTTCTACGACGAGAGAGCTATGACGTACCGACACGGGGGCCCCACACATCACGCGATGTTCATTCTCCCTGACCGATTGCCATGACTTTCGTATTCAGACTCTGCCTTGTTCTCCTCACATCATCCTCAGCGCTTGCGTGCAGTGACGGAAACAGTAGCGACGACAGCGCGAGCGGCGGTGCCGGCTCTCCTGCCGGCGGCACACAATCGGGCGCAAGCGGGGGGACTGAAAGCTCGGGAGGCACGGGCACCTCAGGGAGCGGAGGCGCTGTCGAAGGCTCTGGCGGTGGTTCCGGGACGACAGGGGACGGCGGCTCTCCTGACCCTGATCAGAAGCCGAACCCGGTCGATCTGTATCCTTGTTACGGAGAAAGTCGCGTCTACGACGTAAGTAGCGCCGGAGAGGCCGTCGCGACCCCCAAGAAGGTCACTCTGACATACTTCGATCAAGCGGGCCGAACGCTGAAACTTCTCGTCGACGATGACGCCGACGGATCCATCGACACGGGCAGCTACTACAAGTACGACTCCGACGGGACGCTCTCGTACTTCGACTACGACAACAACGGTGATGATGAGATCGATTCACGCGCTGAATACACCTACGATGGCAATGGCGATCTGCGTTTTATCGACTACTTCAGCCCTCCCGGCACGCTCGTCCTGCGCTACACGCTCGACTATGACGACCAGCGCCGCCGCAACAAAGTGAACCAATTCCGAGCCTCCGACGACCTCGAAATAGGCACTGAGACATACGTTTGGAGCTCCGACTGGGAATACGACTATACCTCGGTGAGCTCCGGAAAGCTGGATGAGGTGTCCCACGTCGTGTTGAACGAGTATGGGGATATCAGCTCGAAGGAGATCTGGGCGGACGAGGCCAAGACCGAGTGGGTCTCAAAGACCACGATCTCCTACGATGATCTGGGTCGCCCGCTGAGAGAAGAAGTCGAAACGAAAGCAGCGATGCGCGTCACCGAGAGCACCTACGGCGAGCGGGGACTCGTCATCGAGCAGAGCGTCCGAGACGACGACAAGCTGGTAGAAGTCGCGAAGTACGAGTACTTCGACCAGTGCATGGAATAACGCCCCGCTGAGCCGGGCGCGCCGAGCGCGAGCTCGGCGCGCTTCACGTGAAGGCGCGCATCACTTCAGGACCGCGGCCAGACACTGGACGACGGCCTCCTGCTCCCGGTCGCATCGTCCTTGTAGCACTTCGGGGAAGCCGTCGTCGCCACACTGAAAGTCCGTATCCAGAAGGCCGGCAAAACAAGCCAAAGCTCGCTCGAGCTCACTCCGACACTCAGGGTCAAGGGTCATGTCCCGACACCTCGCCATGCACACGCTCTGCTCACCGGCGCAGCCCTTGGACTTCGACTTTTCGCAGATCGCCGCGCAGGAGGGCTCAGTGTCAGCCGGTTTCGCCCTCGCTTGTGATACAGGAGACGGCGTCTTCTGAGCGGACGGATTCGCGGATGAGGCTTCCTCGAACTCTTCTTGTTTGGCCGTTTTTGAGTCACATGCGCCCATCAAGAGCGCGCAGGCGATCCAGGGAAGAGATCGCACAGTGAACGCAAGAACCGTCTTCATGGGCAAAGGGAACAGAATCAAAGGTTCTGCCAGCTGTCGAGCAAATGTTGAGCGCGCCCTCGCACTTGGCCTTCCAAGTCGGGCCGCGCAAGAAGAGCCTGCAGCGCCTCCTTGTGCATGGGCAGGGGCTCTCGAATGTTCATAGCAATCAGCACCGTCAGGAGCGCAAGCTTGGTTTTCTCGATCGAAAGCGCCCCTGCAATGAGCGGATCGACCTCTGGGCTCTTCATGTGACGCAAGGCTAAGACCGCATCCCCCCGCACTTTTACATCTGGGGACGAGAGGTAGGGGAGCACGCGCGGCAAGAGACGCTCGTCTCCTAAGTTCGAGATCGCGCCGAGCACATCCCCCACCGGTCGCTCTGAGCTCACGCCGTCAAGCTCAGCTTCGATCGCCGCGCTCACCTTGTTGAACTCTTCGACGTGCCCAGCGTCCCGGAAACGCCTCCCCAAAGTTCCCAAGTTGTACAGCGCCTGCTGCCGGAGCCCCGGGACTTGGATGAGGCGAAGGAGCCCAGGGACAAGAGCCGGGACCGGTTCTTTCGTTTGCCCAATCTGAATGATCGCAAATGAGCGCGCCGTGAGAGGCATCTTCGTGTCCTCCGCAAAACGCAGAAGGAGCTCTTGCGCACCGGGGGTCCCCGCGTCACTCAGGGGCGAAAGCAAGGCCGCCGCGGCCTCAGGCTTGGACCCAAGCAGCTTCTGAGCCTCCTCTACCTTGCCGGGAACCGAGCGCAGATAGGCCGTCACGGCCGAATAGGCCGAATAGATGCGTCGCTTCTCGTCGTCCGGCCGCGCCGCGCGGCTCTGCTTGTTGCCGGCGTCGCGCACCAAGACGTCGAGCGCGTCCTCGAAGGTCCAGTCCTTGATGCGCAGTTCATCGAACTCAGCCTGGTTCAGCTTGTGCGAAAGCTCAATCGGCTCGCTGGCCTTGAGCTGTGAGAAGCCGGCGCCATAGTCAGGAGCTTTGAGCTGCGAAAAGGCTGCGTCCTCCGGCGCCAAACTCGACAGAGACAGCGAAAGCTCGGTCGTGACATCGAGGGTCACGCCCTTTTGAAGGTCCGTGCGCACCTGCTCTTTCGACGAAAGGCTCACGAGGCTGTCGTCTCTCAGCGTGAGATTTGTCTCCGAGAGGACGATGTGGGGCTCAAGCTGCTGCAGCGACGCGGTCTTTCCTCCGGACTGCAAGACGTCTTTGTACGCGAGCTTCTTGCGCTTCAAAGCGCCAGACGCCCATTCATACCGGGCGGTGTGCTTGCCGGTGCTGTCATACTGGTCAACTTCCGCGGAAGTGCCTTGCAGGGACGGCACATACTGAAACGCTGAAGCGAGAGTGCGCCAGAAGTTCTTCGCTTCGGGAGAGGTCCCCTCCGGCAGACTCATCGACTCGAGACTCCCCCCGTCGAAGTGCCAAACGGAGCCTCGCGCCATGCTCGCGAGCTTTCCCGTCAGGGTGGGCTCTTCCTGGCCGCCCAGCGTCACCTTAGGCTCGAGCAAGATCGCCCTCATCCCGCCCTGCACCGGAAGCAGAGCTAGGCGCCCTGTGAGGTTCAGCTCGGTCGGATTGGGTTGGCTCGTGACCGTCGTGCTCGAGACGAGGCGCATGACTCCGATCCGGGGCTCCGCAAAGCTGAAAGGAGAAACCTCCCGCCGAGCGGCCTGCGTCCGCTCCGCCGACGCTGAAGCCAACGTATCGGATTTTGCCTTTTCACAGGCCGTGAGTGCTCCCACCATTCCCAGGATCCAGAGCAGCTTGCCCCCGACCCTCGGGTACCCTTCCCGCGTGCGCTTCATCATCCGGAGTGCATCATGAAATGATTGCCCTGCAATACTCGTAGCGTGCAATTGTGGGAATTAGCGGGGAACAACGATCGGGTGGCATTCCCGGTAGTCCGGGACACCATTTTCACCGGGAATCTGACAAGTATTCATGAACGGCGAATCGGGATCTTGGTCACACAGGAACCCTTCGTTGCACTGGGAGTCGTTGTCGCAAGGAGCGTCACATTCTCCCGTTGTGCACTTGCTCCAACGACCGCACTTTCCTGGCGTCGTTTCGGAAGCTCGGCAGCAGTCAGCATCGGAGTTGCAAACGTCGTCGAAGCTCGGGAACCCGGGTGTTTCGTCGATGGGGAGGCATTCGCGACACCCCCTCTTCTCGAAGTTAGGACTGTAGTAGTTCTGGTTCAGGTAACAGATGCTGGTCTGACCGCAACAATCTTGATTCGAGAAGCACTGATCCTCGGGACGATCGTTATAGCCCGGCCCCATGCAAGTGGCGCACTGCTTGTCGAAGAACAGCTGACCCACTCGGGCGTCCTCGTTGAAGGATGCCACCTCAGGCTCATCATCGCCCTCCTCATCTTCCTCAGGAGCGGGATTTTGGCTCAGCGCGGCTTCGATCTCGCCCTGAACCCTCGCGAGGCTGAGCTTCGGGAAGGTGATCGGCATCTTGACCTGACCGAGACCAAACTCGCCTTCCGCCGCCACGAGCTCACCCTCGGCGCGGAAGATTGGGTAGTCGCACCCGGGCTGCGAGCCGTCGGGCCCGTTCTTGGACGTCGGGCAGAAGCCCTTGAAGCTGAGCAGGGTCCTCGACCAGGTCTTGCTGAAGAAGAGAAGCTTCAGCTTCAGCTTCGCGGCGATCGAGCCAGAGACGAGATCGCGGATGCGCGCTTCGAGACCTGCGGTGTACCCCGCCTGCACCGAGTAGATGCGCGGCGGGATCAGGTAGGCGCCCTCTTCCGCGAACTCCTTGAACGTATCAGGGATTCCGCGACCATCAGGACGCGTGCCGACCAATAGCCCCGCGCCAGCGTACGCTGGGACGTAGACGGTACCGAGACGGAGCTCGCCCTGAATACCGAGCTGAACCTTGAAACCGGGAATGCTGAAACCAACGCCGGTGAACAGGTAGGCACCAGCCCCCGCATAGGGGTTCCCGGCCAGGCCCGCATAGGCCACTTCGGTCGACTTCGCCTCTTTGGAATAGAGGTCAAGGACCTGCTGAGCGAAATCGCCCACCCGGAGCCCGGCTCGAGCATTGAGGACAATGCCGAAGTCCAGCGTGGCGCCCAGCTCGAGGAACGCCGGGACGGGTCCGATGAAGAACTGGGTGGTGACGATCGTCGTGTTGGTCTTGTCTTTGTAAGAGAAGAGCTGGAACTCGCCGCCTATCTCCCCGAGACTCTCCTTGACCGTAGTCGCGAACTCCGAGACGTAATCCTTCAAGCTGAAGGCGAGCTCGCTCACCTTCTTATCCCCAAAGCCCTCGATCGTGGCGACGTAATAGTCGATGAAACGCTGGATGGTCTGTTCCGGAGTCTCGGTCGGACCTGTGGCGGGGCAATCGCCCGCCGGGAAGCCTCGCGGCAGGCCACTATCTGGCGCAATCAGGCGACATAGGTCCGGCGGGAAGGTCTTCCCGGCGAGCCTGACCTCCTTGTATTGGCGCAGGAGCTCCGTCGCATCGTGAAGAGCCTTCTTCACGCGATCCGCGGACTCTTTGATCTTCGAGAGCAGCTCTTGGCACTGAGCACGAGCCTCGGCGCTGGGGGCGTTCAGAGGCAGATAGTCTGACGTCACGCTACCAATCAGGTCTTCTCCGAGGAGGACCAAGCGCGCGCCGCCGCTTACACCGCACTCATCAGCGTCGAGGCCGGCCCAGGCGTCAATCAACGAGAAGTCGATCTTCTTCCCCTTGGGAAGGAACCCAATTTTTACGCCCGCGCCGACACCGGCTTCCGCGTGGATATCGATGTCCGGAAGGCCGAGCACACCGAGCGCTGCGGACTGCCTGAAGTTGAAGATGGGATCAAAGTAGAACTGGGCGTTGCCGTCTTTGTTCCCGCCTCGCTTGGGCTCAGCGGTCGGGCTCCCCGGGGCAGATGTGTCCGCCGGAGGAATCGGGTCGTTGTCCGACATGTCGATGCGGCACCAAGGGTGGTAAGCATCTTTGATGCTGCCGCAGGCCCCGTCGACGGCGCAGGGATCGACCGGGAAGGTGACAGGGTCTTCGGGCTCAGGGACCTCACTGGTACCGAAGAGGTTCTCCGGGGTCGGAGGACTCTCGGCGAGCTTCTCGTCGTCCAGCTCGTCGTCTGGCTCTTGCTCGATGGACGGTTCGCAGATCTCAATGTCTTCGCAGATGTCGGTGAAGGGACCATCTCCGCCGCAGCTGGTGGCAGGCACGACGCATTTGCTGCGCACCGTGTCGCAAACCAACGGAAGCACGCAGGTCCTCTGGAAGCAGCGTTCGCCCGCCCCCGTGCAGTCGGAATGTTCCTTACAAACCCCTCCGCGGGGGAGAGGCTCACAATCCTCCGTCCCTGTACAATCAATGGTGTTGCCACCGCCGTCGACCGCGAGAGGCAGGTCCCCGGTCTCGCAGGACGGGGCGGAGAGCAGCCAGTGATCGTCGTCATTGGCGCAGCGCGCTGTCGGATCAGGAACGCTCAGCGCTCCATCACAGACGCCATCGCAGTCGGTCGACTCCTCCAGGCACGCCTGGCAAAGTCTCATCTTGTAGGCGATGTCCGCTTCCGTGTAGGTCGCGGTCGCTTCGCTTTCGGGAATGCAGTTGTCGGACGGACCCTGGTAAGGGGGAATCCCGATGATGTCCTCAGGGCCCTCGATATCATCGCCGATGCCGATCTCGCCGCCACCACCGAGACGGTCGTTGCTGACTTCGCAAACGAAGCCGTGCTGTTCGCCGCATCCGGCCGCGACCCAGGTGCCGTTCTGGTTCAGGTAGGCGCAACGCGCGGCCGTCGCGGGCGGCGAGGCCCAGCCGTTGTACCGGCCGTGCACGGGTCGACCCGTCGGACCGCCGGTCCAGATGTGCGTGCCGGAGTCGCCCGTGTACGTCCGCCAACGCCACTCGCCCGCTTGAGCCGTCGCGTTCGCGCCGATCCAGACGTCAGTCGTCGCATTGTTCTTGATCAGCTGACCGATGCCTGAGCTCGGAATCCTCGCGAGCTTCGAGCCCGGGATCGAATCGCAATAGTTCACCGCCGTCTGACGGTCGACCTGCGCGTCGCAGATCCAGTACCACTTGTCCGTCGAGTTCGCGTAGATGTAGCGGCAGCTCGGGTGCGGCTTGCAGGAGTTCGGGTCGCCGCAGGTGCCGGCTCCGTCACAGGTTTGGTAGCCGGAGCAGATTCCGTCGTCGCAGCGCTTACCTGCGGGCGCAGGAGTGATCGCTCCCGTCACAGGGTCTCGGTCCCCGCAATCACCGACGAACACCGTCGTCGGGTCGTCAGGCGCTCCGTCTTCGCAGTCCGCAACTCCGTCGCCGTCCCGATCGATGTCGGGCCTATTGCAGCCGCAGACGCCCGGTTCGGTCTTGTCGGGATCGTTCCAGCACGAATCAAAGCAATCGAGCACCTCGTCCCCGTCGAAGTCGCCGGTCGGGCAGAGGAAGTCGAAGTTGTTCGGGATGTGAAGGACGGTCGAGTCCGAGAGGACGTGAATCGACTTGCCGAAGAAGGAGCCTTCGTGGGGCTTTCCGCTCGCCGGACGCCTCAGCTCAATCGCCGCTTGGGGAGCGACCACCGTCGCGACGATCGCTTCTTCGAAGTAGGCCGGCGATGTGCCCAGGTGGCCGAGGAAGAGGTCGCCCTTCTGTCCCGCGGTGAAGGTGACGCCGACGTTCAGGTGGAGGGTGGTGCGCGTGTAGATGCGCACGGGGCCCGCATGGGCATTGATGTAGATCGTCGCCTGCGGCTCCACGCGGAGCTCATCCAGGTAATAGTCGCCGGAGCGGAAGGTCAGAGCCGCGCGCGGCGCGACCGCCACCTTCGCGTAACGGCCCGGCGCAAGGTTCTTGTTGGGCGCGTCGACGGGAAGCGCGATATCCCCCTCGCCGCCCCCCGGCCACTTCACCGTCCATGTGAGGGGAGAAGCGGCGACCGCCGACGGAACCACGCCTCCGTCGACTTGAACGCTTCCGTCTTGCTGCGTGACCGTGCCTCCGGTGCGAATGCTCCCGAAGGTATGGGACTGAGAGGCGAGGTAGAGGTTGTTCGCCTTGGCATGCACGTTGACGTGAGCCTGAACCTCGCTCGCGAACCTGGACTGAGCGATTCCGCCCGCGTACGCGACGGGCAGTTTGCCGTTTTCGCCGAGCGTGACGCGATCATCGATCGTGAGCTTTTCCGTGCCGGAGAGGAAGACGTTCCCGACGACAGTGCCGCTCGGAATCGTCACCGCGAACTCTTCAGGAGTTCCGGGACCCGGGGGCGTCACCGTCGTGTCGTTCGACACGAGCAACTTGTCCACCGTGAGGTTCACGGAGGCAGGACCGTTATAGGCGATGACGAAAGTCAGGTCGGAGGCGCTGCTGTTCAGGATAGCGCGCGCCTGTGTGGACAGGGGGAAGCTCAGCGTGTGGAAAGTGTTCGCGACTTTTCCGACGAGGCTCTGCCCGCCGACGTCGAGCCAATACTGGCCCTGAGACGGGGACTTGATGACGAGGCGAATTTCACCCCAGTTCACCGTTGTTCCGAGCCGCACGTCCAAAGTCGCGGTCGTCCGCGCCTGACCAGGCGCCCGAATCGCGACAGAGGAGAGCTGTGTCCCGCCATTTGGCGTAACAGACAGCGCCCGCGTGCCCTGGGTCACCGTGGTCGAGGCACTGATCACGGCGCCGCTATCGCTGCTCCAGTCCTGGGTCGGCGCTTCGAAGCCGAGCACCCGCGCCTGAGCAATCGAGATCTCCTGCTCAGCGCTTCGGGCGTCCTCGTCCGAAAGAGCCCCTTCGGTCCCACAGCCAACCAGCAACGAGGCCGAGAGAACGAGCAAACCTAGGCTTTTCCCTCCGCTCCGCGCGCGCTGAGTCACCCACTTCAAACACTTAAGCATGGTCAGTCCCCCCATGGGACCGACGGGTAGCATATCTCTCACACTCGAATCAAGCGCCCACTCACCCGATGTGTGATTTCTCTAACAGCGCGAGCGGCGATCAGTTTCCGCTCATAGGTTTCTTCTTTCTTGAAGGAGTGCCTCATGAACCACGTTTCCGGTAACGCGCCCAACCAAGCACTTCCGCGCATGTTTCCAGAATCTTCATCGAGCCAAATTTCCCCACAGCCAGCGCGCACCTCATGAGACCTTGAGGATCCCCCTCCCCCCCCCGAGCGTGACATTGGTCCACTTCCATTCTCTCGCCTCCACGCCACAGCAAGCTGAATCCCTCGCCGCTCGGCCGAGCGTCCGAATGGGCGTCGCGGCTGTTATGTCATGAGGTCTTGAGGATCTCGACGGCGAGAAGCTCAAACTCAGGCGCGCGGTTCAAGAGTCGTGGCAACTCCCGCGAGCTCAGCTCAAAAAGCCGAGCTCGAATCCGATCCCGTCTCTCAACCCGCCGCGCGCAAACTCCACAATTTCCTCACCGACTGGCGAGCCAAGCCCGCGCCGTCATCCGCTGGACGAGCCGACAGACCAACGCCCGCGTCGAGGTCAGCGTGCTGGGCGGAGTCCGCGGAGGTCGACGAGCCCGCCGAAGGCGGGTGCCCGCAGGGGGCACGCGAGTCCGCGGAGCTCGACGAGCCCGCCGAAGGCGGGTGCCCGCAGGGGGCACGCGAGTCAACCGGAGCGGACGGAGTCCAGCGTGCTGGGCGGAGTGCAGGAAGGTCGGCGAGCCGCGAGTCCCCAGGCCAGTTCGTCAAACGGCGAGCCTCGGAGGCTAGCCTTTTCGGAGGACCCACCATGGAGTGTGAAGAGCCAGTGTGAAGAGCCAGAGCCCCATGGCCACAAAAGCAAAAACCCGTCGGTCTCAGGTGAGACCAACGGGTTTGGTTGCGCGGGCAGGATTGCCCTGTTTGTTGGCGGCTGGGGCCCCGGAGCCCCAGCCGCGTGTTCAAATCCTGCTCCGCGCAACAAGTGCCAAGGGCTCAGCGCGGGCAGCGCCGCCAAAGGCGGCTCAATGAACAACTGAATCCTGCCGCAAACGCCGAAAGCCAACTCCGGAGGAGTTGGCTTTCCTAGGCACTTGTTGCGCGGGCAGGATTTGAACCTACGACCTTCGGGTTATGAGCCCGACGAGCTACCAGACTGCTCCACCGCGCGTCAGGAGCCGCAAACATAGTGACGGGCCTCGGGGTGTCAAGGAGGATCTGCTGAACTTGGGTGCAGGCGGGAGGGGCTCTTTGGGGCAAAGGGCGAACGCGCCGAGACGGGGGCTTTGGGTGGGGAGAAAGGGGGGCGGCGATTCTTGGAGGGCGGTCCGGGGAAGCGGTTCGCTCTGGCGGGGGTGACGCCTAGACTCGGGGGGCTTTGGCAGAAAAGACCTTGGATCCTTCGACGAGGCGGATTCTGCCTTGGCTCGTTGCTGTCGCGTTTTTCATGCAAACGCTCGACTCGACGATTCTGAATACTGCCTTGCCGTCGATGGCCCGGAGTCTCGGGGAGAGTCCGCTGCGGATGCAGTCGGTGGTCGTCTCCTACATGCTGACGGTGGCCCTGCTCATTCCCGCTTCCGGCTTCCTCGCGGACCGCTTCGGGACCAGGCGCGTATTTGCGACGGCGATCGTGCTCTTCACGGTCGGCTCCGTGACCTGCGCCGCTGCGCGCACCTTGAACGAGCTCGTTCTCGCCCGCGTCCTCCAGGGGGTCGGCGGGTCGCTTCTCTTGCCTGTCGGGCGTCTCACGATCCTCAAAGCCGTCCCGCGCAGTGAACTGCTCAGCGTGCTCGCCTTCGTCACGATCCCAGGGCTCATCGGGCCGCTCGTCGGCCCCACGCTCGGCGGGATCTTGGTCGAGACCCTGAGCTGGCACTGGATCTTCCTCATCAACGTGCCGATGGGCGTGCTCGGAACGGCCCTCGCCCTGAAGTACATGCCCGAGATTCGCGAAGAGCGAACTCCTTTCGATTGGCTCGGTTTTATCCTGGTCGGTGTCGGCATGGTCGGCATCTCGGTCTCCCTCGAGGCCTTCGCGGAGGGCTCGATGCCCAAAGGCGGCACCACGATCACGCTCGTGCTCGGCCTCGCCTCCTTCGCCGCCTATGTCTTGCACCAGACGCGCGTCCCCTACCCCCTTTTTCACCCGGGCCTCTGGCGCATTCACTCCTTCTCCGTCGGCCTCGCGGGCAATCTGTTCGCGCGCCTCGGCTCCGGAGCGATGCCTTACCTGAGTCCGCTCTTCCTGCAGGTCGGGCTCGGAAAGCCGCCGACCGTCGCGGGCATGTTCATGGCCTTTGCGGTGCTCGGCGCCATGGGCTCGAAGATCATCGTCGAGAAGCTCGTCGCGCGTCTCGGCTACCGCCGCTTCCTGCTCACGAACACGGCTCTGCTCGGGATCACGATGATGGGCTTTGCGTGGCTGCCGGAGGACGTCTCCGCCGTGCGTCTCGCTGCGCACCTCTTCATCTTCGGCATCTTCAACTCGCTCCAGTTCTCCTCCATGAACACTCTCACCCTGAGTGAGCTCGACGGCGAGACGGCCAGCAGCGGCAACAGCCTGCTCTCGATGATCATGCAGCTCTCGATGAGCTTCGGAGTCGCCTCTGGCGCCGCCATCTTGTCGGCCTTCGCTCGCGGGGACGCAGCGCGCGCCTCGGTCCAAGAAGTGAGCGTCCTGCACGCGTTTCAGAACACCTACATTTGCGTGGGACTGCTCGCGCTGCTCTCGTCGCTCGTCTTCTGGCAGCTCTCGGAGAAAGACGGCGCCCCGGCCAGCGCGGAGGGTCCACCGAGCGAGCTTTGAGCTCGACCGGGCCGGAGTTCCACATGCTCGACGAGAAAAGTCGCACGCAGATCCTGGCTCAGCGCGCGTTTCTTTGACACGGTCTCGCCCCGAAAGACGACCATGAGCGAACCTCCGATTTTCTGCCAGGGTCTCACGAAGAAGTACGACAAGAAGCTCGCCGTCGCCGGCATCGATCTCGAGGTCCCGCCCGGCATCTGCTTCGGTCTGCTCGGACCGAACGGCGCTGGCAAGACGACGACCGTCGAGATGCTCGAAGGGCTCAATCACCCGACGTCGGGGACGATTCGCCTGTTCGGAAAGAGCTGGGGCGCGGGGTACGATCAGGAGCTTCGGGAGCGGATCGGAGTTCAGCTCCAGCAAACGGAGCTCGCCGACAAGCTCACTGTCGAAGAAGTGATTCGCTTGTTCCGCTCCTTCTACGATCGGGGGCGCCCCGTCGATGACCTCCTCCGCGCTGTAGCCCTCGAAGAGGAGCGCAACCAGCGTTTCCACACCCTCTCCGGCGGCCAAAAACAGCGGGTCGCCTTAGCGACCGCCCTCGCTGGCGCGCCGGACCTCCTGTTCCTCGATGAGCCGACGACCGGCCTCGATCCGCGGGCGCGCCAGCTGCTCTGGGAAGTCGTCGAACGCTTCCGGGACGACGGCGGGACCGTCGTCATCACGACCCACTACATGGAAGAAGCGGCCGCGCTCTGTGACGACATCGCCATCATGGACGGCGGAAAGATCATCGCGCGCGGCTCGCCCCGCGCGCTCATCGACTCTCTCGGTCGCGTCCAGTTCGTCGAGTTCGAGACGGAAGTTCCGCTGCCCGATCTCGACCGGCTCCGGCGTCTCTCCGCCGTGACCCATGTCGACCTGCTGCGTGGGCGCTATCGCCTGACCACGGATCGCTCCCTCGAGGCCCTTTCGACGGTCATTTCTGGCCTCGCCGGCGAGAAAATCGAACCCCGCGGGCTCACCACGAAGATCGCGACGCTCGACGACGTGTTCTTGGCGCTGACCGGGAAAGAGCTCGGAGAAGAAGATTCATGAGTGAGGAAAAACTGAATCCGCTCGTTGAGCTCGTGCTCGCACGCCTGCGCGAGTTCTATCGAGAGCCGGCGATCGTCTTCTGGGTCTTTGGCTTTCCGCTCTTGATGGCGGTCGGTCTCGGGGCAGCCTTCCGCTCGAAACCTCCCGAGCTTCCGCGCATCGGCGTCGTCATGGTCGAAGAGAGCACTGAGAGCCTCGAGCTCTTCGAAAAGCTCAAGGCTCACCCGGCGGCGATCACCGAAATGTACGACCGGGGATCCGCGGACCGCGCACTCTCGCGAGCGAAGGTCGACGTACTCGTCCTGTTCGACGCCCAGGGTTACGAAACCGTCATCGACGCAACCCAGGAGAAAGGCGCGCGAGCGCAGCTCGAAGCCCGGGACATCCTGCAGACCGCCGCGGGCCGCAAAGATCCGCTCCCCGAGCGCCATTCCCGCGTCACCAAACCCGGATCCCGCTACGTCGACTTCCTCATCCCGGGCATCCTCGGCATGAACATCATGGGCTCGAGCTTGTGGGGCGTCGGGTACAACCTCGTCGTCGCGCGCAAGAGGAAGCTCCTGCGTCGTTATGGCGTCACGCCGATGCGCCGACCCCATTTCCTCCTCTCCTATTTCATCTCCCGCTCGCTATTCCTCGTGCTTGAGCTCGGGGTGCTCGTCCTTTTCGGGAAGCTGTTCTTTGGGATGACTGTGCAGGGAGGGCTGCTCTCGCTCATCGTCATCGCCATCCTCGGCGCCGCTGCATTCGCCGGCATTTCACTCGTGATCGGAGCGCGCATCTCGAACACCGAGACGGCCAACGGCTGGACCAATCTCGTGCAGATGCCGATGTGGCTGCTCTCGGGGGTCTTTTTCACCTACGAGCGCTTCCCCGACTTCCTCCACGCGCCGATCCGGCTGCTCCCGCTCACCGCCCTCGTGGACGGGCTCCGGGGCGTCTATAACGACGGACTCACCCTCACCGGCCTGCTCCCCGAGGCCCTCGTGCTCGCCGCCTGGGGCTCGGTCGGCTTCGTGATCGCCCTGCGCACGTTCCGCTGGCAATGAGCCAAGCCGCGCCCCCCCGGGTCGCGCCGTGGTTCACCTGTGCCCGGCCCCCCCCTCTCGCGCCAGGGAACGGAGCGAGCCAGGACCTGGCGACTCAGAGTGACCGCTTTGGGTCAAAACGCCCTCCGCGCGCTCTCAGAACTCCGCTTTGACGCCCGCCTGGAACCAACGGGGCGCGTTCACGCGCGCTCCGTAGGGCAGACGCCCGACGAGGTTCTGCTCACCGGTGAGGTTCCGCAGATTCGCATAGATCGTCAGCCAGGGCAGCGGCCGACCGAACACGCCCACGTCGAGCCACACCTGATCGTCGGTCGCCCGGGCGTCGATGAGCTCCCCTGTGCCTGCGACTTCGCGCATCCGGCCGACGTAGTTGAAGGCTGCGTTCACCCCGCCGTAGCGGTGCTCAAGGGCCACAGTCAGGCTGAGTTGATGCGGCGGGAGGTACGGGATCGAATCACCCGCGGTCACGGCGCCGTAAATCGGATCTTGGGAATTGAACGAGGTCTCGAACTCGCCCTGGGAGAAGGTATAGGCGGCGGTCAGCGGCAGGACGAAACCTTCGGGCAGCTTCTGTTCATGGGAGACAAAGGCTTCGAAGCCGTAGATGCGGGCTTTTCCAGCGTCAAACTGGCTGTCGATGTCGTCGACGCAGCCGCCGGAGAAGGTGCAGACGTTCGTGAGGTTTTGGTAGTCGTTGTAGAAGCCGATGGCCTCGAAGCGCGTGCGGCCCTTGGCGTAACGGGCGCCGGCTTCGTAGTTCACGCTGTACTCGGGGCTCACGCCGCTCGCGCCGGGAGCCGGAGGACTGAAACCTCGGTAGACTCCCGCGAGCACGCCGAGGTTTGAGATGACTTCGTAGAAGGCTCCGACGCCAGGCAGGAACGCAGCCACGAAGGCATCGGTCGTATTGCCGTTTCTGAAGTCTTCCGTGCCGGACCAAATGAGCTCCGCGCGCACGCCGGGCGTGACGGTGAGCGGGCCGTAGTTCAAGGCGTCCGTCGCGTGCAATGCAAGCGCGTAGGTCTCCGCCTTGTTGTAGGCGGTGGTCAGGGTCGCTTCCCCCGCGTGGACCAGCTCTCCTCCGGCCATCATATAAGCGTCTTCGGTGTGAAGACGACGGATCGAGTCGTTGTGCACCCGGAGACCAGCTTCGATGCTGTGTTTGACGGGACCTGTCTCGGCCTTGCCGGTGAGCACGCTCTGCACTCCTTGGCTCACGAAGGTCCGATCGTTGGGCCCGATCCAGAGGTAATCGGAGGGAGAGCCGCTATCGATCTCCCCGCGGAGGATGCCGTGGTAGCCGAGGTTCGCGGGATCGTCGGGGTTCTGAAGAACCGAAGCGACCGAGGCTCCGCCAAGGCGGTTCAGCTTCTTCCAGGCGCGGTGGTAGTCGTTCCTATAAAGCGTCGACTTCAGCTTGAAGGGACTCGACTCGGACTCGAGAAGGTGGGTCAAGGAGACCGAGGTGCGATGGTTCTTCATCTGATCCAGCGCGCTCGCAGCGTAGCGGCGGTAAGGATTTTCCCGGAAGTCCTCGTCGCTCTGGCCAAGGTAGGTCTCATTGGAGACTTCGTCGGTGTAGACAAACTTAAAGAGGAACTGGTTGGTGACCTCCGCGCGAGGATCGACGATGTACGAACCTTTGAACATCCATTCGTTGCGCGTCGAGCCCGTATCAGCCCCGCTCGGAAGCTCCGCAAAGCCCGTGTTTTGTAGCCGGACGCCCTCAACCAAGAACCCGAACTGCTCGGTGCTAGCGCCGAAGTAGCCGTGGCCTTTGAAGTAGCCGTATTCGCCGACTCCGAGATCAAGTTGACCGCTTGCCTGCGTCGGGATCGCGCGCGAGACGAAATCGATCGCACCGCCCACGGTCTGGGGACCTTGAGAGATCGCTGACGGTCCCTTGACGACATTGACCTGCGTCATGCGGGTCATGAGCGGGAAGAAGTAGGCCGCCGGAGCCGAGTAAGGCGCAGGTCCAAACAGGACGCCGTCTTCGGTCAGGGTGACCTTCTTGCTGCGATCGGGGTTCGCGCCGCGGATGCCGATGTTCGGGCGAAGACCGATGCCGTCCTCTTGCCGGATGTACACGCCGGGGACCTGAGTGATGATCATGCCCGCGTCGTCGTATTCGAAGCGCTCGAGCTGCTCTTCGCGGATGGTGTGCGCCGAACCCGCCGCCTTCGACGTCTTCGACCCGAGCACCATCACTTCGACCTCCCGGGGCTCTTCGGGCGCTTCTTCCTCTTCCGCAGGAACTTCACTCGTCTCGTCTGCGAGCGGCGCTTCGGGGCCCTCAGGCTCCGGAGCTGCGGCCTCGGCGCCCTCACTCGGCTCCGCCGCTTGTGGTGCCTCGGACTGCTCCGCCACCTCAGCGGGAGCTTCGTCCGCCCCCGCGGCACCTTCCGGGCCCTCTGGCGCAGCTGCCGCTCCTTCTTCGGGAGCTTCCGCGGGCTCTGCACCTTCCGGCGTCTCCGGAGCGGGCGGCGGGGGCTCCGCCTGCCCCCAAGCGCTCACGGGGACGAGAAGCAAACAGCCGAGAAGAGAGAGCGAAGCGTGGGAAGATCGGATCATGATGTACTTAGGAGGGTCAAGGGAGCCTGTCTCGGAGGACGGGAGAGCCTGTTCTCAGAGGACTGGTCGAATGTGAGGGGGCGCTTCGGGGGGCGCGGGGAGGATCCAGCTCGCCGGAGCGAGGCCGTCTTGGACCTTCATCAGGTCGACGTCGGGATCGATGAGGGGAGCTGCGCGGCGACCATTCAAGGAGATGTTCGCTTGGGCGTAAACTTCCGGGAGCGTACCGTCGGGAGCCCGGTATTCGCGGCCGATGTGGTGCGCCATTTGGAGGATGAGGTCCGGCTGGCCGGACATCTCATTTTCCTGGAACGGCTTCAGGTAGGCCTTCGGATCCACGAAGATCATCTGATCTTCGCCGGGCCGGCGCACGAGGAAGGACACGGAGCCGCCCTTCGCGCGCACCATAACGCGCCACGACAGACGCATTCCCTGCTCGTGCCAGAGCACGTTCCCGCCATAGGCCAAGTACCGGAACGGCATCACGGCTTGGAATGCGACGTAAAGGAGACCGACTGAGAGGGCGACGCGCACCAGAGGCCCCCGCGCACTACGACCAGAGTTTCTTGGAGGAACGCCGCCTGAGCTCGGCCCCGGAAATCCGAGGCCCAGACGAGCAAAGAGCGGGCGCGCCGCGTCGGGCGGGAAGAAGATCAGAGCACAGGCGCTCATGATCCAAGGGAACATTCCGATGTCGAAGAGGAGCCGCGTGAGCGTGTGGAAGAAGAGAACAACCGCGTAGGCGTAGGGACGCGTGCGCGCGAAGGAGAGCCAGGCGACGATCGTGGTGTCGAAGAGGAACCCGAGCCAACTGATGAGGAGCGGCACGCCTTCCCAGGTGAAGAGGGGCCCGAGCAGAGGCAGGTCCGTGCTCGCGCCAAGCCAAATGCGGAGCGGCTGTCCGTGAAGCAGCCAATCGCTTTGAAGTTTGGCGAGACCTGCGCAGAAGTAGACGAGCCCGATCTGGAAGCGGAACAGCCAAAGCACGCCGCGAGCGACTTGTCCGGTGCCTTCGGGCTCCGGCTGACTCCGGAGCTGGCGCAGCTTTCTCTTGAGCCAGGCGTCGACGGAGCCCGCGCGATTCGCCGGAGTGCACGCGAGGAGCCAGGCGAGGAGCGCCGCTAGGTAGTAGTGGTTCAGGTAGGTCGAGACATCGATCAGCTGGATGTAGCTGATGCCGAGGGCCAAGAGCACCGCACTCACTCGGAAGAAGAGCCCCGCCGCGACCATCAGGCCAAGGCCGATCAGCGCGTAGAACAGGAGGAACATCTGCGAGCGCGGCAGCGGCGCCACCCACTCGAACCCGAGGTACTTGAAGCGGAACGTCGGGTCCAACAGCAGCTCATCGATCCACCCGTAAGCGACAAAGCGCTCCATGGAGATCGCGAGCAATGTCCCGAGCGCGACTCGGAACAGCACGAGGAACGAGATATCGACAGGCTCGAGGAGGGTCCGCTCGATGCGCTCGATGAAGCTCCGAGGAGCTGCATCGAGCGCGAGGGAGTGAGCCGGTGCGTACGTTTCAGTCCGTATCACTGGCGGCGCTCGCAGGCAGCTTGAGGTTCAGGACACTTCCCGACCCAAAAAATTGCTGCTTGAGCAGGTCGGACAGCACCTTCAACTCTGCGTAGAAATCATTCAGCTCGCCCTCGGAAGCTTCGTCGAGGGGCGGCAACTCGGCCGCGTGGGCGTCGATGGTGTCGAAGGCGTCCTGAATCTCCTGGCGGAGATCGTCAGCGCCGGCGGCCGTGAGCCAATCGTCGAAGCCGATGCCCTCGCCTCCCTCGCCACAGCCCTGGAACAGGGCGCGGAAGGCCGCAAGGTTCGCGCGGATGCTCTCCGTGTCGATCTCAGCGTAGGGCGACTCGGGGTTCTTGAGAGCGGTGCCGATGCCGACGAGGGGCCCGATCTTGAGGTCGCGGATCGAATCGTAAGGATAGAGGAGCGACCAAGCGACGACGTTGAGCGCCTCTTGTTCCGATCCGTAGCCTTCGTAGTTTGAGAGCTTCTTGCCGAAGTCTTCTCCGTCCTTGTCCCAGACGCTTACGAGCTCTTGGGACTTCTCGTAGAGGTCGCCGACGACCGCGCGCGCATAGTCGCGCTTCGCCTGGTCAATTTCCTCTTCGCTGAGCTCCGCCCAAACCTTGTAGGTGGTCGAGTTCGAGGCACAGACGGTGTCGTCTCCTTCGTAGAAGAGGAGATACTCGAGAGCTGCGAGCCCACGAGCGCTCGGCAGGATTCTCTGGAAGCCCTGTTCTTCGTAAGCGCGCGTCGCGACCTGCTTCTCGATTTCGCAGCGGTTCAGCGCCGGCCAAGCGTGAATGAAGGAGCCGATGCCCCGGCCGTGGTAGCGGTCGGAAGCTGTGCTCGCGATGGGCCCGAATTGGGAAGGAGCTATCTCGGACCAGACGAGAGCCGCGTCCAGCCAGGCAGCGCGAGCGGCCTCGAGACGCGCGTCGCTCGGGCTATCTGCGTAACGGGTCACCTGACGTCCGAGCTCAAAAGCAGTGCTCGAGAAGACGCAGGCCGAGTAAGCGGAACAAGCGCCAGCGCTCTCGAGGAGACGCTTCTTCGTGAACTCCTCATTCGAGACGGGACGCTCGCCGCAATTGCGCCCACTGTCCGTAGCGCCACTTCCACCGGTGCCACCGGGACCCTTGCGTCCGCCGGAGCCGTCCACCTGGCCATCTCCGCCGAGGCCACTGTCACCGCCAGCTCCGCCATCCGCGCCGAAGTCGACGCCGCCGGAACCTTTGCCCGGGCTGCGCCCACCGGTCGATGAGCTGCCTCCTGAACCCTGACCCGGTTTAGGATCTTTCGTGCCGCAGCCCGCAAAGGCCGACATCGTGAGGGCGACGAGGAGCGCTGTTCCCGGGCGGAGCCAGCGCGGAGCGGAAAGTGGAAAATGCATGATTTTGTAACTCCGAAGGAAGAGTACCGGGCGCGCCTTTCGGCGCGCCCGGCTTTGGTTTCAACAGAAGGATCGATCGATCACAATGTCCCCCCCCTCATGAGGCTTTCCCTCGCGGGAAAGTTATTCCTCGCCGTCGATGGCGAGCGTCGCGAGCACCGTTCGGGCGTAAACGGGAGCGTTCCCGGTCGGCGCCTTCGGGCGGCTCTGCGCGACGGCGACGACGCGCTTTCCGTCCTTGGAGATCGACGCCTGGAAGAAGGGGTAAGGATGGGTGTATTGGATGCGACCCGTTCCTCCGCCAACCTTGTCGTCCAGCTGACCGTCTTTGGTGAGGACAAAGACGGCAGCGAAGTCGTCGTAACATCCGACCTCGATCACACGCCCGTCGGCGAGCGCCACGAGATCGCGACCGTTCTCGCGGTAAGGACGGGGGCCGATGCCTGCACCGAGACCGGTCTCACTCTGGATGGCGAACGAGCCGAACTTCGCGTTCCCAGCAGCGTTGCCGCCCCAGGTCTCGTCAAGACCCTCGCTCGTAATGCGGAAGGTGACGAGATCGTTTTCGATCGTGCTCGCCTCGAAGTGTGACACTCCGTAACCCGTGGTGACGTACTTGCCGCCGCCGACCGGAATGACGTTGTAAGCTTCCGCTTGTCCGCCGACGGCGCGGAAGGGATTGAAGTGCGTGTAGCCTCCGGACCAGGGGTAAGCGTCGTTGTCGCTGAACCCGAAATCCGGATCGAGCGTCCCGTCGGGGAGTAAGCGGATCACGTGGATATGATTGCCGTCCGCGTCCCAGGGATTGTACCCGGCAGAGAGGATCGAGCCGTCTGCCTCAACGGTGCCGCGACGTGAACCGTTATTGACTCCCTTGTCGTTGAAGTCGACGCTGAACTGAGCGCCTCCATTGAAGGTCGTATCGAAGCTCAGATCCGAGGCAAGGAGACGAGTGATGTAGCGGTCGGTATCCGTGCGCTGAACACCAGAGGAGACCTTCGGTGCGCTCGCGTCCGCGAAGACAACGATCTTCTCTGAAGCTCCGCTCTCGTCGAGCGCGATACCCCAGGAGGAACCGCGGCTCGGACGCTGGCTGAAAGCGGGAGCCACCGCCGCCGGCCAAACGGCGACGCAAGCGTCCTCTGCGATCTCCGCCTCGCCTTCGAGCACCTCACAGGCGTCCTCGTCGTAGCTCGGGCTCGCGTCATCACAAACCCCGTCGGTCGCTGCGGTCGTCACAGCGCTGAGCCGGCTCGCGGCTTCCGTGCAGAGAGTGTTCACCTCGTCGATCGCCGCCTGAGTCCAACCACCCCACTCAATGCTCACCGGTGCGCTGAAGGAGGGCGCCGCAGGGTCGCTCACGTCGAGCTTGGTGAGGGCAACGCCATGAGCGCCGCCGCTCATATGAACGACGAGGCTGCCGTCCTTGAGCTCAATGATGTCGTAGGAGGTGCCGGGGTTGACGATCGAGCTGACGGCCACGCCATCCGTGCCGAAGCTCGTGTCGAGGACGTTATCCGTGGTGAAGCGCCAGACGGCCAGACGCAGGTTCGCGCTATCCTGCGCAGCGTCGACAGCACCGACGTCCGTCGTGCCCGAGACGTAGAGGTACCCGTCCTTCGAGAAGGTCGCGCCGTAGGGGTTGATCGCGTTGTCGAGGACACGCACAGACTCCGCCGTGATGCCGGATCCCGCTTCGGGGAGCGGGCCTGAGCCGCCCGTAGCTTGTCCGCCGCTGCCGCTCTCATCGCCGCCGCTGCCGCTCGCGTCACCGCCTTCGCCCGCGGAACCACCGGAGGCCTTCGAGCCGCCCGTGTTCCTCGAGCCGCCCGTGTTCTTCGAGCCGCCGCTGCTCTTCCCGCCCGTGGACGCCTCTCCTGCCCCGCCGTCGGCGTCAATGTCGTCGCCCGTACAGGCCACGGCCCAAGAGCAGAGAAGGCCGGTGAAAACCCCAACCGAGATCTTTTTTAGTGTTCGCTTTTGCATTTTTCTCGTGATCCCTCATGCCCGTCGCGCGGGCTCAAACTTCATGTGGGCCAGGCCCGTTCTGGGAGTGCGACCTATCGCAGCGGGTTCGCTGTTGCAAGTCATTATCATCAAGAGCCGAAGGCGGGACCCGGCGACGTCAAAAGCTCTCCCCCTTCTTTGTCGGAATTTCCGCAAATTGTGCGCATTCGAGGCAGCTGGGTAGAGCTCCTCCCTATAAAACTGATTTTCAATATCCTCCGAATGCGGCTTCGCCCGGACCTTCACTCGTCGCGGCAGCGTTCAGCGGAGACGGCCCTCAGCACGCCGGGGGCCGCCTGTCGATTCCACCGGACAGCTCGCGCTCCCCAGGGCCTCAGCGCCGGGTGGCTTCAGCTGCGCCCTGTGCCCTCGCGGGAAAGGACGCGCAACGCCACCGGCAATCCGCCGTTCTTCGTCTGGAACAGGGCCTGGAACGATCCGGGAAGCATCCTCTTCGCGACCCCGCCCACGAGCGCCCCCACCGGCCGAAGATCGGGCCTCTCACGAAGAACTCTCAGGAGACGTCGAATCGCCTGCCCCTCGTCGAGGCGATGTCCGTAGGGAGGATTCGTAAGAACAATGGCGCCCTTCGGGATCTGGCGCGCCATATCGGCGACATCACCGACGTGAAACTCAGCCGTGCTCTCGACGGGGCTCGTTTTTCTCGCGAGGAGCGACACCAGATTCACCCGCGCTGCTGAGACTGCGCGAGGATCGATGTCGGATCCGATGGCGCAGACAGTGTGCGGACGGGTTTCTTGAGCGCGCACGACGGCCCGCGATGATTCGAGCACTGATGCAACAGAGGGCCACTCCTCAAAAGCGAACTTCCGAGACAGCTCGATTCGGCTCATTTCGGCGCGCAAAACCGCTTCGAGCAATACTGTGCCCGCTCCACAGAACGGATCCCAAATCACAATACGATCGCTCGGCTCCGGAAGAAGCGCCCGCAACATGGCCGCTGCGAGCGTCTCGCGGAGGGATGCTTCGGCGACGTGCGTTCGGTAGCCTCGTCGGTGAAGTCTCTCCCCACTCGCGTCCACGCTCACGGTGACGCGATCGTTTTCCATTCTCACAAAGAGCCGCGGTCCTTCCGCCTCTTCACCCGCATCCGAGTCAGGCGCGCCGAGCCTGCGAAAGAGCGCGTTTTGAACTCGCTCGGCGACAGCATCACTATGCCAAAGTCGCGACTTGTGACACACGACGTCGATGCGAGGGCTCACTTTCGCTCGGAAGTAGGCGCCGAGCGGGAGCTTCTCGATGCCTCGCTCGAGCTCCGGGAACGTCCGTGCATCGAAGGCCTTGAGCCGGATACGGACACCTTCGGCGCACAGAGAAAGGCGACAGATCCGATCCAGCTCCGGAAGCGTCACGCGCAGTTCGACGCCTGCCGTGAGCACTCGCAGGCGCGCGAAACCGAGCTCGCGCAGTTCAGCGGCCAAGATCGGCTCGAGACCGGGACCGACGTGCACGAAGGCGAGGTAGGTGGTGAGGGGGGAAGCGTCGGCCACGGCAGTTTTCGTCAGAGTTTTATCGCCCGCCGAGGGTCGAAATGCGAGCGGGAAAGCGCGAAGAGCCCGCGCAAAAAGACGGCGCTTTTGGCCGGCTTCTTCTCCGAATCGAGCGGTTTTCGAGGTATGAGGATCGGCACCAACGTCATGGCCTCCCCATCCGATTTCGGCTTCACCCCCCTGCTTCCCGAAGGCAAAGACGAGACCCCTTACCGCAAGCTGACGAGCGACTACGTCTCGACCTTCGAAGCCCAGGGGCAAACCTTCCTCAAGGTCGAACCCGAAGCCCTCACCCTGCTCACCAGCACGGCGATGGCCGAGATCGCCCACTACCTCCGCCCTGGGCACCTCGCTCAGCTGCGCCGGATCTTGGACGATCCAGAAGCTTCACAGAACGATAAGTTCGTCGCGCTCGACCTCCTCAAGAACGCCAATATCGCGGCTAAGGGCGTCCTGCCGATGTGTCAGGATACCGGAACCGCCATCATCATGGGCAAGAAAGGCCAGCTCGTCTTCACCGGAGCCAACGACGAAGAAGCCATCGCCCGCGGCGTCTTCGACACCTACCGCAGCCGAAACCTCCGTTACTCGCAGCTCGCGCCGCTCTCGATGTACGAAGAGGTCAACACGAAGAATAACCTGCCAGCTCAAATCGAGCTCTTCGCGACCCAAGGCTCCGAATACAAGTTCCTCTTCATGGCCAAGGGCGGAGGCTCCGCCAATAAGAGTTATCTCTACCAGGAGACCAAGGCGCTTTTGAATCCGAAGCGCCTGCTCTCCTTCATCGAAGAGAAGATCGCGAGCCTCGGCACCGCCGCCTGTCCTCCCTATCACCTCGCCATCGTCATCGGCGGCACCAGCGCCGAACACACGCTCAAGACCGCTAAGCTCGCCTCAGCTCGCTACCTCGACTCGCTCCCGACCGGGGGCACAGAGCTCGGTCACGGCTACCGGGACCTCGGCCTCGAGCAGGAAGTGCTCGCTATCACGCGCAACCTCGGCATCGGCGCTCAATTCGGCGGAAAGTACTTCTGCCACGATGTCCGCGTGATCCGCCTGCCTCGCCACGGCGCCTCCTGCCCCGTCGGTATCGCCGTCTCTTGTTCCGCCGATCGTCAGGCCCTCGGAAAGATCACCCCAAGCGGCATTTACATCGAGGAGCTCGAGCACGACCCGGCCCAGTATCTCCCCGACCCGACCCACGAAGAGCTCGGTGGCGAGGTGGTCTCGGTCGATCTCAATCAGCCGATGTCCGAGATTCGGGCGCTGCTCTCGCGCTACCCGGTCAAGACGCGTCTCTCCCTCACCGGTAGACTGATCGTCGCTCGCGACATCGCGCACGCTAAGATCAAGGACTTGCTCGATAAAGGGCAGCCAATGCCCGAGTACATGAAGAACCACCCGGTCTACTACGCGGGCCCCGCGAAGACGCCGGAAGGCATGCCTTCCGGCTCTTTTGGACCCACGACCGCGGGCCGTATGGACGCTTACGTCGACGAGTTCCAGTCGCATGGCGGAAGCCTCATCATGCTCGCTAAGGGAAATCGCGGACCGGAAGTGACCCAGGCCTGTAAGAAACATGGCGGGTTCTATCTCGGCTCGATCGGCGGTCCGGCCGCTCGATTGGCGGAAGACTGCATCAAAAAGGTCGAAGTCCTCGAGTTCCCCGAGCTCGGCATGGAGGCTGTCTGGTCCATCGATGTCGTCGACTTCCCCGCCTTCATCGTCGTCGACGACAAGGGCAACGACTTCTTCAAGATGCTCCGCCCCGGGAGCCTCCCCGTCTCGAAAGGCTAAACGCTGATGATGACTTCCTTCGACGAGCTCGTCGACTCCTACTCTTGCATCTTCTTCGACGCCTACGGCGTGCTGAAGAGCTCGGCCGGGGTTTACCCGGGTGTGCTCGATGTCCTCGAAGACCTGCGCAAGCGAGACAAGCAGATCTACGTCGTCACCAACGACGCCAGTAAGTCTCCTCACCGCCTCGCCAAAGCTTACGAACGTGACGGTGAGCCCCTCGTCCCCGTCAAACGGATCGTCTCCTCGGGTCTGTTGGTCGAAGACTATCTTCGGAACAAAGTGCGGAGCGGCTGGGTCGCTTATCTCGGCAAAGAAGCAGCTGCCTATTATATCGCAGCCGCCGGACTTCACCCGATCCCGATCACCGAGGTTACCCCGGAAGATCACAGCCCCCGCTGCATCGTCATGCTCGACGACGAGGGCTTCGACTGGTTCCGGGACGTGAACAAGGTCGTGAACCTTGTGCGCCGGCACAATATCCCCGTCGTCGTCGCCAACACGGACATCACCTACCCCGCGAACCAGGACGACCTCAACGTCGCTGCCGGAGGACTTGCGCGCCTGGTCGAAGTCGCAACCGGTCGCCAGTTCATCCATTTCGGAAAGCCCGACCCGATGATCTTCTCGAAGGCGTTCCACCTCGCCCTCGATGAGAACCCGAGGCTCACCAAGCGGGATGTTCTCATGGTCGGAGATACGCTCACCACGGACATCGTCGGCGGCAACAAATACGGCGTGGATACGGCGCTCGTGCTCTCGGGTACAACCCTCGAAAACCAAGCCCAGGCGCTCATTCAGGCGACCGGCATCGTCCCCACCTATATCTGCGGTTCGATCCTCACCTGAAAATGTCGTCTCGCTTCGGCGCTGCGCTCGTCAGCGCCGAAGGATGTCTTCACCAAAGGCCCCCTTGGGGGGCCTTTGGTGTCGCGGGCGACGAGCCGTCTCCCCTCACTCACTCAACGCACGAACGAGAGGCATGAAGCTCTTTTCGTCGAGGGCCGGGAAGTAGTTCTCGATCGCCTCACGCTTCAAGCGGGGCGCGTAGTCCTTCTGGAAGAAGTGTTCGCCGCTGCGGATGACATAGTTCAAGAGGAAGAATCTGTAGGCCTCTTTGAGGAAGAGGACCTCTTCGTCTTCGAGGGGGAACGTGCCGTGATAAGCGCGCAGGAAGCGCCGGAATGGCGCGTCAAAGAAGGGATCGAGCGTGTAATGGAACACAGTTTGATCGCCTTCCGAACGAACGACGCGGGCACAGAAATAGAAGTCGAGCATGCGTGGCTCGACCCGGAACCAGTCATAATCCCAGCGCGAGAAGAAGCGGAAGCCCTCCTGATCGAAGCCGACCGAGAAGTTCCCGATGTTCCAGTCGACGAGCACCGGGATCTTCTGGAAATGGTGGTAGCCGAGACGCTCCGCGTTTGTGAGGAAGGTGTCGCACTGAGTGCGGAGCAAATCTTCCGCGGAGTCGTCGACGCCGAGCGCGCGTCGCCCCTCGGGTCGACCGAGGGCGTCGTGCAAGAGGGCCACGTCCGAACCCACCGACTTCCAGCTCGGAGGAAGCGGTGTCGTCAGATGGGTCGAGGCGCGATGAAACTCAGCCATCTCGCGCCCCATCGCGGTGACGAGATCGGGCGTCAGGACCTTCGGCAGGAAATCGTAGAAGGGCGCCTTCTCGTAGAAGACAGCCCACTCAGCTCCCTTCCGATAGGTAAATACGTCGCCGTCCTTCTCGAGGATCGGAGCAAGGAACCCACGATACCTCGTCCCCTTGAGCTGCCGTCGCCACTCATGAATGAGACGGTGATCCTGACGGAAGTACACATAAGACCCGTAGGAAGACGTCTTCGCGATGTATTCACGACCGTCGTCGATGCGCACCGTAAACACACGGTTGGTCGAGACATTCGCGCTGATGTCACGAACTCCGACGAGCGCCCCGGGCCGACCGAGGTCCGCCCAGGCTTCCTTGAGAATCGGTACAGTTTCCGGATCCGAAAAGGGCGCAAGCGTCATGGCGTCCCTTGGACGATAGACCGACCGCGAACGAAGTGCACCTCTTGAGGAGGATCTTGGAAGCTTCTCATGTCACCGGTGCTTTTTCCGGACCGCTCATGAGTCGCGCGAAGGGGGCCTTTTCGTTTCCAAAAAGAGACGTCCCAATGAGGTGCCCGAGTTTTCGGTAACTCTCCCACTGCGCCTCATCGAAGAACTGATCGATGGTGGTCTCTTGGGGAAAGGAGGGATTCGTCTGGGCATAGTGCCTGAGATCCGCGGGCACCGACGGGAACAGCGTCGCCTTGATATAAACGAGATATCCCTCATCGCACCCAAAGTTTCCGGGAGCGTACTTGATCTTGGCGAGGCACGCCTGTTTCCGCGAAATCCGCTGCGGTCCTTCTGGCCTCAGCTCATCGAGACTGCCGTAGGGACACTCCTCAGCCTCTGACAATCCAAACTCCCGAAACGGCTCGGACAAGAACTCGATCTCCGTCTCGAAGTCGAGGCGGGCTTTACGCACCAGGTTCGCGAGGCCTTGGAAGGCGTGCTCGGGATCTGCTTCGCCATCGATGATGACAATGAAGGGAAGGCGCCGCCGAATCAGCTCATAGGCGCCCATATTCTCGAAATGCCCTCCGTCCGACAGGTACCAATAGGGATCGGCCGTGCCGCGGAAACGCGCTGAAAGCTCACGGAAGAGATACCTCTGGACCCAAAAAACAGACCAGCCGCGCGCCCGCGGATGGCGCGTGCCGGGCGCGTACCACCAGCGTCCGAGGCGAACGTTGGTCAAACCCGCCAAAAGACTGAAGGCTGGACGTGTCATCGAACCGAGTCCCGTCGAAAATGCGGCGCCGGAGATGCTCGCCCAGAGTCCGAGGGAGAGCATGTCTTCCTTCTTCTCGATGGCGACGGAGGGAACCTGAAAGACAGAGAATCCCGGCGGGGGCGGTTCGCTCAGAGGAGCATCACTGAGCCGGAGATGGTGACGGACGCCGAGGGAGAGGCCATGAGGTCCGAGCGCGAGCCCAATTCCCTTCCGGTCAAGCTCGTGCTGCTTGCTGCGGCCGTCGATCGTCTCGTTCAGCGTCGTGTTGATGAGATGGAGAGGGCCGCCGTTTTCCCAGGGGGTCTTCATCTTGCCTCGCTTCCAGCCGAAATAGTCCGTGGCGGGAACGTCATCACCCTCTCGCGGACTCGTCGCGGCGGAGGGATGCGGCTTCGAGCCCGTAGCGCTCACCGCAACGTAGCGACTCGGGTTCGAGGCTCCCAGATAGGCGCGCGTGATGCGGGCGCTATACAGGGGCAGCTGAGTCGAGCGGTTCAGGAGCGTGTGGGTCCAGCCGATCACGCAGGAGATCGCCAGCATCACAAGGAAAGCGAGCCCACCGTGGCTCAGGCACTCCGGAAGGGGCCGGGTGAACTCCACGTCAGAGAGCGGATCTCGAGAGAGGCTCTGCGCGAAAACACTCGCGCTCACCCAGCCGCCGAAGAGCAAAATCCCCGCAGCCAGCGAGGTGATGAGATCAATGGGCAGGGTCTGTCGTCCTTGGGTCTGCTTTCGCCCCCAAATCCCCACGAGCTTCGCCCCAAAAGGCACCGCTACTAGGAGAAAACTCCAAATCCCTGCCCAGATCTTCCCGATGCTCTCAGAGTCCCCTGAGAGAAGCCCATAGATGTACCGTCCCAAGGAGTCCGACGTCGCGAGGAACAGGAAAACAGCAAGCGCGACGAGCGCCTTCTTGAACCACTCGGAGACCTTGTGACGCGCCCAGGTATCACCGTTCAATCGATGCTGCGCTTCGAACGCTGGCCCGTCCGCCCGAGCCCCGCTCCCATCGGCCACGTTCGTCGTTCGACGGCTCACCGCCGTCAGCCACGATGCGACCCCGATCGCGAGCAAGCCGATCACCCCGATGACAGCACAAGCCCCCCAGGGAAGGCCCCGAGCCCAAGCCAAGATCACAAGCCCCAGGGTCGCGACGAACGCCCCCAGCGCCGCAGACCACCAGGTGATCTGGTCCAAGATCCAATAGGCCCAGCCCAGCGGGATCGTGATCAAGAGAGCGATCGCCGCCAAGAGAAACCACGGGCTGATGCACGACTCGGCGCCGAAGAACACGGAGAGGCCCGGAAACACCGGCTGAAGAGAGTTCGCGAGAACAACTCTGCCCACCTCGAGACCCAGCGCGATCGTGAGTAGGAAAACTCCGATCACGACCATGAGTGAGACCCAGTTTCGGAGCAGCACAGCTCCAAACAGGATCCGATCGGACCCTCCTGGAGCTAGGTACTGTCCGTTTTGGCGCAGGTGGTCGATGACGGGATGTGAGCTATCCCGGAGCACATCCTGAACCAGCCGCGCGGGAGATTGTCCCGCTGACGGGCTCCGAACACTGGCGTGCTTCACGATCTCGTCGATGCGCGTAAACAGAGATCCCAGAAACGATCCAAAGTAGCCGCCCCCGGAAACCGTCGAGACGTAGTCGAATCGCCGGAGCAAGTCCTTGTCCGCCAGAGCCTGGAACACTCCCAGCGCGAAAGTGGCGCTCCGGATCCCCCCTCCCGAGATCGCGATCCCGAGCGCGTCGCGCCCGGGACTTGCCTTCCCGAGGCCCGCCGCCTCTCGCCGCTTTTCAATCAGCTCGAGCTCAAAGTCGCGGACCTTGGGCGGATAGCGCCGGTCAACCTGCTCTGCCCCTGCTTCAATAAGATCGACCTTTGCAGTGCGACTGACATCCATAGCCCCTCACGCTGCAAGGTTATCATAGGCCACAAGGAAGCCTGAAACGTTTGCCCCGAAGGCGCGCCGGAGCGTGTGCGGTCTCGCCCTTCTCAGGCTATGAGCGCCCGAGATGAGGCTCTGCGATGGAAGCCTCGAGAAAGAGTCACCATGGAAATCCAAGGTCGAAGGCGTTCTTCCAACTTTGAGGACCGCGGCGCCGGGAGCGCCGGCCATGCCGCAGGCGGACTCCCGATCGGGCTCCTGCTCTCCATCGCTCAACGACTCGGCTTCAAGGGGACACTGATCGTCGGCGCTCTCTTGGGAGCAGTTTATCTGTTCATGCCCGACAGCGTCCGTCAGCTCTTGCTCGGGCCGAGCGCAGGCTCCTCTGCTTCCGCCGGACAAGGCAGCGCCTGTCAGCTCTCAGCCGAGAATCAGAGCGCCTGTGATTTCTCGCGCGTGATCTTGGCCTCGACCGAGGACGTCTGGAAGGCGCAGTTCGAAGCCCAAAGGCTTCCGAACTACGGCGCCGAACCGGGCCCCTACCGTGAGCCGACGTTGGTCGTCTTCTCAGGCGGCGTTCAGACAGGCGGCTGCGGCGGAGCCACCTCGGACGTCGGCCCCTTCTACTGTCCAGCCGACAAGAAGCTCTACATCGACCCGAACTTCTACGGCGTCATGGAAAAGCGCCTCAAGGCGCCGGGCGATTTTGCCCAGGCCTACGTGATTGCTCACGAAGTCGGTCACCACGTCCAAAACTTGATCGGTTCCTCTCGCCTGAGCGTGAAAGGCGAAACCAAAAACCAGGTCTCCGTCCGGGTCGAACTGCAGGCGGATTGTTTAGCGGGCGTCTGGGGGCACACGGCGCGCGCCTCCTTGGCGATCACAGACGAGGATCTCAAGGAGGCGCTGAACGCCGCGCATCAGATCGGCGATGACTCCCTCGGGCACTCGAAGGAGAGCGATTACACCCATGGCTCGAGCGCGCAGCGTGTCCGCTGGTTCCAACGCGGGTTTGAGAGCGGCGACCCGCGCAACTGCGACACCTTCACGGTGACGCGTTACGCGGATCTCTGAGCGCTCCCTGCGCAGGACCGCGCCTTAGGCGGACTTCTGAGCTTCACCTTCGCGGCGCACCGACACGATGCGCAGCGAACGTGAGCCACCAGGCATCTCCCAATCGATTTCCTGGCCGATGCGCAGCCCAAGCAGGGCGCAGCCGAGGGGAGCCAGAACCGACACTTTGCCCGTCGCGGCGTCGGCATCATTCGGATATACGAGCCGAACCTGACGACGACGACCTGTCGCGGCGTCTTCGTATTCGAGCTCGCTGTCCATCACGACAACGTCGGGCGGCACCTCGGCGAGAGGGACAACCTTGGCCCGGTCGAGCTCAGCTTCCAGCTTTTCGCTGATCTCCGAGCCGCTGTGGAGGACGAGGCGCAAAAGACGCTCGCGGTCTTCTGCGGCGACAATGAGGCTTGGACGAGATGACATGTCGAATGAACTCCTAGCTTTGCTTGAAAGAGCCAAAAGCCGGGGGAAAACATTTTCGCCCGGCAAACCACCGGGCGATGAACAGCATCTACCCAGGGTGCGCGTGTCTTGCCGCAGGAACGAATTCACGCAGGCGCGTCTGCGCGAGCGCTACTTCGGTGGGCAAGAGATGACGCGAACTCATTCTTTATAGATTGGCATGCGGGGCAGGTTCCGCAAGGGGCAATGGGGGAACTTTAGGCAAGAGAGCGCCTATGAGTGGTTCGTCTGAGGCAGCCAACCGCGGTCATTTCTAGGCAATTTTGCTCATTGCGCGGGAATATTCTCGGGGACCGCTTCCGTACCAGCTGAGATCGGCCTGGTTCAGGCTGGACGAGAGCTCAGGAGAAGGCTCGGTCGAGCTCATGTGCCTTCTGTCGGGCCGGGGCCCACAAAAAGCTGACGCGGACCCTTTCGTTTTTTGGCCGCCCGCTCGCGCCCAGGCTAGCTGCGCGGAAGGTCGAGCCATAGCGGAGCTGGCTGCGCCGAGCGCTGGATCGCGGCGCTACAAAATGCATCACGCCCCTCCGATCTCAAAGAGAGCTCGAAGGGGCGCGAAAGGAGGAGAGTCGGGGTTCGACTTAGCCAGCGATCTTCTTGACGAGATCGACGACCTTGTTCGAATAACCCCACTCGTTGTCGTACCAAGCAACGACCTTGACGAAGGTCTTGTCGAGCTGGATGCCAGCCTTGGCGTCGAACACGCTGGTGCAGACCTCGCCGACGAAGTCGGTCGCGACGACTGCATCCTCGGTGTAACCGAGCACGCCCTTCATCTTGCCCTCAGAAGCAGCCTTCATCGCAGCGCAGATCTGGTCGTAGCTGGCTTCCTTGACGAGCTCGGCGGTCAGGTCGACGACCGAGACGTCCGAGGTCGGAACGCGGAATGCCATGCCGGTGAGCTTTCCGTTGAGCTCGGGGATGACCTTGCCGACAGCCTTCGCAGCACCCGTCGAAGACGGGATGATGTTCTCGAGGATGCCGCGGCCGCCGCGCCAATCCTTCTTCGAAGGACCGTCGACCGTCTTCTGGGTCGCCGTAGCAGCGTGAACCGTGGTCATGAGGCCGCGCTTGATGCCGAAGTTGTCGTTGAGGACCTTGGCGATCGGCGCGAGACAGTTCGTGGTGCAGGAAGCGTTCGAAACGATTGCTTCGCCATTATAGGTGTCGTCGTTCACGCCCATGACGAACATGCGGGTGTCGTCCTTCGACGGCGCCGACATAACGACCTTCTTTGCGCCAGCCGCGAGGTGCTTCTCAGCGCCGGGCTTGTCGAGGAAGATACCGGTCGACTCGACGATGACGTCTGCGCCGATCTCACCCCACTTGAGGTTCGAAGGATCGGTCTCAGCCGAGGTGCGGATGGTCTTGCCGTTGACGACAAGCTTGCCACCGTCGACCTTCACGTCGCCCTTGAAGCGGCCGTGCACCGAGTCGTACTTGAGCATGTAAGCGAGGTAGTCGACCTCGAGGAGGTCATTGATTCCGACGATCTCGACGTCGCCGCGCTGAACGGCTGCGCGGAAAACCATGCGCCCGATCCGGCCGAAGCCGTTGATTCCGACTTTGATCATTTTCGTTGTTCCCTTTAAACGGTTGTTTCCCTGAAGTGCTGGGGAGGCTTCTTATAGTGAAAGCGGGCGCGGGGTGTCACCCTCGCTTTCGGCCTCAGAGGGACGAATAGCACCCAGAGCCCCACCGTGACCAGTCCGCGCTCCCCCTTGGACTCGGGGTTCTAGTGCTACTGAAGCTGCAAAAGCCCTGGGTTTCGAGAATTGCCTCGGTCTTGGTAACCTGTGGCTCATTCGATGACGTTCCACGCCGACCAAATCCAAAAGGCCCTCGATTCCAAGGCAGAACGAGTGAGCGACGCCGACGTCGCGCGGATCATCGAGCTGCGCTCCGCGGTCGAGGAAAAGATCGCAACTTTCCCCGACGCTCAGCGGGACGCGCGGGAGCAGGCGAACCTCCTGCTCGATTTCTTGGCCGCGCGCGCTTCGACGCCGGTGACGAGCGAAACGAAGCAGGCCGCAGCGGCCCTCCTCTATCTGAGCGCCCCCGTCGATCTCGTGCCCGATCATGAACCGGGCGGCTTCGACGACGACGCGGCAGTCCTCGCCCTGGCCACGGGCCGGATCCGGGGAGCGCTCCGCGCGTTCTGTGCCAGCTCGGGACGCGCCGCTCCGAGCTGGCTGAGCGATTGAGCAGAGGCCTGCGCCCGCCGCCCCTCTCCGGAGCGACGGACGGCCCTCACGTCACTTCACGATCGGTTCGGGGATGAAGACGTCGCAGGGGAAGTCGATATCGATGTCGTGTTTGCCGGATTTAATGAGGTCACAGGGCTCGCCCACGAGCTCGAGCTGACTCGATGAGTTCAGCTTCCAGCCGTCACCCATGCCATCCGGGAGGAACGTCAGCACTTCGCCGTCGAGGGTGACGGTCCCCTGATCTTCTTTGCCTTCCATGATCTCCCCTTGAAGATCGATCACGCAGGAGCGAGCTCCGTCGATGATGGTCTGGAAGGCGTCGATGAGCCCGCTCGGGCGCGTACCGTCGTAGATCTCTCCGTGGGCGGCCGTCGCCACGTCGGTCAGGTGCGCACGGAGCGTCGGATCGTTCGGAGTGCTGACGTCGACAACATGAACGACGATGCCGAGCTCTTCATAGATGCGCTTAGCTTCCTGGACGAGGTCGTACTGCTCCGCAGCGGACGGAGGCATGAGAACAGGAGGATCTCCGCGCTCGACCCAGTTGGCCTCCGGATCTTCGCCTCGGGCCACATCGAGGCAGGCGGCCGGAGGATTGCTCTCCGCGTAGTTCGGGCAGTCGCAGCTGTCTGGCAGACCATCCGTCGCAAGCACGATGATCTTGGGTCCAGAGAGATCGGCCGCGGCGAGTTTCTCCGCGACGATCGTGAGCGACTCCCGCGTCGGGGTGTCAACGACAACTTCGCTGCACGGCATGTGAGCGAGCATTTCCTCATAGTTCCCAAAGTCGACGTCAGCCTCGATGATCGGGACTTCCGTGAGCAAGGGGCAGACCTTCGGCTCTTCGTCGTTTGGACCGGCGATATTGCCATTTCTTGAGGAGTAAAGAGCCATGCCGAAGCGAACGTCGCCGTCGAGTTGCTTCACGATGCCGTCGGTCGGATTAAAAAGGACGGTGCGCACAACGTTCCAGCGCCAGGTCTGAGGCGGGCCTTGACTGCCGATGGGATTGCCTGCCTCTTCGCATTCCCAAGGCACATAGGTTCCAGCTTCGATCTCTTGCTCGACAAGCGCCGTGAAGCCCTGCTCACCGGTCATCGAACGAGATTGATCGATCAGCAGAACGACGTTCGGGATCTCCGGCGTGAAGCGGACTTCTTCTTCGATGCAGCCGTCGCCTCCGCCTTCGCCCATCGACCCACCAGTGCCATGGGCGCCGCCGACGCCGACGCCAAGATCAGGCCCCTCGGGCTCAAGTTCCTGCGTGCACTTTCCGTTGAGTCCGCAAAGATAGGTCTCGCCTTCGGGAGATTTTCCACAGCGCGGATCGGGAGTGTTCGGGGTGCACTCCTGCTCACAGGTCCCGCTCTCAGAACAATACTGATTCGGCGCGCAAGGCATCGCGGGGCCGCAAGGAGCTCCACACCTCTCACAGGAAGGAGCACAAGCGCCGAAGGTGTTACAGAAGCGACCCGCGTTGCAGTCGTCGTTCGTCTCACATCCCTCGTAACCGCACCTCTCGCTCTGCTCGAGACACGCTCCGCCGCCGCTTCCGCCCGGAACTGAAACCTCTGAGCTCGACTCGCATGCGCTAAACAGCGCAAACACTGCTAACAGAGTCAACGCAGGGAACGACCCGGCCCAACGCACGCGGGGAGACTTCATGATAGGGACTTAGCACGGCCGCTCAGGAGGCATTCCCGAAAGGCAGGGGTTTATTACGAAAAGTCCGTCTCGATTCACCCTGGCTGATGAATTGAAACCAAATTTTTCCACCCCCTGTCGGCCCGCTCCGAGACTGAACTTACACCTACGTCGAAAACCCCGATTTACCTTGCGCCATAGTTAACCCGGGTTAATAATCATCCCGTGACAACAGCCCCCCCAGAAGCGAAAGAAGCGGCCCTCGAGGCCGTCGCCACGCTCGGGCGGCTCGTCACCGTCTTCGCTGAACGCCGCAAACAGCTCGCCGAGAGCGTCGGGCTCACTGACCAACAGTGGCAGGCGCTCGAGGAGGTCCAGACGGAGCACTTCATGCCCAGTTTGTTCGCTCACAAGCGAGAGACGAGCGCGGCCGCGGTGAGCAAGATCCTACGTCAACTCTCCGACAAGGGTCTGATCCAAGCCTCCTTGAGCTCAGTCGACGGACGACATCGTTCTTATTCCGTCACTGACAAGGGGCGGGCTCTGCTCGCGAAACTGCGAGAAGAGCGAGAGCGAGCGATCCGTGAGGTCTGGCTAAAGCTCGAGCTCAGCGAGCTCAAGACCTGGAGCTCGCTCGGAGAACGCCTCGCGAGCGGGCTCGAGCGGCTCGCCGCCGAAAAAACCAAAGCTCCTGAACTTGCTTGATGGTGCCAAAGCCGACAAGGCCCGCGCATCAGAACTCCACCTGAGAATTCGAACGGAACCTGAATCGAAAATAGGGACGTCACACATGGGAAAATCGCTGTACGAAAAGGTCTTTGAGCGCCACGCGGTCAGGAAGCTGCCCTCGGGTCAATATCAGCTCTTTATGGGGCTGCACCTCATCCACGAGGTCACATCACCCCAGGCATTCTCGATGCTCGACGATCGGAAGCTCAGCGTGCTCTACCCGGATCGCACCTTCGCGACGGTCGATCACATCATCCCGACCACGAGTCAGCTCCGCCCCTACGCGGACTCGACGGCGGAGCAGATGATGGCGTTCCTCGAGAAGAACACGAAGAAGCACGGCATTCGCTTGTTCTCGCCGGAGAAGCAGGAGCAGGGCATCGTGCACGTGGTCGGCCCCGAGCGCGGCCTGACGCAGCCGGGCATGACGATCTGCTGTGGTGACTCGCACACCTCGACCCACGGCGCCTTCGGCGCCCTCGCCTTCGGCATCGGTACGAGTCAGGTGCGCGACGTGCTCGCGACCCAGACGCTCACGATGGACAAGCTCAAGGTTCGGCGCATCGAGGTCAACGGCAAGCTCGGCCCCGGCGTCTACGCCAAAGATGTCATCCTCTACATCATCCAGAAGCTCGGCGTCCAAGGCGGCGTGGGCTACGCCTACGAGTACGCAGGCGACGTCATCCGCAACATGACGATGGAAGAGCGCATGACCGTCTGCAACATGAGCATCGAGGGCGGCGCTCGCTGTGGTTACGTCGAGCCGGACCAGGTCACCTTCGACTACTTGAAGGGCCGCGAGTACGCGCCGAAGGGTGAAGCCTTCGAGCGCGCAGTGGCTGACTGGGCCTCGCTCGCGAGCGATCCCGACGCACACTACGACGACGTCGTGCGCTTCGACGCCGCAGACATCGAGCCTGTGGTCACCTGGGGTATCACCCCCGGCCAGTCCACCGGCGTCTCCGGTGAGATCCCGAAGGCGGAGGATTTCCGCGAGGACGAGCGCCAGACGGTGCTCGAGGCCTACAAGTACATGTCCTTCTCCCCCGGTCAGAAGATCAAAGGCACCAAGATCGACGTTGCGTTCATCGGCTCTTGCACGAACGGGCGCCTGAGCGACATCGCCGAGGTCGTTCGGCTGCTCGAAGGTAAAAATCTCCACGTCAAAGAGGGCGTGCGCGCCTTCGTGGTGCCCGGCAGTCACGAGGTGAAGAGGCAGGCGCTCGCGCTCGGTTATGACAAGGTCCTGACCAACGCGGGCTTTGAGTTCCGTGAACCCGGCTGCTCGATGTGCCTCGCGATGAACCCGGACAAGCTCAAGGGGCGCGAGCTCAGCGCGTCCACCTCCAATCGAAACTTCAAAGGCCGTCAGGGTTCCCCCGACGGGCGCACCCTGCTCATGAGCCCCGCCATGGTCGCCGCCGCGGCCATTCGCGGTGAGGTAGCGGATGCGCGTGAGGTCTTCGGACAGGCGTAAGCGAAAGAGGAGAAACAGATCATGGACAGCAAACGCATCAAACTCACGGGTCCCGGAATCCCGGTCCGCGGCAACGACATCGACACCGATCGCATCATCCCCGCCCGCTTCCTCAAGACCATCACCTTCGACGGGCTCGGCGAGCACGCCTTCGAAGACGACCGTCTCGGCGACAAAGCCGCCGGCAAGGTGCATCCGTTCGACAACCCTGCCTACGCCGACGCCCGAATCCTCATCGTCAACAAGAACTTCGGCTGCGGCTCGAGCCGCGAGCACGCGCCCCAGGCCATCGCTCGCTTCGGCAAAGGCATCGTCGCCATTTTGGGCGAGTCCTTCGCTGAAATCTTCTACGGAAACTGCCAGAGCCTCGGGGTTCCCTGTCCGACGCTCGACGCCGCTTCTATCGAAGAGCTCATGAGTTTGGTCGAAGCCGATCCGAAGCTTGAGCTCACGGTCGACCTCGAGAAACAAGAAGTCAAAGCGGGCAGCCGCACTTTCAGCTTCTCGATGCCCGACGGGCCGAAGCGCGCATTCATCGAGGGAACCTGGGATCCGACCTTCGAGCTCTTGTCCGCGAAGGAGCAGATCCAAAAGACGGCTGCATCCCTTCCTTACATGAACGGCTTCACGACCGCCCCTTGATTCGATGAACGTCCGAGGCGGACGTCGGGGCTTCCATCCCCCGTCCGCCTCACATTCTCACACTTTCCAAGCCCCCGCTCCGCGCTAGTCTTATCCCTGTGAGTCTCCCGGAAGCCCCCGCGCCGCCGCCTCCGCCCGATGAGTTCCGGGACGCGGCCGAATGCACGCACGGCTCGATCCCCCACCCTCTCCCCGAGACAGAGGTCAGAGAGTCTCTGGCCCCAGAGCCCGAGAAAAAGGGCGGGTTTCAGCGCGATTTCTACCGCCGCCTGCGCGAAAATATCCGCGCTTACCTCAAGAAGCGCGGCCCCTTCCGCTACGCGGACATTCTCCTGGTCGGCCCCGACCTTTTTCATCTCTTGGTCCGCCTCGTCGGCGACCGCCGCATCCCGACCTTCGAGAAAGCGAAGCTCGGCGCGACGATCGCCTATTTCGTCGCCCCGGTTGGGCTGATCCCTGAGGGTGTGACAGGCCCGATCGGCTACCTCGACGATATCGCGCTCTCCGCCTACGTGCTGCGGAGCCTGCTCGGGACCCAGTACGCGCCGATCGTGCGCGAACACTGGGCGGGAGAGAGGGACGTGCTCGACGTCGTGCAAGGCGTGCTCGAGGGTCTCGACCATGCTATGCGAGGGGGCCTTTGGGACCGGCGAAAAAAAGCCCCCCGCCCGCCGAAATAGAGGACCCTTGCCCCCCACGAAGACGACCGCCCCGGGTCCCATCCGACGCCCCCGCGAAGCTGCACGAAAAAAGGACGAAGCGCCCCCTGAGCCGAGACGCGAGCGCCGTGCGCTCAGTCACGTCGGCGGCAAGGTGACGATCCAAGGAGGCAGCGAAGAGGAGCAGGCCGCCCTGACTCACGCCCTCGACGTCAGCGCCGACGAAGACGAGGTGATGCAAGACGTGCACGGGTTCCATAGCTCCCCGGCCCGCCTCCACCCGAAGACCGCGAGCCGGCTCATCGAACGTCTCTCCCGCGGTGACGCCCGCGTGCTCGATCCCTTTTGTGGCAGCGGCACCGTCGTGGTCGAGGCGCGCGCCCTCGGACGCACCGCGCTCGGCTCCGACCTGAACCCGCTCTCGGTCGAGCTCGCCTGGCTCAAGTCCCGGGGCGTCACCCGAAAGTTCGCGAGCGATCTCGTTCAGGCCGCAGAGCGCATCGCTGACAAGGCGGAAGAGCGCCGCCTCGCCCGCGCCGAACCCTACAAGCGCTACGACGCCGACGATCGGGAACGCTACCCGATCCACATCCTGCTCGAGCTCGACAGCATTCATCACGGGATTTTCTCCCTCGAGCACAACGAGCCCAAGCGAGCGCTCCGCCTTGTCGTCTCCTCGCTCCTCACAAAGCTCTCCTACTCAGAAGGCGACACCACCCGCCGCAAAGCGCCGCGCAGGCTGGCTCCCGGTTTTGCGATCCAGCTCTTCGTCGACAAGACCCGCGAGCTCGCTGAGCGTCTCGTCGCCTTCAGTGAGCGCGTCCCCGCGCGGACGCCCCGCGCCTTCGTCACACACGCCGACGCCCGAAGGCTCAGCTACGTCGAGCCGAAGTCGATCGACTTGATCGTAACGTCCCCGCCTTACCCCGGGGTCTACGACTACTTAGACCACCACCTCCATCGGCTGCGCTGGCTCGGGCTTCGCGAAAGTCGCCTCCAGGACGACGAGATCGGCGCGCGCCGCTCCTATCGACGGCGGCGCCTCGGCGAAGCCGAGGATCTCTGGGTGCGGGAGATCGGCGCTTGTCTGCGGGAGATGCGCCGCGTGCTCGCTTCTGACGGACGAGCCGTCATGATCGTCGCTGACTCAGTGGTCGATCGCCGAGCGCTCCGCGCTGTACCTGCTCTCGAGCGCGCCGCGAAAGAAAACGGCGTCGACATCATGGCCGTCGCCTCTCAGAAGCGACCGATCTTCTTGCACGGCGCCGAAGAAGCTTTCCATGATGCGCCGCGCGAAGAGCACGTGCTCATCATTCGGCCGGGTCGAGCTCCGATCCAGAGGAGCTTTGGGAAGCCGTCTGAGCGTCGGTCGGAGGATAATGAAGCTCGGCCCCGAAGCCGTTTTGATGACGGTCGCCCCACAACCACCCGAGCACCTGCCCAAAGAGGCCCGCGGGAGCGTCAGGAAAGCCGAGATCGAAGTCCGGAGCGAAGCCGAGATGCCCGGCACGTGAAACCCAAATCTCGCTGACTTTCTGGGCCGAAGCGAGCGCCGAAACGACGGACGCGCGCGGGACCATCGGATCGTGCACCGCTCCAAGGTACAACGATTCGACCTTGAGCTCGGGCAAGAGCGGCGCCACGCTCATTGCTTGATAATAATCAAGGGCACTCGGGAACCCGAAGCGGGGCGCGATCACCCGCTCGTCCCATTCGCGAATGCGCCAGATTTTTCGGGCTTCGTAGGGCTCGATGCCCGAGGGGTTTCTTTGGTACGCGGCCGTATAGGTCTGATGGAGCGACTCGAGGACGTGCCGTCGATACACGGAGAACCTTGAGCGATCGAAGGCGGCCGACGCCGCCGCCAGATCGAGCGGGGAACAGATAGCGGCGACGCGCCTGAGGCGCGGATCGGGCGAGACGCAAGCGTAGCGGAGCGCAGTGTGGCCCCCGAGCGAGAAGCCGAGCAGCGCGATCTCCGAGAACGAAGCAAACCGCGGATCGCGAAGGACGTGGGCGAGGTCTTCGATGAGTCCCGCATGAGCGAAATCGTGGCCTCTTCTGTCAGCGCCTCGTTGATTCAGAAGGAGCGCGGAAAGGCCCATTTGAGCGCAGGCCGAGAGCGCCGCGCGCATGTAGCCGCTCTCGGTGTTTCCTCCGAGGCCGTGCATGATCACCGTCAGCCTGTCGCCCGCGCCCGACAGGTAGAGGCCCGAAATTTCCACCGGCCCCACGACAGAATCAGCCACAGTAGTTCGGAATTCTTCGATGGTGGCGGAGGGCAGCGGCGCGCGGCGACGCTCCAGGTAGGGCCAGATCGTATAGACGTGACCGAGCGCGGCTGCAGAAAGCCCGGCACTTCGAGCCAGAAAACGGCGCATCGCTTCAGCTTATCATGGGCCTCCTGCGAAATCTGCGCCCTCGACAGCGCGCGAAAGTGGGCATTTTCTGCGGCAGAAAGCGGAGCATTTTCTTTGCCGATCTCGGCGCTGAACGCTACCAAGAACCCATGACGTCCTCGCTCGCCCAAAAGTCTCGCCCCCAAGCCTCGCGTTCTCTTTTGAGCCTCGGTCGCCTGACAGTTGCCTTCTGCGCTCTCACAACTCTCTTACTTTCGGGCCTGGCTTGCTCGGAGTCCGGGGGTTCGGAGGGTAGTGGCGGCGCGCCGGCCAGCGGCGGCGACTCGGCGAGCGGCGGCGCTCCAGCCTCAGGAGGCGACTCGGCCTCAGGAGGCGACTCGGCGAGCGGCGGGGACGGCAGCGGCGGCGCGCCCGTGAGTCAGCTGCCGAGCGCTACGACGCTCGATGCGGTCGCGGCCTTCATCGCGGAGGGAAGTTACAAGACCTGGACCCGCGACGAGACCCCCCGGGACGTCGAGGACCACATCGTCGGCAGCCCTCACGCCGGAAGCCCCCCGACCCATCAGCTCCAGACCTACGTCAACGCTCAAGCGGTAGACTCCATCATCAAGAACAAGGACCTCACGTCTCTGAACAAGAACCACGACGTCGGCTCGATGGCCGTCAAAGAGGTCTATGACGCCTCGGGCACCCGCCTCGCCGTCATGGCCATGATCAAGGTCACGGACACCCGGCGCGGCTTCGCCTACTACTGTGATGGGGATGGGGCCCTGTGCGGGGGCGACGTGACGGTCCCCTTTTTCTCGCCGGACGAAACCGGCGCCACCACCTGCTCGAGCTGCCACGGCGGGAGCATCTATTTCCCTCTCCCCGAGGCCCCATAGCGCCCGACCTGGGGCGCTGCCGCGCCGGGCCGCCCTGGCAGCCCGGCCGCGAAAACCCCTTGGGCAGCGCAATTCTTTTGGTGTAAGAGCGCGTCCATGTCGCTCAACAAAGTCAGCCTGAAGGATTTGGACCTGGCCGGGAAGCGCGTGCTCATGCGCGTGGACTTCAACGTGCCCCTCGACGGCACCAGGATCACGAACAACGCGCGCATCGTCGCCGCTCTCCCCTCGATCCAGTACGCGCTCGACCAAGGCGCGAGCGTCGTTCTGATGAGCCACCTCGGCCGTCCCGACGGCGAGCGCAAGATGGAGTACTCGATGCGCCCCGTCTCGGAGGAGCTCGCGAAGCTCCTCGGCCGCCCCGTGACCCAGCTCGACGACTGCGTCGGCCCTGAGGTCGAGGCCGCCTGTGCGAACCTCGCTCCCGGCAGCGTCGTGCTCCTCGAGAACCTCCGCTTCCACAAAGAGGAAGAGGGGAAGGGCGCTGAGAAGTCCGCCATCGAAGCTTTCCGCAAATCGCTCACCAAGCTCGGCGACGTCTACGTGAACGACGCCTTCGGCACCGCTCACCGCGCTCACTCCTCGATGGTCGGCGTCGACCTGCCCCAGAAGGCCGTCGGCTTCTTGATGCAGAAGGAGCTCGACTACTTCGCAAAGGCCCTGGAAAACCCGGAGCGTCCCTTCCTCGCAATCATGGGCGGCGCCAAGGTGGCCGACAAGATTCAGCTCATCGAGAACCTTCTCGACAAGGTCGACATCATGATCATCGGCGGCGGCATGGCGTACACCTTCAAGAAGGTGCTCTACGGCATGGAGATCGGTAACTCGATCTTCGACGCCGAGGGCGCCAAGATCGTCCAAGGCCTCGTCGACAAGGCGAAGGCCAAGGGCGTCGAGCTCGTGTTCCCCGTCGACTACGTCACCGGCGACAAGTTCGGCGCAGACGCGACCGTCGGCAGCGCCACCGACGAGACCGGCATCCCCGCCGGTATCGAGGGCTTCGACTGTGGCCCGAAGAGCCGCGAGCTCTTCGCTGCCGCGATCAAGCGCGCCAAGACGATCGTCTGGAACGGCCCCGTCGGCGTGTTCGAGTTCGAGCCCTTCCAGGGCGGGACCAAGGCAGTCGCTGATGCAGTCGTGGAAGCCACGGCCAATGGCGCCACCTCCATCATCGGTGGTGGTGACTCGGCCACGGCAGCCAAGAAGTTCAAGATCCTGGACAAGGTCAGCCACGTCTCGACGGGCGGCGGCGCTTCCCTCGAGCTCCTCGAGGGCAAGAACCTCCCCGGCGTCGCGGCCATCCCGAGCCGCAAGAGCTGAGGACGCGCCCCGACAAGACGCGAGAAAATGAGAGGCCGCTGCCCCCCGAGGGCGGCGGCCTTTTCTCTATTATTCTGTCCTGATTCCACGGACTCCGCGGCGACAAAGGGGGCCTATCGCCCGCGGAAATGACAGGTTCATGACGGCAGACGACGTCGGGACACTGTAAACACGGATCAGATGGCCCGGCCAATGACTGCACCCCTACTCGTCGACGGAGACCCCAGCGAAAAGATCGCATGGGGCATGTCGACCCCGTTCATCCTGCTGCACCTGTTGCCGCTCGGGATGATCTGGTTCCCGCCGACACTCGGCGATATCGCGCTCTGTATTGGGCTCTACGCCGTGAGAATGTTCTTCATCACAGGCGTCTATCACCGTTACTTCGCTCACCGCGGCTACCGCATGGGCCGAGTGATGCAGTTCTTGATGGCCTTTGGTGGCGGGACCTCCGCTCAGAAGGGGGCGCTCTGGTGGGCGTCGCACCACAGGTGGCATCACCGCTACTCCGACACGGATCGCGATCCGCACAAGTCAGGCCGCGGCTTCTTCTGGAGCCACGTGGGCTGGATCCTCTGCCCCAAGTACAACGAGACCGACTACGAGGGCATCCGCGACTTCGCGAAGTACCCCGAGCTCGTTTGGCTCAACAAGTATCACCTCGTCCCGCCGGTCATGCTCGGAGTGGCCGTCTGGTATTTCGGCGGCTGGAGCGCGCTGTTCTGCGGATTCTTCCTGTCGACGGTGCTCCTCTACCACGGCACCTTCAGCATCAACTCACTGACGCACCGCTTCGGTAAGGCACGTTACAAGACGACCGACACCAGCAAGAACTCGTTCCTGCTCGCACTCGTCACGCTCGGCGAAGGTTGGCACAACAACCACCACTACTTCCCGACCACAGCGAACCAGGGCTTCTTCTGGTGGGAGATCGACATCAGCTACTACGTGCTGCGTTTCCTGGCGCTGTTCGGTCTCGTCAGCGACCTTCGGAAACCCTCGGACCGCGCGCGGTTCAAGAACTGGATCGATATCGAGGCTCGTGACCGCCTGCTCAAGAAGCGTGGCCTCGAGGCTCCCGAAGAGCACACCCACGAAGAGATCGAGCTCACCCCCGCGGCGAGTCCCGCCGAGTAAGTTCGAACGCAGAGCCCGGCCCGAGAGAGCCGATAGCGCGGCGCCTTGCGCACCCCACCTCGGGGAACGCCTGGCGCCGCAGGCTTTTTGTTGGGCCCGCGCCGCTGGCGTCCGGTGGGACCGACTTCCCGGGCGCTCACCGAAGCCCTCCGGCAAAGTCGTCCCCACCCGCCCCGAAGCTCAGAGCGCGCACTGCACGCCGACCGCGAATGTTCAGAGCGCGTACAGCACGCCGACCGCGAAGTCAGAGCGCGTACAGCACGCCGACCGCGATGCCGAGAGCCGGCCCGATGATGGCCGGACCGAGGTACCAAGCGACCGCGAGACCCAAGAACTGGTAGGCGGGGGTGTACCGGACCGTCTGGAAGAAGCCCGCCGCCGAGCGAGGCGCGAGACCTTCGACCACCGAAAAGCCGTCGAGGGGCGGCACCGGCAGCAGGTTGAAGACGCCGAGCACCACGTTCAGGCTCACAAGAACGGAGAGGGCCATCGCGAGCGCATCGATCGCCGGAGAGCCGTCCCTTGCCGCAATGGCGAGCGAGTCGAGCCGCGGGGCGCTCGAAAGGACGAGCAACCCCTGCCCCATGAGCAGGTGAATGGCGAACATTCCGACCCCGACGAGCAGGAAATTCGCGAGCGGTCCCGAGGCCGACATCAGCGCATAGCGGGTCGGATTCCGATCCGCCCAGTGCCGATCGTAAGGAGCCGAGGCCCAACCGAACATCCAGCCGCCCCCGGAGATCAAGAAGGAGAGCAGCGGCCAAGCGATCATGCCGAAAGGCGAGCGCCGAAGGTGCGGCATCGGGTCCAAGGTGACTTGTCCCCCCTCGTAAGCAGTGGTGTCGCCCGCGCGGTAAGCGACGAACGCGTGCATGAACTCATGGAAAGTCGTGCTGAAGAGGAAGACGACGTACCAAACGAGAAGTCCAGGCAGGGTGATGCCGTTCACTTGGGGGCGTCTAGCGCGCAGCAGGTCCCATCCGCCACTCTTAACCTGAAAAATTCACACTCCGCCCAGGCCCGTTGCCCCATCTTCGCTGCAGTTCTCGTCGGGATCGTCGATCTTGGTCTCCCGCAGGGCCCCTCGCTCCTCACGCCTCGCGCTCCGCAGCCCAAAAGTCGGGCGCAGAACGTACGTACGTCTCGACTATATTCGTACGCACGCCTCTGAAAGTCGTACGCCCCGAATCAGATTGACGTACGTAGCGCTGCGATGGCCGGAATCCCTCCGCCAGACCGCTCTTCCGCCAGACCGCTCTTCCGCCAGGCGTCTCCCCGCAACGTGCCTCCCCCCTTGCCGCGGGCCGGAATCCCTCCGCCAGACCGCCCTTCCGCCAGACCGCTCTTCCGCCAGACCGCTCTTCCGCCAGACCGCTCTTCCGCCAGACCGCTCTTCCGCCAGACCGCCCTTCCGCCAGACCGCTCTTCCGCCAGACGTCTCCTCGCAACGTGCCTCCCCCCCTTGCCGCGGGCCGGAATCCTCCGCCAGGCGTCTCCCCGCAACGTGCCTCCCCCCCTTGCCGCGGGCCGGAATCCCTCCGCCAGACCGCTCTTCCGCCAGACCGCTCTTCCGCCAGACGTCTCCCCGCAACGTGCCTCCCCCTCTTGCCGCGCGCCCCAACCTCCCCCCCGTGCCACGCCTCCCACCTACCCCGAAATCGCCCTGAGCGGCCTCCCCCACCGGACAGGCACAACCGGAAAATGTGGGCCGGCAGTGGAGCTTCTTTTGGAGTCGCCGATCCGCCTGGTCCCAAGGGAGCCCCCACGGCGAGTGTCCGGGATACCCCGCCGCCCTCCCCAGTCCCAAGCCGGGTTCACGGGGTCCCTCTCAGCACAAGCTGTCCCAGCCGCTGAGAGTGGCCCCGTAAGCAGCCCGCGATCGCATCCGCATCGCTTCAAAACAGCCAGCTGCGTCCGGAAGGGCCCCGGCGCCCGCGCAACCGCCCGCTTCCGCTCGCCGGGTCCTTCCTTAAGAAAAAGGACGACGGGCGATTCAGCATCACAGCATAACTATTGGAAATGATTCATGCTGCGCGCAGTTTTTTGCATCATTCGTGCAGTATGCGAGGATGCTGCACGCGCTCCGGGCCGCGGGCGCCCCCCGCCCCCCGAACTCACTCCAGACTGACCACCGAAGAAGGAAACGACACTCATGGGCTGGCTCCGAGATCTCATGGCGCGCTCCACGCCGCCCATCGCCAGCCTGGGCGAGCTAGCCCGACTCTCCCTCGCACACCGGGACTGGCCCGACCGTTCCCGCATCCAGGAGCGCTCTCTGAGCGCGCTCTTCAGTAAGCTCGACCGGGGCCAGGAGCTCGACTGGCTCCGGGACCGTCCCGAGGAACAAGTCGTCATCGCCGAGATCCTTCGGCTGCCCCTGCTCGATCTGAAGACCCAGCTCGGCGAAAAGCCGGGGACCGTCGACGTGCGCCGCATGCGCCTGTGGGACGTGCGCTTCGCCCGGGAGCTCGACCTCGCCCGGGAGGACCTCCCCCCGGGGCTCCCCCCGGAGCTCACGGCGCGGACCGAGTGGTCCCCGCTCGTCTGGGTCACCTCGGACGGCGCAGGTCGAGGGCTCGTCGGCAAGTGGCTCACGGCTCGTGGTCTAGCACACTTCTGCCCCGTCTCACAAACCACTGAGCTTCGAAAACTCCCCACGCGCGGAGCGCTCCTGCTCGATCTCGATCCTCGCGTCGAGCTCGACGAGGCCGACTTTGAAGAGCTCCGCGTTTCCCAGAGACCCGTTTGCTTCGCCGCGCGACAAGGTCAGCTTCGCGTGCTCCCTCCCGGCGCACGCATCGTCCATTCTCCTCCAGCGAGCGCCTATCTCAGTCCACTCATCGACTGGGTCCGGGAACGTCTCGCCGCCGACTCAAACCTTGACCCTGATCGAGCCGAGGCTTGGATCCGACGGCAGCTCGGCGCTGACTCGTCCCTCGGTGAGCTGCTCGGCATGATCGGACTCGCAGACGAGCTTCCCTACCCCGAGCTCCATCGACTCAACCTCGAAGCGGCTCTGAAAAAGCTGCTCGAGCGCCGGCTGCGCGAGGCGAACCCGGCCGAGTCCGCTCCCGCGCGCTTCGCCGCCGTCGCTTTCGACGCGCTGACCGAAGCCGCCGCTCGAACTCTCGTCGACACAGGCCTTTCTCTGCCAAGCGCCCTCCCACTCGACGCCTGGTCGCGCCTCCTCGACTCCCGCGCAGCGGAGCTCGCTGATCCCGTGTGGCTCGAGAGCGCCCTCCGTGGCGTCGATCTCACGGCCAAAGAACTCAAACGCATCCAGAGCGCTCTCCCTCCCCGCGGCCATAAGCTCGCGCGAGCTCTCGTCGCCGCCTCCCTGCTCCATCCAAGCTCTTCGAACGAATCAAACGGAGAAGACCTCTACGCCCTCACTCCCTACTGTCTCCTGCCGGTCCTTCGCAAACGCGCCGCTCGGGAAGCGCTCGGGCTCTCCCCGAGCGCCTGGGGACAAGGGCTCCTCCGCGAGCTCCCCGGAAAAGGCGAGGGCCCGCTGCAAGAGGAGCTGGAGCTCCTCGCGTCCGAGGAGAACTTCTCCGCTCACGAAGAGATCCTCGAGTCCTTTGACGAGTCGCTTCCCGAGCACGGCGCTGCTCTCGAGGCAGCTCTCGAGAGCCTCGGGATCTCCACGCTCCTCGGGCACTCGGTCCCCGAAGAGCTCGCCCTCGAATCCTTGCGCTCCTTTCGGCGTGTCGGCGTGTACCTCGAGGGACTTTGGGAGCCGCGCTTTCGCCCCGTGGGGCGCTTCAGCGCCGCCCTCCTCGCGCTCATCGAACACCACGCTGCCTTCCCTCCCGCCCTGGATCCTTTGCGCTCCGAGCGATCCGACGCGCTCGCTCCCTGGATTCCGCGCATCGTCAGCTGGCTCCCTACGGAGAGTGATGGGGAGCTCCAGGGGGCCGTCTGGGCGCTTCTTTTCCGCCTCTCCGTCGCCAGCTCCCACGAAACGCTCATCGACGACCATCCCGTCCTCCGGCTCCTGCGCGCCGCGAGCATCGGGCGACCGGAGCTCGCCTCTCTCGAAGTGCTCCAGCGCGTCCCCTGGACCGTTCTCACTTCAGCCCTCGAGTCCCTCGAGATGCCTCCGCGCACTCTCTTCGTCGATGCGTGGAACGTGCTCCGCTCTCTGCCGCCGAGTGACATCCCAGGGTGGGTCGAGGAGCTCACCGACAAAGCAGGAGACCATCTCGAAGCATTCTTCCGCGCCGCCCCTGACGCTGTGCTCGCCGCGCTCGAGCCTCGCCTGATCCCCTTCGAACACCTGCTGCCTCATCAGCTCGGCGCTCTCGCCGACATGACGCCCGCGCCGCTCTCGCGGGCGATCGCGCTTCACTGTCCTCTCACGACAGCCCAGAGGTGCGTGCAGCGATCCGGTCTCGGTGCGTTCTCCCTCGATGCGCTCACGACCCTCGCCGCCCGTTTTCCCGTCGCTTTCGGCCGCATCTGCCTCTGGCGCGCCCTCACGGACGGCGAAGCGGACGGCCTCGAAGCGCTCCGGCGCGCACGCACCTTCCACGCCGTACTCGATGAACTCCCGAGCCCGCGCGATCTCGTCGGACTCCCGGAGCCCATTCGCGATGGGGTGCGCCGGGCTCTCCTCGACGAGGTGCGGGCTCCCGGTGCTCCGAGCGCCCGCGAGACCGCCTACCGGATCCTCAGTGAGCTCGATCGCGCTCTCTGGCCGCTCTTGAAAGCATCATCATCGATCCGCGTCACCCGTGGCCCGACAGACGACAGCACACAATGTCCCACTTGAAGAAACGAACCGCCTCAGCCATCCTGCGCGCCCTCCGCTCGAGCTCTTCGAGCACCCGTTTCTGAAAAGACTGGATGTTCACGTCCGGAGCGAATTTTCTCCCCTTCCTCTCGCTCGCCTGCGCCTCGATCGTAGTCCGTGGGAAGGTTCAGTTGCGCTCGGGAGCGGCCGACTCCGCCGTCGTTGTGCTAGGATTTCACTCGTGAGGCTTTCTCGCTTACTTCTTCCGCTGCTCGCCTTCTCATGGATTGAGGCTTGCTCGGTCTATCACGACGGACTGCTCGGAGACGCGGCCGACGACGTCGACTCGAGCGGCGGAAAGTCATCGGGCGGAAAGTCGAGCACGTCATCGGGCGGTAAAGGTGGAGAGGACGACGACGACTCCAGTTCGGGCGGACGCACCAGCGGCGGCGCGAGCACCGGTAGCGGCGGCGGAGGCGCCACCAATACCGGCGGCATGCCGGACATGGGAGGTTCGAATAGCGGGGGCGCGACTCCAGACAGCGGCGGCGCACCTCCAGCAGGCGGTATGCCAGCCGCCGGCGGTGACAGAGGCACGGGCGGAGGGCCTCCTCTGGAAGGGCCTTTCGTGCTCACCGACATGTCCACCCATATCATCTCCAGTAATCCCTTTTTCGGCGAGATCTATCGCTACAACCAAGAGGGCACTACTTGGGCGGCTAAGACTGTTGCGGAAATGCTCGAGCCTCGCGACGCGAGTGACGAGGATGACCTCGCATTGCACGTGGCTGCCACCTTTGACGATGACGACCCTAATAAGGATGACGACTGGGGTATCGACATCGCGCTCACCCTCAAAAGGGGGGATCCTTTCGACCTCAGCCCCTACAAGAAGATCATCTTCGAGGTCAAAGGAGCTATTCGAGGCACGCCTCTACGGGTCGCCCTCGAAGACTATGCCTCCCACCGCGACACCGACCTGTGCTCAAAAATTGGCGAAGGAGACGACTGCGACAAGCATGTTGAAGCTCTCTCGCTCATTCCCGTCTCGTCTTCCTGGAAGGTTCAGGAGGTCGATTTCTCTCTATTCGAGGGTTGCGGCGAAGGGTGCACCCGCAAAAATCCCTTCGACATCACCCGCGTCTACGCGATCCACTTCAAGATGGACCCGCCCGATGGCGAAGCCGTCGATTTCTACCTCGACAATATCTACATCGACGAATGAACCACCCTGGCGCGGCCGCGCATGAGTGGGCCAAAGCACAAGGCACCCGCGTTTCACGCGCCGTGCCTTTGTTCGTTTCGCGACCGGCTGAGCGCCTTCAGCGCGGCTTACCGCTCGCCGTTCCTGTAACGCGCGTGCGGATCGAATAGACGCTGTCGCCCGTGAGGATCCCGCCGCGACCGAGCAGCCGCCCGTTTTGCCAATTGGCGAGGCCGAGCTCCGGCTTCTTGAGCGCATACTGCCCGTCGACCCAGCGCGTGAAACCGTCCCCGACGAACGGCGCGTCGACGCGGCGGTAGAAATGCTCCTGAGCTTCGGGGGAATCCGAAAGCAGACAGGCCACAAAATGCGGACTCTGGGCGTTGAAGAGATCGATCGCTTCGTCGAGGGAGTCGACCAGACGCAGCGTCACCTCGGGGCTATTTTCCCACTCCCACTCGCGACCGAGCTGATCGGGAGCGAGCATTTCCGCCTGCTTCTCGCGCACCTCCCCCTCCGCGCGCGCAATAGGCACCTCGCGCTCGAAGAGTTCCTTCGGCACCGCCGAGACCGACTCCTCACTCACATGGAGCTTGTATTCCGTATTGCGCCGGGCAGCCGCGCGCTTGAGTCCCTCGAGGAACGCCGGCACCAGCGTAGCGGCCGACACTTTCGGCACGCAGATCGTGTTCAAGGTGTTACAGACCTTGCGATCGAGAGAGTCGAAAACGTTCTGCGTGACACGAGCCGGATCGACTTCGGGTCCCACGACCATCCACGCTCCACCGGTCCCGTGCAGGCTGACCGGGACGCCTGCGCTCTGAGCCAGCGCGCCGAGAGTGGCGACCGCGGGACCAGAGCCCCGCGCGACCGCGAGGGCCAGGCGCGTGTCCTGGAAAAGCGCCCATCCGGAGGCATGCGCTTCGCTGTCGACCAGCGAAACCGCACCTTCCGGCAAGCCCGCCTCGCGCAGCGCAGGGAAGGCTGCGCCAGCAAGGATCGCCTTGGCCGTTCCGAGAGCATCCCGCCCAATGCGGAAGACCACCGTGTTGCCGCCTCGGAGCACGCCGGTCGCGTCCGCCACAACATTGGGCCGGCCCTCGAACACGAAGGCCACGACGCCGAGCTCTGCACGAATCAGCTCGGCCTTGAATGAACCGTGATCGACGGTTTCGACGATTTGACCACGGGTCGCCGGGAACTCCGCCCAGCCTCGCAGCCCTTCCATCATTCCGCGCCGGAGAGCCTCACTCACCGCGAGCCGAGTCGTCGAACGGCCCCGAGCCGTCGCTGCGCGGACGTCCTCGGCGTTCACGCGCTCGATCTCGGCCCAAACCTTCGGGTCCTCGAGTCGCGCGGCAAAGGCCAGGAAGAAGCGCGAGATGGCCGCGTCGGAGACCTCACGCATGGCCGAAAAGGCCCGCTCCGCTCGCCCCACCGCCTCCTCAGCGCGCTCGCGCTCCTGCTTCGGGATGTGGAGGATCTTCCCTTGTGGGTCCACGAACACCGAGTCTCCAGGTTGAAACGCGCGGGCGAGGGCCTCATCAACGAGGGCGACCTTGTTCCCGCCGTAGATCAGGGCCATGGCGGGCTCGAGCCGCGTCAGATCTCGGGACATTGCGCGGCAAGGATCCCCACTTTCGGCGACCTGTCAAACGCGATGACCAGGGGAGAACGCGCCGTCGCCGCAGCTTGCCCCGCGCATTTCGAGAGAAATCCTGGCTCTCAGGAGTTTCCGGCTTGCCAGAACGGAAAGGCGATGGAAAAACCCGGCCCCAAGTTATGCCAAGCATCGATCTTCGCGGAAAACGAGCACTGGTAGCTGGCGTGTCCGACGCAACTGGCTTCGGATTCGCTATCGCCCGAGATTTGGCCGATTGCGGCGCAAAGGTTTCCGTCGCTTCCTGGCCGCCGGCCATGGGCATCTTCGAGACGATGCTCAAGCGCGGGAAATTCGACGAAGATCGCAGGCTGTCGAACGGACAGCTCCTCGAGTTCGAGCGGGTTTTTGCCCTCGACGCCGCCTACGACACGATGGAGGACGTCCCGGAAGAGGTCCGCACGAGCAAGCGCTACGCCGATCGTGGGGATTTCACGATCCAGGGCATGGTCGATCAGTGGAAGAAGGAATTCGGAGAAGGCTCCCTCGACATCCTCGTTCACTCGCTAGCGAACGGCCCTGAAGTCGCCAAGGACGTCCTCGACACCTCCCGTAAGGGTTACCTCGCCGCGCTCAGCGTGAGCGCGTACTCGATGGTGAGTATGGTGAGTCGCTTTGGCCCCTTGATGTCGAAAGGCGCCAGCGCCATCTCGCTGACCTATCTCGGCTCCCAACAGGTCATCCACGGCTACGGTGGTGGCATGAACGCCGCCAAGGCAGCGCTCGAGAGCGACACCAAGTACCTCGCTTATCAGGCCGGTCGCCGTTACGGCATCCGCGTCAACACGATCAGCGCCGGCCCGTACGCTTCCCGCGCCGCCAGCGCCACTGGCCACATCCAAGAGTACGTCGAGCACTACGAGCAGCACGCACCGCTGCGCGAGCGCCTCACTCAGGAGGAGGTCTCGGCCGTAGCGGCATTCCTCGCGAGCCCGCTCGCCTCCGGCATCACCGGCAGCACCATCTACGTGGACAAGGGTTTCCACGCGATGGGCATGAGTTATGGGTGAGAGAAGGTAGTAAAAGGCGTCGGCGTTGGACGCCAGGCCAGTCTAACGGATGATAAACGGGACGCCGCGGGCGTCCCGTCCCGTTTTTGTGGTGGCGCGGTTCTCACTCCTGACGGATTCTCGTGCAGCTACGCGAGGTTCCGGTGCGCGCTTGACCGAGAGAACTTCGGAGACAAGATGCCGAGATCCGGGGGGACCCTCTGCCGAAAGATGGGCCAGTGGGAATCGTGCTCGGGACAGAATTCGAGAACAAGGGAATGGGAGCGGGGGCTCTTTGGTTAGGGGGGTAGCGTGAGGAAACCGGAAAACGAAGCTACGCTGTTGATCGTGGAGCCAGGGGCCGAGTGGCCGACCTGGACGCACCGTCTCGGCGCTCGAGCTCATCTGAATCTCGTCGAGACGGCGTCGCCCGACGAGAGCGCCGACGACCTCGAGAAGCGCGTGATCGCGCGCTGCACTCGTTTGACGAGCGAAGGAATGCGCCTCGTGATGGCAGCCTACGTCGCTGCCCCGAACTCGACTTGGCGCAAGTCGCGGGAACGTCTCTGCAAGACGCTCTTGGGCTGGTTACCGCTGGACGGAGAATTGATGCTCGCCGGGGGAACTTGGCCTCCAGGCAGTGAGGAAGCGGAGGAACGAGGAGCTCTCCTTGAGCTCTGGGGGAAGCTCTCGGAGAGCGGAGCGAAGCAGCGCATGTCGCTCCGCTTCAACGATGATCCGGACAGCACCCCCCTGAATCTCATCCCCGATCCTTACGGGGAGTCGAGCGACAGCTCTCGCCTCTTCGTCCACTAACGAGTTGCCGATAAAAACGCTGCATTGAGTGAAATGGGCGCGGGTGGTCGGGGCGCGCCCTCCCAGCCCTATGCTTATCCGACCGCGCCGGTCGCGCCCGGTTTCGCGCTGACTCGACCGAAGAGCACAGGTGCGCCTTGGACAAGGAGGCTCAGGGTGCCGAAGAACAAACCACAAACCACACCTGCGTCGACGATGCCTCGAGCCGGCTGAGGGAATTTTCGCACGATGAAGATCGCGATCCAGACCAAGATCGTCACGCCCCAGGCGCGCACCTTCTCGCTCTTCGTCGCGTCAAAATAACCGATCACGTAGAGGGGCGCTAAGAGCACGCGAAGAAGCGTCGGTTCATCGAGCAACCGCTCTGTCCGGCCCACGACCCGCGGCACAAACGCCAAATGAAAGCCGCGATAGCCTTCAAAATAGGCGTTCATGAGCGTCCAGGCGACGTAGACGACCCAAAGCAACGGCGTCAGGGCGGAGCTCGCTACCGGCTCCCAGGCAATCGGCGTGAGGCGGACGAGCGCTTGAACGAGAAGCAGAGTGACACCGCCGAGGGCCCACAGCGCGACGAGCTTACGCTTCGCTCCTTCGATCTTCTGGGTGCCCATCAGTCGGGGCTCATTATGGTGAGCACGAGCCCTCTGTCACGCGACAAGCGTGGAACTTCCGAGACCGCTTGAGCTCTTTTTGAGCCCGAGCGGTCCAGACACCCTCGCCCTCAGTCCCCGGAGAGGCGGCCCGGGCACTCGAGCGCCTCGAGGAAGCTCACGAGCTGGTCGATCTCCGTGTCGGTCAGCTTCTTGTCGCTCAGGAGCGGAGATTTGTTCTTGTTGTCGTAACCGCCACTCGCCATGAACATGACCGCTTCGCGGAGCGTGGCTGCGTGACCGTCGTGGAAATATGGCGCGCTACGAGAAACGTTGCGCAGTGTCGGCGGCTTGAACGCAGCCCAGTCGGCGTCGCGCTCCGTGACCTTCATGCGTCCAATGTCGACCTGATCTTCCGGAACGTCCTTGGTTCCGACCCCCGTATTGAAGAACGCACCCGCGCCCATAGCTGCGGTGGTGAAGTGAGGCGGAGCGTGGCACGCGACGCACATTGCCTTGCCCATGAACAGCTCGAGACCCGCGCGGGCGCTGTCCGAAAGGGCGCTCTTGTCTCCCGCCGCGAACTTGTCGAAAGCTGTGTCGTTACAAACGAGCGTCCGCTCGTACGAAGCGAGAGCCTTGGCGACGTGGTCCTTGCCGATCTTTTCGCCGGGGAAGACCTCCGCGAAGGCAGCCTTGTACTCGGGGAGCTTCGCGATCTCCTGAGCCTTCTTGTCGAGGTTATCGGCGCCAACGCCCATATTCGCTCCCCCCCACGCGCCGAGAGCCTGCGCTTCGAGGGAGGCTGCGCGGCCGTCCCAGTAGAGCGCCGGCAAGAAGCCCACGTTCCAGAGGGTCGGACTGTGACGCGGAAGCTGGACGTTCTTCGGGCCCACGGCGCGCGGCGTCGCGCCACCGTTGCCGTTTTCGTCCAAATGGCATGAGTAACAGCTCATGCTTCCGTCGACGCTCAGACGCTTGTCGAAGAAGAGCTTCTTGCCGAGGGCGATCTTTGCCTCGGACTGAGGATTGTCTTCGGGGATCGGCACCTCCGGCACCTTGGGGAGCGGCGGGAGCTGCGTCTCGGTAACGGGCGCCTTCACCGCAGTCGGAGCCGGCTCCGGCGTCGGCTCCGCCTTCTTCTCCTCGGGCTTCTTACAGCCGACGAAAATCGGTGCGAGAGCGACAAGCGTCGAAACAAGAGCAAGTGAACCTCGCCGAACCAGGAGGCGGCGGGCTCCATTCGAAACCTTCGGAAAACTCGTCATATCCTTACCACTCCTCTCCATGAGGATCCGCCTAACGCAAATGACACCGTGCGGCAATGGGAGCGACTGCTCAGTAGACAGGAGTGTCCGACGCGAACCCTCTAGATTCCACTCACTTCACAATCGCTCACGTGAGAGGACCCGGAGCAGCTCTCAATCGGCGTAGGAACAGGCGCGCGCCCCGGCGACTCGTGCGAAAGACACAGCGAGAGCGGCAGGGGCAAAGACAGGCCGAAAAAGAAAAAGGGAGCGCTCACGCGCTCCCCTTCGAACTCCGAACGCCCCTCGGCTTCACATCTGCCGGGCGCGACCGTCAACAGCAAGAGCCGCTTCTCGAATCACCTCGGACAGCGTTGGGTGCGCATGGCAGGAGCGCGCCAGGTCTTCGGATGAGGCCCCGAACTCCATAGCGACGACTGCTTCGGCGATCAGATCGCCGGCCCGGGGGCCGATGATGTGCACGCCGAGGATGCGATCCGTCTTCGCGTCCGCGAGGATCTTCACCTTGCCCTCGGTCATCCCGAGGGCGCGAGCGCGTCCGTTCGGGAGGAACGGGAAAGTCCCCTTTCGATAGTCGACGCTGCGCTCCCCGAGCTGTTCCTCGCTCGCGCCCACCGTGGCGATCTCCGGGTGCGTGTAAACGATGCCCGGGATGGCCGTGTAGTTCACGTGACCGAAGCCAGTCACGATGCTCTCGACGCAAGCGACGCCTTCTTCCTCGGCCTTGTGCGCGAGCATCGCCCCGCCGATCACGTCACCTACCGCGTAGATGCCCGTGACTGTGGTCCGGAAGTGATCATCGACCCGCACGAAACCGCGCCTGTCGGTTTCGACGCCGACCTCATCGAGGCCAAGCCCATCCGTGTTCGGAACGCGGCCAGCCGCGAGCAGCACGCGATCGGCGCGCAGCGGCTCTTGACCCTCGATTTCAACGATCGCCCCGTCTCCATCCTTGCGCGCGGAGGTGACCTTCGAACCCAAACGGAACTCGATGCCCTGCTTCTTGAACAGGCGCAGCGCGTCTCGCGCGAGCTCTGCGTCCATGCCCGGCAGAATGCGATCCTGGTACTCGACGACAGTGACCTTCGAGCCCAGACGCTTCCAAACCGAGCCCATCTCGAGGCCAATATAACCGGCGCCGATCACGACAAGATGCTCGGGAACGGACGGGTACGAGAGAGCCTCGGTGCTGGTTCCGACTCGATCGTAGTCGAGTTCGACACCGCGGAGCGACGCCACATTGCTCCCGGTAGAGATGATGATGTGCTGAGCGGTGAGCTCCGTCTGGGTCCCGTCGTCTGCCGTGACGACCACCTTGCCCGGGGCGGCAATCCGCCCGCGCCCGAGGTAACGGGTGATCTTGTTCTTCTTGAACAAGTAGTCGATGCCCCCGGTCAGACCGTCGACGATCTGAGTCTTGCGGGCCATCATCTTCTCGAGATCGAGGGAGACACTGTCGACCTTGACCCCGAACTCAGCGAGGCTCGAGCGCGCTTCGTCGTACTTCTCCGAAGCCTCGAGCAGCGCCTTCGAAGGAATACACCCCACCCGGAGACAGGTTCCGCCGAGCTTCGGCTCCAGCTCGATGCACGCGGTGTTCAGGCCGAGCTGAGCCGCCCGGATCGCACCCGTGTAACCGGCGGGACCACCGCCGATGAAGATAATGTCGTGAGAGACGGCCATGTCCTTATTAGACCTCGAGCAGGATACGAGCGGGAGCTTCGATCGAGTCCTTGATGCGTTTCAGGAAGCTGACGGCTTCACGGCCGTCGACGATGCGGTGGTCGTAGGTCAGCGCGATGTACATGATGGGACGAATCTCGACCTTGCCGTCGACGGCGACGGGGCGCTCGACGATGTTGTGCATGCCAAGGACGCCCGACTGGGGCGGGTTCACGATCGGCGTCGAGAGCATCGAGCCGTACACGCCGCCGTTCGAGATGGTGAAGGTTCCGCCCTGCAGCTCTTCGAGCTTGATCTGGTTCTTCTGAGCCCGAGCGCCGTACTCGGAGATCGTCTGCTCGATTTCAGCGAAGCTCAGTCGGTCGGCGTTGCGGATGACCGGAACAACCAGACCCTTACCACCGCCCACCGCCACGCCGATGTCGTAGTAGTTCTTGTAGACGATCGAGCGATCGCGGATCTCGGCGTTCACGGCCGGGAACTGCTTGAGCGACTCGACCGCCGCCTTCACGAAGAAGGACATGAAGCCGAGCTTGACGCCGTACTTCTTGACGAACTGATCCTGGTACTGCTTGCGCAGGTTCATCACCGCGCTCATGTCGACCTCGTTGAAGGTCGTGAGCAGCGCCATGGTCTGCTGCGATTCGACGAGCCGCTCCGCGATCTTGCGACGCATCGGGCTCATCGGAACGATTTCCTCGCCGCGTTCGTCGGGGATGATCTGAGCCGCAGGTGCGGGGGCCGGCTTCGCGGCGCGCTCGACGTGCCTCTGAACGTCCTCTTTCAGGAGTCGTCCTCCGGGCCCGGTGGGAGTCACACTCGCCGCCTCAAGACCTGCGTCCGCGAGCGCGCGCTGCGCCGCGGGCATCACGCGAGCAAAGGCCTCGGGGGGCAGAGACTTCCGCACGTCGCGCTCTTCTTCCTCCGAAGCCTGAGCCGCGACAGGGGCGGGAGCGGGAGCGAGCGGCGGGGGCGCGACAGGAGCCGCTGCCGGAGGAGCCGCGCTCTTTTGGGGCGCGCTCGGGCCGGTCTCAGCCGGTGCACCGGGCTCGAGGTAACCGATCACGTCACCGACCGCCGCGTCTTTGCCCGCGCCGACCAGGATCTTCGTGAGCGTGCCGCTTTCGGGAGCCGGCAGCTCGACGGTCACCTTGTCCGTCTCGATCACGACGAGGATCTCATCGCGGCGAACGGTGTCGCCTTCCTTCTTCAACCACTCGCCAATCTGAACCTCGGTGATCGACTCACCGGCGGAGGGCACCTTCAACTCAACAGCCATTTCGGACAGGGCTCCTGTATTTGTTTGCTTTGTGTGAGAACGACTTGGACGATACTCGATCGCGACTATTGCTTCAAGCAAACGCGCTGTCGTGGAGGCGTTGTTCCTCGAGCTTGTGACTCCGAGCAGAGCCGGTCGCCGGGCTCGCCGAAGCGGGCCGGCTCACGACGCTCAGCGGGTAGGCGCCAAAGACATTGTCGCTGAGGAGGTTTCGAATGAAGCGCCAGGGGCCCATGTTTTCAGGCTCATCCTGGACCCAGACCACCGGCGTGCCCGGGGCATAGGCCTCGAGGACAGGGCGAAGCTCCTTCTCACCGAGGGGATAGAGCTGCTCGACGCGCACGATCGCGAGATCGTCGCGTCCACGCTCGGCCCGCTGCCGCACAAGCTCGTAGTAGATCTTGCCCGAGCACATGAGGACCTTGGTGGTCGGGGTTCCCTTCGCGCGATCGTCGGGGATCACGCGCTGGAACGAACCGTTCTCGAACTCCGAGATCGGGCTCGTGGCCTCCGGAAGGCGCAACAGGCTCTTCGGCGTGAAGACGATGAGCGGCTTACGCCACTTGCGGTGCACCTGGCGCCGGAGCAAGTGGAAATAGTTTGCGGGGGTCGTCGGCTGCGCAACCTGGATGTTGTCCTCAGCGGCGAGCATGAGGAAACGTTCGATACGCGCGCTCGAGTGCTCCGGGCCCTGGCCTTCGAAGCCGTGGGGCAGGAGCAGGACGAGGCCGCTCAGCCGCTTCCATTTGTCTTCCGCGCTCGTGATGAACTGATCGATGATGACCTGCGCCGCGTTCATGAAGTCGCCGAACTGGGCCTCCCAGAGGACCAGGGCATCCGGCCAGTCGAGGCTGTAGCCGTACTCGAAGCCGAGCACGCCCGCTTCGCTCAAGGGGCTGTTCTGGATCAGGATCGGGCCCTGATCGGGAGCGATGTTCGAAAGGGCCATGTACTGCCGGCCATTTTCGACGTCGTGCAGGATGGCGTGCCTCTGGCTGAAGGTACCTCGGCCGACGTCCTGACCGGTGAGGCGGACGCGGGTCTTCTCCTTCACGAGGCTCGCGAAGGCGAGGACCTCCGCCGTCCCCCAGTCGAAGGGACGCTCGCCTCGACCCATCTCGGCGCGCTGTCCGAGCAGACGTTGGATCTTCTTGTGCGGATGGAAGTCGGCCGGGACCTTCGACAAGGTCTCCATGAGACTGCTGATGGTCTCGCGGTCGATGTTCGTCGGGACCTCGGGGATGTTGTCCTCCGGACCACCCTGGTACCCCTGCCAGACGCCACCGAGCCAATCGTGCACGCGTACGTAGTCCGGACGCCGCGCTTCGCTCAGCTCCGCCTCGAGATGTGCGCGGCGCTCAACGGCGATCTGGTCCGCCTCCTCCCGCGTCACCTCACCTAAGGACAGAAGATGCTCGAGGTAGCCGTCCCGAACGCCCTTGCGCCGCGTGATGTGCTCATAGAGCAGCGGCTGGGTGAAGGCAGGCTCATCGCTCTCGTTGTGACCATGACGACGGTAGCCGTACATGTCGATCACGACGTCGCGCGAGAAGGTGCGACGGAAGTCCATCGCGAGCAGCACAACCTGCGCGACAGCTTCGGGATCTTCGCCGTTCACGTGGAAGATCGGAATCTGGAGCATCTTGGCGACGTCCGTCGCGTAGGTCGTCGAGCGAGCCTCCGAGGGCGGCGTCGTAAAACCAATCTGGTTGTTCACGATGACGTGAATCGTCCCGCCGGTTCGGTACGCCTCGAGCTGGGAGAGGTTCAGGGTCTCCTGAACGATACCCTCACCTGCGAACGCGGCGTCACCGTGGATGATGATGGAGCACTTACGGGAGCGCGAGGTGTCGCCCGCGCGGTCCTGCTTGGCGCGGCAGCGTCCGAGCACCACCGGGTTCACGTACTCGAGGTGGCTCGGGTTGAAGCAAAGGGAGAGGTGCACCCGGCGACCGCTGGCCGCGATGTAGTCGGAGCTATGACCGAGGTGGTACTTCACGTCACCCGAGCCGAAGAAGAGCTCAGGATCGACGTCCTCGAACTCGCGGAAGATGTTGCGCGGGCTCTTACCCATGATGTTCGCGAGCACGTTGAGGCGTCCGCGGTGAGCCATGCCGAGCACGACTTCGTTCACGCCATGGAGCGCGGCGCGCTCGATAGCGAAGGAGAGCAGAGGGATGAGGCTCTCGGAGCCTTCGAGGGAGAAGCTCTTCGCGCCGAGGAACTTCTTCTGGATGAACTCCTCGAAGATCACAGCGTCCGTCAGCTTGGCCAAAATGCGAAGCTGCTCTTCGCGGCTCAGCTTGACTCGGTTGAGTGTCCCCTCCATCCGCTCCTGGAGCCAGTTCTTCACCGGCAGGTCATCGATGTGCATGAACTGCACACCAATCGAGCGGCAATAGGTCGAGCTCAAGCGATGGAGCATCTCACGCAAGGTGAGCGACTCGGCGCCGAAGATGGTGCGACTCGAGAACGTCCGATCGAGGTCCTCAGGACCAAGGTCATAAAACGCGGGATCGAGCTCGGGCTGATGCGCCCGCGGGAGACCCAGCGGATCGATCTGCGCGATCATGTGTCCGCGAACGCGGTAAGCGCGAACGAGCGCGTCGACGCGGTCCTGGAGCACGTGGGCGTCAGAGACTGCTTTGTTAGTGCGAGCCCCGTTAGCCGCTGAGTAGCCGTTCGTGCCCTCATGCTTGACCGGACGTGCTCCGAAAGACTGCGCGCCAAACAGCGAGCGAGGCTTGAAGGAGGGCCCGAGTTGAGGCGACTTCGAGAACGGCTCCGTTGGGGGGCTTTGAGCAAAGTAAAGCCGCCAGTCCTCCGGAACGGATGATGGGTCTCTCAGAAAGTCTGCGTACAACCCTTCGACAAAGGCGACGCTCATCGTGCTGGAACTACCGGAATCGGACATGGCAGATTTGGTCTTTTGACTTTGGTTCGCCAAACTTACGGCGAGCTCTCGATCTTCTTAGGAGCGGCGGGCGGCATCGGCCCAGCCTCGGACAGGGGACTCCGCGGACCCCAGGGGCGCCGCGAGTCAACGCCCCGGAAGAACCTCGGTCAAGTGCGCTTGAGCACCCGAAATCGGGCCCCGACCGACCTCCCCATGAGGACGTCCGGATGCCCGAGGAATTCAGGGACGAAATATTACAGAAACACAGAATCATTCAGCCGGAATGGACGTAGATGCCTGGGTCGGAGCATGTGCGACAGGCTCCGTACCTCTCTGCACTGGAACAACCCGGCCGTCCGGTGTCTTCCTGCCCAAGGAAACAATCCCCGACTCCACGGGTTCCGGGGTTGGAGCGAGGCGGGCCTCGTAGTCCCGGACGCGGCTCCGAACGAGCTCGATCTGCTCGACAACAGCTGGATCCGCCGCTCCTAGGGCACGCTCCGACTGAGCCTTCTTGAGCTCGAGGAGCTCGAGACGCTTGCGCTCAATGGAGAGCTCCAAGGTGCGGCGCTTCTTGGAGAGGTCTTCGAGGCGCTCCGCCTGAAGGCGCAAGGAATGCGCGTAGGTCTTCACGCGAATCTTGATGGAGCCACCCGGCTTGTTCGCATCGAGGTCGTGGAGCGCTGCGGTCGGTGTCCGAGCCGTTTGCAAAATGCCGTCGATGAGCCCGTAGGTCGGGGCGTCGTGACCACACTTGAAGCTCGAGAGATCGAGAACGGCCACGTTCGGGTGATGCGCCGCGAAGACCGCACCCCAGACTTTCTGCGCACTGTTCGCCGAGTAGTTCTCGGGCCAAACGTGGTTGAGCTCGAGGGGCGACTTCATGACGCCACTCTCGAGCTCTTCCTTGAAGTAGCGCCTTAAGTACTCGGGGTCCTTTGGAATCGAGCGCAAGCTCAAGATCGGATAGCCGAGAACCTGGAACTCCTCGGGGATGCCGTGATTGAGACCCGGATCGCTGTGGTAGGGGCGGTTGAGGACCAAGATCGCGATCCGATCTTCGGCCTCGACCGTTTCAAGGATCGCCCGGCCCTTGTCCTCGAGGTCTGCCTCAAAGGCCTTGAGCGCTAAGAGCCCCTGCTCACAGGCGAAATCGCTCTCGTCGCGTGTGACGCCGAGCCTCGGGCCAAAGGCGTCGAACATGCGGTGCGCGAGCAGGTTCGGCTCAGAGAACGAGAGCGCCGGAGCCAAGTATTCCATGCCCCGTTCGGCGAAGAAGTCCTTCTCTTTGGTGAAGGCGGCCTGGATCACGTCCGGCGTTCCCGCGACGATCGGACACGACGTGTTGTCCATGGTGTCCGTCACAAAGGACGGTACATGGGTCAGGATCGGGAAGAAGATGTAGTGGAGCGGGCGATTGCGCGCGGGGTTGTGATGATGGAAGAGCAGGTTATGAATGTGTGACTGAACGACCTTGCTCGGGAAGCAGGGGTCGATCGAGCCGTACTTCGCCCCTTCGGTGAACATCTCCTCCGTCGTCTCATCGCTGAACACGACGTTCGAACGACCGAGACCCAGGGCCTCGAAGTAGGTCCGGAAGAAGGGCGCCGTCGAGTACATATTGAGCACGCGGGGCATGCCGACGCGCAGCGTCTTGCGCCGGGCGGCCGCGGCTTCACTCGAGCGTTCGAAGGCGCGTTTGACCGTAGTGCGCTTGATGCGGAAAAGGCCTTCTTTGACGACAACGTCTTCGATCTCGGTGCCGGCGGGAGGAAGCGGAGCCGGCTTGAAGAAGTGTTTGAAGGCGCGCTCCGCCTCGTAACTCACGAGATTCGGATACTGCGCGGCGGTCTCTTTCCTCGACCGCACGAGCTCAAGCATCGCCTCCTTGCTCTCCACGGTCCCCTTCTCACAGGAGAACCCTGAGATGTAGCGACTGGTCGACCCGTCCGGACGTTCGGTGTCGATGAAGGTGCGCTTGCACTCGTTCGGACAGAAGTGACAGACTGTGCTCTCGTCGTTCTTTGTGGTGTACTTGAGGTTGAGCGTCTCGGAGATGCCGATGAAGTTGCTCTTGCCGGTGCGCTTGTAGCGACGCAGCGTCTCCATGGCAGCGCCGATCGCGCCCGCCTCGCCTGTGTGCGGATGGACGTAAACCTCGGCGTCCGGCACGCGCTGCTTGATGTAGTCGACCTGGGCTTTGACCGCGGCCATGTTGTACTGAGTCCCGCCCTGCAACACGAACTTGCGTCCGAGCGAGGCGAGGCGCGGGATCTGGACCACGTACTGCCAGACGTTCTTCGGAAGAACCTGAGCGAGCCCCGCCAAGAGCTCTTCCTTTTGGTAGCCCTCCTTCTGGAAATTCACGCGGTCCGTGTCGAGGAAGACGGCGCAGCCGTAAGAGAACTTCGGAGCGAGCTCCGCCTTGAAAGCGTTCTCCGCGTAGGCCGTCACAGGAAGACCAAACTGGTCCGCCATCGCCTGGAGCAACATGCCATTCCCCGCCGAACAGCTGTTCGAGAGCTTGAAGTTCTGGATGTCGCCGTTCCTCATGAACAGGACCTTGATGTCCTGCCCGCCGATGTCACAGATGACGTCGACGTCGCCGAAGAAGTGCACGGCGCTCATCATGTGGGCGACCGTCTCGACGATGTTCACGTCCGCCCGCACCGTCTCTTCGAGCACGTCCGCCGCATAGCCCGTCGCGCCAAAGCCGAGGCACTCAAAGGTCGCCCCGGCCGACTCGATCTGACCCATGAGTTGCTCGAGCAGCTCCTTGGTGTCCTGGATCGGGTTACCCTTCGAGAGCTGATAGGCCTTGAGAAGAATGGCCCCGTTTTCGTCGACCAAGACCGCCTTGGACGAGGTCGAGCCCCCGTCGAGACCAATCACACCGCGAACCTTCTGACCAGGGCTGAAACGAGCCGGTTCGAACTTCGGGATCCGGTAGAGCTTCATGAACTCTTCGGTCTCGTCCGAGGAAACCGAGAGCGGAGGACCTGCCTGCTGTCCCAGCCGGGCGCGACGCCCGTTCTTGATGAAGTCAGCGAGGCCATGCACGCCGCGGAAGCGGCCCGCGTCCCCGCCCTCCAAGAGTCCGAAGACCGCCGCTCCAAAGGCCGCGTAGAGGTCAGCGTTCTCCGGAACGAAGATGAGCTCTTCGATGGGACGATCTTTGGGATAGTCGTAGCCGCGAGCTTCCCAGGTCTCGGGGATCCGTTTGCGCCAACAATCCTGGAGAAATGGCAGGTAGGTGTTGGGGCCACCCAGCAGGAGCACGCGAGCTTTGAGCGTGTTGCCGCGGGTGAGCACGCTGAGGTTCTGATTCACGATGGCGTCGGCCAGGGAGTTCAGAACTTCGTCTTTCGGGATACCGCTCTTGACCAGGTTGACGATATCCGTTTCAGCAAAGACGCCGCATTTTGCCGCTACGTGGTGGAGCTTCGAGTCATCGAAGCGGAGGCTCGTCGCAAAGCCGGGCTCTGCGCCGACCTTGATCATACACTTGTCGATGGTGGCGCCGGTCCCGCTCGCACACTTGTCGTTCATCGAGGTGCTCGCGGTCTTTTGACCGGTCTCCTCGTTCTCCTTGAACATGATGATCTTGGCGTCTTGTCCGCCGAGCTCGATCACGCTGAGCACGTCAGGGTGTTTCGCCTCGACGGCGATCGTCACCGCGTTCACTTCTTGGACAAACTTGGCTCCCGTCGGCTCGGTCAGCGGACCCGAACCGGAGCCGGTCATGAACATCCGGAACTCCTCCGGGGGACAGTCAGGGAAGGCCGCGCAGATCGCCTCGAGCAACTCGAGGCACTTCTCTGGCTGCTTCGTATGGTGTCTTTGGTAATCGTGCCACAGCACCTCGCGGCTGGCGGCGTCGAGCACCACCGCCTTCACCGTGGTCGAACCTACGTCCATGCCAATGACCAGTTCACGTCGAAAAGCGTTGCCCATGATTGTTCCCTCGCGCGGCGGTGGCGGGCGCCGGCCCAGACCACTGACGCTGACGTCAGTGATACCAGTGCCGCACTGATTCGCGAGCAAAATTTGCGCTCGGGCGAGCCAGACGGCCCCGCGGCCTCGATTTTTGTGACGCCGGAGGACCATGGTACCTCTCCTCCCGTGAGTCCGTCTCGAGCGCGCCCGCCCGTGAAGGTTCCCGGGGCCAAGAAGGCAGCCCCGAGCAGCCGCGCCCGGGGCGAAAGTCAGGTCAAAAAGAAGGGGTCGGCCAAGCGGGAAGAGGCCGCCCAGGAGCGTAGCACCCCGCCCAGCCAAAGGCGGAAGCGCGAACAGCGACGGGAGCAGCTCTTGGCCGTGGCGCGGGACGTGTTCGCTAAGCGAGGCTACGCGCGGACCAGCGTCGACGACATCGCCCTCGAAGCAGGGGTCGCCCGCGGCACGTTTTACCTTTATTTTGAGGACAAGCGCGACGCGTTCTCCGAGCTGCTCGATCGCTTCGCCCGTCGTATCAATGATGGAATCGTGAGGATTCGGACCGACGAAGATGCGCCGCCGGTCGACGAGCAGGTGAAGGAGAACATCTTGGCCATCCTCAGGGTGTGCCTGGCCGAGCGCTCCCTCACCAAAATCCTTTTCACGGATGCGGTCGGCGAGCCCGATTTCGAGCGAAAGCTCGGCATCTTCTATGACGGGATCGTCCTGCTCTTAACCGAGAGCCTCCGGGATGGTCAGGCTATCGGTCTGGTTCGCGACGGGGAGCCGCGCGTTTTGGCCTATTTGACGATCGGCGCGCTCAAGGAGCTTCTCTATCAGGCGGTCACCCTAGGCCTGAGCGAAGAGAGCGCCGAGGCGCTGACCCAGCAGGTCTACACGTTCCTGACGAGCGGATACCTGCAGGTGAAAAATCCCCGCAAACACGGCCGTCCCCTCTGATTGGGGGCCCCCGCCTCGGCTCGGCGTGCAAAGCGAGCTCAGTCCTGTCCCACTGGGGCCTTTTTCGCTCGGCCCATTCTCCGATCGGCTTGCACTCAGGCGGCTTCAGGGGGAGTAACCCCGCATGGATTGGACGTTGAAGCGCCTTCAGACCTTTTCTGGCCCGACCGGGCCGGTTGTCACCTGTGTCATGGACGGGATCGGCCTCGGCAAAGAGGACGAGTCGGACGCCGTATTCATGGCGAGGAAGCCGAACTACGAGTTCCTCAAACAGAACGCTCTCTACACTACGCTCCGGGCCCACGGAGTGGCCGTTGGCATGCCGTCCGACGCGGACATGGGCAACAGTGAGGTCGGGCACAACGCACTCGGCGCCGGCCGGGTCTACGATCAGGGGGCTAAGCTCGTCCAAAACGCCGTCGATAGCGGCACGTTGTTCCAGAGCGAGGCCTGGCGCGCCTGTACGGAGCGCGTTCGCTCGAGCGGCCAGCCGCTCCACTTCATCGGACTCCTGTCCGACGGCAACGTCCACTCCCACATCGAGCATCTGAAGGCGATGCTCGTCACGGCTGACCGCGAAGGCGTGCAGGCGGCGCGGATCCACGTGCTGCTCGACGGCCGCGACGTGCCAGAGACGAGCGGTCTGATCTACGTCGACGAGCTCGAGAGCTTGCTCACGGCGCTGCGCGACAAGGGCCGCGACTATTTCATCGCTTCCGGCGGCGGCCGCATGAAGGTCACGATGGACCGTTACGAGGCTGAGTGGCACATGGTCGAGACCGGCTGGAAGACCCACGTGCTCGGTCAAGGCCGCACCTTCCGGAGCGCTCGGGAAGCCGTCGAGACCTTCCGCGCCGAAAATCCCGGCATCGGCGACCAGAACCTGCCCGCTTTCGTCATCGTCGACGAGAAGGGCCAGCCGCGAGGTCCGATCCGGGACGGCGCAGCTGTCATCTTCTTCAACTTCCGCGGCGACCGCGCGATCGAGATCACGCAGGCCTTCGAAGAGGAAGTCTTCACGAAGTTCGATCGCGGACCGCGCCCCGACGTCGTCTACGCAGGCATGATGCAGTACGACGGCGACCTGAAGCTCCCGCGCTTGTTCTTGGTTCCCCCGCCCGCCATCACTGAGTCCTCGGGCGAATATTTGGCCCACAACAAGATCAGCCAATTCGCCATCAGCGAGACCCAGAAGTACGGCCACGTGACCTACTTCTGGAACGGGAACCGCAGCGGGATGTTCGACTCGAAATACGAAACCTACGTCGAAATCCCGAGCGACACGCTGCCCTTCGAAGAGCGTCCTTGGATGAAGGCTGCCGAGATCACCGATCGCCTCCTCAAAGAGCTCGAGACCGGGAAACACAAGGTCGCCCGTTTGAACTACGCGAACGGCGATATGGTCGGACACACAGGCGTGCGTGACGCGGCAATCTTGGCTGTCGAAGCGGTCGACCTCGAGCTCCGGCGTTTGATCCAGTTCACCGAGCGCGCCAAGGGCATCCTGATCGTCACCGCCGACCACGGCAACGCCGACGAGATGTTCGATCACAACAAGGACGGCAGCATCGCCCAGGACGCGAGCGGCCGTCCCAAGCCGAAGACGAGCCACACCCTCAACAAGGTCCCGCTCTTCATCTACGCGCCGGGCCAGAAGGGCATCGCTCTCGACGACTCCGTGAAGAACCCCGGACTCGGCAACATCGCCGCGACGATGTTCAACCTGCTCGGTTACCAAGCCCCCGACGACTACATGCCGTCGCTCGTTCGCTTCGGCTGACCACCCCCAAGCAGCGGGCGCCCGCGAGGGCGCCCTGGTCGTCCGAGGCCAGGGCGTCCGCGACTATGGCTCCGCCCCCGCCGGCCCCTCGAGGTCTGCGGGGCCCGGAGCCGCAGTCATTTGGGGCCGAAGGCCCCCTCTGCCGCTCGAGGAAGATCAAACCTGCGCTCGGACCGCCGCTCGCGCGCCGCCCGCGCCCCGGGCTCCCTGGCAAGATCCCGCAAAAGCTGCGCAGAACGCTTGGCGAAAGGGGCGGGGTTTGGCATAAACGCTGACGTCAGTGTCAGTTTGCCTAAGGAGGTCGCGCGTCCGGCGCCGAACCCCGAGGCCCGATTCAGAACGAAAGGGAATGCCATGAATACACTCGTCCAAGAGTCCAAGGTGAAGCGCGCGCTCCCCGTCATCGGACAGGAGCTCGACATTGACCAAGAGCTCGCGCGCTTCGAAGCCGAAGAGCGCGCTCGTCTCGGCCTGGAGCAAACGGATCAATGGGTCGAGCGCATGGCGAACCTGACCTTCACCAAGGCGGAGCGCTCCAAGATCACGATGCTGATCGGCGGCCTCACGGTCGCTCACGATTACATCGTATCGGGCGGCCTTAAGAACGCCGGCTACGAAGTCGTCGCGCTCGATGCGCCCGACTATGATTCGCTCCGCGTCGGCAAGGAGTTCGGCAATCGCGGGCAGTGTAATCCGACCTATTTCACGGTGGGGAACCTGGTCAAGGTCTTGATCCATCTCCGCGACCAGAAGGGCATGTCGACCCAAGAGATCATCGACAAATACGTCTTTCTGACGGCCGGTGCCTGCGGCCCCTGCCGCTTCGGCATGTACACGACCGAGTACCGCAAGGCGCTCCGCGACGCGGGCTTTGACGGCTTCCGCGTGATGCTCTTCCAGCAGCAGGGCGGTCTCTCTCAGGCCACCGGTGAAGAGAGCGGCCTCGAGATGAATCCGAAGTTCTTCATCAACATGGTGAAGGGACTGATCGCTGGCGATATCATCAACGGACTCGGATATCGGATCCGTCCCTACGAGCTCGTACCGGGCGCGACGGACGAGGTCATCGAACAGTCGAAGCGCATCTGTTACGACGCGCTGCTGAATGGTCGCAGCATTCTGGCTGCGCTCATGCAGTGCAAACGCCTCTTCTCTGAGATCGAGGTGGACCGTTCGAACCCGAAGGCCAAGGTCGCCATCATCGGTGAGTTCTGGGCGATGACGACGGAAGGCGACGGAAACTACCGCCTCCAGCGCTTCATCGAGCACGAAGGCGCCGAGGCTGACATTCAATTCGTCACCGCCTGGCTCCTCTACAATATCTGGGAGGTCGCCTACGACACCGCAGAGCGTAAGCGCCTGCGCCGGGACGACACCGCGAAGCTCGGCTTGGCGGGGCTCGGAGAGTTCGGAGCCACGACGCGCAAGGTCTCGCTCTGGGCCGCGGACAAGGCCCTCCGTATGGCCTTCCACACCTTCGCCTATGCCGGGGGCTATTACGACTACCACCTCCCCGACATGGACGAGATCGCTGAGATCGCCGCCCCCTATTACGACAACAATCTCCGCGGTGGCGAAGGTCACATGGAGGTCGGCAAGCTGATTTTGAACGTGGTGAAGAACAAGGCCACGATGACGCTCAGCGTAAAGCCCTTCGGCTGCATGCCAAGCTCCAGCGTCTCCGACGGCGTCCAGTCCCTCATCACCGAAAAGTATCCGGGCACGATCTTCTGTGCGGTGGAGACGAGCGGCGACGGCGCCGTGAACTTCCAGAGCCGCGTCCAGATGTACCTCTTCAAGGCCAAGAAGGTCGCCGAAGAGGAGTACCGCGCAGCGCTCGAAGCCGCCGGTCTCACCGAAGAGGAATACAAGGCCACCCTCAAGCGCTACCCCCGGTTCCAGAAGGCGCTGCACCGCGCTCCGCGCACCGGCGGCAGCATCCCGGTCGACCTCATCAATGAGGTCGCTGAGTATGCGAACACCAGCTTCGCCGAGCGCAGCGTCCGCCGCGCGACCCGCCTCGCTCAGGCCCTGAAGCAGACGGCCAGCGACCTCGTTTCGGGCGCCCCCACCCGCGCCGAAAAGACCCTCGCCCTCGGCCAGGAGCTCGCGCGCGAGATCCGGGAGCTCGTCGAAGATCGCGGCCAAGAGCTCTTGACCAAGGCGACCGAGTACGGCGTGCAGCAGGCGAAGGCCCAGGTGAACAAGCTTCCCTTGGCGGGCGCCGTTCAAGACTGGTTCAAGAAGGCAAGCTAAGAAGGGAGCTCTCTCATGCGTATTGTTTGGGATGTTCTAGAGACCGTCGATCGCGTGGCGTTCAGCGCCCTCGATCAGGTGGATCGACTGCTCCGCCGCCCTCCGCTCCTCGAGCGCACCAAAGAGCGGACGAAGGACGTGCGCCCGCCTCAGCGCGTCATCGAGTTCGAGAACTGAGGTCGATGACCCGAGCGCATCTCGAAAGACGAGGTGCGCTCTCGGGACGAGAGTTCTGTGAAGGCGCGCCCTAAAAAGCGCGCCTTCAAGACATTTGCGCTCCGGACGGCCTCAGAACGAAGCGCCGATTCCGCCGAGCATGTCGAACTGGAAACGAGGAGCGCGATCGACGCCAACCGTGCAGTTCGAGCCCGTTAAACAGAGCACCGCCGACTCGGTTCCGAAGAACGAGATCGGCAAGCGGGCAGCCGCGCGCAGATGGAGCCAAGGCAGAAGCTCGATCTTGAATCCCCCATCGAGCACCGGCGCAAAGGCCCACTCGTCGGGCACATTTCGACCGAGTGCCGCGAGGCGGGCGAGCCCCACACTTGCGCCCATGTACGGGACGAAGCGAACCGTGCGGCCGTAGGCGCGCTCCACGGAACCACCGAACTGGAAGTATTCGATGGACACCCCGGCCTGAGCGACGCTGCTCGCGAGGCCTGAGGGCGTGAAGCGAGCCTGCGTCTCCTGGCGCTCGTAGCTCAGGAAGATGAGCCCGTCCGGTCGCACCCGGTACGCGAAGAGCGCGCCGTAAGCGGGTGCTCCGTCGAAGGAATAGTTCCCGAGAGTCTCGGAGTCTTCAGCAGCGCCAACGTGACCGCCGACTCGATATCCGAGGACGGCTCCAATCTCGAAACGATGATGGGCCGCCGCGCTCGGGGCGATCAGGGAGGCCGCTCCCATGAGGAGAATGCCAGAAACCAGACTCGGGCGAAGCTGCACTGCCTCTCGGTGGTAGCAGAGACGCTGCCCTTCCCGCAAAGTCAAAAAGCCGAGGGGCTGTCCCGCCGTTGGCGCCTGTTACGCAACGACCGGCAGGCGCCGCCCAGGCGCCGGCTCACGCGCCTCATGGCTTCGTCCGGCGCCGAGGCTGGCTTTTCCAGGAATACTCGGGTCCCGCTCCTCCCAGGCGCGCGCCACGTCGCGATCGAAGAGGTGGGTCGGGCAGACGTTCCCGAGAGCAGCCATCATCACACTCCGCACGGTGGGGTGTTCCGCTTCGAGCTTCTCGAGCAGCTCTGCCATTTTGTCACGCTTGAGTCCCTCCTGAGACCCGCAGAGGTTGCAGGGCAAGATCGGGAATGCTTGCTCGGAGGCGAGCTCGCGCAGCTTCGCCTCTTCACACTGGATGAGAGGTCGGATCACGTGGAAGCGACCGTCATCAGTCAGATAGCGCGGGGGCATCGACTGCAGCTTGCCCGAGTAGAGGAGGTTCATCAGGAAGGTTTCAAGAGCGTCGTCTCGATGATGGCCGAGGGCGATCTTGTTGCATCCGAGCTCTTCGGCCGCTCGGTAAAGAACGCCGCGTCGGAGGCGCGAGCAGAGCGAACAATAGGTTCCGCCCTCGCTCACATGTTCCATAACGACCGAATAGGTATCTTCACGCAGGATGCGGTACGGCACCCCCGAGGACTCGAGGTACTCCCGGAGTGGAGCACCATCGTATCCGGGCTGAACCTGGTCGAGGTGGACGGCGATCAGCTCGACAGAAAATGGGAGGCGAACCTTGAGCTGCTTGAGTAAGTGCAGCATTCCATAGCTGTCCTTCCCGCCGCTCATCGCGACCAGCACCCGATCACCCGGCTCGAGCAACCGATAGGTCTCTGAGGTACGAATGAGCTGCCTGAGGAGCTGTTTTTCGACGGGCGTCTGCTTGAGACTCATGGGACGGGGGGTCTCCTTGAAGAGAGAAACCGGGGTCTCCCTAGTCCATTGCCTGGACGTTGGCCAATTCGCGCCCGAGGGCCCGTCTAGGTGCGCCCAAACGTTGCGACCACCGGGCCCTCATGGTTCCCTCGTGGGCTGAGATCCCTGGCATGGCTTTTCCACGTAGCTCCAAGGGACGCCTCTCTCGGGACCTCGGGAAGATCCTGATCGGCGTCTTCGGCCTGCTCGCACCGGCCAGAGCAGCCGAGCCCGAGTCTGCCCCTCCCGCTTTAGAGCCGCCGGACATCATCCGTCCCGCCCCGCTTTCGGTCCCTGTCGACGACCTTCCCACGGAAGAGCCCGTGGAGGTCATCCTCGAGCTCGTGATCGACACCTCCGGCCGCGTGGAGAGCGCCCGGGCCCTGACGGGAAGTGAGCCCTTTACGAGTCACGCCGTCGCCGCCACCGATCGCTGGGTCTTCCAGCCCGCATACGTCCGCGGAAAGCCGACGCGAACTCGCATTCAATTCTTAGTTCGATTTGAGCCGAAGCCACCCGCTCCGCCAGCCGAAGAGGCGGCGGAGCCTGCTACATCGAGCGAAGAATCTGAGACTCCTGTCCCTTCGCTCTCGAGTCCGCCTCGCGCCTCCGCGGAACAGCTCGACGAAGTCACTGTCCTCGGGCGCCCCGGCGAACCCCTCGGTCAAAGTCTAACTCGCTCAGAGGTCCGGAATCTCGCGGGCGCCTTCGGCGATCCGCTGCGCGGCATGGAGATCTTGCCCGGCGTGACCACGATCGCGACCGGACTTCCGCTCTTTTTTGTTCGCGGCTCTCCTCCTGCCAACGTCGGCTTTTTCATCGACGGCATTCGGATCCCCTTCCTCTATCACGGCTTCCTCGGCCCCTCCGTGCTGCATCCAGCGTTCATCGACGACGTCACCCTGCACGCCGGACCGATGCCCGTTCGCTTCGGACGCTTCGCGGGCGCGGCGCTCGAGGCTGGTCTCGCCACACCCTCCCACACCTATCACGGACAGGCACACCTGCGTCTCTTGGACGCGGGCGCGTTCGTAGAAGCTCCCTTCGGTAAAGACGGCCGCGGCTACGCGATGGTCGGAGGACGTTACTCCTTCACAGCGCTCCTCGTCCCGCTCTTCGCTCCTGGATCAGAAGCTGCCTATTGGGACTACCAGGCGGCCGTTGGTTACGATCTCTCCCGCGACGACGAGCTCCGCCTTTTCGCCTTCGGCGGCTACGATTCCTTCACCGGTAACGCGGAGTTCTCCGGCGGAACTGAGTTTCACCGCGTCGATCTCTCTTACAAACATCGCTTCTCCGGCGACAGCGATCTGCGCATCGCGACGACCTTCGGCCGCGATCGCACCCGTTCGTCCCAAGGCTACGCCTCTGACACCATGGGACTCGCCCGCATGAACTATGAGGCGCGCGGGGACCTCGTGACGTTCCAAGCGGGCGGCGACCTTTCGGTGGACGACTATAAGCTCGACGTCGACCTCACGGTCCAAGACCCCGAGACCTACCTGAAGCTCTTTCCTGCACGAACGGACGTGAGTTTCGGCGGGTACATGAACTTCGTGATCTTGCCAGGACGTCCTGTCGAGATCGTGCCTGGGGTTCGCTTCGACGGCTTCTCATCGCTCGGCGACTTCCGGGCCTCCGTCGATCCGCGCCTCTTTGTTCACTACCGCGTCCATCGGGCGCTGCGCATCGCCCACGGCGTCGGCCTCGCCCACCAATCTCCGAACTTCGTCCCCGGGATTCCTGCCGCTGTCGTCGGAGGTCTCCGGGGCGGCCTCCAAGAGAGCGTCCAAGCTGAGTCTCGCTTCGACTTCGACTTGCCTTGGGAAGTGGACCTGAGCCTGCGCGGGTTCATCAACGGGACATTCGCCATGAGCGATCCCGTCGGTCTGACGCAAAATTTCTCGATCGACGAGGAAAGCCCCGACCGGCGCGCGTTGGGCCGTGCCGCTGGCGTCGAGGTCTACCTGAAGCGTCCCCTCACCCGCCGTTTCGGCGGCATCCTCAGCTATACTTTCATGGGCTCGCTGCGAAGCATCGGCGAGATCTTGACGCCCCCCGGGTACAACCGCACACACACCTTGAACGTCGCGACAACCTACGACTTTGGCAACAATGTCCGCGGCTCGCTCAAGATCATCCTCGCTTCTGGCGTTCCCGGTCGCCGCACTGACCCTTCCGGTTTCGTCTTCGATCAAAGTCCGAGCGCTCCTTTGTTCCGCGTCGACGCGAAGATCGAAAAACGTTGGAATCTGACGCCCACAAGTAGCCTCACGGCGAACGCAGAGGTCCTGAACGCTTCCTACATGCCGAATGTGATCACGCGCACTTGCCCGAAAGACGAGCCATGCAACGACCGAGGAACGGCCCCACTGCTTTTGCCGAGCGTCGGCGTTGAGTACGCCTGGTGGTAAGGGAGCTTCGCGCTGCTTCGCCAGAAAACGCGCCTGTCCCGGTGGGAACGCGACAGATCGTGGTTTTTTGCGCGTTTCGGGCTATGGGAGGCCCCCAGGGAGAACTCCGAAGCCATGAGTGAAACGTCCCGCTCGACGATCGTGAACATGACAGGTCCCATGACGGACGCCGCCCTTCCCCAAGTGCTGCGCGTCCTCGGCGACAGTGGGCTCCGGCTCCTCTCGCTCCGTCAGAGTCGGGAGTTCGGGGGCGCCTCCGTGACGGCTGTCCTCGGCGGAGAGCTCCCCGCGCGCGAGACTGAAACCCTCAAGACACTCGCCCGCGAGTGGGGCGTCGACCTCACGCTGCGCGCAGGCGACGCGCAGCCCGGCGCCGCCTGCGTCTGTCTCACGATCCTCGGCGACCAAACCCGCACGGCCATCGCTGAGCTGCTCGACTGTGCGAGAGCCCACGGCTTCGCTGCCCGTGAGATTCGCCCCCTCGGAGGCCGACTTTTCCTCGGGATCGATGTCCTCCTCGAAACCATCAGCGGCGCGCCCGTCGAAACGGTGCCCGAGGGCCTACGTCGAGCCATCTTAGCCCAGAGCGCAAAGCTCGGCGTCGATGTTGCTCTTCAGAAGAACGACTTCTTCCGGACCAACCGCCGCCTGCTCTGTATGGACGTGGACTCGACCTTCGTGAAGGGCGAGTTCATCGACGAGATGGCGTCGCTCGCGGGCATCAAAGATCAGGTCGCCGCGATCACGGCGCGCGCCATGCGCGGGGAACTCGATTTCCCCTCAGCCCTGCGCGAGCGGGTGCGTCTGCTCAAGGGACTCCCCATGGAGAAGGCGCTCAGCCTCTGTGAGCATTTTGAGCTCACTCCGGGCGCGGAAGATCTCGTGCGTTCCTTGAAGCGCCTCGGCATCCGCGTCGGGCTCGTCAGCGGCGGCTTCGACTTCTTCGTCGAGAAACTCAAGGCCAAGTTTGAGCTCGATTTCGCCTTCGCCAACCAGCTTGAGGTCAAAGATGGCCATCTGACGGGCGAAGTGGTCGGGACCATCGTCGACGGTCAGCGCAAAGCGCAGGTCCTCCGCGACATGGCGAAGGTTTACGATCTGGATCTGCGTCAGACGATCGCCGCCGGTGACGGGGCGAACGACATGTTCATGTTAGAGGCGGCAGGACTTGGCATCGCATACCAGGCCAAACCGCGCCTGCTCGAGTTCGCCGACGCCTGTTTCAACCACCACGACCGCCTCGACACGATGCTCTACCTGATGGGCTTCGACGCGCCTGAAGTCCAGCGCAACGCCTGCACGGCGGGCCTCGATCCATGAAGCCCTCTCTCCGCGTCGTCTCTCCCAAGGAAGTGCTCGAAGGGCGCGTCAGCTCGCGCGTCGAGCGCGCGATCCGCCGCCTCGAATCGGGCTCTGTCGAGCACCGGGGCGCTCTCCGGGCCGCCGCTGCCCTCTGCTCCCGGGGACTTCGCGCCGGGCTCCCGCCGAGCGCTTCCGAGGCTCCGCTCGCCGCCGTCGAGCTCATCCGAGACGCGGCCGCACAATCTCGCCCCAAGAGCCCCTCCCTCGCCGCCGTCGAGAAGCAGCTGCTCGCGAGCGTCGAGTCCGCCGAGAGCGTCGTCGTGCGCGCTTTCGAGCGCACCCTTTCGCCCGCTCCCGAATGCCCCGTGCCAGGCGAAGAGACCGCCTGGCAGAGTTTCAACCAGACGGCGGACCGCTCCTTCCGTCGCTACGTAAGCCTCTCGGCGCACCTCACCCTCGACGCGCACCTCGAGCTCATCCGCGCCCTCGGTACTCCCGCCGCGCTCATCGACGTCATCGTGGCGCTCGCTAGCGCTCACGCCTATCTCACATGCGCCGCCGGTTCGCTCCGGCACACTTCCTTCCGCGTCCAGGCTTTCCGCCAAGCAAGCTGGGACGCGAGCCGCCCGACCTCAGTGGCTCTCGGGCTCGGAGTGTCCGAGCTCGCCAGCCAAACTCTCCACGAGTTCCTCGGCTCCAAGTTCTCCTCCCACGTCGTCCGCGAACAGGCTCAGCTCGAAGAGTTCTTCCTCTGGGCCGTGGGCGCGTAAATCCAGCGCGCGCCGCAAGAAGGCGGGCAGTCCCTCCTACTTGGCGCAAAGAGCCACCTGAGCCAAAATAGCCGGTATGGCCGACACGGCGCGCCGAAAGCCCACCTACGAGGACGTCCTCGCTGCGCCAGAGCACCTCGTCGCCGAGATTATCGACGGAGAGCTCTACACGCACCCGAGACCCGCCGCGCCGCACGCCGAAGCCGCATCCGTACTCGGCATGGACATCGGAAGCGCCTTCCACCGCGGTCGCGGTGGTCCCGGCGGGTGGATCATTCTGGTCGAGCCTGAGCTCCACCTCGATCCGAACATCCTCGTCCCCGATCTCGCTGGCTGGCGACGAGAGCGACTCCCAGAAGTCCCCAAGGAAGCCTTCATCACTCTCGCCCCCGACTGGGTCTGCGAAGTCCTCTCGCCAGGCACTGCGCTCCTCGATCGTCGAAGGAAGATGCCGATCTATGCGCGCGAGCGCGTACCTCACCTTTGGCTCGTCGATCCCATCGTGCGTTCGCTCGAGGTCTACCTCCTCGAACGCGAGCGCTACGTTCATCTCGGCACCTTCGGCGAAAACGAGCGAGTCCGCGCCGTCCCCTTCGACGCCATCGAGCTCGAACTCGAAGCCCTCTGGCCCAGCACCGTGACGCCGCTGCCAGATATTTGAATCGCATCTCATCACCAGAGATGCGCCAAAGAAGGAGTCGACACCGCCGCTCAGCAGCGGAACTATCGAAGAGAGCTCTCCAAGGGAGATGCCCTCATCAGAACACCATGGGCGAGAGCCGTGCCGCGATCGCTGGATGGGAGGACGATCGCTTGGTAGTCTTCAGAAATGGAGCGCATCGTCCGCGTCTTCAAGACCCCCGAAGAGGCTGAGGCGAGCGTCCGAGACGACTACGCGAAAATGTCGCCCGACGAGCGCGTCGCGCTCACGGTCGAGCTCATGCGCAGGTACTATGCAAGCGATGACGCTCCAGGGCGACTTCCGCGAGTTCTTACGATTACTCGTCGAGCATGAAGTCGAATTCATGGTCATCGGAGGGCACGCCGTCAGCCACCACGGCTACCCTCGCTTCACCCACGACGTCGACGTCGTCGTCGAGCCAAGTTTGGAGAATGCCGAGCGCCTGATCGCCGCCCTCGACGACTTCGGCTTCGGTGGCCTCGAGCTCACCGCCTCCGAGTTCACACGCGACACGACCGTCGTCCTGGGCCGAGCGCCCCACGAAATCGACATCATGACCTTCGTCAAAGGCGTCGAGCTGCGAAACGCCTGGATCCGAAGGAGCTACGGATCTCTGGATGGCGTGTCCGTGCCCTTCATCGGTAAGGATGACCTCATCGCGAACAAACGAGCCGTCGGGCGTCCCGAGGATCTCGCCGACGTGGCCAGACTCACGAGAGTCTAATCCGCTCCTGCCCGCGTCCAGGATCGGAGCCGAGTTCAGGAGAAGGCTCGGCCGAGGAAGGTATCGAGTGATGGACCGGGGCCAAAAGAAAACGAGTGCGCCGAAGTTCAGTCGCCTCTATCGGGTGCGTTCGGCTCGCCAACCAAGGACCAATGGATGACCTCGAAGCCTTCACCCTCCAGAAACTCCACCCAGGCCGGGGAGAGATTCATGTCGAGCAAGATCTTCATGGGAGAGGAAGTTCGGTCTCCTGCGTACGCCAGGCCGCGTACTCGAGGGAAGCTCGAATGTCGTCCGCCTCGAGATAGGGGTAGAGCGCCAGAATGTCCTCGGGCGTCTTTCCGGCAGAGAGGAGCCCGAGCACGGTTCCCACCGTAACGCGTTGGCCCCGTAGGCACGGCTTTCCGCCCATGACCGCGGTATCGTGAGTTACACGTTCCAGAAGGCTCATCACGCCTCCAGAATACCCCGGAAGAGACTGCTACGCATGCCTCTCAGCGCCTGGGGCGCAAGAGCTACCTGAGTCAAACTGCCTCCCGATTGGATGCACGCTGGCGCGACGACGTTCTCCGAACCAACCAGCTCTACGGCCGTAGGCTCGGGGGCGCCGCGCGCGGCGCCGCCCATTTCGAACCCTCTGAACTCTCGAGCAGGACGAGCATGCCGAGCGCGCCGAGGTTCTCGAGCACTTCGCTGACCTGATCGGTCGTCGCTCCCTGGAACGCGTGCGTCACCTCTCCCTCGGACCACTGACTGCCGGGTGTCACGAGATCGCGAACGACTGAGAACCCCAGCCTAATCCCACACCACTTCCTTGAGATTTTCCTCCTGTCGACGGAGCTCGTCCTTCTTGCGCTCCAGCCGCCACCGCCAGAATGGTACGAAGATGTCTTCGGTCTCCTCGGTAAGCCCGCGCTCCGCGGCTTCAACCGCGTCTATGAAGATCTGAGGCACCTTCCCTACTTCGCTTTGCCAAGACATCCGCCCCGTTTCGGATACGGAATCGTAGACGTCCTCTCGCTCTTCCTTCGAGAAACTAGCCGCAGTTTGAAAGGCAGTCCTGGCGACCCTGCGCCATGCAGGAGTGCCTACCCCGTAGTAAAGTGCAACCTTGCAGAAGGGCCTCAGCGTACTTTCGAGTGAAGCCTGCTCAGCCATCGCCGCAATCCGATGCGGGACCTCCAAACCCAACGGATCTAGCCGTGCCAAGAGTTCTGGGAGCCAGTGACGCATGAGCGGGGTTTCGACCAGCAGCGCACACAACTTGGCCACTGCATCTTGAACATCCAAATCACCCACCGTCTCTTCCGAAAGCGGCGCCAACAGGGGAAGGAGACAACTCGGGGAGTCGGTGCGCCCCAAATCTTCATCGTCAGGTTGAGCAGCGCGGATTCGAAGAGCCTCGGGCAGCCAGGTAATCGGTACCTTGCCGAGCTTCCCGACGATCTGATCCAGATTCCAACCGTGGTTGTACTTGAAGTGATCGAAATCCGGTGTTGCGACTACTTGGTCCCAGAGCCACCGGAGCAAGTCGTCTGGCGGCGACCATTCGTCCTCGCGACATAGGATCTCTTGAAGCTCGTCTATCAGAACAGCCATCGCCTCCGAACGCTGTTCGCCTGCGTCCGTGAACGCTTGTTCTATGCAGGTTTTCAACCCGGGCCAGTCGTGTTGCATCCCCCACAAGGTGCCGCGAACGAAGTCTGAAATTGCACCATGCTTGATGAAGAGCTCCTGATAGCCTCGTACCAGCCCACACTCGGCCTTCGATGTAATGAGCTCGGCCGGCGGACTAGGAGAACCACCATAGAACATGCGTAGCAGCTCGAGTTTCTTTTCTTCGCCACAGAGATTCAATAGCTCTTCGACTAGCTTTGCTGCTCGATTCTGATCCTCTCGCCTCTGAGCGTGGACCCAGGCGTGCACCGCGCTCAAGACGAAGCTGTATCGAGCAGACGTCCGCTCGCCCGTCCGAAGCTCACGAACAAGAAATCTGCGGATGGGTACACGTTCAATTGAGCCTCCCCCCGATTTCCGGACACCCCAAGAAGCGCGACAATGCGCAAGGAGTGTTCGATGTCACAAGGAAAGAAGACGCGCCGAGCGAGGCGCAAGTTCACGGATGAGTTCAAGGCGGA